>VYMC01000044.1_pt1 | contig 43636 bp, 54 predicted proteins | sample 5115301 | NCBI WGS metagenome assembly VYMC01 (sample SAMN12291802, study PRJNA351875) | freshwater metagenome | isolation source: freshwater lake | place: USA: Michigan, Wintergreen Lake | collected 2013-08-08 | reverse complement strand
GTTCGGCTAAGTAGGCTTTCTTGAGCATTTTATCTCCTCGTCTCTACCCGTTTTATTATAACAGGATTTGGTATCACAGCTTCAATCAATGTGCATGGTGCGTTCCCCAAAAATTGATCGCTGGAGCAGTAGGAGCCATATTAGGGAACGCACCCTACAATATCTGCGATCACACTGCCTTCGCCCAAAAGGTACATTATCAAAGCGCAAGTCCCTTTAAGTAAATTTTGATATAAATTACAGGGCAAGAATGGCGGAGTTGGGGTGGCACAACGGAAACATTGTCTCCATTTACTCGGTTACAGTTTGTCTGCGAGTTGTTAACCATCGATTCAGGGAGCGTGAACTCTCGCTACTGCGCCGACCAGCTAATAGTCCTTCGATACCAATATGCTCATCTAGATCGAGCCATTCGATAGCACATCCATCCGCTAAGAGTTGCCAATTTTGACGCTCGGCGGGGGAGGCGTGCAGTAAACGAGGGTACCATGTTAGCGGAACGGTGATGCTGCGACCGTCGGCTAGGTCGATTATTAATTTATCGTCGGTTAGGGTCACTTGATGGGCAATTGGCTCGGTTTCAAGGGTCAAAGTAATCATGCCATGCGGTTAGGATTGCGGGTTGATGTTCTGTTATTAGTTTAGCAATCTGGTTTAATTCATGTTCTTTGAATCCTCGGTTTTTCTCTAAGGTAATGGGATCAAGCCAATATTTAGCGAGTTTACGATCGCGTTTGACATGGATAAGGGCTGGCTCTCGTTGATCTGAACTGAAAAAGATAAAACTGTAAGGCCCAACTTGAAGGACGGTAGGCATGAGAAAAGCTATTTTTAAGGTATATTTAGCTCTATGCTCTTATTATATGTCAATTTCTCTAATTCACAATTACCCACAAAAAAAGAGACCCTTGCGGATCTCCTGGGGTCATACCTTCAACTAACGCTTAGTTTTTGTCTGCCTGGGCGCGGCGGCGCTTGAAGTCAGCCCCCAGAGCGACGACAGCCCCCAGACCGACGAGGGCAGAGGGTTCTGGGGTTTGAGCGGGAGGAGCAGCATCGCACTTAAACCCACAGCTGCAATCAATGTGCATGGTGCGTTCCCCAAAAATCGATCGCTGGAGCAGATCGCTGGAGCAGTAGGAGTCATATTAGGGAACGCACCCTACAAGATCAGCGTGCTGCTACGCAGTGCCTTCGGCATCGCACTTTGTAAAATAGGTTGAAATATTGCAATAGAATCATTCTCCCGCAATGGTCAAAACTTTTCTGTAGAGTGTTTCGCTAATTCGGAATTCTGCTTTTAAGATTAGCTGATCAACAATCGGTTTAATATTCATAATCAATTCTTTTTGCTTGGCTTCGAGTAAAACGCCCAATATTCCAGTAATATTTAGCCCAAGAGATTGTGCGACTTTGCGTCCTTTTCTTTCATCCAAAATTAATATATCTGCGCCTAATTCTAGCGCTAAAATAATCCCTTCTGATTCTCCTCGGTCTAATTTATTGAGTAGTTGATTAACTTGGTTTTGCTGGGTGACGGGTCGTGTTTCTATCCAAGATAAGGTCATGATTTCAATCGTGCCGGGTACGGCGTAACCTAAACTCGCCATTTCCTCATAAACGGCTTGAGGAATGATAATTGTTCCATAGAGTTGATGCAAAAGGGTTAACTGGTTAACGGCGGCTAGGTTGGTAATGGGTGAGGTGTCACTCACGACGATCATAGTCTGCCTAGTTTTTGTAAGGTTTGGATATCTTCTTCTAATTCTTCAAGGTCATAATGGACACAAATCTCTCTTAGATTAAGTTCGTGTTGAAATTGGAGGAGGTTCATGCCTGCAAGATGACGGGCTTTGCCGATGCTGATTTTGTCTTGTTTAAAGAGCATGATGGCGATTTCTAGTTTTAGCTCGTCTTCGGAGAGTCCTGATGCGGTCAGTATGTCATTAGGAATAACTACGCTCATAATTTTTAGGGGTTGGCGATTGTCAAATCAGCGATGGTTTTATGATAGCTCGCTTGTGTCTAGTGCCTTGAGGGAGGTTGATGATTTCTCCAATCTCCATTAAAAAGAAGCAAATATCAAATAATCCTCTTTTAAATAGCAAAAAAGAGACCCTTGCGGTTCTCCTGTTGTAATACCTTCAACTAACGCTTAGTTTTTGTCTGCCTGGGTGGGGCGGCGCTTGAAGTCAGCCCCCAGACCGACGACAGCCCCCAGACCGACGAGGGCAGAGGGTTCTGGGGTTTGAGCGGGAGGAGCAGCATCGCACTTAAACCCACAGCTTCAATCAATGTGCATGGTGCGTTCCCCAAAAATCGATCGGTGGAGCAGTGGGAGCCACATTAGGGAACGCACCCTACAAGATCGGCGATCGTACTGTTCCGGTGCATTGATTAGTTAGACCATATTTACCCAAAATTCAACGCTCCAAAATTGGTTGAAAAATTATAAGTGAAAATCCGCCTCATCCTTCTTGGTCATGCTCATTGATTGAAGACTGCTGTGGGCCTGAATTCTCCGAAAGTACTGTGTCATAAAAATCTACCGACTCATCGGTTACTGAAAAATTTTCAGTAGGAGATTTACTATCTTTCTCTAAGCTTAAAGTTTTTGATACGAGTAAGTTAATTATTCCGAGATAAACGCGGTCACTGAATCCAGCCAAGAAGCAAACTATAGCTGTAAACCGAGTAGCATTGTTACTTGCATTTAGTTCATTCGCTAAAGAACTCGAACTTTTAGCTCCCAATAGTATCAGACCAGATGTTACAGCAAGGTAAGCAACTGCACTCATCAAAATTCCAATAATGGGCCTTGCAATGAGCCACTGAAATTCTATTGAAAATTTAACACGTCTTTTCACTATATAGAACTTGTATAGAATAGCTGAAAGACTGCCTAATGCTCCCCATATTAAAGCCGTAAGCGAAAATTAAGGCTTTCAGCGTTTCTTAATGAGAATGAGCATTTGTCCATAATTCCCCTAAATGCTTACACAGCAAGGGGTTGACTGCTTTTTGTATGACCTGAATCCTTACTTAAAGCCCAAACTGGTACAGAGATGTATGGAACGGCAACAGTGTTATTGAATGGAGGTTCAGTCCAAGCAATTAACATAATTACAGTCAAAGAAGTGATATAAAAAATAATAACAATAATATTAAAGATCTGCCAAAGCCTCTGACCTTTTTGCTCTCTTTTTTCTCTATCAATTATCTCCTTTAAAGAACCTAATAGATATTGAACTTCATTCAATAATTCAGTCTCGACAGCAGGATTTTGTCGCAAATGTTCGAGATGACTCCCAATATCTCTTCTCCATTTTTGCGCAACCTCATAGCGCTTAGTGGACTCGAAAAAAACTCGTCCGCTAGCTTCAGCAATCTTTCTATAATCTTGATAGAGATTCTCTAGCCTAACCTGTGGATCAAGAAGTTTTTTTCGCTCAAGTTCTTCCCTATTGTTTTCAACCGCTAGTTCTAGTTTTTTAAGACGAGTATTAGAACGCCTCAAAGTTGAACCAAATGAAAAATTATCGAGTATGAAACCGATAATTACAAAAATGTATAAAAGTAATATTCCTATAACTATAAAAAGTTCTATTGTCATACGGTTTTCCTGAGGCAAAACCCTTAAAAAACGACTTAATTCTATCGCAATTTCTATCCCATCACCAGAAAGATAAAAAGAGGCTCCAATTAAACAACCAATAAAGGAAAACGCTAACTTAAAAATTAGAGATAGCAGATATCTTTGTCTAATTGTCCTAAGCTTATTAACGTATTTCCTATAGAGATTAACTGCCTCATAGTCAATGCGATTCTCTAAAATTTCTGGCTCTTCTGGTAGCTTCGTAAAAAAAGGATTTGTACTCTCTACCTTACTACTATCAATTTTAGGGAAACTTTCTGTTTCTTCATGTATGTTTTCAGAAGGGCTATCCATGGATCACTAAACTTAAGTTTATTGAGGTCTAACTACATATTATAGGTCAACTTTCCGTATAACACTCTCCAAAGTAACAATATGGGTCAACTTTCGGCATTCCATTTAGGCGCGATCACCAAAACTTTTCCCCATATCACGCCCAAAAGCGTGTTAGCCAGATTAGCTTACTGCAAACAGCCTCCTTTAAGGAGACTTAATCATAGAAGCCTTCTAGGAATCTAGCAAAGATTCTTGTATCTGGCTGCACTTGGTCACAAAATTTCACTATTATTTCGGGTGCGGTGATTTGTTATAGTCGATTGTTCACTCAATGGTATCAGCCGCGACGACAATTATCGCAATGACCACAGCGAAAATTATCGGCATTTTCCTGAAAACCAAAGGCATTTAAGAGAAAGTGCCAACGACAGCGACGGGTATAGAGGTAGGGAAACATCTCATTTTTGGGTTTAAAAGTCATCTTGGCTGAATTATGGCGATAAATAAGCCGATAATGAAAAGGATCGAGCCATTCTAGGCGATCGAGACTGTGTAAAAGGGAGAGAATGAGCGCACCATCGGGAAATTCGGCACTAATCGCCTCTACTTTGCCCTCTAGGGGAATTTGGGCTAAAATTTGCCAAGCTTGTCGGTATTGACGCTCCTGTTGCGAGTTAAAGAATTTGTGCTGGTTTTTATCGCTATTATCTAACCATCCCGTCGGTTCACTAATTAAGGTGAGGGCCTGCATTTTGCCGCCATCGCGACCACCGCGGCCGATTTCCTGTAGGTATTCCGATAGTAAAGCTGGGGGTTGGTAGTGGACAACCCAACGCACATCGGGTTTATTGATACCCATGCCAAAAGCTGAGGTACAGACAACAAAAGTTAAATTCCCCCGCAGCCAATTTTGTTCTATTTCCCGACGCTGAAAGGGCGATAAACCAGCATGGTAGGCGCAGGTGCGATAATGGAGAGATTGCAACCATGCCGCTAAATTTTCACTATGGCGACGGGAACGAGTATAGATCAGGCCGGATTGTCGCGGTTGACCAGTGAGGAAGTTTAATAGTTGATGACGACGACAACTGGGGCTAATACATATTTTGGTGCTTAAGTCAAGGTTTTGACGGTAAGGATTTATTAAGAAAAGCTGCGGTTTTTCTAGTTGTAAGATGCGGGTAAGAGTCTCACGGGTGGCAGGGTTAGCGGTGGCGGTAAAAGCAGCGATCGCTATTTGGCTGCTGGCCGGTTTCGATTGCAGAAGAGCGGGACGGACAGCCCCAAGACGACGGTAAGCAGGACGAAAATTATCCCCCCACTGGGTTAGACAATGGGCTTCGTCGAGGATGAGAGCGTTAATTTTAACGTGGGGAAGGGTTAATTTTGACCAGAGGGGCGGACTTAAGAGGGTTTCCGGCGAAAGGTAGAGAAGTCGCAGGGTTTGACTTGCGACCGCATCTAAAGTTTTCTTTCTCTGTTGTCGGGGGATTTCGTGATGAATCAGGGCAACGGGTAATTTTTTGGCCAATAATTCCTGTACCTGATTTTCCATCAGGGCCACTAGGGGAGAAATCACTAGGGTTAAGCCAGTTTTTAATAAAGCGGGCAGTTGAAAACAGATAGATTTACCGAATCCCGTGGGCATGACAATTAGGGCATCTTTTGCCGCTAGAATTGTCTCGATAATCTCCTGTTGGGGAAAGCGAAAGCTATCATAGCCCCAAATTCTTTGAAAAATAGTCTGGATGCTTTCGGTATCGTGGGAAGACATGGGTTAACTGCTGGGGTGTGGGGAAGTGGGGTGTGGGGTATGGGGGAGAGGAGAGCATTTGTATCAAAATTCAGGAGACTGTTTAAAGGCACAACTGGTTAGAAACCTCTGGGTTAAACAGTTTGAGGGGTTTTGACTATCCCGGACGGGCAAAAATTTTTCCTATAATTGAATTTTTTTGGCACTTTTTTAATAATCTGTTACACTTATAGCGATCAATCCTTGTCTGGGGAATTACTGATGACTGAACCTGTTAGCACCACTGACCCCGCAGTAGAAACGGCCACCGAAGCACAACCCAGTTACGTTAAGCTGGCGATGCGGAATATGGTTAAGAAAAAAGGTATCTCGTTAAAACACTTTTTTTTGACTACGGCAGCCCTATTAGGCTTTTTTGTCGGTATTTCCTATCTGACGCGTCCCTAGGGTGAAATCTGGTGAGTGAGACTTTGCCCCTAGGGGTGGATTTATGCCTACAGGATAATTATTTTGATCCCGGAAATAGTCCTGTGGATGGGGAAACTTGGCACTATTGGTTAGAAACATGGTTAGGCTATCTATCGGATTATCTCCCCGTTGCCGCCGGTTATGAACTAAGTTTGCGCTTAACAGACGATCAAGAAATTCAGGCCTATAATTGCCAATATCGCCACAAAGATCAACCGACGGATGTTCTCGCTTTTGCCGCTCTGGAAGTGGATTTACCAGTGGATGAGGGCATTTTGGAGACAGAACCTTTATATTTGGGGGATATTATCATCTCTGTCGAGACAGCACAACAACAGGCTTTAACACAAAATCATTCTTTGGCGCGAGAATTGGCTTGGTTAACTGCCCACGCTTGTTTACATCTTTTGGGTTGGGACCATCCCGATGAAACAAGTCTCTTGGAAATGCTATCTTTACAGGAAACTTTGTTAAAAACCGTCGAAATGCCGATACATAGTTAGTTGTTTTTGTCAAGCATTATTGAGGAATATGAAGACAAATTATCATCAAGCCAACCCATCCGTCAGCATACCTAATCCCTATCTCAACAATAATTTTATCCCTCGATCGGGACAGGTGAGTGAGGGCAACAATCCCAATCAAAGAGAATACGCTTGGCAAGTCGCCTCGAATCTATTGGTCAGTTTTCGCTACGCTTGGGCTGGAGTCCGTTATGCTTTTGTTAGTCAAAGAAATTTTCGCATTCACACCCTGATGACCCTAGTAGCGATTAGTTGGGGCTTATTTTTGCGGGTTAATGCTATGGAAATGGCCATTGTCACCCTTACCTGCGCTCTGGTGATGGTCTTAGAATTAATTAACACTGCCCTAGAATCAGTGGTGGATCTGACGGTGGGGCAATCCTACCATGATTTAGCCAAAATAGCGAAAGATTGTGCCGCCGGTGCCGTTTTAATCGCCTCGTTCGCCGCTTTACTCGTAGCGGCTTTTATTTTTATTCCCCATTTATTAGTTTAAGCGGGAAGCTTTTTTCAGTGATCAGCTGTACTGATTTTAAAACGCTTAGGGGAAAATTCAGTACAAATGCTCTAGCATTCTCTCCCTGCTGCCAACTCTGGCACTCCAGTGCAGTCTTAACCAGTAATTTAGATACTCAACAGCTTAACTGATCACTGATAACTGATTTGACATAAGGGGACTCGACAACTTTTAGCCGATAAATTTAACTTTTCTTAACCTAAGCCTAAACTGGCGAGGGGAGAGGGTTTCGCTATATATGTAAAAAATTGTAATCGTCGATACAGCAAAAAATCTCTTTTGTCCCCCTATAGGTTAGAGTGTAGTTATTGATAAGACTTCTTTTGTAGATCCTGCAGGAAATCTCCCATGAGTGCCATAACTTTCTCCACCGCTCCCACCGCTTACTCTATCAGGATGATTAAGGACGAAGTCCGTCAGATGGTAGAACAGGGGGTAGTGAGCAGACACCAACCGATCTACACCCTCTGTCAGTTCATTCCCCCCCGGGAGTGGGTTTGTGTTGAATGTGAACTAGAACGATGTGACTACCTTCTCAGAGATCAAATTGGTGACTTAATCGCCTCGGAATCTTGGGATAATGATTAAACTCTCCCGGTTGCTGATCTGGGCAAAAATCGGACTAATCAGAAATTTATCAGCCTTGTCCATTCTATATAACTATTATAATTCAGCCCTAGTCATTTCCGTGGCTGAAACTATGGGGAGAGAGAGGGATAATTGTTAAGAAACAAGAAGTTTTGGTAGGATTTAGCCAAGTTAGTTCACAAGTTGCCGATTGCTAAGGGACGCTATCTCTAACATCCCCAAATTTTTCCTAACTTAAAATCAGTAGTTGGCGCTGTTGTAAAGAACGCACACCAGTTAATCCTAAAGCAACTTGAGCATCGATTGCTCCCACGCTTAAACGACCATCGCAAGCTTGTAGAAAAGCAAATTCTCTCTCCGAGAGATTAACTGGCCGATAATCGTAATCTAGAACACTTGCACTAGGCCAGCCATAAAGACAGGGATGAACTTCGGCCACTGCATTCTCTAGGACTTGATCCCGGGACCAATCAGCAGTCAGAATCGGTGGTTTAGCGAGGAAAAATTCATAGTGGGTGATTTCGGGGTCTAATAATTCCGTCAAGCGATAACGTTCCCTTTCCCCTAAATTTTGCGCTCTAGACATCAATTCGGAGGATTTACCTAATAAACGCTCTAATTGCCAGTAGGAAGGGTTAGAAAAGCCAATAAAGGCTAATCCTGATGCGTCAATCAGTTGAAAGAGGGTATCGATATTATAGTCCACTTCCCGGGGGTGAACGTACATATCAGCGAAGGACTCATCGCGATGATTTTCCATTGACCAACGCTCTTTTTCCCGTTTCAAAATGCGATTATCTTCTGGTAGGGAGGCAAAAATCTCTCGGCCGACAGCGACCCCATCTTTATAATTCCCGCGTCGGTCTCCCTGTAAAAGTGCGATCGCAGATTGCATTAACTGGATTTCCCAGCGTCCCAATTGTGCATAGACGAAAATATGCAGCAGACCACCAGGGGCCAGTTTTTGCGCGAGGGATTGAATACCTTTAATCGGATCCGGGAGATGGTGCAGCACCCCGACGCAGTTAATTAAATCAAATTCTCCAGGGAGATTAGTGGCCGATTCAAGGGGTAAATGGTGAAAATCGAGAGAACCTCGGTGCTTTGCCGCAACTCCCGAACGATTACAGCGTTCTTTGGCAATTTCTAGAGCTTTTTCACTGATGTCTATAGCGACCACATGAGCGAAAGGGTTGAGCGCGAGCAGATATTCGGTTCCCGCACCAGTACCACAACCCGCATCGAGAATCCGGATATCCTCTCGTTCGGGTTTACGATGACAACAAAAGTTATAGCCAGCAATCCAATTCCAGCGCCAATTGTAACCAGGAGGAGGTTCGTCTAGGAGCGGTTCGGGGGGAAAAGGATAGGTATTATAGAGACGTTGTACAGCATTACGAATAGTAGCGTCGTCGGACATGAAAATTGGCGGAGTTTAGGATAACACTCGATCGATTGTCCCACAGAGGGCAGCGGTCGGGAAAGTCGGCCGGGGTTTTTTGAGTTAGTCGAGGGTAAATAGACCTCTTGTAAAAATCAAAAATTGTTGTTAGGGTTAGGAGTCGGGAGTCAGGAGCCAGTAGTCAGAAGAATTAAGAATGAGCATTAATCAATTAAATGGTCTATTTAAGAATTTTATGCAATTTAATCCTTATTTTTACTGTTTTTGAACCCTCGAAAATTAATTATGCAAGAGGTTTAATGATAAATAATCATTATGAATATCCGGTTCTGTGCCAAAACTAGATATTATTTTTTCTATTCCTTGTCCTACTGTCTCTTAACCCTATCTAAGTTTTACTGGCAATTATTGGAGAGTCATTCTCTAGTAATTATCTCAACTATAGGCAAATCTTGCCGATACCAAAATCCATGAAAATTAAGTCTATAAAGCTTATTAATTATCGAGGTGCAGTTAGTTTAAACATCGACTTTCATTGGCAACTCAACGTATTCATAGGAGTTAATGGTGCGGGAAAATCTACTATTTTAGATAGTTTGGCTATTATGCTTTCATGGTTAGTTAATCGCCTAAAAAATACTAATGCCAGTGGACGACAGATGAGCGAAACCGAGATTAATAATGGTCAGGGGACGGCTATAATTGAAATCCCTGGGGTGACGGAAGATAGTCAAGAGATTACTTGGAAAATAGTAAAAACTAGGACTGGATATAGCCACGCTGGGGAACGGAGTAATTTCAGCCAATTAAATAAATACACTCAACAAATACAACGACAAATTAACTTACCTTTATTTGTTTATTATTCTGTTAATCGATCCGTGCTGTATATACCATTAAAAATTAAAACAAAACATCAATTTGATTCTCTAAGTGACTAGGAAAATTCTTCAACCAGTGGAGCAGATTTTCGCACTTTTTTTGAATGGTTTCGCGAACGTGAAGATTTAGAAAATGAAAATAGAAAATATCAGTATGATCTAATTAAACCAGAAGGTTTTTGTTTTCCCGATCCCCAATTGGAAGCGGTTCGGAAAACGATCGAACGTTTTCTACCCGATTTTACTAATCTTAGCGTCCGTCCTAATCCCTAAAATCCTGATCCCTTAACGGGTACTGGCGCTATTATCATTGACAAAATTGATTTACATTTACATCCTCAATGGCAAAGATTTGTAGTACCTAAATTACTAGAAGTTTTTCCTAACTGTCAATTTTTTATTTCCACCCATTCTCCTAATATTATCACTCATGTTCAGCCGGAAAGTTTACACTTCATGAAACAAACAGAAATGGGAATAAAATTTCATCCCGTGCAAGAGTCCTACGGCAAAAATGTTGATCGCATTTTGTAAGATTTGATGGGATTAGAAACAACTCGTGCCAAGGAAGTCGCTGAAGCTTTGAAATATATCTATGAACAAATTTCCCAAAATCAATTAGAGGCAGCTAAAAAGAAAATCAATGATCTCAGAGCTAAAATTCACAATGATCCAGAATTAACTAAAGCTGAAGTTATTATTCGACGCAAGGAAATTATCGGAAAATGAAGTATATTAGAAAAAGACAAGAACCACCGGAGTTTAAGAATTGGAAAGAGCAAGCTAACTCAGATTGGCAGCCCGACTTTAAAAATTTAGGGGGAAAACCAAAAGAAATACTAATTAAAGCTTTGATGACGGAACAGGGGGAAATATGTTGTTATTGTGAAAATCGATTGGTTGATGGTGAATGCCATATAGAACATTTTAAACCTCAAAGTGATCCCACTGTTGATCCCTTAGATTATGCCAGTTTGCTATGTTCCTGTCAGGCAAATCTGGGGTTAATAATTCTTAACGAATCTCTAGATCGCTGAAACAAGGCAAAATCCTTAGGTACATTATCAAAGCACAAGTCCCTTACTGCTGTCCAGACAGGGGGACAGGGAAGGGTTTCATCTGCGATCGCGCTAGTATACCATGAGACTAATTGCAGCAGACAAACTACCATTACTGTTTTGCCTAAGCCACTTAATCTGCCAAATCTTTCCAGAATAGTTATAGTGTCCAATCTTCTAATTCTAACCCTTCAATTTTACTGAAATGCTTTTGATTGTGGGTAATTAATACTAAATTATTCGCTATAGCTACTCCTGCAATTAAGAGATCGATGTCGTCAAGAGGAGTCCCTTGTTTCCTTAAGTCGGCATAAATTTTAGCTGATATCGTCACCGATTCTTCAGTTAAAAGTAGAATTTGATTCCCTTGGGAAAATTCCAAAAACTTGTCAAGCTGTTTCTGGGCATCTCGATGTTTTAAACCACTCAAGATTTCATAATAAGTAATCAAGCTAAAACTCAATTGCCTGTATTCTTGGAGATACAAATTACAACAATGAAGGACCTGGGGATGATTGCGGAAAAACAAGGAAAGAATATCTGTATCAAGTAAACAAGGTTTCAAATCTCGAATCTCCGCGATCAAGAATTTTGACGACGCTGTTCTACTTCTTCACAAAAATTTCTAAAATCTTCCTCAGGAAGATCTTCCCAAATCCCCGCAAACTTCATAATTTCCTTACCTTCAGACGTAAGATGAGTTTCTAGGGCATCTTTGAGTCGATTTAAAACACCCTCTAGAGAACTATCTTGGTAATCAATCGGATCTAATTCAGGAAATTTGACTAAATATCCATCTGAATTTTTGGAGATGACAATACTAATTGTATTGACCATTTTAAGCCCTCCTATCTGACTCTAAATTTTCAGTCTTGTTGTTTCTTATCGATGGTAAATAAGGAATCAAACCTTTGCGGAATGCCTCTTCTTGTTCAGCTATGCCAAAGTGTTTGTAGAGTTCGCTTGTTAACTTAGTTGTTTACGTTTGGCAAATCAAACAACATATTCTCTCAAAAGAGGATTGCTTTCGATATGTTCGAGAAGTTTATTCATGGCTCAAAAAAGTAAAATCTCATTATATCACACTTAATTCTCTGTTAATTTATTTCTTGGAGATGTCTATTAGGCCAAATCCGGTTTTAAAAAAACGGTTATAATCAGGGACGACTGAAGTCGTTACTACGAAACGAGAAGCTTGTAAACTAGACTTTCTAATGCGGATTCTCTCCAACTCAGCCCTCGTCGCTTCCAAAGTAGCCGCTTTCACCTCAATATCTGCGTTGCCGAAGGCACTCGCTACGCGAGACCGCAATCCTATTTCTCTGCATCTCCCCACCACCAGCCAGGTTCTTCTGTTGGGTTCCAGTTTTAGGATAAACCTCGAAAATGGGATGCTCCTCCCAAATAGACATTTGCCTCGTTTAAGGTTAGACTGAGCTTAAGTGGAAATATTTGTCTTTACTTATGTAAGTCGGTACTAATAAAGCCGCTGCTATCTATCTATATTTGTATAGTTTTTTTATTACAATCTAACAGGAGTTTAACTTATGAGTCAGATAGCCATCGATAAAATTTACGAGACAGATTTCTATCAATGGACAATGAAACAAGCCCAAGCATTAAAAGAACAAAATTTACAAGAATTGGACTGGGAAAACCTGATTGAGGAAATCGAAGCTTTGGGACGTAGTGATTATCAAGTAGTGGTCTCCTTACTAACTCGAATTATGCAACACCGTCTGAAGATTGATTATGCTAATAAGCCTGAGTGTAATCACCATTGGCAAGCCGAAATCAAAGCTTTCTCTAACACTCTTAAGCGTCGCTACAGTCCATCAATGAAGCCTAAGCTAGAAGTAGAATGGCAAGGGATCTATTCGGATGCAGTTGACCTGTATTTGATTGACTCTCCCCCTTCTAACATCCCTGAAACCTGTCCTTATCATTTTAATGATTTATTTTGATGCTAGAAACTCACCTTGATTTCTTAAAACTTAGGCACTTCCACAGGCTAGAAGCCTGTTCCACACAGGTTATATTTACCTCGTTTATCTCGTTCCCAAGTTCTACCTGGGAACGCCATTTTCAGGTTTACCTGAAGAATGATATATATGAATAAGGCAGAGCCTAAATCCTCTGTTTCCAAGACAGAGCCTTGCAACCAGAATACACAGGTTATATTAGAAGTCTGTTTCACCATTAAATGAGATTAGAAATTATGTTTACCACTAAACCGATGACTACTGCTACTAAAATAAAAGAGAGGATGGAATGAAAGAGTGTCATGCGTCGCATGGCAACACTTTCAATGGATACATCTGATGTTTGGTAACACATAGCGATAGTAAAAGAGTAATACATAAAATCCCAATAATCCACAAGTTCTTGATTGGGAAAGTCTAAACCTTTGCGGTAAGCGGATGAATCTTCTGCGGATAGTTCATCGTAGTAGAGTCTGGCATAATACAGAGCAAAAAAAGTATGTACCAGAGTCCAAGACAAAAAGATTGCTAATAGGGACAGTCCCATGTGCAAATTCGCCAACAAAGGAGTCCATTTCTTGGAATTGTTGAGTAATAAAGCAAGAGCAATTAACCCCATACCAGAAAATAGCAGCACAGCAAATAAAGTGCTAATACTCTTGGGTTCTTGCTGTTGAGACAAGCGAAAGGTATCTTCCGCAGTCGCTTTGGACATTTGCACTGCTAAAACACTCAAATAACTTAGTATCGCTAGATCGTAAGCCAAGAGAAACCGCAATTCCTGGTAAAATTCTCCCGTGATTAAATAAACGAAAATTGCTACTGTCAGCGTGAAGAGAAACCGGTTGATGGGAGAAGTCAGCCGAAAAATCATTTTTTGCTTGGCGGTCATTTTTAAGAGCTTTGATTTTCACAGATCTAGTTTAGTTGAAACGGTATGGGTTTCTCAGGATAGCCTAGCAGTCAATTCTCCAGTGAGGGCAGTCAACTGGCCCCTCTCTTCCCTTCGGATAAAAATGCTCGATCGAATTGGCAATTTAGTCCCAGACAAAGCCTAATCAGTTGCGCTCCTCGTACCTGAAATAGAGACTGCAAGCCTGTATTTTGGAACTTTTAAAGGTATTTGCGATATTTTTTCAATCGAGCCTCTCCAATAACGGCTAGGCGCTGCACATCGGCAAGGCATTGCTCCAATTCGGCGATCGCCTGCTTTTGCCTCGCTGCCAACTCTTGCCATTGTGCCTCAGACTCTGGGGTTTTGGGGAAGGCCACCAGCGCACCACTGCTAGTGCTGGCAGCGCAATCTATGGTTGCCGGACTGTGGACGTACCACCGCCTCAGCCAAGCTGAACCGATCGCTGCCACCGGCTGTAAGGCGGCGAGGCGGTCTTCTAGTTTCTCGATCAATTCAGCCTGCTCTTGACACTGGCGCTGCCAAGAATTGACGGGTAAGACTTCCAGCTGCCGATAAGCTAAAGTTTGGCTCGTTATCTTGTTTAGAGGAATTTTTTCATCTTTACTTTCCCCTAGCTGGGGACTGAACACTGTTTCGGTGCCTTCCACCTTTGCATCGGCCAGATTTTCCCTCACTGGTAATTTTTCTTCCGGGGGAGGAGGAACTTGTTTTTCCGCTTTGAATTCGGCTTTTTGGGGGACTTCTGCCCCTGGGTTCGCTGAAGCTGCGGCCTTGCTGATCGCGGTTGCCAGTTCTTGCTCTAATTGTGCGGGAGAAATTTTCCCTTCAGCAAAGGTGACAATGATTGAGTTAGCCAAGGGGTTGATGCGGACGCTGGTGACGCTTTCTAGAGCAGCGATCGCTCCCTGGAGAATATTTTGTCCTGTTAGGTTTTGGCGCAGGGAAGGGACACGCAAGCGGATTCGCCCAGGAAGTGAGCTAACCACTTGATAGGAGATTCCGGGGGTAGCATTTGTGGAAAATTCAGACGTGCCACCAAATAGCATAATAATTTAGCCAATAAGCATTGACAATAGGAACTTTATCATCTTTTACAGTAGATTTATGGGGACTCCCTTGGCTTAAAGCCGAAGGGATTGCAGAGGTCTTGAAAAAGCGGGATAAATCCCCGCTGCTCGCCAAGACATTGACTGCGAATTCTTTGAGTGCGACGACACAATGCTGTCCCAAATATCCTAACCCACAGACTAAAAATTGACCTAGTTTTAAGTTGCCATTACTGAAGTTAGGAGAGTTCACATTTCCCTCCGACTAATTTTTAGTTTCTGGTAAAAACTGAATGATATGTTTTCTAAATTCGTCGGCGACTTCTCTGGCCTCTTCTAAATACTTTTCATAGCGATGGGGGTCTTTAAAAATATTAATTCCCCCTTGATTAAAGTCTTTCTTTTCTGCCCATTCTCGGGCAATTTCTTCAATGGGGTCGCAACAGAGATGAAGTGCCTTCTCAACGATTAACTCTTTCAAATGTTCGTGCATATATTCCCGGGTCATTGTTGAACTCCTCCTTAATACTTTCCTTGAGATTTTAAAGGAGGGGGCTAAGAAAATGCCCCCCTACAAAATTGCAGTTATCGAGTGGGTTTCTCGATCGGTCAATTAGGGATTAGGATTGGGATGTTTCCTCTGCGGAAGTGATTTGAGTCGTATTTCTTGCCGCCGCTGTTTCCGCTTTCGCTTCTGCCACTAAATCTTGCCAAGATTGACCAGCTTCGACAAAAGTAGCTTGCAGTTTTTCACTAGCTTCCATCCCTAATTTGATCCCGCTTTTGGCCGCATTACGACCTGTATCTGTAATAGCTTTGCTGGTCTGGGGACTGGCTAAACTAACTAGGGAACCCAATACTAAAATTGCGACGACTCCAACACCGCCAACAACCAGTAATTCTTCCATAAAAACCTCCTGAATGAGTTGTTCACTATTAACTGTCTATTTTTGGCTAGTTGCCTTAGCTTTTTTAGCGGTTCTGATTTCGGCCTGTGCTTCCGCTACCAGATCGTTCCAGGATTCGCTGGCCTCAGCCAGATAGGTTTGCACGGTGTCAGCGGCCTCTGCGCCCCACTTGATTCCCTGTTTGGTCATGTCGCGCCCAGTTTCAGCTACCTTTTCCCCAGTTTCAGGGTTGCTTAGGGCCCCAATAGCGGGTGCAATCGCCAGTGCCGCCAAACCAACCCCTAGGGCGAAAATCGGTTCAATACCTAATAAAAATTCCATGAGACCTCACAAATTTGCTCGATTTTGGATTTTGACTGTTAGACGTTCGCCGCATCTCGATAGGTCGTCTTCTCGCCACCGAGGGCCGGGCGCAAGCCGTTCAGTCCGGCTAAAATTGCCGAACCATTATTGATGATAATTGCTAGGAGCGGATCGAGGGCAAAGAGAACCCCCACCGCCAGCGCCCCCAGGTTAGGAATGCCCACAATTAAGGCATTTTGGTAGATAATGTCCATCACTTGCTTGCTGATCCCGATCGCATGGGTCAAGCCGCTGAGATCGTTATCCATCAGTACCACATCGGCAGTTTCCCGAGCGATGTCGCTCCCTGCGGCAAAGGAAATCGAGACATCGGCATAGGCAAGGGCGGCGGAGTCATTAATGCCATCGCCGATAAAGGCAACGGTTTTCCCTTGCGCTTTCAGTTGCTGCACCACTTCCACCTTCCGTTCTGGGAAAGCTTGGGCGTGGACTTCATCCCGGCGCATTCCTAACTCTTGGGCCACCGCGTCCGCTACCTGCTGCACATCGCCGGTGAGCATATGGTTGCTGATGCCCTGCTGGTGTAACTCAGAAATTACCCTGGGGCTTTCGGTGCGGATCGGATCGGCATACATGATAACGCCAATTAGGATGCCATCCTGGGCCACATAGGCCAGAGAAACTCCTCCCGTCTTAAACTGCTCACTGGCACTAATATCGATCCCTTCCGTTTTCATAAAGCGGCTGCTCCCCACCAGTAGCTGCCGCCCTTCGATTTGGGCGACCACTCCCAACCCGACCCGATAATCCCACTCCTCACAGGTTTTCGTTTCCGTCCCCTGTTGTTGGGCCTGTTGGACGATGGCATGGGCGATGGGGTGGCTCAACCCCTGTTCCGCCGAGGCCGCCAGACAGAGAATTTCTGCCGGAGTAACTCCCTCGGCGGTAACTTGAATGTCGGTGACGGAAGCATTGCCCTGGGTCAGGGTTCCCGTCTTGTCAAAGACGACGCAATCGACTTTTGCCAGCATTTCGATCGCCCGGCCGCTGCGGATGTAAACCCCGGTTCGGGCAGCGTATGTTAATCCGGCTAAGACGGCGGTGGGGACAGATACACGGATGCCAGTGCCGAAGTCGAGGGTGATAATGGCCGTTGTCCGGGCTAAATCTCCCGTGAATGCAAAAATTCCCGCCCCAATCATTAGGGTGGGAAACACGGCAATGTTGGCAAATTTGGCGGCATAGTTTTCTACGCGGGTGTCGTGAACGGGAGCGGCTTTCATCAGTTCCACGACTACCCCAGCGCGGGTATTATTCCCCGTCCTTTCCACGAGAATTGCCAATTGTCCTTCTACCAACAGGGTGGAAGCATAGACCTCATCATCCACTTCCCGGTGGACGGGAACCGATTCTCCCGTCAGTTTCTGTTGGTCAATTAGTCCCTGTCCCTGGATAATCTTGCCGTCAATCGGGATTAAGTCTCCCGGATAGATGATGACGAGATGGCCTTCTTTTACATCTTTGAGGGGAACTTGCACTTCCACGCCGTCCTGTTCGATCCAGGCGTATTTGCCCAAACTGTCCAGTAAATCTAGGGTCTGGCGTTCGCTAGAGCGAGCAGTGACATCGCGAATTACTTCCCCAGATTCGATCAAACTGATCATGAAAGCGGGGGGAATGAAATGGCCCTGGGCGGCGCTGAGGGTGATGGCAAGGGAATCGAGGAAATCGACGGTCAATTGTTTTTCTTCGCTAATGCCTTGCCAAGCTCGACCGTAGGCCGGCAGACAGGCAGCTAAAATTAACCCCCCAACGAGCAAGGAGGGGAGTTCTAGGGGAAAGGCGACAAGAGCGAGGGCTAAACTGGCAGCGGGAATGCCCAGCCGCTCCCAATAGTTAATATCGTGGGATGTTGGTGCTGTACCTGCCTTCGTGGTTAGGAGATAGCCGCGATCAGCCTCTTCCATCGAGAGTAGGATATATTCCCGTAGTTGTTCGGGGGAAATTTCCTCGTAATTGTATTCAATAATCAGGGATTCAGCCGCCTCATTGCAGCGAACTTGTCCGATGACATTACTATCCTCTAATATTGCCACTAAGTTGCCGGCATAGTCAGGATCGTAACCCAGGCGCTCGATCCTGACCCGCCAGCGCCCTTCGAGGGAGTGAAGGAGTTGATAGTCTTGGGAAAACCTGTGAGCTTTGGGGACAATTGCCGCGGTTTCCTTGAGTATGTCCGGTTGGACAATTACTTTTTCTGTAGTATCTGTGAAAGTCATCTTGATGGCTGTTGGTTAGTATATGCTTGACACTGGCATCGACCATTTTTTATTGTCAGGAGGGAAGACGGGGAATCAACCCAGAACTCGTGTCTGCAAGCAGGCTGTCTGTACTTCATCGAGATTAGTGGCAAACTCCAGTATAGTTGACATTACCGCGCTGGTTAACTTACTCATAAAGCAATTATAGCACAAATCATGAGTAATTTTGGATAGTATTAGTTAGGTTTTTGGCTTCTGTATTTAACCCCCTAGCAACGCAGAGAATGCCATTTCCTAGACTGGGTGCTTCGGCTCAAACGGGCTTAATGGGCAAGCTGGGCAAGAAGGAAAGCAGGGTTACAGCCGCTAAGAGGGCGGCTTTGTTAGGAATTTTTAACATTTTTCGGCAAGGGGTAAATTAAATTTTGATCGTTGTACTAAAAAAAGTGAAATTTTGCTAGAGTTTTGAGGCGGATCGGTTTTTTTTCCTCACTGGGTAGTGATTCGCTAGTAGTGGTGATCCGTCCTGCTTATTTGGTAGAGCTTGACACAAAACTTAATTTAGGAGTTGCAAAGGTGAGATGCTCCCTTCTCGGATTTGACTAGCTTGAGAAAATGTGGAGAGATTAAGGTTGATTCCCTGAAGAGTCATCCGTGTACATATTTATAATATAAGTTTTGAAAAATAAGAAATAATCTTCAAGTTCCATAATTAATTACCTTTGATTTTCCCGCTTATTTATTAACATTTTATTATATCTGCTGTAATTAGGAATCAACTTGACTAGGAGAGGAACCTCTTTTAAAAGGAATTAGTTTTTTGATTAATTCAGGTGTGATTAAGCCTTGGGGATAAAAAATGGTTCCCAAAACAATTAAAATTCCAAAAATAATCAAACGACCATCGCGCAAGAAATTCCCTAACCAAATTGGTAAACCATTCACGCCGCCGAGGGCGCGTAAAACTTCGGGCAAAGCAGTTAAAACAATGCCTCCCACCACTGGACCGATAAAAGTTCTTGAACCACCAATTAAAACAAAAGCCAAGAAAATAATACTGGCATCAAAAGTTCCTTGACGGGAATTCCAAGTATTGAGAAAATGGGCGCTTACCGCTCCCACAACTGCCGCTAAAACTGCCCCAAAAGTGAAGGATAAAACCTTGTGATAGGTGGGATTAATTCCCATAGCCGCAGCTGCCAATTCATCGGCACGAATGGCATTAAATGCCCGACCAATTTTGATGTTTTCTAACCGGTAGAGAAACAGCATAGTTAGGAATAAGAGGGGCAAAGCCAGCCAAAGGTAGGCTAATTGAGGGGTGAAAGGTTGGGGAATGGCGAAAATACCGACTGCACCACCAGTTATCTCGAGATTAAGGGCAATAATTCTCAAAATTTCTACCCAGGCGATCGTGGCAATAGCTAAATAAATACCTCGCAAACGGAGAACAGGAATACCTAAAACTATGGCTAATATTCCTGAAATAATGCCAGCAACTAACATTTCTAAAAAGACTAAAGTAAGGGGATAATTGCTACCGGTATTAGTAAAAACTTTCGTGGAAAGAATGGCGGCTACATAACCACCTAAAGCGTAAAAACCGGGGGTTGCTAAGGATAATTGACCAGCCATTAAGGGCAGATAAACTGAAAGGCCTAAGCTGGCTCCAAATATCATGGAAACAATTAAAAAACCATAGGTGTTAAAAAAATCAGCCATATTTTCGGTGAGCGGTTATTGGGTGTTTAGGTTAGGGGAGTCAATTAGCTAATTTTATCACCGTTCTCTCCCCTCTGATTTTATGGTAATTCTCGAAATTATCATAATTTTTTACTTGGTACTTTTCCTGTAGGGTAGCGTTCGCCACCTGAAAAGCAGACGGGATGATCTTAGAATACATTTTACCCACCAAATCCAAAAGAGCCCCGTTTTTGCGGGGGAGGCAATTCAGGAGATTTTGTTAGATTCGCGGTGGCTAAAACAATTTATCTTAGTAGCTAATTATCAACAAACACAGGTGACATTAGGATAATGACAAAAAAGGCGATTATTTTACTTTCCGGGGAATTAGATTCAGCAACAACAGCAGCGATCGCTATAGCGGCTGGTTATCAATTAATCGCCCTTTCTTTTCGTTATGGACAAAGACACGAGCGGGAATTAGCAGCGGCGAAAAAAATTGCTAATTTCCTCAATATTAAAGAACATCATCTGATCGAAGTCAATCTATCTTTGTGGGGAGGTTCCGCTTTAACGGATCAATCTATTGCTATTCCCCAGGAGGGAATTAACCCGAATATTATCCCGATTACCCATGTGCTAGGGAGAAATACAGTTTTTATTTTGATCGCTCTTTCTTTAGCGGAAGCAAGGGCAGCGGAGGCGATATATCTAGGAATTAATGCAGTGGATTATTCTGGTTATCCCGATTGCCGTCCCCAGTATTTAGAGGCCTTTCAAACTTTAGCTAATTTATCATCGAAAGCGGGTTTAGAAGGTAGAGCACCCCAATTAATTGCCCCTTTGGTGATGGATAGTAAGGTAGATATCGTCCGTCGTGCTGTTAGTTTAGGGGTTCCCATTGCTGATACTTGGTTTTGTTATCAAGGTGAAGTTAAACCCTGTGGTTTATGCGATTCCTGTCGTATCAGAGATCAGGATTTAATTGAGGCTGGTTATCCCGAATTAGCCACTCGTCTATGGAAATAGTCGGGGAAAATAGGGAGGATAGTGGAAAATGGAGATAATCTAGGCAATTAAATGTTCAATAAGGATTTTACTACCGATTAATATTAAAACTAAACCGCCGAGAATTTCCACCTTTTGACTAAAAAAATTACCGAATTTATGACCGATAAAAACAGCTATAAAACATAAAGCAAAGGTAATGGAACCGATAATAGTGCAAGCTAAAAGTAAGGGAGTTTTAATCATCGATAAACCCAAACCAACTACTAAAGCATCGATGCTAGTAGCGATCGCTAATCCGATTAAAGTATAGGAATCTAGAGGATTAAACCTTTTTTCTTCATCATCATTTTGAACAGCTTCGTAGATCATTTTACTGCCGATCACCCCTAAAATAATAAAAGCGATCCAGTGGTCAAAAGAGGCGAGGAAATCCCGACAGGCTAGACCGATACCCCAACCGATCATCGGCATAATCGCTTGAAATCCCCCAAAAAACAAAGCAATTTTCAAAGCCTTATTAACATGAATATGACGAATCATCAGGCCACTGGTCAGAGAAACGGCCACGGCATCGGCGGCTAATCCCACGGCCACAAAAGAAATGGTCAAAAGTTCGAGTGAAGTAAACATCTATAGTTGTTTATCCTTTAATTTCCCCTTATCTTAACTAATTTTTCCTCAGAAAACTTTCATATTTATCTCATGATCCTCTCATTTATCTATCATTTCTCTAACCTAAAAATTCACTGCTCGATTAGTGAGAGGAGCGAATTGAAAACGTTTAAAAGCACATTACTGGTTCCTCACCGATCGCCTGTACCTGATGGATTGCTTCTGGGGTAAAACTGATGCTATCCTCAGCTTCTAGGACTTTTTCGCCCGTTACTGCGATTTTATCGGGAAATTCAGGGTTCTTCTAGGTTCTGTGTGATAAGTTTAACTTACATAGGATCGACCGATCTTTGTGACCTCTGTATCTGGTGTGGTTCCTTCCACTCCCTCGCCAGCGGGACTGTATCTTAGAATACATTTTACCCACCAAATCCAAGAGAGCCAAAATTGGAAAAGCGGAATATTATATGAAAGTAGTGCCAGTATGATCCAGAAGCATTTGCCTGGTGTTTGTAATTAGGGCTTGCTGAATAAATGTGAAATGTAGGCAAGGTAAGAGTTTTATGGCTTTTCTCGCGAAACAGGTGCAAGATTTTGAGAGAATCGTCGTTCAAAACCTTGCGTCTTCATCAGCCCGAGTCCTGTAGGGGCGAAGCATTCGGGCAATAACCTATCGGTGAAACCGTAGATTTTCTATCCGAATGCTTCGCCCGTACTTTTTAAGGATAAAGTTATCACCTCACCCAACCTACTTACCGACGATTCAAGAAACCGCCACCATTACCCCAGCGGGGTCGGGAATTAAAGAAACCGCCACCGTCAGACCAACCATTACGCCAGGGCCGCGAATTAACAAAACTACCACCGCGACCATCTACCCAACCACCGACACGACTATTCCCCCAACCGCGATTGCCACCATCTCCCCAGCCTAAAGCTTGTAAACTAGGATCGGCAGTACCTTCTGGTAGTTGGTTAACCCGTTCGCGTACAGCGCTAGATAGACGACTTAAACGCGCCTCAATGGGATTAGCCTCGTCTGAGGCGGCCTGGGCAGTGCTAGTCAGACCGAAGGCAGACAAAGCGAGAAGAAAGCCGACTAAACCGGTTTTATTGCTGATATTCACCTGAATTTATGCTCCTATTTAGCTTCTTAGGGATTAATTTGGGCGTGTTCGATAACTTTGAAGGCGAAAAACCCCTTTAATAATTCTGGGGGGATGGGAACCATGCCTTGACTACCGAACCAGCGATCGATTTGACTAACGGTGGCCGTATCATTGGTGATGTAATCCTGCATCATTTTAACAATGGCATAGTTGACATCATCCAAAAAAGTAGAGTTATTTTCGGGAACCATGCAAGCAATGCCAAAATTAGCTAGAGCTTCTTCGGGGACGATTTCGTAGATTTTAGGGTTATCTCTGAGGATTGTTCCCGCTAAAGAAATGCTATCCCCCGCTATTGCGTCAATTTTACCGGTTTTTAAAGCTTCGATCGCTTCTTCCACCGTGCTGTGGGTAGTAACAATCGTCGCTTGCGGTTGTACTAATTTAATCACATCCACAGCTGCGGAACTGGGAATCAAGGCGATACGTTTACCGATTAGGGATTGAGGAGTGGAGAGATTGCTGCCTTTTTTAGCTAAAATCCTAATCCCAGAAATGCTGTAACTGATGGAAAAATCCACCACTTTCGCCCTTTCCCAAGTAAAAGCCGTACTACAGGCGATATCGATGTCCCCGCTACGAATGAGATTAATTTTCTCTCCTGGTTGGTTAGCTTCAATCATTTGCAGGGTGACGGGACGACCGAGACGAGTTTCCAATCGTTTTCTAATTCGTTCCAACACATCCATAGAATAGCCGACCAATTCCCCCTTATCATTAACGTAGGAGTAGGGAATCGCATCAAAACGGGTTCCTACGGTCAAAAATCCCGTGCGAGCCACTTTTTCCACCACTGTTTCCGCTAAACTCGCACTGGCGAGGAACATAGGTAATATACAACCTAGTCCCACTAACTGTAAAATCTTCTTCATAAATCGAGTGCTTACTCCCGTACAAACATAACTATACTAGAAGTCGCTAAAAAATCTTCAAGGTTTCCATAATAATTTCTGTGAACTTTTACAAATTAGATGGCGGTTCAAGGCGAATTAATTGGCCGTTACCTTCATCGGTGAGCAGATATAAAAATCCGTCAGGACTTTGACGCACATCCCGCACCCTCTGACCGATGGGAATCGCTTCTTGATTGATAATTTCACCCGATTTATCCACTTCCAGACGGCGAATATCTCTGGAAACTAAGCCACCGGCGAATAAATTTCCCTGCCAATTAGGGAAGCGATTACCGGTATAAAAGACCAATCCCGAAGGAGCGATCGCAGGTGTCCAAATTGTTTTGGGATCGATCAGACCAGGGCGAGATTCTTCCAGGGAAACTGGGTTATTAGTGCCGTACTCTTGACTGGCAGAAACCAATGGCCAACCATAATTTTTACCTTTTTCAATTAAATTTAATTCATCCCCTCCTTTTGCTCCGTGTTCGGTTGCCCAGACTCTTTTAGTCATCGGATCAAAGCTGATTCCTTGAATATTCCGATGACCGTAACTCCAAATTTTAGAACCAGCAAAAGGATTATCTTTCGGTATGGAACCATCGTCATTGATGCGGATAATTTTACCTAAATGACTTTGTCGATTTTGTGCCTGTTTTCTAATTAAATCTCCCGCTAATTGTAGGGGAGGATTACCCCCATCCCCAATCGCTACCAATAAAGTGCCATCCGGTAGCCATAATAACCGCGAACCGAAGTGTTGAGAGCCAGGTTTTGTCTGGGAAACTTCAAAAATAACCCGCAGCTCTCGCAAACTTGTACCATCATAAACCGCACGAGCGACGCGGGTACGATTAGCCGCCTGGTCTCCGTGGGCATAAGTTAGATAAATCCAGCGATTTTGGGCAAATTGGGGATGAATTGCCACATCCAGCAGTCCTCCTTGTCCGACGGCAAAAACTTCAGGAACTCCAGGGATGGCTTTTGGGTCCAGTTTGCCCTCTCTAACCACCCTTAAACGACCTGGACGCTCTGTGATTAGGATTTCCCCGTTAGGTAGCCAAACCATCGACCAAGGATGCTCTAAACCCTCGATTAAGGTCACTTTTTGCCATTGATTGGTCTGGGAATTATGCGCCGAAGTTAATACATTTGCACCTTGACAACTGGAGATGATTATGATAAGCAAAACGCCAGATACTATAGGCGAGAAAATGCGATTAAGAGAAGTAAGCATTAGTTGGTAACTCCCCAGACAAATATTGGTCAATTTTCTCCGACTAATCAGGTTCACCCTACGATTTTAGAAACCGGGCAGTTTTAAGAAACGTTTTAGGCGGTTTGACTTGATTGGGCAATGCGCTCTCCACAAGAATTCCTACCCTCGTACCCACCGTTAGCTCTGAGGGAACATCAGGTTCAAGCACTGTCCCATCAAATATGGCTTCCAGTTCTTGGAACATTATTCTTCACAGGCTATGGCCTGTTTCTAGTATGGTCTCCTGGGTGTGGAGCCTAAACGTTCAATCTATTATAGCGGTATGCAGTCGAATGAGGTATAGTGCAACAAGCTATGAGTCAGTCTAGGCAAGACTTTGTCTGTATCTCACTCAAGCGAATACCGCTATAGTATTCTTAAGTATTTCTATGGTCAATCAATAGACATCCCCAAAAACTTATAAGCGCGTCACAGCAAGGAAGAAAGGCAGATGAGACAGAAAGTCAAAATTGACTCTTATCAATCACTGTTTGGTGCAGGGTAAGCGCATCTTAACAATCCTTAAAAAAATGAACTTTATGTGAGTTGCTTACCCAGAGAGCGATTCAGGCATATTTGAGGAGAATTGGCCATCTCAATTGTTAAGCAAAAATTGACCAAATGTGAAGATTTCGTGACTATTCTGATTGACTGGTATCACCTGAAATGCCCACACAGCAAGCGGATCACAAAATTGGCCAATTGTTAATAGCTTTTGGGATGCTCTCACCCTACTGTTCGGTGTTGCTAAAAGTTTGAGGTGTTGCTATAGTAAGCCCAGAGTAGTTTCCGATTTTTCCTTTGGAGTATCAACATCATGACTCAAAAAACATTAGCGAAATTAATGTCTTTCGCTAGTACCAATAAGCTAGGATTATTCAAGATAGCGATCGCATGTTCTTTTTTAATGATTGTTCCGCAGGGGCAAGTTAGAGCTGCATCTATTTCCATAATAAATAACAGCTTTGAAACCCCGGTCATCACTGCCGGGGTGGGGTTTACCAGTGATAATATTATCACTGGCTGGACAACCTCACCAGGTTCGGTGCAGGGGCTTCTTAATCCATTGCAAGCTCAAACTTTTGCTGCCAACAATAGTACTGCCCTTAATGGCACTTTTTTCAATACAGGGGTTGGCGCTCCTAATGGAAGTCAAATAGCCGTAAGTAACGGTGGAACTATCTCCCAGACACTTACCGGAACAACTTTGCAAGCGGACACGAAATATACTTTGAGCGCGTCTGTGGGACGCAGAACAATCACTACTACCTTTCCGAGCTACAATATCCAACTTTTAGCCGGAAGTACAGTTCTAGCCTCTAAGAATAATATTATTCCCAATCTTGGACAATTCGCACCCGTCACCTTTAGCTATACCACTGTAGGTATCGGCACTCTTCCGAGCGGGGACTTAAGAATTGTTCTGACCTCAGGGGGAAACCAGGTAGGTTTCGATAATGTAACCCTTGACGCTTCTTCCGACATTCCCGAACCTTCCGCGATATTAGGATTGCTAGGTTTCGGACTGTTGGGAATCGCTTCAAAGTTACGACAAAAACAATAAGTAGTCGTGCAAAATTAATTTCCTAGTCAGGACGGGAGACGGCTTAGATGTGTAATTAATTTTGCTTAGGTACTTAATTTAACCGAATTAGGGGTATGAAGCTTTCCAGCCACTGATTCCCCCGCTAAATCTTCTGGAGAGCTATCCGTAACCCTCTCAAACTCCTTAAGATTGTTTTGACAATTCTCTCAAAGGAGTTTAGCATCGTGACAATAACAATTATTAAGTTAGATGTGACTGGAATGTGATATGACAGTCGCTTTTTTGCTTTATGAAGCTATCATTCAACACTTCTGAAGTCATCCATGACTCTCCCGATTATATCAATGATGATATAGTCGGTTTTTATTTCTTCTCCCAATAATTGCTCGATTCTCTTATCTTGAAAAAGTCCAGTTACAGTTCGCAGATCTGCGGGGTATTGAGCTATTTAGAGTACTCTTATCTTTGTGTCGTTCCTCCCGGGAGTTAGGAACTTGGAACCCCTACACCCGCTCCAATACTGGCCAGAGTTTAGGCTGTTTACCGCGTGAGAGCGTGCCTATTTGACCGACCACCGACTCTCCCATCGGCTCTGAAATCGGCAACGTCCAAAATAGTTAAACCCTATTTAGAATGGGAGTTACCAGACAATTTAGCGGCTTTTCTCCTCAAGACTTAAATTAATCGTGCCGCGGGGGTTTATTGGTCGCAGAACCCGCCGGAACGACCTTGGAGGTGGGGGGGATACCTTTGAGGGAAATGAGCGTATTCATCACCGTTTTTGCCACCGGAGCGGCCACAGTGGAGCCAAAAGTATTGGCACCCTTGGGTTCATCCACCACCACCAAAACCACATAACGGGGCGATTCGATCGGTAAAATCGCCACAAAACTGGTAATTTTGGCGTTAGGTAGATAACCCCCTGTCGGACTAGCTTTTTGTGCGGTTCCCGTTTTACCTCCAATGCGATAACCGGAGATTTGGGCTGCTACCCCCGTCCCCTTGCTGACAACGGTTTCCATCATTTCCACCACTTGCCGGGCCACGGTGGGAGAAAAGACTTTTTTGCTGGGATAATCGGGCCGCCAGTGCAAACGGCCGCGGTCGTCGGCTAATCCTTTGATCACATGGGGAGTCACCAGGGTGCCACCATTGGCCAGCGCACCGTGCAATTGTACTAATTTTAAAGGCGTTAGGGATAAACCTTGACCAAAGGAAGCGGTGGCCGATTCAATGGCATTATCCAGAAATTCTGGTTCGGGTTTGAGATATCCTCCCACTTCTCCGGGTAAATCTACACCAACCCTTTGATTTATTTTCAATCCTAATAAACTTTTATAGAAATCAACTCGCCTCATTTTTTGGGCAATTTGCACCATAGCCACGTTACTAGAGGTTTGCAGAACTTGGGCCATATCTAGCGCCCCATTACCCTGTTTAGAGGCATTTTTAATCGTCCAGGGACCGACAGTAATCGCCCCCGGATCATTGACTACTGTATTAGCTTTAACTGCCCCTGCTTCCATGGCCAGGGCGATAATAATTGGTTTAAAAGTTGACCCCGGTTCGTACTGATCGGCTACGGTCCAATTTTTAAATAGAGCCACATTGGCTTTATAGTATTCATTGGGGTTAAAAGTTGGCTCACAAACTAGGGCTAAAAGAGAACCATCAAGGGAGTCCATGACGATGACAGCCCCCCGTTTAGCATTAAATTTCTTTAGCTGTTCTCGTAGGGCCGTCCTAGCGGCTCTTTGTAGTTTTAAATCGAGGGTTACTTCTAACTGTAATTCATCAAATTGAAAGATACCATCGGGAACAAAAGCTGGTAAAATTCGCCCATCTCCCATGCGTCTTGTATTGACAGAAAAAGGATCTCTTTCTAACAACTGACTGGAACCTCTTTCTAGTCCTGCCTGGCCACGATGTTCTTTATCTACATAGCCAATCACGTCGGCTGCCACATCGTCTTGGGGATAATAACGAGCGTATTTTTCCTCTAATTCTACACCGTCAAGAGATAATTGTTTTAAGCCCCTAGCCACGGATTCAGTTAATTGATTGGCTAAACGAATTCCTGTTTCTTTTTCTTTAAATCTTTGAATCAGTTGATTAGTAGGAATATTTAATAAAGGAGTTAATTTATCAGCCACTTCTGCTGGGGGAATAGCAAACAGTTTTGGGTGCACATAAAGAGTATAAATCAAGCGATCAGTCGCCAAAACATTACCATTACTATCGACGATCGCCCGCCGGGGAATATAGGGTCTAATACTGGTAGTTTGCTGTTTTCTGGCTCTTTTTTGTAATTCCTGTGCTTGTACTATTTGCAACTGGTACAAGCGCCAAGCTAAACCCACAATACCCATGACTAAAACCAACCACACCGCCATCAATCGCCCGTTACTCACAGGCATTTTTTTTGACTGTTGTTGCCTTTTTTTGTCGTTTAAATAGGACTTTCTGTCCCGAATCCGGCCCGAGGGCGATCGAGTTTCTTTACCTCTAAATCGGGGTCTTTTTGTGTCAGTCATGAGCAGTATCTTTCAGTGATCAGTAATCATTAAACAGTGATCAGTAATCAGTAATCAGTAAAAAGACAGTAGGAAACTTTTATTTAATACTGCACACTTAAAAACTCACATCTGATAACTGATAACTGTTAATAGGCACTTCTGGGTTGAGAATTGACGGTAGATTGGGGTGGAGGAGCGGGGGACGGTTTCAGGTTCGGGGCAGATTTACGCTGTAAAAAGATAGTTTGGAAGGGTTGGAGATGAGTTAATCCAGTTTCGGGTTTTTCTGCTTGTTCAGCTAGTTGATGTTTAAGGGTTTCATTGGTGGCCAAAAGATTGCGCTCGTGACGTTGCAGTGTTTCTAGTTTACCAAATTCTTTGTCCCAAACCTTGGGAATATATACCGTCCAAGCATATATTCCCAGAGTCGAACCCAACAGACAAAAAGTAATCACAGCTACTATTCTTTCTAGGAGGCAAAGGAAACGTAATTGACGCGAGGCTAATTGTTTTTGTGTTGGGGCCACGGGAACTCTCACCACCGATTTAGTCGTCGGTTTTACTGTTGGGGTCGTCTGATTTACTGGTGACTGGGGACGAGGCTGACTGCCTTGGCTTTTTGAGCGAGAAACGGGAACAGGAATATAAGAATTATGGGCAGCAGACATGATTTTCTCTCAATATTTCTAGCTAGTGGTCGTTGTCAAAAATTAAGTTTCTAAAATTAGGAGTCGGTCATCAGTAGTCAGTAGGGAATATTTAATTGATCACTGTTGCCTTTTTCCTTTTTACCTTAAAATCACTGTTCTAGCTCTAGACGTAAACGATATAAGATAGTTTGGGGATGAACTTGGGCGAGAATTTGATTAATCACTGTACTCGGTCCAGATGACCCCCAACTACAACCGCGTTCTAGATAGATTTTAGCGGCTTTCCCGATGATATAGGTTCCATAAGCGGCAATTCCTCCCTGTAGGAGAGCGGTGCTACCGTAGAGGGTTAAAGAGGTGGGATTTTCAAAAATACTCGCCGCTGCCGCTGCCGTTTTGCCCAAACCGATAATCACAGTGCTGAGGACTTCCCCCACCAGCAACCCCCCACTACTGAAAAGTAGAGTCCGCCAGAGTTGACCAGCTTGGTGACTGGTAATTGGCAGGCCGTACAAACGAGCTAAAGCCCGAACTAGAGTCAAATCGACGATTGAAGCCCCTAGGAGGTCTAAAATAGCGATCGGATTGACCGCAATCGCTAAAGCCTTATATTTCGCGTATTGCCAGATAATTTCCTCCGCTTGACTGTCCCGCAGTTCCAGGGTTTTTCTAGCGATATTTTCCTCCGCTTCTTGCCCTTGGACTAAAGCATTTAAGGCCAGCAGCGACCGCCCTTCCCGATTTAAAATTGTTAAGAGTTTATCTTGCAGCTCCTCAATTTGGGGGGGAGGGGTTTCCCACTCAGTCACCACGCTCCCATCGGGGTATTCCACCCGGACGGGAATCGGTTGCGGTTCGGCGGCTACCATAACTATCTCATCGCTAGTTAACAAATCTTCTAACGTTTTTTCGTCCCGATTGGTTCCTAATCTCTGTAACTGCTGAAAAATCTGACGGCGATCAGCTTCTGGATAGAGATCAATCTTATTAAACACCAAAATAATCGGTTTTTTCGCTTGGCGCAATTCTTCTAAGGCCTCGTATTCGGTGCGGGTAATATCCCCCGCGACGATAAATAAAATCAAATCGGCACTTTTAGCGACTTCCCTAGCCATATTCGCCCGCGCTTCCCCTTCAATCTCATCCAATCCGGGGGTGTCGATTAATTCTATCTGAATTTTACCCGTGGCTGGTGTCCAACGTACCGATCGCGGCCAGCGTGTTACCCCGTGCAGGGGTCCGGTTGTCAGGACTTTTTGACCGACTAAAGCGTTTACCACCGAGGATTTACCGCGACTGACTAACCCGAAGGCCGCCACCCGAATCACTGTTTCATCCAGTTTATCCAAGGCCGATTTTAAGGACTGCAAATCCTGTTTAACGGCGGCCTGAAGTTGGGGATCGGGGGGATAATTCCAATGGCGGCGAAAACTGGCATACCAAGTCAAGGCCTGTTGTAAACTAGCCTTAGCCTGATTGTAATGAGTTTCCTCGATCGATGGGGTCTTGGTCACGGTTGATTTTTTTACTGTTTATTGATGCTGCTGCCTTTATTGTAGAGTTTCCGGTCGGTAACTGAGACGCGGTTATCTGGGGTTAAGGGAGGACTTTTCAGTAATCAGTGAAAAGAAACTAGGAAAGTTTTCCACTAAAACCCTAACACCTAAGTAGTCCTGCAAAATTAATTTCCTAGTGAAGATAGGCAAGGGGCAAGAGGTGGTTAGATATGTGTAATTAGTTTCGCTTAGGTACTTAACATCTTACTCCGCCAATCCCAATTGGTCCAATAGCTGAAGGATAGTTTTTCCGGTTGCGGGATCTCGCCAATCGGGGGCAATTTCTGCCAGGGGAAGCAGCACGAAGGCCCGTTCTCGGCAGCGGGGATGGGGTATCTGTAATTCGGGCGTTTCTAAGATCAGATCCCCATAAAATATTAGGTCTAAATCGAGGGTACGCGGTCCCCATCTTTCCCGTCGGACTCTCCCGAATAACTGCTCGATTTCTAATAATTTATGCAGTAAATCTAGGGGCGATAAATCCACTTGCACAATGGCGCAACCGTTGAGATAATCCGGCTGAGGCGGCCCGACGGCTGCGGTTTGATGCCACTGGGAATGAGCTTCTAGTTTAATTCCTTTGACTCGCTCTAATTCCCCTAAAGCTTGCCCTAAAATTGTCGCTGAATCCCCTAAATTACTGCCCAGAGCGATCGCTGCCCGCTTCATCCACATCCTTCCTCAACAATAATTTGGGCTAATTCCCCCGTCGCTCCCAAAGATTTACCTAAAAATATATTGACATTTGGATGCTTTTGTGCTAGTTCAAAAACTTGGGCTTTGATCGCATCCGTAATTCCACCAGCAAAGAGGAAATAGGGCAGTATAGCGATTTTTTGGCTACCTTGAGCGATTAAACTCTCGATTTGTTGGGATAAACTCGGTTCTATCGACCAATAGGCTGTAATTGCTCCAAAAAACGCCGCTAGATTTTCCACCTCCCGATTACCCCCAGGGCGACGACTACCGTGGGACAGGAAAATGCGGTCTTGGGGGCTTAAATCAGCAAATTGTCGGGATAACAGCGATTTTATGCCCTGATAACTGCCTAAATGGGGCTTTAACTCCAGCTTAATTGGCGATCGCACTTTGGCCACGGCTGCGGGAATATCTTCTTTAACGTGAACCCCCGACAGGAGAAACAGGGGGATAATCTGCAACCGGTTACATCCTTGGCTTTGTGCTTGTTGGGCAAAAGCTTCTATTTGTTGATGGAGCGGTGTTATCGCTAATTCTAGGGCGGCAGTCCCTACTAATACCCGATTATCTGCTTCTAGAACCGCTAGAGATGGGCTAAACTCCGATTTACTCCCTAATCTTTCGGCGGGTTGACTGATTTTTTCTTGAACTAAGGCTGCTAATTGCGTCACCGCCATGGCTGGACGCGGATCGCGACTACCGTGGAAAACCAATAAATAGGCTGAGGAGGTCTTCAAAGAAATCTTGCCAAAATAGTTTAGTTTTTAGCCTAATACATTTTCTCTCCCTTTAGGCATAAATGTCCCTGATATTCTCGATTTAGCTGGTAAGCGGGAAAACGTCCCCATTGGTGGGAAGTGCTACCATTTTACGCGATGTAAAGTGTGAGCAAATCGGCCCGCCGGCTTGAGTTAGCCTAGATATTGAGGTATAACCTAATTAATCGCCCAACTTAGTCAACGAGGCAGTTAACGTGAAAGTGGAAACAGACAGTAAACAATTACCCTCCTACGAACAACCACCCCTAATAGAAGTGGTAAAATTACCTACAGTTTTATCATCAGAATCTTGCCGGATAGACGCAGCAGAAGATGATGATGATGAACTGGATTGTCGGGGAGTTTTTGTAGTTTCTCATCAACCGAAAATCTTATTTTCCGAAGAAGTAAACATTAAATCTCAGGAAAAATCCACTTGGAAACCTTGTGTTATAATTGATAAGTCTCGAATCGAAGATGATAACTAATGACCTTTGGTATGAGGCGGTAGATGCAAATGTTGAGTTAACCCAAGGGGATATTATTCTTAATTGTCCTGTGGTTCGTTGGGCTTCTAAATCTGTTGAGGTAAGCAATCAAACAGAAATTGAAACCCTTCGATCCTTAGTGGAAGTAGCTGAAATTGATCTGGTTGTTATCACCCAAGGCTGCGACTTAGAAAACAAGAAAGTCAATAATGTCATCCTTTCCCCTCACTTTGCTCTCAGTCAATATCAAGAATATTGGGAACAGACAATGAACAATATGAAACAAAATCCTACGGCCAAGGCGTGGGGGAGATATTGTGATGATATTAAAAATGGTTATATATGGAATCTTTCTATGCTCAACGAAGGGGAAATCGGCAACCTAAAATTAACTCATCGAATAGTTGATTTTCATGATGTGTACACTTTACCGAGGACTTTTTTTGAATCCTTCTTGCAAAATAAACAGCAACCTCGACTTCGTTTACGTCCTCCCTATCGTGAACATTTATCTCAAGCTTTCGCTAGATTTTTTATGCGAGTTGGTTTACCTACAGGAGTAAAAAAAGTCTGGTAATAGATAAATCACCTTAACTTTTACCAATAACTACCTATAGGGAAAGATTGGTTTTTTGACGATTCGATAAATCCTATGGTTTCCTATCCACAGTTCTAGCTTTGTGGGCGATTTGGTTCACTTGATAACAAATTATTGCGATAGCTTGCCATTAACTAATTTTCAGCGATAATCTAAAGTCAGAGTCTATCGGGAGATAAGATCATGAACTTTCGTCTAGTTCTATTTTCAGGCCTAGTAACGGCTTTAGTTGGTGCTGGTACCGGTTATGGCATTAGCCGCATTGAACGCAATCCCAGCCAAGTCAACCATAGAAATCCCCATCACTATCAAATCATCTATGGACGTTATTTGACCGGTGCCGGGGCAGCCCTGGGCTTCTGTGTGGGTGCGGGTTTACAAATGGTCAAAGAACTCAAAGAAGAAAGAGACAGAGAAATGGGCATCATGGATGATGGCTCAAAATTCTAGTCTTTTGGGGCTAATTCCTCAAGAATGATAAATTGAACGTGATTAATCGCTAAATCGCCGATGGGAACTTGGGTTTTTAACACCGGTTGTCCTTCACTGAGCATTCGTTCAAAGGGGATATCTTTGGCAATTTCCGTGTGATACCAAGCTAAACCCATAAAGAAACGATTGGGATAGGGACCGCCTTCAAAAATATCATCGGGATTGGACTCCATGGGAACCCAACCGATAGAGGGCAGATAAAATTCCATCCAGACGTGATTGTAATCCGGTTCGAGGGGTAAATTACGTTCCAGGGGATGGGGTGGGCATTTATAGCGTCCTACCGTGCGACAGGCAATACCATTGAGACGACACAAAGCCAATAATAAACCTACGTATTCCCCACAGGAACCGACTCCGCGCCGCAGGGCAATATCAGGGGTGTCGATGTTGGGTTTGATACCGTAGGAAAGCTGATCATAGACGTAATTACGAATACTATAAACTTTTCGGAGGAGATTGGTTTCCCGACCGGTCGCTTCTTCGGCAGCATTGAGGATAATTTCTGTACCCATGGCCAGATCATCATTATCGATCAAATAGCGCTCGGGAAAATCGGCGGGTAAGGGTGGTAAATCTTCGCAATCTTGGGGAGTAATTTGGTATTTAATACCCCACACTTCTAATACTACTTTCCACCCAAAAATATGACGTTGTTTACCGGTTATTTGCTCGAACTTAAATACTGCCACCCGCTGCCCGTCCTGAATTTCTTCAATAAAAGGCAATCCCACCGCTTCGACGCTGCGAATTTTTTGCCGTGGTGTTTCTAAGGGTAAAGCGATGCGCCATTCCACATTTTTGAGTTCGATATTATAGAGGGGTTCCAATTCCTCGACGTAGGATAATTCAATCAGATAACCGTTAGAAAGGGCGTATTTTTTAGCGGGATCGTGGTGAAAATATAGAGGATGGACAAAAGTACGCGGACGATAACTAAGTTCGTGAACCTGTTCAGAATTGGGATTATCGCGGATACAGGGTTCTTGGAAAGCATAGGCTACATATAGGATATCCTTGCCACTGTTAGCATCGCGATAAAATGCTAATCCCGTCGGCGATTCAAAAGGAGTTATCATGCTAAAAAGCTGTTCTCCCGTGGCGCGATCGAGACAGTAAACCGTTTGTTCTAGGGTATCCGTTAGCCAAAGTTCTTCCCCGCGAATGGTGATATTTTCGATGCCGATACCAGGCGCGTATAAACGAGTAATTTCCTGTCCCGATTGGCGATCAAATATAAAGATTTGTCCAGAACGTTGACAAGTAACATAAATTGTGTTAGCAATTACGGCGACTCCGTTAGCGGTGTAGGGAAGACGGGTGAAAAATTTCGGGGTAAAATCTTCGAGAGTGCAGCAGTAGAGATTTTCGCGAGTGGTAAACCAGAGGTTATTTTGATCATCGATTGCCAATCCCGTCGTCCCGACGAATTCTTGCCAGCGATGGGGATTAAGTACGCTTGTATGACCAGTATCGAGGGCAATTTGGTATAAATAGCCGTTTTTTGCGTCGATAGCGATTAATTTGTCATCTTGAAATACAATTCCGTGCAGGGCCGTGGCGCTAATCGGACGAATCGTTTGACGATGGGAGGGAAGACTGGCAGGATCGAAAATCATAGGAGGAAACGAAAAGGGAGAGCGTTTTTAGGTGAATAAAACAGCAATTCTCCCCACGATAGCAAATTTTCTCGCCCCTAAATGCTCGTAATGAACTGCAATCCCGAAAAAAATGTCAAGAATTGTCACCTATAGTCCCTCTCATACCCTTGTACCTACCTACGAGTGTTTCAATCGTTGCAGTTATTGTAATTTTCGCAGGGATTTAGGCACTGATGGCTGGTTAAGTTTGGAAAAAGCCAAAGAGATTTTAACTGCTTTGCAGGGTTCGGAAATTACGGAAATTTTAATTCTTAGCGGCGAAGTTCATCCTTTAGCACCCAATCGAGAGTTATGGTTTCGGCATATTTATAATTTGGGAGAATTGGCTTTAAATATGGGTTTTTATCCCCATACCAATGCCGGGGTTTTAACTTTTGCTGAGATGGAAAACCTGAAAAATGTCAATCTATCTATGGGCATAATGTTAGAACAAATGACGGTGACTTTATTAAATACTGTCCATCGTCAGGCTCCCAGTAAAGTGCCGTCCCTGCGCTTAGAACAGTTACAATGGGCGGGAGAACTAGCAATTCCTTTTACCACGGGGTTATTATTAGGAATTGGTGAAACAGAATGCGATCGCTTAGTGACCTTAGAAACTATTGCCACTATTCATCAACGTTGGGGACATATTCAAGAAGTAATCCTACAACCCTACAATCCGGGTAAAAGAGAACAGTGGCAAAGTAATCCTTTTGATCTGCAAAAATTACCCGATCTAGTTAGACAAGCTAGGGAAATTTTGTCCCCAGATATTGTCATTCAAATTCCCCCGAATCTAGTCCCCGATCCTCTTTTTCTCTTAGATTGTTTAGCGGCAGGAGCGCGGGATTTAGGCGGTATTGGCATTATTGATGAAGTTAATCCCGATTACCTCCATTTACATCCCGATAAATTAAAGGAATTTTTAGCAGTTTATGGCTGGGAATTAAAGCCGCGCCTACCGGTTTATCAGTAATCAGTGAGCAGTAATCAGTAAACGGGGAAAAGATAGCACTGTTAATGCTATTTAACACTCTTTACTTAATACCACTTAATTGATTATTATTCATTCGACCGAGGCTGCATCTCATTTTTGTAAATCTACCAATTGGGATTTTTACGGGGAAACTCTCGGCTAAGATCGGGCATTACTTCCGATTTTATCACTCAATCCAAGCTTTTGGGGGGTAGAACCCCCCAAACCCCGGAGCGCATTAGTTTTTCGGTGGGATGCTTACACGCAGCTGCTGATACATTTGTAATCATCTAAGAGTTACTGATAATTGCTGATTGTCGGTATTCCTGTAAATGTGAGATGCACCGACGACCGACTCCCAACCCTAACAACAATTTTTGATTTTTACCAGAGGTCTTATGATCCCTTCAAGCGAGCGCTACTGGCTCAAAAATGCTCATATTCCCGTTTCCCTCCTAGAAAATGAGTTTTTTTCTCCCCAAACCTCCGAGGGATTAACCTTAGTTAATCTGGAAATTAATGAAGGTTACATTAATCGCATCACCTCAACCATCCCCCCTGAAGATAATATTCCCGTCATCGACCTCAAAAAAAAGATTATTTTTCCTTGTTTTGTCGATATGCACACCCATCTCGATAAAGGTCATAGTTGGCAGCGTTGTCCTAACCATGATGGCACTTTTGACAGTGCCTTAAAAATGGTCCTAGAGGATTCTCGACGGGAGTGGCGCTTAGAGGATGTGTATCGTCGCATGGAATTCGGTGTTAAATGCAGTTATGCCCACGGAACCGCCGCTATTCGCACCCATATCGACTCTTTTGGTCAACAGGCACAGATTAGCTTGACTGCTTTGGGAGAATTGCAACAACAATGGGCCGGTAAAATCACCCTGCAAGCGGTTTCTCTAGTTTCCCTTGACTACTATCAAACCTCCGAGGGAGCGGCCTTAGCCGATAAAATCGCCGAATTTGGGGGTATATTAGGGGGAGTAGCCTACACAAATCCTGATTTACAGGCACAAATTGATATTACCTTCAAATTAGCCCAAGAAAGGGGCTTAAATCTCGATTTTCATCTGGATGAAAACGGCGACCCCGATTCTACTTGTTTAGCAGCGATCGCCCGTACTGCCATCAAAGAGCAATTTTCTGGACAAATCATCTGTGGTCACTGTTGCAGTTTAGCGGTACAATCCCCTGAAATAATCCAAGAAACCCTAAATTTAGTCAAAAATGCGGGCATTGCTATCGTTAGCTTGCCGATGTGCAATCTCTACCTACAGGATCGTCAAGAGGAAAAAACCCCTTTTTGGCGCGGGACAACTAAGATAAAAGAGCTGAAAAAAGCGGGAATTCCCGTTGCTTTTGCCAGCGATAACTGTCGCGATCCCTTTTATGGTTTTGGGGATCACGATGGTTTAGAAGTCTTTACCCAAGCGGTGCGGATTGCTCACCTGGACACACCCTACGCTGACTGGGTGAATAGTGTCACCCTCACCCCAGCAAATCTGCTCGGATTGCCCCATTTAGGGCGCATTAAGACGGGTCTAGAGGCAAATTTGTTAATTTTCAAGGCGCGATACTTTAGCGAGCTATTATCGCGACCACAGTGGGATCGCCTCGTGATTCGGCGCGGGTTGAGCATCGATACTACTCTCCCTGATTACCAAGAGTTAGATGATTTAGTTCTAGGAATTGAGTAACTCCTGTAGGGGTTTGACAAAAACCACCGATTCTAGGTTGATAGCACCGTAAATATGGGGAAAGGTCTCTCTTTCTAGCTCTAGACTGGCATTTTCTGGGTTAGGATGTTGGGGCTGCTCCCATTTGACTGGGGACTGCAATTGTTCGAGAGAAATGGCTAAAACCAGCAAATCTGGCTGATTTTGATAAAAAGCGTCCACAACTTTCGGAATTTGTTCTAAGGTAGAGCAATGGATAAATCCCTCATTTTTTAGGGAATGCGCCCGATATTCCCCCATTTCACGAGCTATTCGCCAACCTCTTTCTGTAGTGATGTGATAGATCATCGGTTCGCCTCCTACTGTCACTTTATTCCTAATTTTAGGATATAGCCGGAAGCTGTCAGCAGCCCTCAATTCTCTTAAACTAGAGGTCAGGGAATAAAGACAAGAAATTTGTCCAACCACTGACCAGAAAAAAATGGCCGGTAACGTCCTCAAAATCTCTTTATGGTTTCCTTTTACCTGATATTAACCATTCCCCCTTAAAATTAGCTTACCGATCCAGCAACTGCAAAAATCTATGCTAGATAAAATATTTACTCCCAATCCCTACGCTGAAAAACCCGCTCCTCTGCGTCCTCGCAAGGGGGTAATTATCGGTGTTGGTCAGGTGGGGATGGCCTGCGCTTACTCGATGTTAATTCAAGACTGTTTTGATGAATTGATTCTCCAGGATATCGCCACCGATAAAGTCGAAGGGGAAGTGATGGATTTAAGGCACGGAATGCCTTTTATTGAACCCACGGACTTGAAAATGGGAACCGTGGCCGATGTGGGACAAAATGCCGATGTGGTGATTATTACTGCCGGGGCCGCCCAAAAAGAGGGAGAAACCAGATTGCATCTCCTTGAGCGAAATGTGGCGATTTTTCGCCGTATTCTTGAGGATGTGGCTGTTTACTGCCCCAGTGCTTTAATTTTGGTGGTGAGTAATCCCGTCGATATCATGACCTATGTTACCTTGAAAATCACCAATTTTCCGCCTTCTAGGGTGATTGGTTCGGGTACGGTCTTAGATTCTGCCCGTTTACGCTCTCTTTTATCCACCCAACTCTATGTAGATGCGCGTAACGTCCACGCTTATATTATCGGTGAACACGGGGATAGTGAGCTTGCTGTCTGGAGTTCGGCTAATATCGGAGGAGCAAGGTTACTCGAAGGAGATTGGCAGGATTTAAGCGCAACCGACCAAGAAAGCTTAACAGAAATTTTTCTTCAGGTTAAAAACGCCGCCTATGAAATTATCAAACGCAAGGGTTATACTAGCTATGCGATCGGTTTAGCTACCACGGATATCGTTAAGGCGATTTTACGTTCCCAAGAAAGAATTCTGACTATTAGCACTCTCCTCGATGGTCAATACGGTCTCAAAGATGTGTGTTTAAGTATTCCCTCGGTGGTTAACGAGAAAGGAGTGATTAAAACCCTGAATCTTGCTCTCAGTCCCAGAGAAACCCAACAGTTACATAATTCGGCCAAAATCATGCGCGATTTAATCGATCAACTCGAAATTTAACTTAGGGTTGGTTGCATAAATCTAAAAGCATTGTTGGGTAAGATTTTTAGATTTTTTTGCCCTGAAAAAGTGCCGACCACAAGAGCGAACGAGGGGAAATTTTAGGCACTTTTTCCCCGAAAACTAGGTAATTGTGGGTGGACTGAAGCCATTAGTCCTAGACTTCCCGAAAAGTCTATTTTATTTCAGTTTGTTGTGAAGACTCTGCCCTAGCTAATACGCTTTTGGTTATAGCGGTATTCGCTTGAGTGAGATACATACAAAGTCTTGCCTAGACTGACTCATAGCCTGTTGCACTATACCTCATTCGACTGCATACCGCTATATGATATGCGGAAAAGTTCTGGTGATAGTGCTAAAATGGGGTAATATGCCGAAAGTTTCCATATAATTCTCAGTTAGACCACCAGATTATTGAGTCTTATTCCAAAGCCTATGCAGTATCAAGATCCAGATGATCGATCAATTGAAGACTTCAAGGAAAATTTACCAATTGTTCAGGAAGAAGTTGGTGCTATAGTCCCATTACCTCCCTCTCCTCTAGCAAGCTTGGATGGATTAATTGCAAAAGAGCAGTCAGCAGAGAAAATTAGGGAGCTTTTAGAGTTGAGGGATATTGCGCTTAGGCAGAAGTGGCAGGAAAGGCAAATAGAGGAAGCTCAAAAGCAGCAGGAGTATGAGCGTTTAACCCAAGACAAGAAGGAAAGAACCATCACGATTGCTTCATCAGGCACTATTGCCATTGGTCTGGGTATAATGTACTCAACCTCCCCGCTTGTAGGTACCTTTGTTCTTCTTTTAGGATTAGCAACCTTACTTAGGATTCCATTTGATGAGCTTTATGATAATTTTTTAGAGTTTTTTGACAAAATTTATGAAAGATTATCATCAATTTTTCCTCCCAAATCTTAATCACTCTTTATATTTGCATTATTTCAAGGAAAATTTACTATGGATTCACTAACTTTAACAGCCTCAGCAATTGCTAGTATAATCTTCACGGAAGCTATTGAAAAGCCTGGTGATCAAGTTGGCGCAAAAGCTCTGGAATTGAGAAAAAAACTGTTTGATCTTATGGAGCAGAAATACCCAGAAGTTGTCGAACAAGAATCGAAAGGGGAACTAAGTTATCGGGAAGTCCTAACTCAGATTGAAATTGCTGTGGAGAAATATCCTGAGGTTGCTGAGGTAGTAATAGAACTTAGTGAAGCTATTAAATCAGAACCTAATCAGGAAATACTTTTTCAAATCCTGGGTAACGTTATTGCACATCTCCAAGAAGAACCACGTCAGATATATAACGTTCAATACAACTTTCCCAATAGCAGTACCACTCTTAATGGAGAATTTACCCCAGCAAGTGTAAGGCAACAAAATTACAATATGAATACACAAGGACAACCTTCTTACAGTAAAAATAAGCAATCACAATTGATTGGATTTTACTTTTCAATCTTAGCTCTAGTTCTAGTTGGTTTGCTGGCATTTACTCCCCTTTCCCTTGCAATTCAGCAAGTTTTTGTTGCACTTATTGCCTTGTTTTCTATATTTTCGTTAAGTGCCTTCAAGCGGTCTATAAAATAAAAAAGTGCGATGCCGAAGGCACTGCGTAGCAGTACGCCGCTCTGGTAGTTAATTAAATGTAACGCACCTCTTTTTTTTCTAGTAGTAGCACCATGTTCATTCATTGAAGCAAGTGATTGTAAGCTAACGGGGTTTTTTGATTTTTGAAAAGGCGATCGTTAGTTACCGTCCTGACCTAAAAAATAGCCAACTGCACGTTGAAGCTGTTCCATCCCTTGTTGCAGTTGGTCAAAAAGCAAATCTTACCTTATTAGCCATGAGTCAATTCTTGTTTCTCTTTTAATGCTTGAGCAAGAATGGCGGCAGCCTCAAAAGAGTCATGTAAACCTTGTCTAGGGAGATCATCTTGAATAGACATCGGTACAATACCAGAATCCTTGAGCAACTCAGCTACAAGAAAGTTAAGTAATAAGAGCTTATCGGAGTAAGACAATTGCTTTAGTAGGGGCGCGAATTGAGTAGTTGTCAGCATGGATTCAAGAAAGTTACGGATTTTGACTTTCTGTACTTTGTCTGAGTATAACACCACCTTTGCGCTAATCCCTGCCCCAAAAGCAGGCTAACTTTGCCGTTGGACAGAAATCACAGAAATGTTCAATCTAATCTTTATGGTTCTTCGGTTTGTGTCAGTGCGATGCCGAAGGCACTGCGTAGCAGTACGCCGCTCTGGTAGTTAATGAAATGTAACGCACCTCTTTTTTCTCTGGTCAAACTATCAGAGCCAGTCTTAGGTTAGGTTGCTGAAAAAACATCTAGCCTAGGATTCCTCTAGCCACTAGATGCCATGATCAGGTCATGTCTGTCCCTGACTAAAATAGAATCAGCGATTTCCCTAAGAGACCTAATTCCATGACGATTATCACTCTTTCACGTTATGTCACCAGAAACAATGAGATTTTAGGTGGAGAGCCAATTATTGAAGGCACTCGCACATCTATTCGCGCAATCGTAGGTCTGTGGCGATTAGGTGTGATGCCAGAGGAAATTCCAACTCATTTACCTCATTTGACCTTAGCACAAGTGTTCGATGCCCTGAGTTTTTATTTGGATCATCAAGCAGAAATTAACGAGTACATTGAGCGTAACCAAGTCCCCGATGAGTTGGTGCATCCTTCTGTAAAGGCTGCTTTGGGTGAGCTATGAGCATATTTGCTTCCCTTTACATGGACGAAGATATGTCGGCGTTAGTTGCAACACTTCTGCGTTCTCGTGGTTTGGATGTCACCACTGTTCCTGAGCAGTCAACTTTAGGCAAAACTGACAGCGAACAATTAGAATTTGCAGCTTCTTTAGGTAGATGTCTTGTAACCCACAACCGAGTTGATTTTGAACGATTGCATCTTCAATTCATAGAGGAAGGCAGAGAACATTGTGGAATTATTGTTGTCCCTCAGAAAACTGCCTACGAGGTCGTGCAACGGGTTGGTATTTTAGTTAACACGTTGACTGTTGATAGTATTAATAATCAGTTACTATACGCATGATTTCTCCGCCAACTTACACTCTAAGCACAAGCCAGCTAACAAGTCGATGAAGCGGCAATGTTCTAGTTCATTCATCGCCGCTCTGGTAGAGTGTGTTAATGAAATCTAACACGAAAAAAGACGGGAGCTTGGTAGCCCCGTCGTTTCAACACGGGGCGGAAAAGCGACGCGAGCGGATTTATCCGCCGTCCTAATATCTGTCATGATGTGGGTCATTAATA
>VYMC01000147.1_pt1 | contig 44346 bp, 44 predicted proteins | sample 5115301 | NCBI WGS metagenome assembly VYMC01 (sample SAMN12291802, study PRJNA351875) | freshwater metagenome | isolation source: freshwater lake | place: USA: Michigan, Wintergreen Lake | collected 2013-08-08 | reverse complement strand
TTTCCCATTACTGCTTGATATTGTGCTTGAGTAATGGGATATTTGCCAATCGCAAAACTGTTGACTTTAACTTGGTGTGGAGGCTTTTCACGACCACTTTCAGAAGAACCCATGGTAAATTTACCTGCTGGTAAGCTTACCATCTCTAGTCTTATCCCATTGGCTAGTTTTTCGGTAAATGGAGTAGGTGAAGCAATTGGGGGTATTGGTGACACAGGCATCCTGACTGCTGCTTGTGCTTGTTGAACAGGTTGTAAAGCATTTAAAACCTGTTGTGCCGTCCATCTTTGTTTTCTATCTTTTTGCAAACACCCTTCAATAATTGGTTTAAACTCTTTCGGTAAACTAGGGATTTGTAGCTCACAATTCATCACCTTTGCCATTAATTGGTTAATATCATTATTAAACTTATAGGGAAGTTGCTTAGTGGTCATTTCGATTAACATAATACCTAATGACCACAGATCCCAAGCCGATGAAATATCACCTTTAAAGGCTTCGGGAGGCATATAAATAATTGTCCCGCTATTATGTACTGTTTGAGTGTGGCTTTTGTTATTTAAAGTTCTAATTAAGCCAAAATCTGCTAACTTATATTGTTGATTAACCTTGAGGATATTACCCGGTTTTAAATCTCGATGGACTTTATTTTGTCCATGAAGATAATTTAAACCTTGGGCGACTTGAGCAGTAATATTTTTAATCTCCCCCGCTGACAAACCGCCTTTTTGAATGTGATTTTCTAGGCTACCCTGTGCCAATTCCATCACTAAGTAAAGCATCTCCGTATTGAAAAAACGAAATTCTCCCACGGAATAAGCTTTAATTAAATTAGAATGTTCTAATTTTCTGGCATTTTGTAACTCAATTAATTTATCATCGCTACTTTCGGGAATAACTTTAATCGCCACTTCTTGAACCGATGTATTTCTGACTATTTCACTGGCATGAAATACACCTCCAAAACCCCCCGCACCGATAAACTTATTAAGACGATAAGAGTTTATTTGTTGTCCTTCTAACATCTTCATCATTTGGTCTAGCATGATAATAACTCCTGAATTAGTCAATTTTTCCGTTAAAATATTGTCCTTGTTTAGACTCTGTTTTAACCTTGGTTTTTCTATTTTAACTTGAGCTTTTAGCTTTGCTGTGCCATGGGGAATAATGGTTTTACTCTGCTTAATTCAACCTATAGCCGCAAAAACTTTGACCTCATCATCCCATTCTAGTAAAGGGATTGGGGTAGATTCAGCAAACCTATGACTATTTCCCGAAAACCCCATCACCCTATTTGTCTAAAAATATTAAGAGATGTAACTATTTATGCCTAACCTAGAAAGTGATTACTCAACAGGGGTGAGATCAGGATAGTCTAGATCGAGCAGTCAGATAGATGTTTAGTTAAATTCCTACTTCAGATATGTCCGTTTCTAGTCCTCCTCGTTCCCTGCGTATCGGTTCCCGTAAAAGTCAGTTAGCCCTAGTACAAACCTACTGGGTACAGGCAGAATTGAGTAAACACCACCCCCATCGACAGTTTGAGGTGGAGACGATGAGTACCCAAGGCGATAAAATTCTCGATGTGGCCTTGGCGAAAATCGGTGATAAGGGTTTATTTACCAAAGAATTAGAAGTGGGAATGTTGGATAGATCGATCGATCTTGCCGTCCATTCTCTCAAGGATCTGCCCACTAATTTGCCCGAAGGCTTAATCTTGGGTTGCGTCACCGAAAGAGTTAATCCGGCCGATGCTTTGGTGGTAAATAGCCAAAACCAAGACTATCAATTAGACACTTTACCGGAAGGTGCGGTGGTGGGGACTTCTTCTCTGCGTCGATTGGCCCAGTTGCGTCACCATTATCCCCATCTGACTTTCAAAGATGTGCGCGGCAATGTCAACACCCGTCTGGCAAAATTGGACGCGGGAGAATACGATGGGATTATTCTGGCAGTAGCGGGATTGGAAAGGTTAGGATTAGGCGATCGAGTTCATCAGGTTATCCCGGCAGCGATTTCTCTCCATGCGGTGGGACAGGGGGCTTTAGGGATAGAATGCCGCGATGGGGATCCGGAGGTCTTGGAAGTCCTAAAAGTGTTGGAACACGCCCCTAGTCGCGATAAATGCTATGCTGAACGCGCTTTTTTACGGGAGTTGGAGGGGGGCTGTCAAGTTCCCATCGGAGTGAATACGGCGATCGAGGATGGTATCCTAACTTTAACGGGTATGGTGGCTAGTCTCGACGGTAAGCGCCTGATTAAGGACTCGGTTAGCGGTGATCCTAGCCATGGGGAAGCTTTAGGACGAGATTTAGCCCATAAAGTGCGCGATGCTGGTGCTGGAGAGATTTTAGCCGAGATTTTCGCTGAAGTGGGACGATAATCAGTGATTAGTTATCAGTGATCAGTCTTAATTAACTTTGGTTCGGTTGATAGTCTTTTCCACCGGGATGAGAGAATTGCTTTTCGGAGTCAGGAAATTGTGCAGGATGTGACGATTTTGAATTAAAACTAAAGTTGCGATCGCTAAGAGAAAATAACCAAAACCTTTTTGTAACTGTTTTGCGGACACAAACTGTCCCAGATAGGAACCGATAAGAGTACCGAGGGCAGCCGCAAAAGCAAAAGATAGGGTTAACTGCCAATCGACGCTAATATGACCTAAATAGCCCAGTAATCCGGCTACAGAATTGAGGGAAATAATCAGCAGGGAAGTTGCGATCGCTTGAACCATGGGGATTTTACCCAATAATACCAGTGCGGGAACGATAGCGAAGCCTCCCCCAACCCCAACTAATCCCGTCAGGACACCCACAGCAATTCCCTCGCTCATTAACCAGAGCCAGCAATATCGGCACACTGGTTGGGGGTAGAGAGTCAGATTTTTTTGCCGATCGCGGGCTTTATAATCAGGATTATCTATCTGTGTTGATCTACTAATCATAAAGGCTGCCGCTAGGAGCATTAGCGTGGCAAACAGGAGCATCTGGAAGGTGGCAGTGACGAAGGGTAATGTGGCTAATCTTGCTCCCAAAAAAGCCCCTACCATCGTCGCAGAACCGAAGATAAAAGCGATTTTTAAGTTAATGTTCCCTTTTTTCCAGTGGGGAATCGTGCCAAGTAAACTGACACTACCGATGACGAGAAGCGTCATAGCGATCGCCGATTTGGTCGGTACTCCCATCACATAGACTAGAATCGGTAATGCTAGTACAGAACCTCCTCCTCCTAGCAATCCCAGACTAATCCCCGTACAAACGGCTAATAAATGTCCAATTAACCAAGTCATTTCAGTTATCAGTTATTTTAGCTATCGGTCGTCGGTCGTCAGGAGATACGGTGATAGGGTTTTAGGGTGTTGGGGTGGTCACTGCGTGCGCGTTGCGGGGGGTGTTAGGGTGTTGGGGTTTTAGTTGAAATTCCCCCACTTCCCCACTTCCCAATTCATAATTTATAATTCACAATTTATAATTCCCACACCCAACCCCCTATTTCCCCCGATGGGGTTGATTATAAGGAAGTTTAGCCAGAAGCATAGCTAAAGCACAGGTATTACTAATCCCCGCAAAAACTAGACCAGAACCGACAAAACCGCTTAAAATTAGGAACCAAGGCGAGAGAAAGGCTCCTAATACTGTTCCAAGTACAACTAAGGAACCAGCAACAATCTGCACCTGACGGAATAGACTAATTGGCGCATTTTGGTCTTTTTCGGTGGCATAACCCGCACTTTTCCAAGTATTTAAGCCGTTTTTTAGCTGGGCAACTTGGCTAAATCCTGCCACAATCAGTTTTTGTGCCGCTACAGTGGATCTGCTGCCAGAATTACAATAGAGAACTAGGGTTTGATTGGGGTCAAAAGCGATCGAATTAGGGTTAAAACTGGAAAGTGGTACTAATTTCGCCCCTGGAATGCGATTGCTGGCGTACTCCCCCGGTTCTCGCACGTCAATTAAGCAAACTTCTCGACGCTCAATTAAGTTTTTTAAAGTATGGGCATCAAATTCTAGTAATTTTGCTTGATTTGTGGTATGGGTCATCGTTAATCTCCTGAATAGATTTTTAAGCTAAAACAACTCCTAAATTACCGCAGCCTTGGTTAGCGGGAACTGCCTCCATGATCTTTTTGGGATCGGGTAAATTAAGATTGTTCATAAACTCGATAAATTGTCTGCGGTTACGTCCGACAAAACGAGGATTGTATTGTTTTTCTTCGGCAATGGTGGAGACAGTTAAACCGCGATAGTCGTGGCCGGGATAAACTAGGGTACTATCGGGGAGAGTGAAAAGTTTTTGCGTGACCGAATCAAAGAGAGTACCAGCATCGCCGCTTTGGAAGTCGGTACGACCACAACCCCGGATAAATAGGGCATCTCCTGTCAAAATATGACTGTTATTGACTAAATAGGCTAGATGACTATCGGTGTGGCCGGGAGTAGCGATCGCTTTGATAGTGATATTTCCTAGTAATAATTCCTCTCCATCCGTCAGATGGCGATCAGCACAGGCTACTTGAGCATTTTCGGGAACTATACCCAGACAGCCTGTGATTTGCCTTAATTTTCCAGTTCCTGTGACGTGATCGGCGTGAATATGGGTTTCTAAACAGTATTTTAGCGTTAATCCTAGCTCCCGTAATTGCCGATCATCCCTTTCCACCTGTTCCCGCACTGGATCCACCAATACCGCTTCCTTGCTGACGGGATCGGCAATCAAATAAGTATAAGTGCTGGTTTCGGGATCGAACATCTGACGGAATAGCATGATTTCTGACTCCCTTTGTATAACTTTATGACTATACTACCATATAATTATGAATTTGGAGGAAACCTCTAGCAGGATTAATTTTTTGGCTGCATCTCACTGTCGAGTCAAGGGCCAAAAATACAAATAAAGCGAGAACTGTCGCTCTTGCAGTTCCCGCTCTATTATTGTTGTATTGTTGGAGTATCTAACCCCCAAATATTGAGTTAAATTAGTACAACTCTTCTTCTTTGTGGGTGACGATCACACAGTCAGAAGTAGGATAGGCGACACAGGTGAGGACATAACCCGCTTTAATTTGATCGTCATCTAAGAAAGATTGTTCAGACTGATCAACGCTACCAGATTCGATTTGACCAGCGCAACTAGAGCAAGCACCAGCACGGCAAGAAAAGGGTAAATCTAATCTTTGTTCTTCTGCTGCCTCGAGAATATATTCATTATCGGGAACATCAATTGTATGGTCGCCATCGGGTGTTTTCAGGGTGACTTTATAAGTGGTTGTCTTTATTTTCTTTGCCATAGGTTGTTCCTCAGTCTCAAAATACCTTTTCTCGCCGTTTAGAATGAACGGGTCGAATGAGTTTCCTTTCTGAATACTACGCGAAAATTTACCCAGCTTCACTTAGCATTAGTAATCACAGCCTTAAATAAACTTAAAATAATATTTACTTATCACTTTAGCAGATTAGCTGTTTAATTAAAAGTTGATACAATAGCCTTGTCTCCTAAAACAAGAGTCTGCATAGCCCATCCCTCTCTAATGCATTAAAAAGGGTTGATTCGGGGAAATAGGGCAAAGAGCGTCAGCAGACAACTGAGAACGCACCAAACCGAAGAAAATCTAGTAGAAGCGATTTGGCTACAGTTAACAACTCTTTTGAGCAGATTTGATGGGATGGCGAAAAGTTTTCTTGTGGTTAAAAGACTGTTAAAGTTTTTTGTAAATTTCAATTATTGAATTTTCCTAACCCTAAAAAATACGATACCTTTTCACATTTTATTTAGGGATGCTATAGCTAACAAAGTTAATCCGAGTAGGGATTGGAAATTGTACTCATCACTATTTAAATTGTCATCATCATGATCTAATCAGTTTTATTTGAAGACATAAACAAGTCATTAAGAGATTTAGCAAAATTCTAGCGAGTCAGTTTTGGTAACTGCATAATGATATATTGTCTTAAGCGATCGCAGCTTTGAGCCAGTGCATTAACAAACAAACTATAATCCGCTGGACAGCATTTCTCATAATTTGGACTGCCTAGGGGAAATTTTAGTACAAATGCTAGGACTTGCCACTCTGGTACTCATTGAGATAGTCAACAGCTGATCGCAGCCACTTCTTTTTTACCATATTTTGCTACACTTCGCTTCCCATAGGGATTGTAGGCTTCTTTGTCACCCTGTCAGAGTTAAGAGCAAAACAGAGACAGAAGCGAAGCTCAACCCGATGATTAGCTAATGCTATCCCTAAACATCTTCTAATGCTGCTTTTGAGGAGGAGAGCGGTTGCTAAAGCCTCTATAATAAGTAGCCATAGAGATGCCGACAACTGCCCCTGTCGATAGCGAATAAGGAGAAAAAAAACCCAGTGTTTGTCCTCAAAGGTTACGAGTATTTTCTAGGATTTCTGCTCGCTTGCAGTTTAGTACCAATCCTATCCCTAACGGCCTCCAAAGTCCTGCGGCCTAGTGGTGGCGGTCCGGAAAGACGCACCACCTATGAATCGGGGATGGAACCGATCGGCGGTGCTTGGATTCAGTTTAACATTCGTTATTATATGTTTGCCCTCGTTTTCGTGGTTTTTGACGTGGAAACGGTCTTTCTCTACCCTTGGGCGGTAGCTTTCAATCAATTGGGCCTATTAGCTTTTGTAGAAGCATTGATCTTTATTGCTATCCTTGTGGTTGCTCTCGTCTATGCTTGGCGGAAAGGAGCCTTAGAATGGTCATAACCGCTATAATTTTCCTGATTTTTGACTTTTGATAAGAGGATAACCCGATGAGTCCCAACCCTACCAGCGAATTTAAGCAAATTATCGAACAACAAAGCGAAAAAATCCTCAATCCCATCGAACGCACCAAAGTTACCCAGGATTTATCGGAAAATGTCATTCTCACTACCGTTGATGATCTGTATAACTGGGCGCGTTTGTCAAGTCTTTGGCCGATGCTATACGGTACAGCCTGCTGTTTTATCGAGTTCGCGGCCTTGATTGGTTCCCGTTTTGATTTCGATCGCTTTGGTTTAGTTCCCCGTTCTAGTCCCCGGCAAGCCGATTTAATCATCACTGCCGGTACAATCACCATGAAAATGGCCCCCGCTTTGGTGCGTCTGTACGAAGAAATGCCGGAACCTAAATACGTTATCGCCATGGGTGCCTGTACGATTACGGGGGGAATGTTCAGCAGTGACTCCACCACCGCAGTCAGAGGGGTAGATAAACTTATCCCCGTGGATGTCTATATACCCGGTTGTCCCCCCCGTCCGGAAGCGATTATCGACGCGATTATTAAACTGCGGAAAAAAGTCGCTAACGAATCTATTCAGGAACGTGGGACTGTCCTCCAGCAAACCAATCGTTATTACAGCACGACCCACAAAATGCAGGTCACGGAACCGATTCTTACGGGTAAATATCTACAATCGGCCACCCGTCAAACACCTCCGAAAGAGTTACTAGAAGCCACTGGTATGCCTGTTCCCCCCGCTCTTTTGACCATGAAACAAAAGGAAGAAATCTAAATGACTGAAGAAACCACAGCTATTGTGCAAGCTGGCCCCACTTCGATTTGGTTAAGCGAAAATGGTTTTGATCATCAAGCTTTAGAAGCTGACCATAGTGGTGTGGAATTGATTAAAGTAGAAGCAGACTTTTTAATTCCTCTGGCCACTGCTTTATTCGCTTATGGCTTTAATTATCTCCAATGTCAGGGCGCTTACGATTTGGGACCGGGTAAAGAATTAGTTAGTTTCTATCATCTGGTCAAAGTAACCGATAATGTCGATAGTCCTGTGGAAGTGCGCTTAAAAGTCTTTCTTCCTAGAGATAATCCCCGGGTTGCTTCCGTTTACTGGATTTGGAAAGCCGCTGACTGGCAAGAACGAGAAAGTTATGATATGTTCGGCATTATTTATGAAGGACATCCCCACCTGAAACGGATTTTAATGCCGGAAGATTGGGTCGGTTGGCCTCTACGCAAAGATTACGTTTCTCCCGAATTCTACGAACTACAGGACGCTTACTAAGTCGAGAATTTAATCACTAATTAGGTTATTTATCCTATGGGGTTGGAAGATATTTCTAGCCCAATTTTTTTTTGATACTAAATCCGTTGAGTATAGGCTACATATCAGGAGAGGCACTCCTGCAAAACGGAGAATAAATAATCAGTTCTTAATAACAGGATTTAGTATTACTTAGCCGAGAAAATCCTCGATCGCCTGTATCGTCTCTTCCGGTGCTTCTTCCGGTAAAAAATGACCACTGGCGATCGCCTGTCCCGTCACTTGATTAGCTCGCTGCTGCCAAAGAGCGATCACATCGTATTGACGTGCAATGAAACCTTTTTCTCCCCAAAGAACCAAGAGGGGGGAGGAAATTTTCTGGTCTAAATCCTGACGATCATGCTCTAAATCGATGGTAGCGGCGGCCCGATAATCGGCACAGGTGGCGGTTATCGTGCTTAAATCTCGAAAACAACGCCGATATTCCCCCAAAGCTTCCTCTGTAAAAGCGCTAAAATCTCGGCCCCAACTTTGCAAGCAATGTTGCAGATAATAATCGGGATTAGCGGCGATCAGGGTTTCGGGAAAAGGGGAAGGCTGAATCAAGAAAAACCAATGGTAGTAGGCAGTGGCAAAAGTTTGATCAGTAGCCTCGTACATCGCCAGCGTTGGGGCTATATCGAGTAAAACGAGTTTTTTGACCTTTTTGGGAAAATCAAGGGCGAGACGGTGGGAAACTCGCGCCCCTCGATCATGGCCGATTAGAGAAAACTCCGGATAACCCAATTTTTCCATCAGCAACACCTGATCTAGGGCCATCACCCGCTTGCAATAATTGCTAGAATCTTGTAGGGGTAGGGGTTTATCGCTATCCCCGTAGCCGCGCAGATCCGTGGCAATCACCGTAAAATTAGCCGCTAATCGGGGGGCGATTTTATGCCACATTTGATGGGTTTGGGGATAACCATGGAGCAAAAGCAGCGGAAAACCGCGCCCACCTTTGATACCATTGATAGTAATGCCATTAACTTCTAGTTGAAATTTCCGAAAATTTGTCAGCATTTTTGCTTCCTGTCACCTTAGGGGGATATAATTGCATCATCCGGCAAAAGTAGCCCGATCAGTAAAGTTTTTTCACTATGGCTCCTCAAGCCACTGCTTTTCTGGTAGATTAAAACCATTAGGTTGCTCAAAAACCAGCGAGTTAAGCAGTAATTTGATTATGATCTCGATTATCTATTCCGATGAATTTCTCGATCACGACACAGGTATTTACCATCCCGAAAAAGCGGCGCGTTTAACGGCAATTGTCGAGGCTTTAAAACAAACAGAATGGCAGTCAAAACTAACATGGCATTTACCCACACCGATCGAAATTCGTGACGAAGTAATCCCTTTGATTAAACAAGTTCATAATCAAGATTATGTTGATAGATTGCGGCGAATTTGTCAACGGGGCGGGGGAAGATTGGATGCAGATACTCCCGTTTCTGCCCGTAGTTACGATGTGGCATTACTAGCGGTTAGTGGCTGGTTAGATGGAATCGATCGAGTCTTATCTACTGGCGATCCTGCCTTTATTTTAGCCCGTCCACCCGGACATCATGCCACTTCTAATTATGGCATGGGTTTCTGTCTGTTTTCTAATGCTGCTATTGTCGCCTATTATGCTTTAGAAAACAAAAGAGTGCAAAAAGTAGCGATTCTCGATTGGGACGTACATCACGGCAATGGCACCCAGGATATAGTCGAAAATCATCCCCAGATTGCCTATTGTTCCCTCCATCAATTTCCCTTTTATCCCGGCACGGGAGAAGCGAAAGAAAAAGGTGAGTTTAATAATGTTTTGAATATTCCCTTATCGGCGGGAAGTACGATTAAACATTATCAAGAACATTTTGAGGGGCAAGTCATCCCTTTTCTGAAAAATTTTCAACCGGATTTAGTGATTGTTAGTGCTGGATATGATGCCAATCAAGCGGATCCTCTGGCGGGAATTTGTTTACACCCACAGGATTATGGAATTTTAACGAAATACCTCTTAACTCTCAATAAACCGCTGCTTTTCGGCTTAGAAGGTGGTTATGATTTAGAAACTTTAGCGGCTTCCGTCGTCACCACCTTAGAAGCTTTGCTCTGATCCTAATCTGGGTAATCGTTACATTTCTTTAAAAAGATTGCTAACAAAGCGATCTAATGCGGTAAGGTAAACGATCGATAGAAAAAACCCTTGACCTAGTTGCCTTTTAAGATTATGAACTCCCTTGCGCCACACCTAAAAGCCAAAGCTCTCAAACCCAATAGTCGTCGTCCTGCCAAAGAATTGTGTAGCGAGTGCGGACTTTGTGACACTTATTACATTCACTATGTTAAAGAAGCTTGTGCTTTTCTTAATCAACAAATCGCCGATTTAGAAGCAGCAGCACACGGCAAAAGTCGCGACTTAAATCAGGAAAATGATCTCTATTTTGGTGTTCATCAAGAGATGATGGCTGCCAAGAAAAAACAAGCTATTCCCGGGGCGCAATGGACAGGAATCGTCAGTACAATTGCCTGTGAAATGCTCGATCGTGGTTTAGTAGAAGGGGTGGTTTGTGTGCAGAATACCGCCGAGGATCGCTTTCAACCGCAACCGATTCTCGCCCGTACCACTGAAGAAATTCTCGCCGCTAAAGTCAATAAACCGACTCTTTCTCCCAATTTATCAGTCCTAGAAGAAATTGAGAAATCGGGCATGAAACGGTTATTAGTTATCGGAGTTGGTTGTCAAATTCAAGCCCTAAGAGCAGTAGAAAAAAAATTAGGTTTAGAAAAGTTATATGTCTTAGGAACTCCCTGCGTCGATAATGTCACCCGCTCAGGACTACAAAAGTTTCTAGAAACCACCAGTCGTTCCTCAGAAACCGTGGTTCACTACGAATTTATGCAAGATTTTCGGGTACACTTTCAACACGAAGACGGCTCCATCGAAATGGTTCCTTTTTTTGGATTAAAGACTAATAAGTTAAAAGATGTTTTTGCCCCTTCCTGTATGACTTGTTTTGATTACGTTAACTCCCTTGCCGATTTAGTTGTGGGCTATATGGGTGCGCCTTTTGGTTGGCAATGGATTGTGGTTCGTAATGATACGGGTAAGGAAATGTTAGAGTTAGTTAAAGATCAATTAAATACCCAAGATGTTATGTCTAGTGGTGATAGAAAACAGGCGGTACAAAGTAGCATTCCTGCCTATGATAAAGGTGTAACCTTGCCGATGTGGGCGGCAAAAATGATGGGAGTAGTAATTGAAAAAATTGGGCCTAAAGGTTTAGAATACGCTCGCTTTTCCATCGATTCTCACTTTACCCGCAATTACCTTTATGTTAAACGTAATTATCCTGAAAAATTAGCAGCTCATGTTCCTGAATATGCTAAAAAGATTGTGGAACAGTATAAATTGCCTGATTAATTATTCACTTACTCCAGCGGGGTAATAAAGAAAAATTACCCCGCTTTCTTAACATTTTTAGCTGATTTGTACCTTTCTTAAGAATAATATAATAATGCTAAATTGTTGAAGGAAGATGTTACAGAGGCTCAATAAGCATCTTTTCGATGAATACTACTCAATATGATAATAAACATTTCTTGATCTTGAATTCTATAAATGATGCGATAATCCCCTATTCTAATTTGGTAGGTGCCATCATATCCTTTGAGTTTCGTGTCAACGGTACTGTTGGGCAAACAGAAACAGACCCAAACGCCTTGGGAGAGTTCGGCAAGAAAGATTTTCAGTGGAGACATTGAGAATCTAAGTTGTCTCGTTGAACAAGGAATTTCCGATCGCCAATCAGTGTTGGACGGGTGTAATTTCAGCTATTCAGTCATTATGAGGGTTATGACATTTTTGGTGGGGGTGCTAAAATCTGCTTCTAGCATCAAAATGAGAATTGCTGTCAAGAATCCCCCGTCAAAGCGTAGCTTGACGGGGGAAGTATGTCAATAAAGTTCTTCAGCCAAAGCTAAGACACGCTGATATAGCTGGGAACTGACACGAAAACCAGCTTGGCTGATCAAGGTATCCATAACAGGTTGAACTTGAGGGATGAGGCTTCTTTGTTTGGCAACGAGCAGAATGCCCAGAATACCAATTATAGACAGCCCTAGCCGCAGGGCTTCTTGCCGCCCTAAGCGTTCATTGATGAGCAGCTCAAGTGCCAAGGCTATTGCATTCGCTTCTCCAGCATCTAATCCTCGTTCTTGCTGAAGCTGGTTAACGAGTTCGGAGTTGGTGAGGGGTTGGGGTTGAATCCAGCCGACTTGGAGAATGGCTGGAATGATGGGATTGCTTGCGGCTGCTAGTTCCCTAGCAACAACGTCTGGAATGATAACGGTTTGGTAAATTGACTCTAGCAACCAGAGATGATCGACGATCGCCAGATTGGAGAGGGCAGAGGTATCGCTGACCACGATCATAGCCAGCCTCGATCGCGCAGATGCTGAACATCCTGCTCAAAGTCTTCTACATCGTAGTGAACACAAATACCGCGATCTGACAGCAGTTTTTGAAAGTCCATGACTTCTATCCCGGCAATCTTACTGGCGCGACTGAGGGAAATCCGCTCTTGCTGAAACAGTGCAATGGCAATCTCCCGAAGCCAGTCGCCTTGGTTAAAGGTTTCGGCTTGGCTGAGGTTATCAGGTAGGTTCAGGGCAATTTGCATTGACACATCCTCACGCATATTTGTTTCTAGCCTGCCATATCTCGGTTAAAGCTTTTTCAATCTCTGATCTTTGCAATTTTACCATGTCCATAATAGGGGATTCCTTGAACATCTCATCGTCGCGTGGACTATAGCGCCGGTTTCCATACTCATCAAGTGCTGGTATCCCCCATGCTTCAGTAATAGGTTCTCCTTGTAGTTGTATAATATGTCCATAAAAGACCGTACAATATTCCATATAAACATGAGCATCAAGACTATAATCATCTGCTTTTTCGATTCCATTTTTAAGTCTTAAATACTGCTCTGTAAATTGTTTTTTTTGACTTATAGCGGTATGCAGTCGAATGAGGTATAGTGCAACAAGCTATGAGTCAGTCTAGGCAAGACTTTGTCTGTATCTCACTCAAGCGAATACCGCTATAGTAATTGAAAATAATAACCAGGTCTTCTAATATCAATAGAATTCTCCTGCTCCTCGATACTATGAATACGAAGTAACACAAAATATTTGTTGCCATCAAAATATTGGGGGTAAACTTTATAAGATTTATAAGAGATTTCACGAACTATTTGTGATATTGAACTTCCTAGCCCTAAAAATCCTCTTGCATATTCCACTTCCACTTTTTTTTCGATGGAATTACCATATATTAATTGTCCAAACTCCTCAAGAATTTCGGGGATTAGGGAGGAGAAATGATGCGAAATTCGGTTATTTTGTGCTTCCTGTGTCATTAAAAAGCTTTGTCTCGCCCGTTCGGCTCTTTCCTTTCCTTTGCTTTGTTGTATCGACACTGATTTTCACGACCTTCAGCTTCCGCTAGCTTACGCACTTCTTTTTAAGCTTGCATTTTTCTAATATCTTCAAAACTTGACATGATGAATCCTGTAGAATTGAGTCTGATCGCTAATCTATTTTATTGCGCTCGCTCGATAGAGTCAACAAGCTTGAGCAATTCGTGATTCACTTGGGTTGGCTAGATCGCTGGAGATGCCTAATGGCCAAATTGAGCGGTATGTGATCGCGTTTTGGCTCAACAATATAGAGATTCAATTAACGTAACGGTATAGAATCCCGTGATTTGGTTGATGGCGACTTTACAGGAGGATGGCAATGAAATTAGCTGAACTGATACCATTTTTCTTTATTGGTAGCAGGCATAACCGGGTGCATCTCATATTTGTGAATTTCTCTCACTTAGGGTGAGCAGCAGAAGTTGTTCAAAGAGGGCGAAGGCAATTCGCCCCTACAATAATATGATTGCGCCAATGGCAGGGGCGCACCGTGGTCAGTGAGTTTATCGAACTGCGTGCGCCCAAATGTAGTATAGACATTTATACAAAATTGAGATGCACCCAATTCACACTCTGGAAAGAGGGAAAACCAGAACAAAAAAGGGGGAAATATCTGTAATTAATTCTGTTGGGGTATTTAGAAAGGAATATCGTCTAAATTTTCCTCCACTGGTGTGTCGCTAGGTTGCCAAGCGGAAGGATTAGAAAGTTCATAGGATGCGTCGTATTCAAAATCCCTGGTGGAGACAGGTGCGACGGGTTTTTCCACCGGGGTTTTATTCGATTTGTCGGTATTGATTGGTACGACTTTTTCTGGAGTTGGGGCTGTTATTTCACCGCTGCTCATGCTGCCGTCAAGATGATAGAGATGACTAATAACTAATTCGGCCCGTTTTTCCTTAAAACCTTCGGGACGATCGATCATCTGTATGGAGAGACGACCTTCCAAAATTACCCGATCGCCTTCATTATAGTTCTGAGCGACTTCTGAGGCTAAATTTCCCCAAGCTACGGCCTTTAAATTAGCTGGGGTTGCCTCGGCACGATTGGGGGAAAACTCGACTAACATTTGAGCGTAGGGAGTTTGATTATCTTGGGTATAACGTAATTCGGGACGACGGACAATTTTAGCCATTAAAATGCAACTGTTCATGGTCGAAAATCAGTCTGAATTTTTCTAATAGCACCATTGTACTGAAAAAGTACAATGATCACCACTGTGGAGGTTAGGGAATTTTATGGGACTCTGGTTAAGAAAAAATCTCTTTAACACTTGGTACAACGTCATCTTAACCCTTGCGGGTCTATTTCTCTGCCTCTGGGGGGGCTTAAGTTTTCTCGATTGGGCGATAACTCAGGCAAAATGGGCTGTAGTGACGGAAAATCTCGGTTTATTCGTAGTCGGTCGTTATCCAGAGCAGTCAATAGGACGGATTTGGCTGATTTTAACGATAATTGCGGCTTTATCACTGTTTTCTTGGCAATTAAACCGGGGTCGCTTCCCCGATTGTCCCGCTTTTCTCCGACGCTGGTGGGGATTGATTTGGTTATTGACTTTACCTTTAATTGCTTGGTTACTATTGGGGGGATTATTTTTAAAGGCAATTCCCCTTGATGATCTCAGTGGTTTAATCTTAACTTTATTAGTAGCGATCGCAAGTATGATTTTATCTTTCCCCTTGGGGGTATTATTGGCCCTAGGAAGACAGAGTGAATTACCGGCAATTCGTTGGCTATCTATTGGCTATATCGAATTATTGCGCGGTTTACCTTTGTTGGGAATTTTATTCATGGCTCAGGTGATGTTACCTTTAATTTTACCCGCCGGAACCAGACCGGAACGGGTGATCAGAGCGATCGCCGGATTTACCCTTTTTGCGGCAGCCTATCTGGCCGAAAATGTCCGGGGTGGTTTACAAGCGATTCCCAAAGGTCAAATTGAAGCGGCCAAAGCCTTGGGTTTAAAACCGATTTTCGTTTTATTATTGATCGTTCTACCCCAAGCTTTAAAAGCGGTCATTCCTGCTATTGTTGGTCAATTTATCAGTTTATTTAAGGATACTTCCCTACTGGCGATCGTGGGACTGGTAGATCTCTTGGGTATGGCAGGATCGGTTTTAGCTAATCCGAAATTTATCGGCAATTATCCAGAAGTTTATCTATTTTTGGCGTTTATTTACTGGATTTTCTGTTATTCTATGTCCCTAGCCAGTCGTAGGTTAGAACAGCGTTGATTAGGGTGCGGGAAGTTTTATCAGTGAACAGTGAAAAGTAAACAGTAAACTGAAAACTCCCATCTGATCACTGATTACTGATCACTGATCACTGATAGATGGCTACCTAGCTTTTTGTCATAAATATTGATATTATTTAACAATCAGCAGCAATTTATGGTAAGTATATTTATTTAGGAGAGCGAGAAAATGGCTGGATTCTTTGGACTGTTTGGCAATAAGACGAAATACGTCGATGAACCGATGGATACTAGCGCACCGGAACCGAAAGAGGCTTTTTACTTGGAACCCGATGACGCTAAAACTCTCGGTAATATCGACTTTATGCGGACACCGATCACGATCCGACGTACTTTCCCGAAAACTGCCTCGAATAAGAAGGGTGGCGAATCGATTAAACAGATTTCTTCTATGGAAGTCAGCAAAGTCACCGATAACGGTATTGTGGCAAAATCGGCCACTTCCGAGGCTAATAGTAACGCTAACGCTACTAATGATAACGTTCGTCGCGCTAACGATGACAATATCAATCCTTTCCTGAAAATGGCCCGCGAAATCAAGAAATAGTATAGTAAGGGGAGCATTGGCTACCCTTGAGATTAAACCTTGGTGGGGAAAGCCCACCTTTTTTTATGACCATTATTAACGGAAAAACCAAATTATTAGGCGTAATCGGCGATCCCATCGGCCATACTCTTTCTCCCCCCATGCACAATGCCGCTATCGATGCCTTGGGGCTAAATTATGTTTATCTTCCCCTCCCGATCGCCCCGGAAAATTTAGCAACTGCGATCGCTAGTTTGTCCGCCATCAATCTACAGGGTTTTAGCGTCACGATTCCCCATAAATTAGCCATTATTCCCTTATTATCGCAAATTACCGAGAAAGCAAAGCTAGTAGGTGCAGTTAATACCGTCTGGCGCACGGAAACCGGCTGGCAGGGAACGAATACCGATGTGGATGGCTTTCTCGCTCCCTTGAAATCCCTTGACAAAGATTGGAGTCGGGTGAATCCAGTTATTTTAGGTAATGGCGGTGCTACCCGGGCGGTAGTGGTGGCTTGCGCCCAGTTGGGTTGTGGCAAAATTCATGTGGTAGGACGCAATCAAAAGAAATTAGATCCTTTTAAAGAAAGTTGGGCTAATACCAGCCTCTATGACCTCCTAGAAGTGCATAGCTGGGACGCATTAGAGGGGATGCTATCCAGCACAGAACTCCTGATTAATTCTACCCCCATCGGAATGTACCCCCAGGGCGAACAATCCCCAGTTGAGTTAGAATTATTAGACCTTTTGCCCTCATCGGCGATCGCCTACGATCTGATTTATAATCCCCGGCCGACCAAATTTCTCCGGTTGGCCCAAACTAGAGGGATGAGAATTATTGATGGGTTAGAAATGTTAGTTAATCAGGGAGCGATCGCACTAGAAATCTGGTTAGGTCAACCCGTCCCCGTCTCGGTCATGCGGGAAGCTTTGTTGAAACAATTCTAAATGCTAAAATCCTATTTCTGGCTTGATTTATGACCCCTTCTAGCTCCTTTTGGAAAAATCTTAATAACTCGATTCTAGTGCGCTATCTATTATTATTTGGTTGTGGCTGGAGTCTGATTGTCTTAATTAACTATTTCTACGGGACGATCGCTATTTTTACAGGTTCAGCGATCCTGGCTGCTCTATTAAATTATCCCGTGGTTTGGTTATCTCGTTATCTACCGAGAGGACTAGCCATTACTATTACCACCCTAGTAGCTTTTATCCTCCTATTTAGATTAGTCACAGGCATAGGATTAGAAGCAGTTAGTCAGGGGAAAGGACTACTATTCAATCTTAGCGATGCCCTGGGTCAACAAAATTTTTTACCCTTTAAAGACTTTCTTGAACGATTGGATTTGAATAAAATGGTGGGAACCCTACAAACTGGTTTAGCCACGGGTTTATCGGTCGTACAAGGAGTTTTTTCCAGTGTCTTTACCGGCGTTTTCGGTGCGGTGATCAGTGTTTATATGCTCATTGATGGGGATAAACTTTGGCGAGGTTTTTTGCAACTTCTCCCCCCAGCATACCGGGAGCGTTTTGCCACGTCTTTTCGACAAAGTTTTCTGGGATTTATTCGCGGGCAACTGTTATTAATGCTCTTTTTATCGGTGACGAGTTTCTTGAGTTTTTCCCTATTAGGAATTCAATATGGGCTAATTTTGGCGGGTATTCTTGGTGTTATCGATGCTATCCCGGGTATCGGGGCAACCCTGGGCATTTTGTTGGTAACTATCTTGACTTTTACCTCCCAAGGATTAACAATTGCCGTCAAAGCTTTTATTGTCTGTGTTGTCTTGGTACAAATTCAAGATAATATTATTCGCCCTAAAGTTATGGGCAATGCCCTAGAATTAAACCCAGTAATTTTATTTTTATCCCTCTTTATCGGCGAAAGAATTGCGGGATTATTAGGGGTTTTTCTCTCCATTCCTATTGCCGGAATGATCGCGATCTGGATCAGTTACGGGGAAGAAAAACCAATAACAGATTTAGGGGAAAATCAGTTAGAAGAAAGTCAAGAGAATTAAGAGCCGATCCCCAGTCTCTACCATACAATTAGGGAAATTTGTTATCTACAAAACTCGATCGCTAAGTAGGTAGGCGTTAAAAGTCATCAGATTCCCCCGCCTATCGGCACCCCCCTCATCAAGGGGGGCAGGGGGGATCGAACCTAAAATCCATTTTTAATTCAATTATAACCAGCTACTTACCTATGGAAAACATAGATTTAAAGAAATCCTCGCCCCTCTTACTTATCTCACCGTTTTTTCTCTGGGGAACAGCGATGGTAGCGATGAAGGGTGTTATCCCCCACACCACCCCCCTATTTATGGCGGCAATTCGCCTTGTTCCCGCCGGAATGTTAGTTTTAATGGTAGCTTGGTTTTTAGGTCGTCCTCAGCCCAAAACCCTGCAAGCGTGGCTATGGATTGCCCTTTTTGCTCTGATGGATGGCACTCTTTTTCAAGGTTTTCTGGCATTGGGATTAAATCGCACCGGGGCGGGGTTAGGATCGGTGATTATTGACTCGCAACCCCTAGCGGTGGCTTTAATGTCCAGTTGGCTATTTAAAGAAGTTATCGGTGTCTGGGGATGGTTGGGATTGGGTTTAGGGATGGGGGGAATTAGTTTAATTGGCTTGCCCGATCAATGGTTTTATGACTTTTTTGGACAAAAAGCGGTAAATATTGACTTTAGCTGGCAGGAGTTACTAAATAGCGGCGAAATGCTCATGCTTTTGGCTTCCCTATCCATGGCGGTGGGAACAGTGTTAATCCGGTTTGTCTGTCGTCATGCGGATCCCGTCAGCGCCACTGGATGGCACATGATTTTAGGAGGATTGCCGCTATTGTTAGCTTCAGGTTTCACCGAATCCCATCAATGGCAGAATATAGATTTAAATGGTTGGTTAGCTTTAAGTTATGCCACGATTTTTGGGAGTGCGATCGCCTATGGAGTATTCTTTTATTTAGCCGCCAAGGGCAATTTAACCAGTTTGAGTTCTTTAACTTTTTTAACTCCGGTTTTTGCCCTCACTTTCGGGAATTTATTCCTTGGTGAGATGTTAAGTGTATTGCAATGGGTGGGGGTATCTTTAACCCTCGTTAGTATTTATTTAATCAATCAAAGGGAAAGAATCTCCCCACAATTGCGGGCAATTTTTGCTAATCTTTCCTCACTTATACCCAAAAGCAACTAACTCAAATTCCGTCCGAATTACCTCGACTCTGGCAAAATTTGCTTCTTGTAATTTCTGGTTAAGATTTTGAGAGGTAAAACCGGTTTTGTGAGCCATATAGGGCATCCCAGGCACTTCTGTTCCCATGCCGTAAAACATCCATAAAGCACGCACCGGACCACCGGGAGAGATATATAAAGGCTGATTTTCCATATCGCCTCTAGCGACAAATTCGGCGGCGGTTTGCATATCGGGAACTACGATCATCAAAAAGCCTTCGGGTTTAAGAATGCGTTTAAATTCCCCTAGGGCGATGGGAACTTCGTAATGATAAATATGTTCTAGATTATGACTAGAAAAAACCGCATCCACGGAGTTATCGGGAACGGCACTTAAATCGGTAATCGTTCCTAAAATATCGGGGTTAACAGCGGTATTAATATCGAGGCGAATTTCTTGCCAATTGCCATCGCGGAATAGTTGGGGTAGAGCTGCGGGATTATAGGGACCACAACCCACATTTAAAACCAGTTTTTTGGGGGATTTTAGCGGTGTTATCCCCCGGGGAGCATTCCAAGCTAATAAACAAATATTTTTGAAACCAAGCAAACCGTGATTAGCGACTTGATCATCTAAAATTATCTGGGCTTGGGGATGGGTTTTAGTAAAATCTTTTATTGCCTGTTGGAGAGCGGGATGCTGACATTTATTGATGATAATTAAAGCGGAATCAGACCAGAATTTTTGGGCTAAAAGTAAGGAGATAAAGAGCGATCGATAGTCTTCGGCGGCATCGTAGTAATAAACTCCCAGCTTTTCTTCACTGTTTAATTCTTCCAGATCATCGAAAAAGTTTTCCGTTTCTTGATCGCTTAAAAATAGCTGTTCTGATAGTTGAAAATCCTCCAAATCCTCAGATAATATAGTTAGTTTTTCTCCCGATGGATCGTATTTAAAAAAAGCTTCTACGCCATAACCGCAGCGATCCCTATTATTGCAGAAAGCGGCGACTAAACTACCGCGACGAAAACAACCCACTTGACAGTAAACCTCGTCTGGTTGCAGACAGGCAACGGCTAGATTGAGCAGGGGAAAGAGATTGCGATCGGGATAAGAGGCGGTTTTTTCGCTTAAAAGGGTTAATTGCTCGGAAATAGGCGACATTAGAGGCGATCCCCAATCCTGATACTGTTGGGGCAGTTTTTCTAAGAACTTCTGTAAATCCATACCTTGCTTTCCCGAAAACTATAATCCTTTCCCCATATCGTAAATCATCGTGCTTGTCATCAGGTCACAGACTTAATTGTGGAAGAGTGCTAATCTAAGTATTAGCTTATTAGGACGAGTGGAGGAGCTTCTGATATGCCCTACAACTGCTTCCAGATCAAATTTTGGGGAGTACGGGGGAGTATTCCCTGTCCGGGTTCGGAAACCGTTCGTTATGGTGGTAATACTTCCTGTGTGGAGATGCAAGTCGGTGGAGAAAGATTAATCTTTGACGGTGGTACGGGGTTACGCATCCTAGGACAGTCTTTGATGGCAGAAAGTCCAGTGAAAGCCCATTTATTTTTCACCCACTCCCATTGGGATCATATTCAAGGTTTTCCTTTTTTTACCCCTGCTTTTATCAGGGGCAATACTTTTAATATCTACGCGGTTCCCTCCCCCAACGGAGCAACCATCAAGCAAGCATTACATGATCAGATGTTACATCCTAATTTTCCCGTGCCTTTGCAGATTATGCGGGCTGATTTAAAATTTTATAATCTAGAAATGGGCGAAACCCTCCACTATGGCGATGTCAGCATCGAAACCCGTCCTTTACATCACCCAGGAGAAGCGGTGGGTTATCGGGTAAATTGGCGGGGTTTATCGGCAGCTTATATTACTGATACCGAACATTTTCCTAATCGCTTTGATGATAACGTTCTGGCTTTAGCCCAGCAAGCAGATGTGATGATTATTGATGCTACCTACACCGATGAGGAATACAACGATCCTAAGTATTCTAAGGTGGGTTGGGGTCATTCCACTTGGCAGCAGGTAGTCAAAATCGCTCAAGCAGCGCAAGTTAAGCAGTTAGTTCTATTGTAAGGATTCAGGTCATACAAAAAGCAGTCAACACGCTGAAAGCCTTAATTTTCGTGCTTATTGAGAATAAAACTGTTAGTTTAGCGAGTTCTGAGATTTTAGAAGCCGCTCTGTGACTGCATTTGAGACACCTGAATCCTTACGTTCTATTTCATCACGATCCCGCCCATAATGACGATTTTCTCGATCGCATTGGGGAACAGGTAAGAAAGATTTTCCCTGCAACTATTCTCGCCCGGGAAGGCCTCTCGATCGAACTGCGACCGGAAGTTCTCAGATAGATGCTCAACAGCTTATCCCCGTGAGCGGAGATAAGATAGAATGGTATAACTTGATCTGGGATTTTCTCTGATGCTATATTATCAAAATGTCCAATCAATCCTCACCTAACTCCACAGAAATACAAGCAATTTTTGATCAGATCGCTCCCGAATATGACCGACTTAATCAAGAATTAAGTTTAGGATTACACCGCATCTGGAAATTAATGACAGTCAAGTGGTGTCAACCCGAAAAAGGGGATTTTGCCATCGATATCTGTTGTGGTAGCGGCGACCTAACTAACCTATTATCAAAACAAGTGGGTAAAACCGGCCAAGTGATCGGACTAGATTTTTCCCCACAACAATTAAAAATCGCCCGTCAACGTTTTAGCGCCACTAATATTAACTGGATGGAAGGGGATGCCCTCAATTTGCCCTTTGCCGATTCTAGCTTTGATTGTGCCACTATTGGCTATGGATTACGCAATGTGGTCGATATTGCCCAATGTCTGGGGGAATTATACCGAGTCCTCAAACCCGGTGCTAAAGCGGCGATTCTGGACTTCCATCAACCCACCCAAACCATCGCCAAATTATTCCAAAACTGGTATCTCGATCATATCGTCGTTCCCGCTGCCGAGCGCTACGGTTTAACTGACCAGTACGCTTATATTAGTCCCAGTATCGATCGCTTTCCCCAGGGCCGAGAACAGGTAAAATTAGGCTATCGGTCAGGATTTTCCAGCGCTGTTCACTATCCACTCCTAGCAGGACTGATGGGAGTGTTAGTCTTGAAGAAATAACCTACTGAAATTTCCGTTTATTTTTTGCTGCTAAATTGAATCTCCCTACTCTTTGGACATGGATATTACCGCCGATCGCGGGGGCAATTATTGGCTATTTTACGAACGATGTAGCCATAAAAATGCTATTTCGTCCCTACAAGGCGATTTATATCGGTAAGCGTCCTCTTCCCTTTACCCCGGGGCTAATTCCTCGCAATCAAGATCGATTAGCTGTCCGGGTATCGGATACGATCATGGGTTCCCTGTTAACCCCCGATGAACTACAAAAACTGGCTAAACGACTCCTCGACACCGAAAGGGTACAGGGGGCAATACTCTGGCTGTTACAATTAGCTTTAAAACAAATCAAAGGCGATCGGCAAGCAAAAACCGCCGAGATTTTGGCGGCGATTCTTCACGATTTATTCGGGGAATCTTTAGCAAGATTACTAAAAGTTTTAGCCCGACGGCAGGACTTTTTAGAAAAACAGATCAATCAAATTTTTGATCGCCTAGTCTTAGAATTTTTTCTCAGTGAACAACAGGCGCGACAATTCTCCGATTGGCTATTAGAAACTGTCCTACCCCCCGATATTATCCGTCTAGCCTTAATCGATTTTTTAACCGATCGCAATATTCAAGTTATCGATGAAGGATTTCGAGAAAAAACCAGTGGAACCTATTGGGTAGTAGCCAATTTATTCGGTTTACGCAATGCCCTCGCTCGTTTACGCACTTTTTGCCTTGATGAAAAGGATTTAGCTAATACCAGAATCAAAGAATTATTACTATCTTTAGAGATGCGTAATCGTCTGAAAAACTGGTTACAAAGTATCTCTTTGCAAAATTTACCTATCTCCACCGTCAGACAATTGCGTAAAACCACCAGAGACACGGTGCGAATTTATATTCAAGAAAGTGGCGAACAATTTCTGCAAGATTTTGGACAAACGATCGACTGGGATCAAATCGCTAATTTAATTATTAATCGTCTGCAATCTTCGGAGTCAATGACTACATCATTAGGGGTAATCAGTCAAGAGTTAGCGTTAATTTTAGAGCGTTATCTAGAGGAAGATTTAGAGAAATTAGTCGCCCAAATTATCCCGATTCTCAACATCGATCAGGTGATTCGCGATCGGGTGAATGCCACTTCCCCAGCTGATCTGGAAAATGCTATTCAAGGCATTGTTAAACAGGAATTACAGGGAATTGTTAATCTTGGTGGTATTCTCGGTCTTCTAGTTGGACTAATGCAAACAATTATTTTAATTGCACAGAATCCGGGGTAATAATTAGGGTTTGCTGAAAAAGTTTGTTGGTGGGGGCAGGGTGTGGGGTGTGAATTTTCCCCCTGAAAAAGCCTTAATCTAACAAGGTTTTTAGATTTATTTAGCAAGCCCTAATTAGGGTTTGCTGAATAAGTACGGGCGAAGCATTCGGGCAATAACCTATCGGTGAAGATGAAGACGCAAGGTTTTGAAGCACGATTCTCTCAAAATCTTGCACCTGTTTCGCGAGAAAAGCCACAAAACCCTTACCTTGCCTACATTTCACCTTTATTCAGCAAGCCCTAATTAGGTGGGTTAAACCAAGTTAACCCACCGCAATTATCCCGTTTATTGTTAAGGTAAAATCAAAAAACTTCCCTGACAGAAAAGAGTTTGATCGTCAAGAATAAAAGATTTAATCTCCACATCTTGGCCTAAATCGACGGTAAAAGGTTGCAAATCAATAGATAAATCTGGGGCTAAACCTTGCCATTGTCGGGGATTAATCCCTAGAGTGCGAGCATCTTCTAAGGCAATATCAGCGCTAAAAATTACTTCTGCACCTGTTTCTCTGTCGCCGAGAAGAGAGAAATAACCCTGATTTAAGAGAACATTTTTCCAGTTAAAACGCTGTTGTGAGATAATTTCTCTGGCGTTAACAATTCCGTTATTTTCTAGGGAAAAAATTAGTAAATCCGCAAAAGCATTAACCAAAATAGCCGAGGCGATCGAATTATTTAAATCCTGTTCGTTAATTTCCACCTCACCGCTAACCCGAATAGGTTCCAAAATTTTGAGGGGTTTCCCTCGCAAAACCTGCCCGATATTAAGACGAATATTTTCCCCTCTCAATTGCGCTTTACCTAGATGTAAACCCTGATAAATCGCTTTTCCTACGGCTAAAAATACCCCAGGGATGTAACCGCGCAAAATTTGCCGATCATGACCTTGCAGCTGCATTTCTAAATCTTCTATCTGTTCTACTTGCGTTCTTAAGAACAGACGTACTGCTGGCGGCAAAACCTTACTAATAATCTCACTTTGAGTATTGACCCACATAAACGTTATCTCACTCACTCCACAATGTTTCTAATTTTAACAGAAGTGGACAAGTGGCTTGATTTTCCTCAACATTTAGGAGAGTGGGGAGCGCCGGAGTTGGGAGCAGGGAGCGGGAGTTTGAGCATTTGTACTAAAATATCCAATACGCAGTTTTAATCCAATAAAGCTTAGATAAAAACTTCGCTACTTTCTTTTCACTGTTTACTGATTACCGATCACTGAAAAGCCGCTAATTTTTAGGTTTTTGAGGCGTTGAGGGAATTAAAACGAGGAGAAAGATAGGCGACTAAAATTCCAAGGGCAAAACCGATTAAATTGCGGAAAAGGGGCAGTAATTCACTGGTGCGAGTAACCACCGGTCCGATGCCAAAAGCAACAAAGAGGATGAACCAGAGGGGAGAGACAATTAAAACCCATTGCCAAGCGAAAACCTGTCCTTCTTTGCGAGGAATACCGGCAAAACCGAAGACTAAACCGCCGACAATTGAGGTAATTAAAGTTAAAATCCACTGTTCCCTCGGTAGGCCGGGGACTACCGCACAACCACCCTTAACTAAACAGCCTTTTACCGTGTCCAAAGATTGTACGATCGCGTTATTTTCGCCATTTTCCCGGACAAAATACATATTACCGAAACGGGCCTGTAATTCGATCCAAAAAGTGCGGGGTAAAAATTCATAGACGGCATCACCAATACTAAAAGATAGTAGATTACCGCCGCGACCATCGGCCACTAGGAGAATACTTTTATCATCTAATCCCCAGAAATTAATCACTGCCCGGCCGGGGCTGCGGTCATATTGGGTTAAAACTCGCATTTTCCAGCCGGTTTCCCCTTGAAATGTCTCGATATCTTGGATTAATGCCTCTTCCTGTTTTGCGGGTAGATAATTGGCTAAATCAACGATCGGAGTGGCTTGATTGGGCAGTAATTCGGGATTATTTACCGCTAGAGCTTGATTTGGGCAGATAATCCAACCAAGACAGCTAATGATACCAATGACAAGAGCGATCGAGATTCCTCGGCAAAAACGATTGAGCATAGCACTTCTAGACAATGAGAATTTTTTCAGCAAGGGTGTAGGCTAACTTTCAGTTTCTTTACACTTATTTACTTTATCTTAAGGGAATTCTCAACTTTAGTCACTCAGTTATCGGTCATCAGATGGGAGTTTTCAGTTCACTCTCCAGAAACTCAACTCAAGCTGATGAGGTCTCAACCAGTTGCACTAACCGGATCTTTTGCCAAAATGGAGTAAATATAGTAGCGGGGGGATGGTCAATGACAGCACAGGAAGTATTAAAGTTAATTCAACGGGCAAAGTACGAAAGAGCGAGGGAGTTGGATCTGTCCAACAAAAACTTAACAGAAATTCCCCCCGAAATCCCTCAACTCACCTCCCTGCAACACCTCTATCTCAGCGATAACCAAATCAGCGAGATTCCAGAAGCGCTCGCTCAACTCACCTCCCTGCAACGCCTCTATCTCAGCGATAACCAAATCAGCGAGATTCCAGAAGCGCATCAGCGAGATTCCAGAAGCGCTCGCTCAACTCACCTCCCTGCAACGCCTCTATCTCTACAATAACCAAATTAGCGAGATTCCAGAAGCGCTCGCTCAACTCACCTCCCTGCAAGTCCTCTATCTCAACAATAACCAAATCAGGGAGATTCCAGAAGCGCTCGCTCACCTCACCTCCCTGCAAGGCCTCTATCTCAGCAATAACCAAATTAGCGAGATACCAGAAGCGCTCGCTCACCTCACCTCCCTGCAAGACCTCGACCTCAGCGATAACCAAATCAGCGAGATACCAGAAGCACTCGGTCAACTCACCTCCCTGCAAGACCTCGACCTCAGCAATAACCAAATCAGCGAGATACCAGAAGCACTCGCTCACCTCACCTCCCTGCAAGACCTCGACCTCAGCGATAACCAAATCAGCGAGATACCAGAAGCACTCGCTCACCTAGTCAACCTGAAGCGATTAGTCCTCAAAAATAACCCGATTACCAACGTTCCTCCGGAAATTATTCGTCAGGGATGGGGTAAAGAAATATGGGATGATGGCAACCCGCAGGCGATTTTTAGTAAAAAAATATCGGATAATGGCAACCCGCAGGCGATTTTTAGTTATCTCAAGGATAAAGGGGAAAAACGCCCTCTTAATGAGCTTAAAGTTTTATTGGTGGGGGAGGGGGATGTGGGGAAAACTTCCCTATTAAAGCGGTTACTGCACAATACCTTTAATTCCGAAGAACCCAAGACCCCCGGCATTAATATTGCAAAGTGGCAACTGCCCCAAAAACCTGATATTCGCCTCAATCTCTGGGATTTTGGCGGTCAGAAAGTGATGCAAACCACCCATCAGTTTTTTCTGACTAAACGCAGTCTTTATCTGCTTGTCCTCGACAACCGCAAAAATGAACAGCAAAACCGTCTGGAATACTGGTTAAAACTCATTGAAACCTACGGAGGCAATTCTCCCGTGATTATCGTGGGTAATTGTACCGATGAAAATCCCCCCCAAGTTAAGATCCGCACCCTCCAGAAAAAATATCCCCAAATCACCAAGCTAATCGCCACTTCCTGTAAAACCGGTGTGGGAATAGAGCAACTTGTGCAGGAAATCGCCTCTCAAATCGATGCTATTCCCCATATCAAAGATTTATTGCCTAATAGTTGGTTTCAGATCAAAACTCAACTAGAAGCAATGCAAGAGAGTTATGACTTTATTTCCTACGAAAAGTATCAGGAAATGTGTCAGAAAGCCGAGATTAAAGAGGCCAGCGATCAAAAAAATTTAGTGCAGTTTCTCCACGATCTCGGTATTGTACTCAACTACCAAGATGATCCGCGACTGAATGAAACCAATGTCCTGAACCCGGAATGGTTAACTAGCGGTGTTTATGATATTCTCAATAATCACGATTTGACGGTGCAAAAAAATGGCATTCTTTCACTGCCAGATCTGCAAAATATTCTCAAACAACCCCAACATTATCCCGAAAATAAACGCCGATTTTTGATGGATTTGATGGGAAAATTTGAACTCTGTTTTCCCCTTGATGGTTACAGTCCCGCTCGCTATCTAATCACCGATCTTCTACCCATCGATGAACCAGATGTGGATATCTACGAAAACGCACCTTTACACTTTCAGTACCGTTATGATATCCTGCCCGGTAGCATCATTTCCCGCTTTATCGTCCGCAATCACCAGATGATCTATAAAACCATGCGTTGGCGTAGTGGTGTGGTTCTGACAATGGATCTTAATAAAGCTTTGGTGCGTGCCGACGAGGAAGATAACTACATCAGCATAAAAGCCCAGGGTTCCCGTGCTAGTGCGCTTTTAGCTATTATTAGGACAGATTTTCAGAAAATTCACGCTACTATCCCTAATTTGGCCGTACAGGAAAAGTTAGTGATTCGAGAATTGCAAGGGGAAAAACCCACCGGGGTAGAAGTTCCCGTCGATTATCTCTACCTGATAGAACTCGATCGCCAAGGCAGAGTGGAAGAACCTCTCCCCGGTTTGCGCGGCAAATACAATATCCGCGATATCTTAGAAGGGGTAGAATCTAAGAGAGAAAGAGCAAGAGATCTGGATATAAGGGAGGAACGTAGCCGCAAAAGCCGAGAAAATCGCCCTATGAGTCCCAAAATGCCAGAAAATACCAATCTCCTGAAACTTAGTCTCGCTTGGTTGCTGGTTTTAGCTGTGGTTGCTTTTATCTTTGCGGTGCTTGCCAAAACTGTGCCAGTGGTACAGTTTATTACCAGCGTTTTGGCAATTATTTTTATCTTTGCTCTTATTGTGATTGTGGTATTGCTCTTGATGGGTAAAATCAAGGAAACGACCTTCAATCAGTTTTTAGAGGGTTTTTGGCGATCTATCCCGATTTTTAAAGGACAAGAACCAAAAACCAACAACGATGACACCCCCCAAGAAACCCCCGAATCGGAGCAGTAAAGATTTGCCTACCACAGAAAAGTAACTTAGGCGAAAAAGTTTACAAATATTTATGGTTTGCTGAAAGAGTTTGTTGGTGGGGTTAAGATTCAGGATTCAGGAGTTGAGAGTTGGGGTTGTAGGGTTTTGGGGTTTCAGTTGAAATTCTCCTATCTCCCCACTCCCCCATTTCCCCAATTCATAATTCATAAATTCATAATTCCCCATCTGCTTAACTGCGTTTCCAAGTATTCCAAGCGACTTTAAAACCGATCAAGAGGCGACGGCTACCACGCTCGACCTTGCTGAGACCAGCTTTAGCACTACCGAGACTGCGATCGACTCCTTGAACAACTTGGCGGGTACTTTTGACCCCTTCATCGATATTGTCGGCTAATTCGCTGATTTCCGCCCCTGTCAGGCGAATTGCTTCTAGAGTCGGGGGAAATTCCCGATGGAGGGTATCGAATAATTTTTCGGCACTGCGGGCTGCCCGGGCTAACTCTTGCAGAGCAGGTAAAGCGGCGATGAAAACCGCCGTTAAACTAACGGCGACTAGCAGTAAAGAACATCCTAGCCAGAAAATAGGTTCGGTCATTTAATAGTGATTCGAGTGTTGATTATCGCCCTGGGGGGGATTCTTGCGAGTCGGGGAAGGGATTGTCTGTGGCTAGACTTTGACTAGCTTCGATTCCGGCTGTCACCGCCTCTTTTAATCTCATTAAAGTATCATCCCAATTACGCCGGGCCGATTCCGATAGGCGATCGGCCTGTAATTGCATCGTTGTGGTCAGATCTTCGGCTAATTCTGGCAAAGCCTGGGCGGATTTTTGCAGAATTCGACGGGTTTCTTTTCCAGATCTGGGCGCTACTAATAAACCCGCCACTACTCCGATCGCACTGCCCACTAAAACCCCGACGACGAATAAGCCGCCGTTACCTTTATTTTTATCTGCCATAGGATTGCCCCTGTACTTAATTCCCAATTTTACGAGGAATTACACTTCTCTTGTGCAGTTTCTTCGGCAAAAATTTTGACCTGTTGCTCTTGGTAAGCAGCAACAGACCTAGAAGGGATAAATTGAGAAAAACTAGCAATCGGGGAAAACCTGATTTTACGGCTGACTTTAAGCCAATAAGGGAGTGAAAAAGAAGAACCTCTGGGAGTCTTGCCGTGTTTCGACCCCAAAGGTTCCTCTTATACTGAACTTATACTCCTCACACGATACTTATATTACACACAACCCGCTGCTTTTGTCAAGGGGTTTCTGAAATTTTTTCCACAGACCTCTAGCCAAATTAATTTCCCCGGGTCGGTAGGCGCTCTTGCTGGGGACAGTTATCAGACTAAATCCTGCTTAAAAGCCATGGCAGATTGAGGAGAGGGAAGTAGGGGGTGGTATCAACTATTACCTTCAAGCCATGTTTTTAAATCTCGTTCTGGTTTGGCCACATTGAATAAATGTAAACCAAAATCCTCTGAAATATCTTGACAAATTTTCACTCCTCTGATACTGTTGCCTTTTTCATCTAAAAGGGGCGAAAAAGTCCCAATTCCCAACTGATGGGGGACTACTGCCGTAATTCCGCCACCGACACCGCTTTTTGCTGGTAATCCTACCCGATAGGCCCATTCTCCCGAAGCGTCGTACATTCCACAGGTAAGCATAACACTGATTACATCTTGAACGTAGTGTTCATCGATCGCCCGTATTCCCGTGATTGGGTTAACACCTCCATTAGCTAAGGTAGCAGCCATCATAGCTAAATCATGAGCATGGACGAGAATGGCGCATTGTTGACAGTAAAGATCGAGGGTTTCTTCAATTTTATCGCTGACCATGCCAAAATTTAGCATCAGATAAGCCATGGCCCGATTGCGATTGCCAGTGGATTTTTCCGAGAGAAAAACGGGGACATTAATCTCGTGATCCCTACCCGTATAGCGTTTAAACATCTCTAAAATACGTTTTAGCCTTTCGGTGGCATTCTGTCCGGTGATTAAATCCGTGGTAGCGATCGCACCAGCATTAACCATAGGATTATAGGGACGATTGGTTTTTTCATCGAGAATAATCGAGTTAAAAGCTTCTCCCGTGGGTTCAACACCGACTTTACTATTAACGTATTCCCGTCCGTGATCTTCTAGAGCTAATCCAAAGACAAAAGCTTTAGAAATCGATTGTACTGTAAAGGTTTGCTGACAGTCTCCCACCTCAAAAATCTGACCATCAGTGCTAATTACGGAAATACCAAACCATTCTGGAGCTGCTAGGGCTAATTCCGGAATATAATCGGCGATATTACCCGTCTGTAAATCAGAGTATTTTGCGTGAAGATAGTTAAGATAGTTCCGAAAAGGATAGACTAACTCTTGCTCGGAATTGACGGGACTAATAAAATCTTTTGGGGAAGCCATGGAGGAGTATAGCAGTTATCGTTTAATTGCCACTCTAGAGATGTTAATAGGCACATCTCTAGAGAGTTTCTGTAATCCCTAATTAACTTCTCGAACCGCGATAAATGCGATCAGCTTGGGAGGGTTCTAAATAAGTATAGCCCGGTTTTTGGGTTGAGGAGCCATTCTTTTTGGCCACAGTATTAACCGCAGGAGTCGCTTGTTTTAAGTCCGCATGAGTCCTGATATAATCCTCAGAAATCTTGAAGGGATGACTATTGGGAAGATGACGACTAGAGGGTAAATTTTCTTCCGGTTCGGCATGGGTAATTTTACTGTGGGGAGCGACAAAATCGTGTAGGATGGGATCGTAGGCTAAGATTTCGCCGGTTTCAATGCGAAAAATCCAACCGTGTAGGGACAATTTACCCTGATGTAATCGGGAACGAATAATTGGATAGGTTTGCAAATTACTTAACTGATTGAGAACATTTTCTGCTACTGTCACCTCGATCAGTTCTTCTCCTTCTAGTTCTTTGTAATTATCCTTAACTAAACGTCGAGTAGCTTCTGCTTGTTTTAACCAATCGTAAACTAAAGGCATTTCATCGGCCAGACTTTGCAATTTTAACAAACCTTTCATCGCTCCACAATGGGAGTGACCGCAGATAATCACTTGCTCAATGCCGAGAGCGTTGATAGCATATTCTATAGATGCACCTTCACCACCATTGGTTGCTCCGTAGGGAGGAATTATATTTCCCGCATTGCGAATTACGAATAATTCCCCCACCTCCGCTTGGGTAATTAGGTTAGGATCGATACGGGAATCGGAACAGGTGATAAAGAGGATTCTCGGTTTTTGTCCGTGGGAGAGTTGCTCAAATAATTGCCGATGTTCATCAAAATAACCACTCTGGAACTTTTCTAGTCCCTCTAGGAGTTTCTTCATAATAATTCTTCTAGCTTAGTTTGATCGCTATTTACTTGATCCTTTCAGCATTATCGGGCATGAGATAACAGCAATGCAACTGACCCGATTAGCGATCGCTATCAGCTGCGAGATGGGTTATATTTTGTTAAGATAAGATACAAACTCTATCTAAGCAAATTTTATTTTATGGAAACTGCAACAATTTTGGGTGTTTCGATCGCTGCCGCTTTGGTGGGGATTACCGCTTTAGCTCTTTATACCGCTTTTGGACCGCCGGCTGCAGAATTAAGCGATCCTTTTGAAGATCACGAAGATTAATTCTTTAATAACCATGTGGCTATCTGCCAAGGAAAAATTTGCTCCATAGGATCGATCGCTCTTTCTAAACCGTCGATCGATTCTTTTATTATTAATTGTAATTGATTGGCAAAATCAATCACAGCCTTTTCTCCCTGACACTCATAAACGCGCATTACCCAACTCTGAGGGGATGTTTCACTTTGTTTTAAACTCATTAAAATTAAGTTATCGGCCGAGAATTTTAACCATTGTGCCACGGGTGGCAATCGGGTTGATCGAGAAGAATTAGCAATAAAAATAACGGTGACAGGTAAGTTTAACTGCCAAGCGTGATGGACAGTTTTCGCCGTTTTCCAGTCCCCTTGATGGGGATATATTGCATAGGTAAATTCTTGTTTTCCCAGATCCGCCTCGGGATCGGGCCATCGGGGACTTCTCAAGAGAGTTAATCGCAGTTGCTGGTTAGTAGCATCGTAGCCATATTTATTATTATTTAAAAGACTAACCCCATAGTTTGCCTCTGTATCGGTTAAATCCGCCCATTTATGCGCGTAAACTTCCCATTTTGGCGATTCTGATTGGTGGGAACGCTCGGTCGCACCACAGGCAATTTCATAGGTGGTAAAATTGCTGTTTAGGGTAAGAGGAAAAGCGGTTTTTACTAAAGTATGTTCCTGCTGCCAATTAACAATAGTTTTAATCTGGAGAATAGGAGAATCTTTTTCTAAGATATAATCTTGGCAAAATTCTGAATCACCTAAACTTCTGATCACGCGAATCTGCCAGCGCAAGGGACCACATTCTAAGCATTTGATCGATTTTAATACTGTTTTTGGTAAGGGATATTGTTGATAATTCGGATCGATATTCCAAGCGTCCCAATATTGTCCTTGATCTTTAAATGCCTGTAATTGATTACCGGCAGCTTGCAGGATTTCTTTTTGATTAATTATATCAAATACACTATCTACATCCCCCGTTTCTGAGTTAATAGTAACTTTAAGTAAGCCATTATCTAAAATAAATTGGCAGTTAATTAAATTTTTCTCCGTTGTTTGCTGATTGGGAACTAACCAAAATAACTTATAACCCACAGAAGGAATATTTTCAGCGATAAATAATAGCTGCTTGTCGTGGGATAATTGCGAAGGACAGAGACAATTATTTAAGTCATAAACTGAGTAATTTACAGATCCTATCGCTAAAGAGATAACCTGGGTTCTTTCCCAGTTAAGAGAATTAAAAACTAAAAAAGGTTTTGCTTGGGGATGGGGGGGATTAGGTAAATTAATTTGATTAGCAATTGCCTGTAAAGCTTGATCTAAAATTGCTTCACCCGTGCTGATAACCTGCCGCCATAACTGATTAACATCCCTAAACACTTCTGGGATCGAAGTACCTGGCAGTATATCATGAAACTGATTTAATAAAACCTTTTTCCAGGCGGATTCTATCTCGAATTTTGGATAGCTAATATCTAGCAAGATATTAGCTAGAGAAGACCATAATTCCCCTTGATACAAGAGGATTTCACAGTAACGATTATAGGCTTTTTGGTCAGCGTGGGTAGTATAACAACCGCGATGGAATTCTAGATATAATTCATCATCCCAGATAGGGAGATTACTTGTCTCCAGACTGTCCAGATAAGTTGTTGCTTGGCTAAATTTTAACTGGGGGAAAAAAGGAGATTTTTGCCAACGTTGGGCCACTTCTAACATATCACGAGTTGGACCGCCACCATGGTCACCAACTCCCGGCAGCCAAAAAATATCTTTTAAGCCGGTTTGCCCTTCCCAATTGAGAGCATGATCAGTCATAATAATTGGGTTAGTATCCATAACTCCGGCAACATTGGGAGGAGACATGAGGGAAAGAATTTTACTACCATCGGGAGATTGCCACCAAAAAAAACCGTGGGGAAATTTAGTCGTATCATTCCAATGTAGTTTCCCAGTTATAAAATATTTAATGCCAAAGGATTTAAGAATTTGCGGCAATTGGTGGGGAAACCCAAAGGTATCTGGCAACCAAGCGGTTTTAGTGATTTGTCCGAATTTTGCTTGAAAATATTGTTGTCCATAAAGCAGCTGTCGAAATAGGGATTCCCCGGAGATTAAATTGACTTCTGGTTCTACCCACATCCCGCCCAAAAGTTCCCAAGATTGCCCTTTATATGCCTCTAAAATTGCTTGAAACAGGTCAGGATGATGTTTTTCTATCCATTCGTAAATTAGGGGACTAGAATGACCAAATATGAGGGCCGGAAAATCTTTTCGCAGGTTCAAAACCGAGATAAAAGTGTTTTTTGCTACTTGCCAAGTTTCTGCCAACGGCCACAACCAAGCCATATCTAAATGTGCGTGGCCGAGAAGATGAAAACTGCGTTCTTTGAGAGGTTTAGCGAGGGGTTGTAGGGATTGGCGAATTGATTCTAGGGATTGATTAAATTTATCTTTGTTGGTGACATTATCCCAGTCAATATTATCGAGAGTAGCAGTAAAAGCTGCTAATTTTTCAGGATAAAAAGTTTGTAGATAATTATGGAGAATGGTTAATTCATCAGCAACAAAACCAGGATCGATAGCTTGGCTATATTCATAGATTAACTGCGATTTCATCAAACCACCGATATCATGATGGGGACTGACTAAACGGAGAGTGACAAGGATTTCTTGACCGGGAGAGACCAAGTTGGAAAGTAAAATGCGCGTGGAAGAATCAAAGAGGTCTCCCGCTTGGATAAATTGATTATTAACATAAATTTTGACATCTTGGGCCCACCAAGTTAGGATTAATCTCAGTTCCATTCCTGCTAAAGGATAACCGGCTAAATGTTCGGGGACAATAATTTTTTGAGTTAGATATTGGATTTGTCTGCCGGCCGGCCAAATAATGTATTGTTTTTCATTAAGGGTGACGGGTTGAATTGGGTTTCCCGCTGCTGTAGAGATCCACCAATTTTTCTGAACATCTCTGCGGGTGAGGTGAGACAGTTTAGCGATGTTGTCGAGGGGAGACATGAGCCAACAAATAAGTTAATTTTGACCATTTTAAGCGATCGATGCCTAATCGGGCTAGGGGATGGGGATAACTTCTGTTAACGCCATAGTGCTGAAGACTTACTTAGGGTTTGCGGCAAAAAGTTTTTCGGTGGGGGTAGGGTGTGGGGTGTGGGGTGTGGGGTGTAGGGTTTTACCTAATTTTCAGGGAAAAAGTCCCTAAATTTCCCCCCCGATCCCTCCAATGGCCGGTACTTTTTGATTTCAAAAAAGCCTAAAAATATTATCCAACAAGGTTTTTAGATTTATTCAGCAAACCCTACTTAATCTCATCCTTACAATGGTTGATTGAGAATGAGCAGGGAAGAAAAAGCCCGTGATGAGGATTGAACTCATGACCTCACCCTTACCAAGGGTGTGCTCTACCACTGAGCTACACGGGCATTGATCGTGGTGGGCCGGGCCGGATTCGAACCAGCGTAGGCGTAGCCAACGGATTTACAGTCCGCCCCCATTAACCACTCGGGCACCGACCCATTAATTCCACGATTAATAACTATAGCACCCTTAGCTAAAACCCGCAAGGGTTTAGGGAAAAAATTTTTGAGCCATGAAATAACCCCCGTTAATCACCATAGATAGCACTTAACGGGAGTTTTCTGATAGTCTTGAAGATTACTTCAAAGCTTGTTCTTCTTGGTGGGTGACGATCACACAGTCAGAGGTGGGATAGGCGACGCAGGTGAGGACATAACCCGCTTCAATTTGATCGTCATCAAGGAAGGATTGATCGGATTGATCAACGCTACCAGATAGAAGTTTACCCGCACAGGTAGAGCAAGCTCCCGCACGGCAGGAATAAGGTAAGTCTAGTCCTTGTTCTTCGGCTGCATCGAGAATGTACTCATCATCTTGAACATTAATTGTATGCTCCTCATCGCTCTCGAGTGTTTTCAGGGTGACTTTATAAATTGTTGCCATCGGTTGTTCCTCTTAATTAAATGCCAGTGAAAGCGGCAGTCTCTATGATTGCCTCTCGCTCGTCTTCAGATTGAACGATTGGAGCGAGTTTCATTTTTGATACTACGGGAAAATCTCCCTGACTCAGCCTTGCATTAGTAATGACAGTCTTAAATAAACTTAAAATAAAATTTACTTATATATCTAACCCAGAATTCTTGAGGATACTTGCTCGATCTCTAGATAATTTCATCCCTCTACAATCTAGCTAAACTAACCACTACTAAGCATTTGGAGCTATGATGTTAATCGTTTTTTTCGTCTTAAGCCGATTTTTGTCAAATATTAATTTAACTTATAGTTAAGATAGGTGTCGATGAATTGTTTTTAACCCAGCCAAGAAATTGCTTTTCGGTACTACTGCTGGCAACACATCTAGGGAAACTATAAAAAAATATATTGACAATCAAACTGATAAATGATATGGGGATATAAATCCCCTGTTGTCAGGGGGTGGCTATCCGTTATAACGGATGGCTAACCCTCTCTGACGATTTTATGGTTTTCGGATTGCCAGTTTTCCGAGATATGGTTCACCGATTAGCAAACTCTAATTACTTATTAGGTTGGGGAGTCATGCGTAGATAGGGTTTGATTTCTTCAACCCCTTTGGGGAATTTGCTGCGCGCTTCTTCAGTGGGAATAGAGGGAACCACCACACAATCGCCGCCGTCGGTCCAGTTAGCGGGGGTAGCCACCTGATAGTTATCGGTGAGCTGCAGAGAGTCAATCACGCGCAGTATCTCGTTAAAATTGCGCCCCGTGCTGGCGGGATAGGTAATAGTTAAACGTAATTTTTTGTTGGGATCGATGATAAACACCGAGCGTACCGTGAGATTGTTGAGGGAATTGGGGTGAATCATGCCGTAGAGATCGGACACTTTGCGATCGCCATCGGCGATAATCGGATAGTTAACGGTCGTGTTTTGAGTTTCGTTGATGTCATTAATCCAACCCCGATGGGATTCGGCACTATCCACACTCAAAGCGATCACTTTCACATTACGTCGCTCAAATTCTGACTTAAGACTAGCCACCGTACCTAATTCGGTGGTACAAACGGGAGTATAGTCAGCCGGGTGGGAGAACAGCACCACCCAGCTATCTCCTACCCACTGGTGAAAAGAAATCGGACCTTCACTAGAATCTTGTGTAAAATCTGGAACGATATCACCCAATTGGAGAGCCATGATTGTGTCTTCCTTATTATGTGTTTCAAGACAAGCAACAGTCTATGATGCCATAGGAGTGCTGTTCTTTATTGATAATTTTAGGGATTTATAATAATTGGGTTAGGGGATGGGGAAATGAGGAAATGGGGAAAGTGGGGAGATCGGGAAATTCAACTGTAGCAGCCGCCGGATGGCAGCGGGAAAATCCTTGCCAGAAACGGGTTTTAGCGATTTAGATTGTCCTAACCAACTTGTTCTTTGTGATCAAACCCCAAAACCGCAAAACCCTTCTCCTAGGGCGGCAAACTAGGTTATGATCTGGTTTAATGGCATGATATAACTTTTTTAACTAGCTATCAGCGTTCAGCTAATAGCTAGGCAGCGGTGGCAAATGCCAACTAACCACCCTATGCCTAGTCGGAAAGCTGACGGCTTAACTTCTTGTCCTGATCGTTAATTTGCCTTGGTTTTAGGAGACCACAACTGCAATGAAGAATCTTGTTCGTCTGCTGGCGGTAATTGCCCTGATTATCGGGAGTTTTTGGGGCAAAGTTCCCGCTCAAGCTCTCAATCTTACCTCGATCGCCCTTCCTTCTCATCCTGTGGCGGTCTTAAATGCGGCTGATGCCAAACTAACCACAGAATTTGGGGCGAAAATCGACCTTAATAACAGTGATATTCGCGATTTCCGGGACTTGAGAGGGTTCTATCCCAATTTAGCTGGTAAAATCATCAAAAACGCCCCCTACGAAGAAGTGGAAGATGTCCTCAATATCCCCGGACTCTCGGACACTCAAAAAGAGCGTTTACAGGCTAATCTAGAGAAATTCACCGTTACTGAGCCTTCTAAAGAATTTATCGAGGGTGATGACCGTTTTAACCCCGGAGTTTACTAAATCCAGTTAATTACGGTTTAAAAAAAATTTCTAGGTGGGCGATCGCTCACCTTTTTCAGTGGTCAGTGGTCAGTGATCAGTGATCAGTTATTCAGTCAAGCTCTGGCATAATTAATTTTTCAGGGTTTAAAAACGGCAAAAATAGGGATTAAATTGCATAAAATCGGTAAATAGATTATTTAATTGATTATTATTCATTTTTAATTCTACTGACTCGGAGAATACTGACTCCTAAATCTAACAACAATTTTTGATTTTTATAAGAGGTCTAGGGATCAGATTGGAGTTTTCAGTCAAAAGTTGACCACTGGCGACCATATACTGACCCAAGGGAAAGACTGGGGATTTTGGCCAGAGCTATAGAGAAATGAAGTGTTAGAATAGATAGAATTTATCAATTAACTCCTACATGGTCGTTTCCTCGCAACTGCCGAGTTATCAAGATGTTTTAGTGGTGGGATCGGGAGCGGCGGGATTGTATGCCGCACTGTGTTTACCCCCTAACTTAAAGGTGGGTTTAATTACCAAAGAAGATTTAAAAACCGGGGCTAGTGATTGGGCGCAGGGAGGAATTGCGGCAGCCACGTCCCCGGCAGATTCCCCCGTTTTCCATTTAGAAGATACCCTAAAAGCTGGAGCGGGCTTATGTGATCGCTATGCTGTGCAGTTTTTAGTTGAGAAGGCCCCCCAAGCGATCGCTGATTTGCTGCGGTTAGGAGTTAGTTTTGATCGCTCTGGAGACGACTTAGCCCGCACTCTTGAGGCTGCCCATTCCCGGGCCAGGGTGCTACACGCGGCCGATCGCACGGGAAGAGCGATCGTCAATACCCTGATGGAAAAAGTGACCGAGCGGCCTAATATTACCATCATTCCCCAAGCGATCGCGCTGAAACTCTGGCTTGATCCGGAAGGGCAACGCTGTCAAGGTATTTGTTTACTCCATCAAGATCATCTCTGTTGGTTGCGAGCGCAAGCAGTCATTCTGGCTACGGGAGGCGGCGGTCAAGTCTATGCTCAAACCACTAATCCCGCCGTTAGCACTGGGGATGGAGTCGCCCTCGCTTGGCGTGCTGGGGCAGTGATTCGCGACCCGGAATTTTTTCAGTTTCACCCCACCGCTTTGACTGTGCCGGGGGCGCCGAGGTTTTTAATTAGTGAGGCGGTGCGCGGCGAAGGAGCGCATTTAATTGATGCCCAGGGGCGGCGTTTTGCCTTCGACTATCATCCGGCTGGAGAATTAGCCCCCCGGGATGTGGTGAGTCGGGCGATTTTTAGCCATTTGCAGAAAACCTCCGACGATCCCGCCCATGCCAAAGTATATCTAGATTTAAGACTGATCGAACCAGAGCGTCTGCGTTATCGTTTCCCCAATATCATCCGCATCTGTCAAAAATGGGGCATTAATGTGCTTGAGGAGCTGATTCCCGTCGCCCCCGCCGCTCACTATTGGATGGGGGGAGTGGCCACCGATTTAAACGCCCGCACTTCTCTACCCGGTTTGTATGCGATCGGCGAGGCGGCCAGTACAGGTGTTCATGGGGCTAATCGTTTAGCTAGTAATTCTCTCTTGGAATGTATTGTCTTTGCGGCAAGTTTAGCTGCAGTAGGTCTAGAGCCAGAAAACTTGCTGGGGGAAAGACCAGAAAAAACCTTAGAAATCGCAGAAAATTGGCAAGAAGAACAGGAATACTGGCAAAAAGTACGGAGAGAATTACCGATTTTAATGTGGGAAAATGCGGGAATTTGCCGATTTCAAAACGAGTTAGAAACTGCTATCCTACGGGTACAACAGTGGAAACAACAGTTAGAATCCCTAAAGATGGGCCAATTTCTCCAGAATCTTCTCCCCGACAAAGGACAATTATTTTTGTGTCCCTCGGTGCAGTTAGAGATAAGAATAGCGATCGAGACATTAAATCTTCTAGATATCGCCGACTTAATTCTGGAAAGTGCCTTATTACGAGCAGAAAGCCGAGGTGGTCACTATCGGGGCGATTATCCAGAAACCGTAGCTAATTGGCAATTGCACACGACTATTCAAGGTCGAACCTGGCACAAAACTCCCGTGCAAGCTTAATTAAGCCAGTTTTTCACAGATAATCCCTCAGCGCTAAACAGTGGACTCTATCTCCGATCCCAGCAGCGGCACTATTGGCCTGACGCTGACCGGGGGCTTTTCCCAATCATCCTAGTCTATGACCCATCTCTGGAGTTGAGTGCCTCCCATCTATAGCTTTTAGGCTATCATACTTTTACCAACCCCCAAGTAGTTACATAAATTCTATGATCAAACCTAATTTTTTATTGTTGTTAGCTATCGGTGTGAGCAGTTGGGGTCATGATTTTCAGGTTTTATCCAAGGCTAACGCTCAAACTCCACCTAGGTTAGAGCAAACCCAGACTTTCGACACTTACGAGCAGTTGATGAAAGCTGGTTACGAGGCCAAAACCCAAAAGAATTATCAACTCGCCCTGGAAAAATTTCAACAAGCTCTGGCACAACTTCCGAACGACCCCTCTGCTCAAAATGCGATCGCTAATACGCAGAAGTATCTAGGTCAAACCACCAGGGCAACCAACGCTGGCGACGAAAATGCGGCTTCACCAATACCATTAATTGTTGGCTCGTCCCTGTTATCCATCGCTTTATTGGCAGCTTTACTATCGCTTTTCTTCCAATATCGTCCCAAGGGCAAAGCCTCAAAACGGCGCGAAAAGACAACTTACGCCAATCCTAAAAACCCACTCGACAACTTTTCCAGGGGCAATGGCAATCCCTTCGGTGCAGACACCAAAACTGACAGTGACATTAATGGCAGTGGTGACGAGGATTTTGACCCTTCTTTGCCCGTACAAGCTACCTCCCGCATCCCGAACGTTGATTTAATCTTGCGTTTAATTGAAAGTCTTCGCGATAACGATCCCCGTACCCGTAGAAGGGCGGTTTGGAAGCTGGCACAGGTGTCCGATTCTAGGGCAATGCAGCCTTTAGTCGATAGCATGGTGGATGGAGATTCCTACGAACGTAGTTTAACCCTAGAAGCCCTCGCTCAAATCTGCACCCGCTCCCTGCGACCGATGAACCAAGCTTTGGCTATCTCTCTCCAGGATAAAAATCCCCAAGTGCGGAAAAATGCCATTCGGGATTTAACCAGACTCTACGATATCATGTCTCAGATCAGTCAATTAATTTGTCATGCCCTCGATGATCCCGATGAGGAAGTGCAAGAAACAGCACGCTGGGCAGTTAGACAGTTAAATCTGCAATTAGCTCCCCGTTTAGATATTGCTCCCCTAGAAACTACTGGTGAACCAGAAGATGACGATGTACAGGATACTTCCTTCACCGACACCACACCGACCTTCACCGAAACTACACCCACTGAGGTGCAAAATTGAGTCGAAAACTGTTATTTCTCTCGACCCCCGTGGGATTTTTGGGATCGGGGGGCGGCGGTGGCGTAGAATTAACTATTTATAATCTCGCTCGCACTCTGAATAAGCAAGGGTATGCGGTGCGGGTAGTGGCTCCAGAAGCCTCGCAATTGCATGATATTCCCTTAATCATTATAGCGGGAAATGCCCAGATTCACGCCCAGAGTCAAGGCCGGGAAGCCCCGATTTTAATGCCCGAAAATGCCGTTTTGGCCAATATGTGGCACTACGCCCAACAGGTACAAAATGAGTACGATTTAATTGTCAATTTTGCCTACGATTGGCTCCCTTTTTATCTCACCCCTTTTTTTGCCACTCCCGTCGCCCATTTAGTCAGCATGGCTTCCGTTTCTTTGGCGATGGATCATATTATTCAAAAAACCTACAGCAGTTTTCCCCATTTACTCGCTTTTCACACCGTCGTCCAAGCAGAAACTTTCTCAATATCTCCCCCCTATCGCTGTTTGGCTAATGGTTTAGACGTATCTTTGTATCAGTTTCGGGCCGATCCTTCCCCCTCTCTGGCCTGGGTGGGACGGATTGCCCCGGAAAAAGCTTTAGAAGATGCGATCGCTGCTTGTCAACAGTTGGGCGTACCTTTACGGGTTTTCGGTCATATTTCCGATCCTCTCTACTGGCAAAATTTACAGGATAACTATAGTTTCGATTTAGTCGATTATCGCGGGTTTTTGCCCACCAGGAGCCTACAAAAAGAGCTAGGGGACTGTTTTGGTCTGTTGATGACCCCGCGCTGGATTGAGGCTTTTGGTAACGGAGCTATTGAAGCTTTAGCCTGTGGTGTTCCTGTGGTTGCCTATCGTCGCGGTGGTTCAGTAGAAATTATTGAAGATGGAAAAACTGGTTTTTTAGTTGAACCCGATAGTATCGAGGGATTAGTTACAGGAATTAAAAATTTAGACCGGATCGATCGATCTTCTTGTCGTGCAGTAGTGGAGCAAAAATATTCCCTGGAAGCTTTAGGAAATCGAGTTATTGCTTGGTTTGAAGAAATTTTTTGTCAGTGAGGCAGCAGGGTTTTTAGCTGAAGTCCAGATATAATAGGGAGCATCTCACCTTTGTAACCCCTAAATCAGGTTTTTATGTCAAGCTATTTTGAAAGCCTTGCTAGAAACCGGTTTAAGGATAAATATAATTACTCATTTGCATAAATGAGATGCTCCCAATATAGTGGAAGCAGGACGATGTTTCAAGAGTGCCTTTCTGTCACCACACAGCAACGGAAAGGCACAAATACTCACTTACTGGAGGTGAAAGTCATGAAAGCTTTAGCAGTTAAACCTAATCCAGTTATGTGGCTCAGTTCGCTCTGCGTGGCTTTTTGGCTGGTTCCTTGTTCTGGTCTAGCTCTGACGGTTCAAGAAGTACCCAATCCTCGACAAGTTTATGGGGGATGGGTGACAGATAAAGGCGAGATTCTTCAACCGGAGACAGAAACCCAACTGAACCAGATGATTGCTCGGTTGGAAGCCAAAAACGGAACGGAAATAGCAGTGGTAACTGTACCGGAAACCGCTCCCGCCGCCTCTCTATCAAGAGTTTACGACCAACCTTTTCAACTATTGGAAAATTGGCAAAAAAGGTCGAGATAACGGCGTGCTATTTTTGATTTCAGTCAAAGACCGCCGCGTGGAAATTGAGACAGGATATGGAGTAGAGGGGATTTTACCCGATGCGAAAGTTGGCAATATTATCGAGACGGAGATAACGCCGCGCTTCCGGCAAAAAGATTTTGACGGCGGGACTTTGGCGGGGACAAGAGCCATAATTGTCTCCTTAGAACCATCCTTGAGTAAAGAGTTGACTCAAGATACCCCCCGGAATGATAGCCGAGGAGTACATTTCTGGATGTGGTTAGTTGCTATTGGCGGCGGTTCGGTTATTTTTTACCTGATATATATAGCGGTATTCGCTTGAGTGAGATACAGACAAAGTCTTGCCTAGACTGCCTTATAGCTTGTTGCAGTATACCTCATCCGACTGCATACCGCTATAGGATTAGCCTCTATCTAATTAGCGGCGGCAGTAGTTTTGGTGGCGGAGATAGTGGCGGTGGCGGCGCTGGTGACAGTTGGTAAGGGCTGTTTGTGATCAAACACAGTGAATTTTTTGGAAATTTTCTAACCCACATTCCGCACCCTCAACTGTCACAGATCAAAAAAGCCATTAAAGTAGTACATAGTAACTAAAATTAATTCAAAGGTTAAAAGGGTTAATGAGAATATATAGCATTAAAAGGGGTATGGAGCGAGAAAGAGAAAATTCAAGAGAAAAAAATAATTGTTCAGAAAACAAG
>VYMC01000040.1_pt1 | contig 45155 bp, 52 predicted proteins | sample 5115301 | NCBI WGS metagenome assembly VYMC01 (sample SAMN12291802, study PRJNA351875) | freshwater metagenome | isolation source: freshwater lake | place: USA: Michigan, Wintergreen Lake | collected 2013-08-08 | reverse complement strand
GCCAGAGAAAGCCTGTATGATGTTCGGTGTGGTCAATAATAATTGTGAAGCAATCCTCAAGGTGGCAGTCGATCCCATTGGCTCACCGAAAATAGCACTCGATGCTATCATTGACACTGGATTCACCAGCTTTTTGTCTTTACCGCTTTCTGTCATCACAGATATGGGCTTGCCTTGGTACTATCGAGATATTGGTACATTAGGGGACGGGAGCGAAGTCGTTTTTGAAATATACAAAGCTTCTGTGATCTGGGATGGTCAAGAGCAGATTATTGATGTGGCAGCTTCTGATGCAGAGCCGTTAGTGGGGATGGGTCTTTTGTATGGCTTTAAACTTCAGATTGAGGCAGTGGAAGGTGGGCGCGTTACAATTGAAGCGTTATGACTCAGCCAAAGTTATCGGTGAAGACGGTCTAACTTTACCGTTATACTGAATCGGTTTTTAATAGTATGATTAACTGCCAAGCCAACTTGAAAAACCCGCTCCCTTCTCCCCAAGACTATGAGCAGGGAGCAGAGAGAAAAAACCTGACTACTGACTGAAAGCTGATCACCGACAAAACCTATCCCAAAACGATCGAATCGCGCAGGGATTGAATTTCCTCGGTTTGTAAACGCGCCCCAAAAGTAGAAACCACCCGGGCAGCCGCTAGGGAAGCGAGATTTCCCGCTCCTTTGTAACCCATACCGTGGGTAATACCGTAGAGAAACGCACCTGCATACATATCCCCCGCGCCGACGGTATCGATCGCCTGTACGGGATGGGGGTCAATTTCTAGGAGATTTTCGCCATCATAGATCAAAGAACCACTGGCACCCCGGGTGATAGCGAATCCTTTGGCAATGGTTTTAAAATAGGCGATCGCTGACTCAATTTCCTCGCTGCCGGAAATAGTCAAAGCTTCCGACTCATTAGCGAAAACGAAATCTAACCCCTTTCCGATCATTTCCAGTAATCCCTCCCGGAAGAAGATCGCCATATTGGGATCCGACAGGGATAAAGCGGTTTTGACTCCAGCGGCCTGAGCAATTTCTCGCCCTTTAATAGCGGCAGCTTTGGCAGTGGGAGAGGTGACGAGATAACCTTCGAGATAGAGATAATCGGCATTAGCGATCGCTGAGGGGACTAATTCCCGTTCAGAAATTTCCCCGGTGATGCCGAGAAAAGTATTCATGGTGCGATCGGCATCAGGAGTTACGAAAACTAGACATTTTCCCGTAATTCCCACCTCTTTTTCGCCGCCGTGTTCATTGGTATGCAAACCACAGGCCCGCAGATCTTGCAGATAAAACTTACCTAATTCGTCATTACCCACTTTACAGGAATAGAAACCTCTACCCCCCAACTGAGCGATCGCTACTAGGGTATTCGCCGCCGATCCGCCACCGCTGCGTTTACAATCAAAAGCCAATTTTTCCATCAACTGGGTTTGACGATTTTCGTCCACCAGCGTCATCACTCCTTTATCGATGCCCAATTCTTGCAGCAATTCAGGAGAGACTTGAAATTCCATATCGACGAGCGCGTTACCGATCCCATAAACGTTGTATTGTTTGCCCATAATTTAGTCGATCGCCTAAAAATACTTTGTTATTGATAGTAGGGAAATAAGGAGCAAAAAGCTAGGGGCTGTTTTCAGCCAGAGAATACCATAAACAAAAGTTATCGGTGTGCTAGTCTCACACACCGGGTAATTTTTGTTAAGTTTTATTTAACTAAGCCACTTTAAGCCTCATCGTAGGCTTCTAGATCCAACAGATAAAGATAAGATTCGGCTAATTCCTGCCTTTGAAAAGCGATCGCTCGCAACAGATGCCAATCCCGCAAAGCCTCGAAGGGATTGCTATACTCATCTTTTTCTAGTCGTTCGGCTAAAGAAGCAATATCAGCGGCGGTATATTTGGCAATATCTTGATCAGTGAAGCTTATAACTGTCATTTTTGCACCTTCCTCGACCTTTGTTCTACCTCTAGCCTAACATATCATATATTCTGAGTTGAAAAAATGCCTTGACCGCCAAGTTAAGAACTGTAAATGGATGGGTAATTGTGGTAAGATTCCAGCAAAAGAGCTATTTTTAGTTGATCTTCTATGAAAACAGCCCTCATTACCGGTGCTTCCACTGGTATCGGTGTCGTCTTTGCTCGTCAACTTGCTCAACGGCAAATGGAGCTAATTCTAGTCGCTAGATCTAGGGATAAACTAGAACAATTAGCAGCGGAGTTAGAGGAACAATACGGGGTAAAAGTGACGGTTATCGTTCAAGATTTGACCGTTGCCGGGGCAGGAAAGCTGGTATATGATACGGTGAACCAAAAAGGAATCAACGTTGATTTACTGGTAAATAATGCCGGTTTTGGTGATTATGGTGCTTTTAGCGAGCAGGATTTAGCCCGACAGTTAGAAATGATCCAGTTAAATAATCTGGTATTAGTGGAATTAAGCCACTATTTTCTCCGTCCGATGCTTGCTGGTGCTGGGGGGGCAATTATCAATGTTGCTTCCATTGCCGGGTTTCAACCGCTGCCCTATCTTTCCGTTTATGCGGCGACAAAAGCTTTTGTCCTCAGCTTTAGCGAGTCTCTCTGGGCAGAAAATAAAGACAAAGGCGTTAAAATCCTTGCTCTTTGCCCCGGTCCGACGGAATCTAATTTTTTTGAGGTGGCCCGATTTCCCAGTGCCTTTATGGGCAAAAACGGCCAGTTAGATTCGGCGGAAGTGGTGGTACAAGAGGCTTTAACTGCCTTGGCAAACAAACGCCCCAACGTGGTAGCTGGTAAATTTGCTAATAAAATTATCGTCAATCTGCCCCGTTTTTTACCCAGAAGTTGGATCGTGTCTTTGATAGAAAAGCAATTCAAGCTATAACTAGAATCAAGCGAATTAGAGCAATTGCTGATAGGATTTTAAGGGAATACCCGTCCGGTTTCTCACTTCGATCGCCGAACGATAGACACCGTTTTTTTCTCTTTCAGCGACAATCTTATCCGCCACGGAAAAGTCAAGACCGAGATTGACTAATTCCGCAACGGAGTGGTAGTTTAAACAACGCCAAGAAACGTCAACTTCTTGGCGAATATCGTAGGTAAAGATAACCAAAGGTTCTAATTTTTTCAGATAATTTTCTGGTAGGCCAGCCAGGAAGTGTAATTCTTCTAAATGGGTAAAAATATGTCCTTCGTTACGGACAGAAACGATATCATTGGCATAGACAATAGGCAACCCTAATTTATAAACCAGATCGTTGGTGGAACAGCTGTTAATATCAATTTTTTCAAGAGGAGAGGATGACTGTCTGGAATCGGTTCTATTTGCTGAAGCTATTGGATGGGAATTAAGCTGTTGACGTATGTATAAACCCAAGCCAATTTGGGCAACCCAAATTACGATAAAAGACTCTTGTGTAAGGAAAATAAGGGAGATAATTGTCAAGGCAATGCCGACAGATAACCAACTTTGATTATTATTTTTTTTGCCAGCATTAGCAATGGCAAGTCCACCAAAAACTGGAACTAAAGATAGCCAGAGCCACTTGGAAGATTCGGGAGGGGGAGGAGATAGATTAGACATATTTTTTCAAAGAGAATCTAAATATTTTCTGCGTTTTTCTTCGTATTCTTCAGCAGTAATAATTCCCTGATCATAAAGTTTTTTAAGCTGGAGTAAAGTAGCGGTTTTTTGCTGGCCTGATTCCGGCAGTCCTCGCTCTGTATTGCTGGGGAGATAGTTAGGATTGTATTTAGCATCAAAAGCTTGATCTGACATGATGATTAAACCAATAAATTCAAAAAAAGCAATGATGCCGGGGATCAAAGTCCAGAAGAAAAGTAGATAGAGAATACCTGCTAAATTTTCCCCTAGATAAAATTTATGGATGCCAAGATAACCGAGAAAAAACGCTAGTAAAGCCGCTATAGTTCTATTTTTCATGATTTTTGAGATTTCCCTAATTTAGCCAAAAAAAAGTATAAAACCACGATGCCTACCTGTAATTCCAAGAGGGTAATATAACCCTTGACTAGATAATTTAATTCTAAGGAGGAATTAACGGCAAAAACTAGCACACCCAAGACTAAAAAAGGCAGTAAACGCCAGCCAGACTTGGGTATTTTTATTACTGTACCATTAACCTGATTCATGGGCTAATTCTCTAGGTTGATCTTTTTCGGTGATAGTCGCAAAATCGGAACCTGTCAAAAGGTGGTTTGATTAACTTTTAGCATCTCAACCAGAATATTATGGGCATCTTTAGCTGATTCTAGGGTGCGCTCAAAAGGTATTCTAATTGTTTGACTCTCCCCTAATTTTTCTACGGCTAAATCCATGCCTTCGGTATCGATGGAGAGCATTTGAGCGGTTTCTGCATCGGTAATATTACCGTAAACTTGAGCGTAGAAAAGCACGGCATCACCGTGATCTTTATTCATGTGTTTACAGATGCGGTCGCTAATGGCGAGAGTGATAGTTTCAGACATAAGATTCTGGAAAAAAATCGATGATTAAGGTGGGGACAGATAAAAGCCAGTTCTAAATCGAGGCAAATGGGCGGGGATATTAGTCAGGGTAGCGTAATTAATCGCTAATTGCCAGATAATTTGGGCGTGAGGATGGCAGACATCAATAATAAGTTTAATATTATTTTCTTGACAAAAATCCTTAATTGTGCATTGCTCTAATTGTCCCACTTATGGTCAATCGGGGTAGAGAGTAAGATCCAGGGACTGCCCGTGCAGTTAAATTGCCTGTTGAGATGAAACAAGAGGCAACAGTGAAGGGATTGGGTGAGATTCAGCTAATCTCAAGGATAGGCGGTTAAAATGCCTCTTAGCTTAAAACCTCACACCCAGTCCCCACCAACAAACTTTTTCAGTACACCCTCTATATTTTATCGTTCACAACCGACAACAGAAGCGGTGTAGGTATTGCCGATGTGCTGAATACCATTGACAAAAAGATTGACTAGAAAAGGTTGATCATTTGCCCGGACTGTGGCAGTAATTGTTAAGGGTTTATCGGGTTCGATTCGTACTCCATTAGTATTAAAAAATTCCTCGTTAGTTTGATCGCTATACTTGAGAAACAGCCGTATATCAAAGGAAGCAGCCCGGGGAACAGAAACCGTAACGATAAACCTCTGAAAACTTCTACCCCCCGGAACTGCCCAATCGGTATTCCAATTATTACGAGTTATCGTGACACCGAAAGGCCCTGGAACAGTGGGTTGTGAGACAGTTTTGGTAACTTCACTACCTTCACCCCCTAATAAAGAAAGTGGCCGACAATTTTGCGCTGCTACCGGTAGATGTGAGCTTAATAATACCGCCGATAGACTCAATAACCCAGTGATAGAGGTTAATTTCATATTGATTCTGTCTCCAATTAATAGAACCTATCCAAAAATTATAGATGATCATGACGGTAAAAAAACGGCGATTTAACTTAATTGAGGTAAATTCCGAAAAAATGCTGAACATCAACCTGAATTTTCAAAAACGGTGTTAAAATTGATTCATAATTTCCATATAAATATGTTCTAACTGTACCGTCTGACGGGCGATAGAATCAATATTAATGCCATCAAATGCCTGAATAATCTCGCTTAATTCTAGATGTTCATCTAACCAAAAAGCTAAATCTTTGCCGTAAAACTTGGGAGTAAATCCTAATTGTTTCCCTCGATTTATTGCCGCTTCTTGATCCTGGGTATCCATGATAATAATTTCTTTCGCAGGAATGTGCTGACGCAGCTGATTTAAATTACCTTCGGCAATAATACGACCTTGTTTTAAAATCCCGATACGTTGACAGAGACGTTGTGCTTCATCCAGGAGATGGGTAGTTAATAAAATTGTCATTCCCTGGCGCCGTAATTCTCCGATTAAATCCCAAATTTCATAACGAGATTCGATGTCTAAACCGGTGGTTGGTTCATCGAGAATTAATAATTTTGGCTGATGAACAATAGCCACGGCAATATTCATCCGGCGCTGCATTCCACCGCTTAAAGTTTCCACCGGACTGCGGGCGCGATCAAGCAAATTTACTGCGGATAAACTGGCTTTAATTCGATGACGACGCTGGAGGCGATCGAGTCCATAAATCTGAGCAAAAAAGTTGAGATTTTCCTCACAAGTAAGGGATTTGTACAATAAATTTTCCTGCGGGGCAACCCCAATTAATTCTTTAGTAACTCTCGAAATTGGCAAATAATTAAAGGTAATTTCTCCCGATGAGGGTTTTAATAAGTTACAAATTAAGTTAATAGTGGTGGTTTTTCCTGCACCATTGGGACCGAGTAAACCGTAAATTTCTCCCGCTTCAATATGAAAGTTTAATTGATCTAATACTAAGCGTCTTCCGTAATTTTTTTTGACATTATTAATAGTCAGCATTTTTAATAAAGTAATAGGGATAGTCAGGCTTTTTTTGTCCATCAGCCGTCAGCTAGGTAATAGTACGAATAACAGGGAAATTGGCTAATTACACTGAAAAACTAAGAAGCTGAATAACTGATGGTGGGTTACGGCGAATAGATAAATTAATGATTAAGTCTGATAATTTGTCTCCGCCTAACCCACCCTACCTAACTGATAACCGATCACTGAACTGATTTACAATCGGCGTTCAAGGTTTAACATTTGTCGATAGGTAAGCCAACCACCTGCTACCATAGCTAGGGCAAAAAGACAGAGAAAGCGAAAATGAGAGCTAATATCTTGCAGATTTTCGCCCTTTGCCCAAACAGCAATTAAAGCTTCATTCATGTGGTAGATCGGGTTATATTTAGCTAGGGATAGAATATTGTCGGGGAATAAAGCAGTGGGGAGAAAAACGCCGCCTAAAATTAATAAAGGAACCCCAAAAGTTCCCACCAAAGCATTGACATCTTCGGTTCTTTTCGCCAGTTGAGTACCGAGGATAAATCCTAAACCCACATAGGCGGTAATACTAAGAAAAATAATTAATAATTCTAGAGGAATTGAGCCTTTAAAAGTGGCTCCATACTGTTTAGCAATAGAATAAACTAAAACTGTCTGACAGGCGGCAATCACACAATGGGCGAGAAAAATGCCGATAAAATAGGAAACACCGCTTAAAGGCGATAAAAATAACCGTTTAATCGTTTGTTGTTCCCTTTCTGCTACTACCGTCGCCACGGTTCCCCCCAAACAACTAAAGAAAAGTGCCGCCCCAACGAGAGTGGGCGGAGTAGCCAGAGCCATTGCCTCGGCAAGCTCAATTTTGCCTTTTTCTGCCATAATATAGCCATTTAAGAGCAGGACAAGGATCGGGAAAATGCCCCAGAGGATTAAGCTACGCCCGCGTCGGATTAATTCTACTAAAATTCGTTGAGCGATCGCTAAAATTTCCTGCCAATATTTCATAGAATGTTAGTGTAATTGTTTCTCCCTGTAGAGAAATGAGTTTTTCTACTTTCGACTTAGGCTTATTGTAAGTGTTCCAGGGCTTGATTGGCGCGCAATCTTACCACTATTTCCGCTTCTGTCTCCCCAATCTGTCCTAAAAGTTCTCGAATCGCCCCGCGAAATGCCGCCGCCGCAGTTCCTAATCCCTGCAATCCGACGATCGCCGCATATCTAACCACCCACTCTGGATCCCCTTGCGAAAGTTTCTCCAGTGCTGTAAAAACCGCCTTCTGAGCCTCAGAAACCCGACTTTCCTCCAAATCAGACCAAATTATATTTCCTAAGCCTCTAGCTGCCCCTCGCCGCACGCTAAAGGAAAAATCACTCACCGCGGCCTCAAGCAATAAGTCCAATCCTCGCACATCGCCAATTCCCGCTAGGGCGCGGGTTGCCCAAGCTCTCGCCCCATAATTATAACCGTCTAGATTGGCCAGCAAATAGGGAACTGCCGCCTTGCCGATGGCGATTAAACCATCCACAGCTGCCACGGAGGCACCAGGGTTATTATATTTCAGGACATCGGTGAGGGTAGGTATTGCCGCTTCACTTTTAGCCGCTGCTAGATTTTCTACGGCTGTCAGCAACCCGTTAGCTGAGTCGGCTTTTTCGACGGCAATAATTAAAGTTTCAACGGTAGGAAGCATTGGTTATCAGTAGAGGGGATGGGGGGTGTAGGGTGTGGGGATAGGGGATGGGGATATTTCTGTCTCCTAGCATTGATTAAAAATAAGATCATCTTTTAGATTTACAGCCTTTCTACTCAAAATGAATTATAACCTGATAGGGCATCGTCTCGGAGTCGACCTTCTCCCAACCCCACCAACAAACTTTTTCGGCAAACCCTAATATAATATTAGACCTCTTGTAAAAATTTAAAATTGTAAGCCGCAATCTTTCGTTGCCAAATACGAGAATGGTGAAAGAAGATTAGATGTCGTTGAGTTCCTTCTGGTTAGTCGTGTAATCGATGTAGATCCTTGCGAAATTTTAAGGCAAGTTGAGCAAGCTTGTCAGTCCACATCTTGTGGGGAAGGGTTATGAATACAGAAGATGTTATTAGCCTTGCATCGCAATATCTAGATGATTTGTCTGGACATAGATTTGACCTCTTAGACATTGCTAGACCAATATCGGTTGCTGCAGCAGTTAATTTAGCCAAAGTAATTTCAAAGCTATCACCACTATTGGGAAATCTGATTGAATTTAACACTGTTGAGTTTTTGAATAAGCAGGAAATATTTGCGCCGTTTGGTGAATGGAAAAGGCAAGATCCAGGATTTCCTGATACTGTCTTCATGGGTAGCATCCAGCCTACCCCCGGATTAGAAATAAAAGCATGGTTCCCATTAGCTACGGAAATAACAGCCCGTTTCAAAGATAGTCAAAATCATTTTCAGTTTGATCAAACCTACGTTTCTCTAATAGCTTGGCTGCCCGAAGCAGTAATTTATGGCAAACCCAAGATTCTAGATGTATGCGTTGTCTCTGGCTTTTCAGTGGCTAAAGCGAGAGATGATCATTATCATAATCCTCCTGATTACCTTGTTCTAGAACCCGAAGATACAAGCCAAAGGACAGCAAATTTGCAACAAACAAATACTAATGGATACAAATTTCAAGGAACGGATGAAGAACTATTTCAAGCTGAAGAAATAGTTAATTCTTGGGGAAATGATGGCAGGCTGTATAAGCCGACACAAGAGTATCAAATGCTCTTGCGGGAACTGATCACTCGCTTCAAATACAGATTAGACACTAATTTTGCCAAAATGGACAGGATTTTACATCCAGGAATTGAGGATTTTAAAAAGCGTGTTTATCGAACACAGTTCTCTGGAATGGAAGTTGGACAGTGGAACAGGCTTTTAGCTAGTCGTCGAGAGGAGTTAATTAAATCTGCTTTCAGAGAACACCTTGGCATTAAAGAAGGGAACATTGATGAACTACTTGACTAAATCTTTTGACTCCATAATAGAAATAAGTTTCGTCAATTTCACAAGCGAAAGCTTTTCGATTCAGGATATTGGCAGCTAAAGAGGCACTGAAAAGCCCCCCAAATGGTTCCCAAACCACATCCTGTTCCTCACTTGAAGCTTCAATAATTAATTTCATCAGCTCCAGTGGCTTTTGATTTAAGTGAACAGCTTTACCATCCTTAGACTTAATTCGTTCATCATCGCGCAAAGCTGAACGATCCCAAACATTTGTAAAACCATGAGGGCAATTAAATTTAGAGCGCATCTTCTCCCACTCTTTACCTGTTAAAGGACGCTGGCCATTTTTAGAAAAATAGGGTTTTCCCTCTGGGTTTCCGTGTTCGTTGGCATAGAAAACTAATTTTTCAAACATTTCCGGTGGGGGAAAATACCATAAATGTCCTTGATCAAAATATTTTCTTGTTGCCGCATCTGCGACACCACAAGCTAAATTAGCTTGACGCAAAGATAAGCTCGATCTTAACCATTCCTTTCGGAGCCATTCTTTAAGTGTTAGGTCAGCAATTTTGACTTCTCTAACGTATTGGACGCAAACCTCTGTCACCACTGGAAAACGCCTTATTTTTTCTGTGTTGACATTACCTGCAATATGACCTTTTCCTTTATTCCATATATTACAATTAACATATCGCCAACCAAATTTCTCAAGTATTGGATGTACCACAGCCCAGCCAATTTCTGAGTTCCAAAACCAAAGAGTTGTATTTGGCAAGGCTAACTTCGACCAAGCTTCCACATGAGGTTCATACCATTCAGGTAGGTCAAGATGATCTGATGTATCACCTTCAAATCCTAAAAGACCGTAGCCTCCGTCTGAGATTATTACTATAGGTTGTTCCCAAGAATCATAATGCTCAATGCTATTACCAAGACTCAGACTAACACTGCTGTTATTCCAAGCTGAAAAAGCTAGTTTCTCAGTAAGTTGGACAGTTTTGCCACGCCCAACAGTGCTTGTTGCTTTATTCTTCTTTATACTTGCCAGGCTATGGGAAGGCTCAGGTATATCCATGGATTTTTTTATCGTCTTATAAACAGGATGAATATCAATACTCTATCCTGTTTTAGGATATTTGGCTACCCCATAAATCAATGACCTAGAAACTTAGCCTAAGACTAGCAAACTTTCTATCTCCTCGATCAAGTTTTCCCAGTCAACTTTATCACAGTTTTTTTGTTTTAACAGAGTGATTGTTTCGTTTAGCCACCCAACATAATCAGTTTGAATTATCACAAGATATCTGGATTTTATCCGTTTGAATTTTCCTAGAAAATAACCAATCATTGACAGCATTGCTCATAAAGATAAAGTATAACTGTATCGGACATTGTCTCAGATTTGAACGTGTTCTAAACCCACTAACAAATTTTTCAAGATAATTTTATCGCCAAACTTTTTTCTGTAAAATCTGACTAATTTCTTGAGGGAAAGGACAATCATCGGAAAAGTTAAAAGATTGATAATCGGGGTTATCTCGCAAGCTTTTTAAAGCCGTGGCATAGCAATCTAAAAATACTTGCTCCCAGTAGGGTTTTAAACTAGGAGAATCGCTCAAAAGTTCTTCTAGTTCCCGTTGGCTGCGCCTAATAGTTTCTTGCCAACCTCGATAATCCTCAACGTAATCAGTATAGCAAAGTTTGAGGCATTGTTCTAACATGGTCGTTAACCGGTTGCGGAGTTCACGTTTTTGACTTCTGCCCAAACTTTCTATCTCCTCGATCAAGTTTTCCCAGTCAACTTTATCAAAGTTTTTTTGTTTTAACAGAGTGATTGTTTCGTTCAGCCACCCAACATAATCAGTTTGAATTAGCATAAAAACCTCTGGATTTTATCCGTTTGAATTTAGATAAAAAATAACCAATGATTAATTACAATAAACCATCCATTAAAGTGAGAATTTCGGAGATATTTTCGTGACTAGAACTGGTTTTCAGATGGTTTTCTAAAAGTTCCTTGAGAGCAACCAGTTTCAGACTATTTTCCGCCAAAGTATTAGCGATCGCAGGAGCGGCCGGCAGATAACCCGTAGCGCCTAAATCCATTAAAGCAGAACGACGCAGCTGTAATTCTTCCCCTTGCAAGGCCTTAATCAGAATATCGCCATAGTGGGGGTTAGCTGTGAGTTGATAGAGGGCGCGGGCAGCCGCATAACGCACTTTTTCGACGAAATGCTGTAAAAACGGTTCGATCAGAGGAATCGCTGCCGTCGCTTGCAGGGTTCCTAATGCCTCGATAATCGCTTCGTAGGGTTGGACTAAATGGGGTTTTCCCGCCACTAAAACAGCCACTTCGATGCCACCCTCTAATAGTTTCTTTAAAGGGGCGATCGCTCTTTGATCCTGAAGCATTGCCAATGCTTGGGCAGCCGATTCGCGCACATAATAATCTTCGCAGTCGAGACAGGCAATCAAAGCGGGAACACAACTGAGATCATCCAATTTCCCTAAAGCACTGGCGGCGTTCCGTCGTAGGGGATAACCGCCGTCGGGAGTGCGATCGCTTGCGTCCTCCAAAGCGGCAATTAAGGCCGAAATCGCCTCCGGTTGACGCACACGAAATCTACCCAACCACCAAGCGGCATAATAACGCGCTCCTAGGTCTTCTCTTTGCTGGATATTAGCGATCGCTTGTTCAACAGTATAGGCCGGATTATCGACGGCAGCAGAGTAAGAATCGCTCATAGACAATTGAAAATGGGTGTGGGGGGATGGGGAGAATATATAAAACCTGTCTCCTGTCTTCTGTCTTCTGTCTCCTGACTCGGAGAATACTGATAACCGACTCAGTTTTTCATAGTTGCGGCGCCATTGCCAATACCAGAATAAATTAAACCCCGTTGAGCATCGAGACTAATGATCACCCCTTCGCGGATAATTTTCGTGGCATCTTTAACCCCGACAATAACAGGAATACCCAATTTTAAACCGATAGTAGCGGCGTGATTATTCATGGCGGTATCTTCAGTAATAATTCCGCCAGCTTTCCGCATCATATCCACATATTCGGCGCTGGTGGTGGGGACGACTAAAATCTCGCCACTACTAAAACTACCCACTTCTCGGGCATTATGGGCCACTCGCGCCCTGCCCCTAGCCACCCCCTGGCCGATACCCGTACCCTTGCCCAAAAGGGATTTTACCACTTCCACTTTAATTAAATCCGTGGAACCGGCCACCCCTTGCAGAGTTCCCGCCGTCATCACCACTAAATCACCATCCGCTAGGAGGTTATTTTCCTGGGCAAGATTCATCGCCACTTGAAAAGTTTGGCTAGTGGAGGGTAAATCGAGCAATAACATCGGTTTTACGCCCCAAACTAGCTGTAGCTGCTGTGCCACTTCCCTATGGGGGGTAACGGCTAAAATCGGGGTTTTAGGGCGAAATCGGGAGACATTACGGGCAGTAGAGCCAGTTTTTGTCAGGGTAATAATTGCCGCTGCCCCCAATTGTTCGGCAATTTGACTGACTGCCGAGGAAATAGCGTTAGGAATTGATTGTTTATTGTTAGAGCGAGCGGCACTATTGATCTGTTCCCGTTCGATCCTTTCGGCAATGCGGGCCATGGTTGCCACCGCTTCGATGGGATAATGACCCACAGCCGTTTCATTGGAAAGCATAACCGCATCAGTGCCATCTAAAATCGCATTAGCCACGTCCGAAACCTCGGCGCGGGTGGGACGAGGATTACTGGCCATACTGTCAAGCATTTGAGTGGCGGTAATAATCGGGATTCCTAGCTGATTAGCGGTGTTAATCAGGCGTTTTTGCAGGATTGGCACGTCTTCGGCCGGTAATTCTACTCCTAAATCTCCCCTAGCCACCATCACACCATCACAGAGGGATAAAATTGCCTCCATTTCCTCGATCGCTTCGTGTTTTTCAATTTTAGCGATCACGGGGATAGACTTACCTGCACTGGCGATTAATTCTTTAATTTCGAGGATATCCTGGGGATTACGCACAAAACTAAGGGCGATCCAATCCATATCCCACAGCAGTCCGAACATTAAATCTTTTTTGTCCTTATCGGTTAAAGCTTTTACCGACAGATAAACGTTGGGAAAATTTACCCCTTTATTACTGGATAAAACACCCCCAACCACCACACGACAGGAAAGATCACCTTTCAGGCGATCCACCGATTCCACCCGCATTTCGACTTTACCATCATCGAGAAGAATTCTCGAACCTTCTGGGACTTCTTGGGCCAGAGAGGGATAGCTAATGGAACTGATTTCCTGATTACATTCCACATCCCTAGAAGTAAGAATAAAGGGTTCCCCCGGTTTCAGGGTAATCGACCCACAGGCAAATTTACCTAAACGAATTTTCGGCCCCTGTAGATCCTGAAGGATGCCAATCGGTTGATTGAGTTCAAAGGCTAACTGACGGATCAAGTTAATGGTGTGACGATGGTAATCGTGATCGCCATGGGAAAAGTTTAATCTAAATGTCGTCGCCCCCGCTTTGATCATCTGACGTAATGTTTCCTTATTTTGCGAGGCTGGGCCAATCGTGGCCACAATTTTAGTGCGACGGGGGAAAGACAGAGAGTGCATAGATAAGCAACTAAATAGGCGAAGTAAATATAGCAGCGTTTGGGACGCTTCGCCCATCTTCTCATGAATGGTTATATCCAGTGAAAAGTTAAAAGCAAAAAAACGGTGAGATCTACAAATCCCACCGCTTTTTCAAGTCCGTCAGCTCAGCTTAGAAACGGAAAGTTGTCCGGATGACACCCACCAAAATGGCGTTACCTTCGTTGTTAGCGTTGAAGACCGCATAGGCACCGGGGGTAATCAGGATGTTTTTGGTGACTGGGAACCGATACTGGGCTTCTACCATGTAAGCGGTGCTGCTTTCTTTATCGGAACGGGGTACTTGACCACCACCTAAAGAGAAGGCCGCACCTTCGGCAAAGAGGTCGAGGACGGAAAGATTCAGGTTCCAAGACCAGATACCAGTGTTATTGTCTCCGATCGCATCATTAACTCCCGTGGCCGAGGCATTGGCATAACCCCCCCATGCCGCTAGATTTAAGACTCCAGGGATAACCTGGGCGCTCGCTTGAAGACCGAAACGGTCAGCTACAGTGGGAACGTTACCGAAGGGACGTTCCGTGAGAGGGCTGCTGACGTTACCGAATAAACCGGAACGAATATCATCGGCGGTTTGATAACTGCGAACGTAAACGAAGTTAATATTGGCAAATTTGATGAAGGAGAAACCTACTTGCGCGCCAGCACTGTAGGAGCCGTTAAATAAACCGTTTCCTTCATTGGGATTGCCAGCATTGCCGGCTAGATAAGCCCCTGTAACTTGGAAAACATCCCCGATCTTAAATCTCACCGCTGCACCCGCATTAGAAGGGCCGCGGAAGACGATGTTATTGTAGCGTTGGCCGCGAGATAAAGCACCCGCACCGCTACTTTCGAGGAAGGGGTTTGCGGTGTCGAAAACGTCGTCCTGGTCGAGGCCGTTAGCACCAACCCAGATTGTGATGTTACCGAAGGGAGTGGCGATGGGAGCGCGGTAGAACAAGTCATCGATGGTTACATCGTTGTCCCGACCATTGTCGTAGGCTAGACGGGTCATGTTGGTTCTCGTTGGACCGCTTTGATTGAAGGTATTGTTAAAGTTACCTGCCTGTAAACGGGTTCTTAACAAATCCTTACCAGTGAAGCTGGTTTCAAAGTTGAGACGAACCCGGTTATTAAATGCTGTTTGGGTCTGATCTTGATTGCTGCCTCTAGTCACCGTACCGTTGGTATTTCTAAGGGGAGCCTGACCACCGAAGCTATCGGCGACACTGAAGATTACCTCACCTCTGAGTTTGGTGGTGGTAGAAAATTGATTATTTTCTAGGAAAGAAACGCGCTGTTCTAGGTTATCTACTCTGGCCCCTAAAGCCGCTAGTTCGCTTTCAAATTCAGCGACAAGACGTTTTAACTTATCGATATCTTCTCTAAGTACGCCCACACCATCTTGAATTAAACGCTCCATAACGTTCAAACAAGCGTTTAAACCGGCGGCAAATTCCCAACGAGTGGTGGCGCGATCACCGCGGAAGGTACGGTCAGGAAAACCAACGATACAACCGTAACGTTCCACAAGGCTTCTTAAGGCTTCGTAGGCCCAAGCGGTGGGAGATACGTCCCGCAGTTGGTTAACGCTAGTCACCTGAGACATGGAACCTTGATAGACACTCGTATTAATCTGCTGACTATTTTGGGCACTCTGAATGCGATCGAGTTGTTGTTGCGCAGCCGGATCAATTTTAAGTTGAGGTGTCCCCGGCATAGTTTGAGCCACTGCGCTGCCAGCAGCCGCCACGGAAGCACCTAATACTAAAGGAGTTACCTTTGCTATATTCTTGAATAGTTTTGACATGGGTCAATCCTCACACCTTATTCTATGGATTGAATGGACTACGAATACAAACAGACTATGTGTTCAGCCTGAATTATAATCATATTCTATGCTAATTCCCCCTTGGCTGGGTTAAGTTAATTTTATGATATGACAGAAAAATTTCTGTCCGAATCTTATTAAGATTAGGACTTAGGCACTTGACAAATTAACCATGATGTGCATCAATTAACTTTCCAACGATAGCGATCGCAGAAAAGCGATCGAGAAATCAGGTTAAAATGCCCGAAACTCGTTCATCACATTTAGTCAATACTGTCAATAGGCAACTTCTAAAGATTTTGTTAAAATCTCAGCCGTCAGCCTTTTCAGTGATCAGATGTGAGTTTTCAGTAGCTGATTACTGTTCACTGATCACTGATAAAATCTCCGCACTCTCCCAACAATGGTTGTGTGAACGAGGGTGGTTAATATATTGCTAGACTTTGGGGTTAGAATATAGCTCGATGCCTAGAGTTAAAAACAGCAGGATTGCTTCTGAAAGCTGACGGCTAGAGATAAAGACTCGATTCTTAAATTTAAGCACCGAGAAGGGAGATAAAGATGGTCAATTTTGGGCTGAATTCGGCCAGTATCTTAGGAATTTTTCTGGCAGTGGCCGGAGCCGGGTTATACTTCCTGCGCTCGGTGCGGCCGGAACTTTCCCGCGATCATGATATATTTTTTGCCGCCGTTGGGTTACTGTGCGGTTTAATTCTACTTTTTCAAGGGTGGCGACTGGATCCGATTTTGCAATTTGGACAATTTTTGCTGACTGGGGCAGCGGTGTTTTTTGCCTTCGAGACGGTAAAATTACGGGGTTTAACCACGGAACAGGCCCGCCGCGGCACGTCTTTTGTGGATGAACGTCCTGTGAGTCGGGAATATCGGGCCGAATTGGAACCCCTCGACACCTACGAACCGGAGGAACGTTACGAAGATAATCCCCGTTTACGCGGTTACGATGATCCTCGCTCTTCCCGCACTTCTACTTCTAGTTATCAGGACGAGGAACCCCGCAGCACCCGCACCCGTCGGCCAGCAGATACTAGCAGTCGCAAAACCAGTAATCGTCCTCCCCGCAATAGTTCCCCCACTAGCGATCGAGATGTTTATGATCAGCGCCGTAGCGGTGATGATTGGGAAGAAACCAGTTCCCGTCCCCGTCGTCGTCCCGCTAGTGAAGAGACGAGCAGTAAACCGCCCCGCACTAGCCAAAAACGTCGTCCTCGCCCAATAATTGAGGATGATCCGCCATTTAAAGGGGAATACGTCGATTATCAACCGATCGATCCTAGGGATAGGAGCGATCGAGAAGATTGGCAGAGACCGGATAATAGTGAACGGGAGTCGAGTAATGATCATCCGACTAGGTTTGATTATTAAGGAGTAGGTCCGATGACCAAAGCTCCCTTTTTCCTGTTTATCTGCTTGTTTTTAGGGGTTATAGGCGGTTGTAATCTCAATAACCCCGGTTTATCCACAGGAACCCTCAATAGTCGCTATAATGATGAAAAACCTGCCCTGAGCGGTGATGGTCGTTGGCTTGCTTTGCTATCTAATCGTCGCGGTAGTAATCAGATACTGCTGTATGATTTGCAGACAAAACAATACCAGGCCCTAGAGGGATTATATACTGGTCAAGAAATCACCGATAGCCCTAGTTTAAGCCAAACGGGGCGTTATCTGGCTTATGTGGTGATTATTGAAGGTCGTCCCGTCATCGCTTTATATGATCGCATTACCGCTCGTTCTGAGTTATTGAGTCAAAATTATCGCGGTTGGTTGCGAAATCCCCGTCTTAGTCCCGATGGTCGTTATCTTGTCTTTGAATCCGCTCGTCGGGGACAATGGGATGTGGAGGTTCTCGATCGCGGTCCGAATATCGAGTTAGATCTTCCCGATGGCAGTCCCGTTGAAAGTCCCAAACCGTGAAACGTTATTTTTCTATTAGTCTTGTTGCTGTAATTAGTTTGCTAACTGGATGTGCGGGTTATCCCAGTTTACTGTCTTTTCCTTTCGATCGAGGGGGGAGAAGTTTAAATAGTGCTGCTAGTGAATTAACTCCCTATCTTGCCTCTCGCTATCTCGTTTTTGCCTCCGATCGCAATGGTTCCCAAGCTATCTATCTTTTTGATGCTATCGATCGCCGTTTACTGCCTTTACCCGGCCTAAATTCTCTCGATCAGATCGCTGCTAGTCCTTCCATTAGTGAAGATGGTCGTTATATCGTTTTTACTGCTAGTCGTCAGGGAAAAACGGCGATTTATCTGTATGATCGACAAACTCAACAGAGAAGGGAAATTGCTCCCGATCTGCTCGCGGAAGTACGCAATCCGATCATCAGTGCCGACGGTTCTAAAGTGGCTTTTGAAGCGGCAAAAAATGGGCAATGGGATATTATGATTTACGATCTATCCGGACGGGTATTAGTCAATGAAAATCAGTGATTATTAAGTAATAGGACAAAATTAACTTATTGGTTAGGAAAGGCAAAAGGTAGTTAGATATGTATAATTAATTGTATCTAGCTACTTATCACCGCCACTGGGGAAAACTTTTTCAGCAAACCCTATCTTAAACCCATAGCTTTTAGTCGATGTTCTAGAAACTGTTTTCCCTGTTTTTCCCCGTCAGCGATCAGACGCTGGATATTGGCAGGAGAGCGATCAAGTTTACTTTCATAGTTGAGACTATTGGCTAATTCCGCCGACATTTCGATCATAGGAATATAGTAATCTCGATCGGGATCTTCCGGGAAAGATTTAGGAATTTTCAATGGTTCTGTTAATCCAATCTCGCGCAGGTATTCCTCTCTAAAGGCTCCTTTAAGAAATAATTGATTGATCAACTCAATCTGATCGAGACCTTGAAATAGGGAAACATTGCCTTCTAATTCATTGCGGCGATCAGCAATGTCATCGGATTGCACGGGAATCTTATCCCTAGAGGTGGGATTAATTTTAATCACCCAAATTTCATCGGGAATATTTTCGATTCCAACAAATTCACGGCGAATTAAAGAACGGATGGGGGGATTATCAGAAAATAGTCCATCCCAGTAGGCCATAGTTTCAATGGTGACAGCAGGAAAAATGTTAGGAACACAAGCAGAAGCTAGGATATGTTCAATTTTAACCGCTTCCTGGCGCGAGTTAAATTTACTTAATTTTCCTGTCAGGACATTACAGGCCCCCATTAATAAAATTGGTGGTTCTGGTTTAGCTCCCCAAGTGGCTAATTCCGAGAAATCAATATGGGCTCTTAGTAACTGATCAAAGTTGGTAAAGCGACTGCGTAAACCGTGGGTAGCTATGGAAAATAAGGTTTTAGTAATCGGAGAGGAAGGACTGAGATTATACTGGGGAATTAATCCTTTGCTTGCCAATTCTAGGGTTTTAATGGCTGAGTCATTAAATAGTTGTTCTTGGGGAGTTTGAGCGCTATTATCTTCCCAAAAATCAATCATTCTTTTCCAAACGACGCTATCACCTTTTTCGAGAGCATACCAGATAAAAAAGGCACAGATAGCGCCGCCGGAAGTACCACTGAGACTGACAATATTAAAGTAATCTTGTACTTGATTGTCAAATAAGGCTTTCAAGGCACCGGCAGTAAAAGCAGTTTGACTACCACCTCCCTGACAAGCGATCGCAATTTTGGCTTTCATAAATATCCTTTGAATGGCTTCTATCTAAGTTCTAGGCTTTTAATTTAAGGTTAACTGAAAATATAGAATCAGATCCAAAAATATAAGAAATTTTTCTGAATTTTCACAGAGCTGCTCGGTAGATTTTGCCATCACTTCTAGAAAAGGAGCGAGTTTTCAGGGAATTTTCTAGGTAATCAGCCGGAGAATCGGGAAGTAATTAGCGGCAAGCCATCAGACTTGGGTGCATCTCATTGACAAGGCGGACAATAAAGCACCTGTATCATTGTCCTTGGCATATTCTTCAAAGACAACAGTTAGAAAACTGTCAATTTCCTCTGGATGTTCGCGGTAGTATTCTTCTTCAACTTGGTCAAATGTTCTGTATTTACCCATGACTTAGATGCTCCTTCCCATAAGCTTGCGCCGCTTCAATATCCTGTGTTTGGCTGCTTTTGTCGCCGCTACACAACAAAAGCACAATGTTGAAAAGGTGCGTTACACTTTGTTAACGCACCCTACAATAGCTAACATTAATGTAGATGTAAACTTTGAGGAAGGCTTGGGCAAAGGGTAAAATCTTGGCTACAATAAACTTATTAAGCGTGATTCCTATTAAGTAAAAGCAATGACACAATCATCTTCTCCTAAAACGGTACGGCGAGGACGGGTTTTCCCAGAGAAACAACTTTCTCCTGAAGAGAAAGCCAGAATTAAAGCTGAAGACGCAGTGTTTTATAAGCGTTGTCGAGAAGTATTTGATCGAGTCCAACCAGAATTGATTGAAGATCATTATGATTGGTTTATTATTATTGAGCCTGACAGTGGGGAATATTTTATTGATGAAGATAAAAAGGTAGCGATGGCAAAATCCCGTTCTCAACATCCAGGTAAAAAGTGTATTATCATGCGAATTAATGAAACAGGAACCTGTGGAACAATATGATTCAAGGGGAATTTAATAGTCGAGGAGAGTTGTTTTTTGAAGTTGGCTTGCTGTCTGCTGATGGGGAAATTATTCTCGTCATGGCACTATTAGATACAGGGTTTACGGGATGGTTAGCGATTGATAGTCAAGATGCGGATAGTTTAGGATGGGTGTGTGATAGTGAGCCACAGGATATGCAAACTGCACAGGGAGAAGCGCGGTTTAATTTATATGAGGGAACAGTGGTTATTGAAGGGGAAGAGTTTACGGTTGAGGTGTTAGGAGGAAATGAATTAGTGAATGTTCTTTTAGGGGTTTTGTGGTTACGAACAAAGCGTTTGGTTGTTGATTTTCCAAGGGGAGTGTTAACTTTAGGATAAATTTTTGTGGAGAAATGATATAATAGCATTATATCCGGGAGCATCGAGAGTATTTCAGGTAAAATAAGCTAGGAAAAACTATAAATATTGACACGGAAATTTGGCAAACAATTGCGGCAATGCCAGAATCTCTCAAACAAGAACTTCTCCATTATACTAAGTATTTGATGGTCAACTACTCGCAAGATATTCCCCCAGAGCAGCCTCCTGTAGAAAAACGTCGTTCAGGCATCTTAAAAATAACATTTGTTCTACCATTGCCTGATGATTTTGAGGAGCCTTTAGAAGATTTTAAGGAATATATGTAATGAGTGATTATCGCTATTTAGGCTTCTTTTAATTGGCGAAATCTCTGGCGTGCAGGAGAAGGATTACTTTTTTGCTCTTCTCGTTGTTGACGGCAAAACTCTAGCCAGTCAGCTAAGTAAGCACTAACCTTCTCTTTATTATGTAGATAGTAGAGAATGGTGGCATAAACTTGTTCTAGGGTAATGGTCTCAAATTGTTGGGCAATTTCTTCGGGGGTTTTGGCACGATAGATGTATTCGTATAGGACACTTTCGATACCGATGCGGCTGCCTTTAATACGAATATCATCAGAGGCAAGAAAGTTGAAGTAGTCTTGGATTTGCATAACAGTTGAACTCTCCCGACATCATGTTAACCATTTTTTTTGATTGTTTGGTATTTTAGTTCATTTTTTAATCTCTGACACCCATTGTCAAAGCTTGTGGAACAAGCTGATAACCCATAGCGTAGAGAATGGCATTTACATTCTCAAAAAGTAGGTTTCCCTGCTCTGACAACGCTTTTTGTAATACTTTTTGGCTCATCCCTGCTGCTTCTGCTGTTGCTGTAACTCCTTTGACACGGCTAATCATACGCAATGCAGACAATAAAGCACCCGTATCATTGTCCTTGGCATATTCCTCAAAGGTAATATTTAAAAAACTGTCAATTTCTTCTGGATGTTCGCGGTAGTATTCTTCTTCAACTTGGTCAAATGTTCTGTATTTACCCATGACTTAGATGCTCCTTCCAATAAGCTTGCGCCGTTTCAATATCCTGTGGTTGGCGGCTTTTGTCGCCGCTACATAGCAAAAGCACAATGTTGAAAAGGTGCGTTAACAAAGTGTAACGCACCCTACAAGATCGGGCGATCGCACTACAAGTACAAGAGTTACAAATGTCGCGATTGCACTATTGCGGAGTCGGATAAGCATCGTAAAGAATCCACCAATAATTAGCTATATTCTTTAGCAAACTCAGCTTCCGCCTTGATCTGACTTTCAGCAATAGCATCGACAATCTCTTGATTCCATTTACTGTTCTGAAAGATTACGTTAGTTCCTGATGCAGTCTTATAGCTCAAATAAGCCATTACTGGTTTACCCTCATCCAATATGGAGGTTAGATGTAGATGTGGTATCTTGGTTTTTTGAGGATAGAAAAATCCTGGTGGAAACATAGGATCTTCTTCCCATCCTCTTTGGGTAAAGTCTTTAGGATTGATCTCTTTCATTTTTCCCTCTAATTAAGATGGTGATTATAGTGAGCTTTAGATGCAAATTGTTGGGCAAGAATATTCAGTTACCAGTTCAGCAACCTCAGCGATACTTGATGATGTAGTTTACAGCAATATTCTTGGGTCGAGTCTCAGGACCAGAGGAAGCTGGTGCGTTAGGAGAAGTTGTGGGTTTAGAGGTGATGCTAGTTCCTGCTGCCTGGCCTGGTTGTGAAAGACCCGACGGCTGTGTGAGGTCGTAATTGTGAGTATGATCCTGCAAGGTGTCACACTGAAGCGAACCAACCACGTTCATTGTTGAGTCGCCAGTCGGGGATATACGTTCAGCGGCTTTGATGCGGGTCCATGCCTGCTCCCGCATCAAAGCCGCGCAGAAACAGTCCGCGATGGACAAATGGTTCTCACAGCCTGGATGGGAGAAGCTCAATAGCCTGGCGTATCTGTTCTTCCATTTCTTCTTGAAGGATCAGAGAATCAGGAGTTTGCCAGCTTAACATTGAAGTTGAATTTTCATTTTCTGAGACAGTTTCAATATCTTCCACATTGCTGACTTGGCGCTGGCGTTCTCGATGAATATCTACACAAAGATTGTGAGTCATGCGAGTCAGCCAAGCTTTAGGATTAGTAATTTTCTCAGCATGAATTGGCATTTTTTCATAAGCTTTGATAATGGCTCGACTCAGGGCTTCTTCTCCATCTTTGCAGTTGCCTCCCATCCAAGTTATACAACAGAAATAAAGGTAGTCTTGATGTGGCAACCAAAGAGACCAAAAAGCTTTCTGTTCTCCTCGAATTAGTCTTTTTAACAAATTAGTTTCTTCTCTTACAAATTGATTATTTTTCTGATAGTTTTTCTTGATGTTATTGAGAGTTGCCAGCATATTTCTATTGCCTCCAAGAAAGCGGTAATTAACTTGAGTTCGGGTTAAGCAGATTAGCGTTTTCGTTGAAGCTGTCTATCAACCGATGGCTGAAGTTCTTGGCATTCCTAACAGGTATCTATCCACATTTAAATTGGTAACTGATAGCTGATAACTGATAACTAATAACTGATAGATTAAATTACCGTCCCGTCGGGAATAGTGGCATTTTTGAAAATAACCACGATGCCGCTGCGAACATAGAAACCTAAATCTTCGCGATTAGATTCTTCCACACGATCTTTGTTAACAATTAAAACATTGGAACCAATGCGAGCATTTTTGTCCACAATTGCCCGACGAATAGTGGAACTGGAACCGATACCCACGGGAACTTTGGCATCTCGGACGAGACTTTCCCGTTCGGGGAAAGACTCATAAAAGTCGGCTCCCATCAGCATTGTATCCTCGATCGTGCAGTCTTTGCCCACTCGACTACGAATACCTAAAATCGAGTGATGGATGCGACATTCTTTGAGAATACAACCTTCAGAAATCATCGATTCTGTCACCGTACAATTGAGCATTTTTGTGGGTGGCAGATAGCGAGAACGGGTATAGATGGGTGCTTTTTCGTCGTAGAAACTAAAGGCGGGATTTGGTTGTTGGGTCAGGGCGAGATTAGACTCATAAAAGGCTTCAATCGTGCCGATATCTTCCCAGTAACCCTTAAATAAATAAGCCTGGAGATTGTAATCTTTAGCCGCCGAGGGAATAATTTCCTTGCCGAAATCGGTCTGTTCTTTATTGGCATCGAGCAGATCGATTAAAACATTCTTTTTAAAGACATAAATTCCCATGGAAGCGATGTAGGGACTTTGACGGGCTTGGTCGGGACTTAAGCCTAAAATCGTCGTATCTACCCGCATTCTTTCCAATTCTGCCCCTTTGGGTTTCTCATAAAAATCAACAATTCGCCCCGAATCATTAATTTTCATCACCCCAAAAGCGGGGGCCCGACGTTCATCGATGGGAACCACCGATAAAGTGATATCGGCGTTAGTTTCCCGATGGCGTTCGATAAACTTACCGTAGTCCATGCGATAGAGATGATCTCCGGATAGAATTAGATATTCATCAATATCCCAATCCTTCATCGTCCAGATATATTGTCGTACTGCGTCGGCCGTGCCTTGGAACCATTGAGGATTTTCCATGGTTTGTTGAGCGGCCAAAACTTCCACGAAACCATCACTAAAACCCGTAAAATTATAGGTACGATTGAGGTGACGATTGAGGGAAGCGGAATTAAATTGCGTCAACACATAGATTTTGTCAATCTGGGAGTTAATACAATTGCTGACGGGAATATCGATTAAGCGATATTTTCCCGCTAGGGGGACGGCAGGTTTTGCCCGCAGTTTCGTTAACGGATAAAGGCGAGTTCCGGCTCCGCCACCCAAAATAATAGCTAATACTTTTTTCACGCGCGTAACCCTCGCGATTGGCTGTTTCCTTCTCAAAGTAAGTGTAGGATGATAGCGCACCTTATTGATAGAGGGGAAACAAAAATCTAGATCCAAAAGTCATCAAGAGGGAATTGATCGGAGTCTTTGGGGATAAATTGGCTAAAATTATGAATTTTTGGGCTAAATCATTAATATTCACCTTTTTTCTCCCTTTACCGTACCTAATGCCCGCTACGGTGACTGGCGATCGCTGTTCTTGGTTAGCCCAAGGTTCCGATATACAAACTTTCGGTAAACAGGGCCAAAGCGGGAAAGCTGGCAAGGTCGGCAGCCAAGGTAAAAATAGTGACAGTTTAACCCTTTTTCTCGATGGTTCTCCCCTAAAACTGGATATTTCAGGACAAAAAGGGGTCGATGGTGAAAATGGCAGCAACGGCAGCGATGGCAACTGTAGCGGTCAACCTAGCAACGTCACACGGAATCTTCAGGCAGCCGGTGGTGGCAACGGTGGCAATGGCGGTAATGGTGGTGATGGAGGCAATGGCGGCGCTTTAACCCTCTATGCCACTAATTTAGATTTTTTAAGACAAGTAACGGTCAATGCGGCTGGAGGCGCTGGGGGTTTTGGGGGTCAAGGAGGCCAGGGGGGCAAGGGTTGTCGCTGTTCCCAACCTTTCTGGACAATTCAAACCTGCAGCGGTAGGCCGGGGGATGCCAATTATAGCTGTACCACCAGAGAATTTAGCTGTCAGGATGGTCTGGATGGGGCGACGGGTAATAGTGGTCGTAACGGTCGCGAGGGACGTTTAGGACAGTTAACTTTAATTCAAATCGATCGCCCTTTAACTGCTGATCAACCGAGCGCAACTGTTCCTCTTTCGGAGTTAAAAGAACGGGGTTATATTCTATCTAAAAATAGTTGGGAAACTCGCACTGGGGCAATGTCTTTATTTTCTCCCGGTTCCCTGATCGATGATCAATATCGGGTTTTATTAGATCGATCAGAACGTTCTTTTATTTTAATTTGGAATGCCCCCCAAGAGTTTAACCGGTTTGCTAATCAGCGTTTTACTTTAACCCTTGATGCCCAAAAGGAAATGAAGGTAACTGTCCCCAGTGAATTGTGGATCGAGGGAACCACTCAAAAACGCAATAATGTTACGGAATTTGTCGTTTATAATGCTGTTTTTGAACGAGATGTCACCCAATTAGAAGCAAAAGGTATTACAGGAAATGGTACTGATTTAAGGCTTTTTCTCGAAGATAAAGCTTCCCAATCGAATTTAATTGGCACTAAATTTAAACTGCGTTATCGCGTCACCCGTTGGCAAGCAGACGACCTGCAAACCAGTCCGAGAACCGATTTTGTCACTCGCTATCAAGGAGATATGCCTGCTAATTTAATCCGACAGGAGGGCAATCAATTTATTCTGGATATCGGTCAATTACCCTTACCTGTGGAATCTTTGCGATCGGGTACGGGCATAGAAATCGAGTTACTTGCTACTCGTTCTTTTGCCGGTTATTCCAAAGAACAAAAAATCCTCATCCGCGACACGATTAAAGGGGCAAATATGCCACGGAGATAAGTCAAAAAAGTTCCCTTATCCTTTCTTCGGTGCAATGTTAAGTAGGTAGGCGTTAGAAATTATCAACTTACCTCGTCTATATTTCACATTTATTCAGCAAACCCTATCTAACTACCTCTTGCCTATCCTAACCAAGAAATTAATTTTGCCCTATTACTTATCAGTTCCCATCTGTTGCGTCTAAGCTTTCTGTTCCTGTTTAGATTTATGTAGGGGATCCATATAAATCTCTAAGCGCTTAAATACCACAGAGGAAAGGGTAGTTAAAACCAAATAAACCAAAGCAACGGCGATATAAATCTCGAAAGCTTTATAGGTAGTGGCCACCATTAATTGACCTTGCCGGAATAGTTCTTCAAAACCGATTACTGCCGCTAAACTGGTATCTTTAATTAGGGTGATAAATTCATTCCCCAAGGGGGGCAACATTCGGCGAAAAGCTTGGGGAAAAATCACCTCGCGCATGGTTTGCAATGGGGACATTCCTAAACTAGAACAAGCTTCCCATTGACCATTATCGATCGATTGAATACCGCCGCGCATAATTTCAGCTAAATAGGCCGCCACATTTAAACTTAGGGCAAATAGAGCTGCTGGTAAACGATCTAAGTCGATATTTAAGCCAATTTCTCGGAACAATCCGGGCAAACCAAAATAGATCAAGAATAATTGCACCAGCATCGGTGTTCCCCGAAAGAAATCCACATAGATGCGGCAAATTATTTTTAACCATTTGTAGGGAGAAATCAGGGCAATAGCCACTAAAGTTCCACCAATTAACCCGAAAAGAAAAGACAGAACCGTTAACAGAATTGTCCAGGGAACCCCTTTCACAATTAGGTTATAGAATAATTCTCCCCAGTTAAAACTCGATTCCTGTAAATTCTTTAAAGCTGGGGCAACTAAAGGTAATACTGGCGGTTTTGCTCCAAACCATTGCTGAAAAATAACATCGTACTGACCACTTTCTATGACTCGACCGAGAGCATCATTAATTAACTGGAGATAGGGGGAATTTTTGGGTAAAGCAATGCCGTAGAATTCCTCCGTTAATAATTCTCCGACTACTTTTACTCCCCGCAAACCCGCTTCTTTAATGGCATACAAAGTCACGGGTTTATCGTTAACTACCGCCTCAACTCGACCATTAATTAATTCCTGCAAAGCTAAAGCCGCAGAGTCAAATTGACTAACCACTGCTCCCGGTATTTTTGTCGCTTCTAAGGCTCCCGTTGTGCCAATTTGGACGGCAATTCTTTTGCCTTTTAAGTCTTCAAAATTTTTAATCGTCTGATTATCTTCCCGAACAGCGATCGCTAAACCAGCCCTAAAATAAGGTCGAGAAAAAGAAATCGCTTGGGCCCGTTCGGCGGTGATGGTCATACCACTAATAGCTGCTTCCACTGTTCTCGCTTGTAGAGCCGGAATAATGCCATCAAAGGGTAAGTTTCTAAAGTCAATGTTGAGATCAGCTTCCTTGCCAATCGCCCGCATTAAATCGATATCAAACCCGGTTAATTGTCCCCCTTTTTGAAATTCAAAGGGTGGAAAAGTTGCTTCTGTGGCGACTCGAAAAGGATTAGGAGGAGTCTGAGAAAAAGCGGGAATAACAGTTAATCCTAGCGCCAAAACTAATCCTAACAAGGCAAAGATGACTCTCTGCACCGCCTGCCCTCGCCAAAATTTAATCATTTTTTAATTGTTTCTCCTTGATTTTTTTACTCAATTAAGTTAAGGATTTCGTCCTACTCCTCACCTAAGACAGATGTAGAGAGACTATTTGAGTATTATGATTATTCCTCTTGCTAAAATGTCGTCAAGGATACAATTTAGCAGAAACTAATCTGGGTACTTTTATACAGAATGTAAAATTTTTTACGAGAGGACATCATGACCACTACCACCCCTGTGATTGTTAGTGAAGGTTTACGCAAAAGTTACGGCTCTTTAGAGGTACTCAAAGGAGTTACAGGCACTCTTTATCAAGGGGATGTGGTATCGGTAATCGGTCCTTCTGGCTGCGGCAAAAGTACCTTTTTACGCTGTCTCAATCGTTTGGAAACAATTAACGGCGGCCGCTTGGAGGTGATGGGAATTGACATTTCTTCCCCGAAGTTAAATCAATCAGTCCTCCGCAAGTTACGCAGCCGGGTAAGTATGGTGTTTCAACACTTTAATCTTTTTCCCCATCTCACCGTTGTACAAAACTTGATGTTAGCCCCCAAGCAAGTGTTACACCACTCGGAAAATGAGGCTAAGGATACGGCAATTCATTATCTGGAAAAGGTGGGATTAGCCCCAAAAGCCGATGTTTATCCTGACCAGTTATCGGGAGGCCAAAAACAACGGGTGGCGATCGCTCGCAGTCTCTGCATGAAACCAGAGGTGATTTTATTTGATGAACCCACTTCGGCCCTGGATCCGGAATTAGTCGGGGAAGTGTTAAACGTTATGCGTCAATTGGCCGATGATGGTATGACTATGGTAGTCGTCACCCACGAAATGCAGTTCGCTAAGGAAGTCTCTAACAAGGTTTTGTTCTTTAATCAAGGTGTCATCGAAGAAGCAGGTGATCCCGACACTTTTTTTAATCATCCCCACAGCGAGCGCCTACAAGCTTTTTTAAGTCGCATCAATAGTAATTAGGGTTGGCTGAATTCAGGAGACGGTCGCTAGGAGGCAAAAGGCAAAAGGCAACTTTATTCTCCCCACACCCCACTTTCTCAACAATTGTAAAGAAATATTACAATTATGCCGTTATAACAGCTTACCATCTTGACAGTAGAGAAAGACAGTGGTTATAGTAGAGACACATACCCGGGTAAACCAATTTAGTGATATGCAAGACAAGCAAAAAGTCACACTGTACCTTCCCCCTGGAGTCCATCGTCAACTAAAGATAAGAGCCGCGATCGATGAAGAATCGATGTCAGGGCTGGTGGAAAAAGCGATCGCTTTCTACCTAAAATACCCCGAAAAGGTAGAAGAAATCGAAGCCACTGCCTACGGCAAAACCTATCAGGTTCATGTCTGTCCCGAGTGTGATGCCGCGTTAGTGATGAAAGAAGATCGGCTAAGGTCGATCAAACGCCAGCCGGCAATAGTCGGCGACGAGTTTCCGATCGAAGTTCCCGAACCCGTTGGCGTTCAAGGAACCACAGAGGGAGAAGCAGCCTTAGTTCCCTGCTAAACTCGCAGTAGCCGAACAAGGCATCTACAGTCATCAGCCGCCCAAGGTCAAAACCGTTACCACAAATAGGGTCGATGTTATGAAAGAAGAGCTAGAAATTCTCGTCAAGGCTCAGTACCCCCTGATTTACCTCGTCACCTCCGAGGAGGAAAGGGCGGAAGAAGCCATCAGCAAAATAGCCCAACTAAATACACAACATCGACGGGTGTTTGTCTGGACTGTCACCCACGGCATGATCGAACTGGGTCAACCGCGCCAAACCAGTCAACATAATACCGTATCGCCAGAAGCGGCGATCGAATGGGTGGTGCGTCAACGGGAAGGGGGTATCTACATCTTTAAAGACCTGCATCCGTTCATCACTTCTGCTCCGGTGACTCGCTGGTTAAGAGATGCGATCGCCAGCTTTAAAGGAACCGAAAAAATCATTGTTTTAATGTCTCCCCTGCAAGAAGTCCCCATAGAATTGGAGAAAGACGTGGCAGTTTTAGATTTTCCCCTGCCGGACATGGGAGAGTTGGATACAGTTCTCTCGCAACACCTAGCCAAAAATAAAAATCGTCGTACCACCACGGAAGTCAGGGAAAAACTGCTGAAAGCGGCCTTGGGCTTAACCAAAGATGAGGCCGAAAAAGTGTACCGCAAGGCCTATGTAAAGGCCAACAAATTGACGGAAGACGAGGTAGAAATCGTCCTTTCCGAGAAAAAACAACTGATTCGCCGCAACGGAATTTTAGAATACATTGAAGAGGACGAGACCATCAATGCCGTCGGCGGTCTGGAAGAACTAAAAAAATGGTTAAAACAGCGCTCGAACGCCTTTACGGAAAGAGCCAGAGGTTACGGACTCCCGCAACCGAAAGGAATGCTAATTTTAGGGGTACCCGGCTGTGGTAAGTCCTTAATCGCTAAAACCACCTCGCGCCTCTGGAGTTTACCGCTCCTGCGCTTAGATATGGGACGGGTTTATGATGGTTCCATGGTGGGACGGTCGGAGGCCAACCTGCGTAATGCCTTAAAAACTGCCGAATCCATCTCTCCAGCCATTCTTTTCATCGATGAATTAGATAAAGCTTTTGCCGGTGGTACAGGATCCGCCGATTCCGATGGGGGAACCTCTAGCCGCATCTTTGGCTCCTTCCTGACTTGGATGCAGGAAAAAACCTCGCCCGTCTTCGTTATGGCCACAGCTAACCGGATTGAACGGCTACCGGGGGAATTTCTCCGTAAGGGGCGCTTCGATGAAATCTTCTTTGTCGATTTGCCCAATTCCGAAGAAAGACAAGATATCTTTAATATTCACCTGACTAAACGACGCTCCGACATTTCTCGCTTCGATTTGGAGCAGTTAGCCAAGGTATCCGATGGGTTTTCCGGTGCGGAAATAGAACAGGCGCTGATTGCCGCCATGTATGAGGCCTTCGCCCAAGATCGCGAATTCACGCAATTAGACATTATTGCGGCGATTAAGGCGACTCTGCCCCTATCTCGCACCATGACCGAACAGGTAACTGCCCTGCGTGATTGGGCTAGACAACGCGCCCGACCTGCTTCGGCCTCCGTCGCTGAGTACCAGCGATTGGAGTTCTAACAGACTTTCGCCCGCTCCCAACGGGATGAAAGGCTAGTTCTCAGGGACTAGCAATGCCTCGAGAAGCCGCTTGGCGGCACTCTTTAACTCTCAATCTGTTGTTGTTAATTCTTATCTACAAAGAGGAAATTCCAATGTCTCATTTCAGCACTCTCCGGACCAAAATCACCGATGCCGAAATCCTCAAAGCTTCTCTCCGCGACCTCGGCATTAGCGTGAAAACCGAAGCCGATATTCGTGGCTACAACGGTCAACGGGTTCGCTCCGACATCGTTGCTGTTCTCGATGGCGAATATGATCTCGGTTGGTCTCGCAATGCCGACGGCAGTTTCGATTTAATCGCTGACCTCTGGGGTGTGGCCAAAAAACACAATCAAACCGAATTGATCAACTCGATCAACCAAAAATACGCTGTGAACAAAACCCTATCCGAAGTGAAACAGCGCGGTCTGCAAAACGCTAACGTTAAGCTAGTCGTTCAAAGCTAAGATTTACAGCGCGTTCCCAAGCCTAGGGGTTGACCAGTTCGGTTAACCCTTTTTTCTGTCTGTGGGGTATGTTAAGAATATTGACACTCCTGGGCCTAAAGGCGTGAGGATTCTCGAAGCTCATCACAGCCCTTTCTGGTTTCCCTTACTTAGGTCTTACACGACTATGTCTGAACCGAACCTACTAGAATATCACTTGCTATCTAGTTGTCCTTTTTATGGTTCACTCTCCAAGCGTTTTGGTCTTTCAACCAAGATTTGGGTATGCCCTACCCTATCTGTCTGACGACAAAGACTTTTACTGGTTTTTCATTCACCGTTCTTTATCGGCTACTGCGCTATGTTTGACGAGGTTTTCGCTATCCTCCCTTTTTGTCTCTTATGCAGACTTTCGAGTTCAAGGGTTCAACTCAATCGAGCCATTCACTACCGCCCACTCAGGGGATTCAAACCCATTTCATTTTAACATAAAGCCGTCCTAAAAGGACGGGGCTTTAACCCAAAATTTTGGTAAAATTAACTTGACAAAAATGCTCCGACCCGAAGAAAGAACTAAACTCGATCCGACGAAAGACAGCGATTTTTACGCTTTTCCCCGCTTTGTCACCCACGTGGATGAGGGTTTTATTGATCGCTTAACCGCTCTCTACCGAGAGATATTATCGCCGAATACGCGCATTTTAGACCTAATGAGCAGCTGGGTGTCCCATTTACCGGAGGAGATGGAATTTGAGCATATCGAAGGTCACGGGATGAATGGGGAGGAGTTAGCCAAAAATCCCCGCTTGCATAGTTATTTTGTCCAAGACCTCAATGCACAGCCAAAATTGCCCCTAGAGGATAGTTCTTTTGATGCGGTGTTAATCACGGTGTCGGTGCAGTATTTGCAGTATCCAGAGGCGATTTTTGCGGAACTGTATCGCATTTTAAGGGCTAATGGTCTGGTGGTGGTCAGTTTTTCCAATCGGATGTTCTACCAAAAAGCGATCGCTGCTTGGCGCGATAATAGCGATTTGGGCCGGGTGGCTCTAGTGAAATCCTATTTTCAATCGGTGGCGGGATTTAGGGAAGTACAGGCGATCGTTCGTCCTGCTACTACCCCCAGTTTCCTACAAATGTTAGGAATTATGGTTGCTGATCCCTTCTATGCAGTGATAGGGAAAAAGAATCCTCTCTAGAATTATAATCACCGTTAACAATTAGAGGGCTATTCCCATAATACATACATACTTTGACCAACCACCATCTAAACTATCCTAAGCCATCCCCGATTAACGGGGGACTCGTAGCTTGGGGGTGTAGGTCTAATGTTCTTGGTCAATTGAGTCTGTTGAAGTGCCTCATGATGACGAAGTGCGTTAAGTCTCATTGATAGCATCGATCATATATCTGTAATTCGTTGGAATAGCCTATTTGATCTGTCCTGGTTTGTTGTTCACTTGTGTTGGATGTAATTCCTCCGCAAACTGTAAGTATTGCCAGGGGATTTCACGAATATTTGCAAGAATATCTCGATCTACAATATCCACTGATAATGCAAACTGGTGTAAGTGATATCTAAAGCTGTTGAACATCAATAATTACCTCGAAATCTCTGGCATTTTTTCAAGAAACCCTACTACATTTTTTATTCTATCAATCACAAAATCACGCTCTAAATATGACAGCAAAGCTCCAGCTTTTGGCCCACGCTCTTTACCTAAGAACGATAAATAAACAGCTTTAAATGCAAGGGGTTGCTCCATTTCTAACTCTTTTGCTGTTGCAAATAAAGTTGTTTGCAATTCGTCAGCTTCCCAACCTTTAACATCTGTCAAGCTATAAGTTAGCTGTCTGAGATAAGCAACCTGCTCCTGAGTCAAGTCCCTAACCTTCTCAGGAACCCTGTCAAGATAAAGAACCAATTTTTCTTCTTCGTCAGCATAGTCTGCCAACCATTTTTGAGCAACTGAAATCCTTTGATTGGCAAATTGCCAATCATATTCGCTTAAAGGCTGAGTACTACGTTTTTCAATCTCCTGACGAATATCGAGGTGAGGCACTTGCAGTAAAGAAATCAGCGTGCTGAGATCAACAGGATGGTAAGGCTTAATTGCTCCATCAAGTTGAGAGTAAAACAATGGCATTAACTCTTCAGGCAAAGCAGATTCTTGCTGGGCATCTGCTGATAAAGCTTGATATTTATCAGCTAGAGAATCGTAGTCTCTAAATAGTCTGGTTGTCGTTTCATAATTGGGCGCAAAGTTAATAACTGTCTTAGGCTGAGTTCGTAGCATTAAAAATCGAAGTAGCTCAGGAGGAAGCAACTCAGCGATTTCTTTGGCGCTTGAACCAACCCCCTTTGATGAACTCATCTTCGTGCCATTGACCAAAATGAATTCGTAGGGTGAATGGAAAGGTGGCTGTTTTCGTAGCACTTTTCGGCAAATTGCATTCGCGACATCTCTAGATCCTCCTTTCTGGGAGTGATCTTTACCCGCAAGCTCAATGGTGATTCCCAATAGATCCCACTTTGCCACCCACTCAACTTTCCAAGGTAATTTACCATTGCCATCAAAAGGAGAAACCCAGCCTGAATGACCACAACCTTGAACCCAATCCGTGGCATCAGGCCTGCAAGTGTAGAAAACTTCTGACCCGTTATAATCTGACACAACCGTTGTTGCAATCTTGCCGCAATTTTCACAAGCGATCTGAAAGGGATACCAGTGATCTGGCCGACGCGCTTTGCTCACCTCTAGATAGGCTTCTCTGACCAAATGAGCGTTTTTAAGGAAGGTATCAATGTAGGAATTTAATCGACCTGAGCGGTATAGATCACGCAAGTAGTAAACCTCTGGTCTAACCCCCAAATGCTCGAAAACCTCTAGAAACTCCCCCATGAAGTACTTTGCATAATCGCTGGCACTATTGTCCGGTGAAGGGACATTGCAAAGGGGAAACCCTAAGTAAGGTGCAAACTTCTCTCGATCAAGATAATGCGGAACAGTATCAAGTGCATCATAATCATCAACACCATAGAGGAATTTCGATGATTTACCACCATGTTTTAAGGCCTGATCAATCACATCATGGATCACAACCCCTCTCAACGATCCAACATGAACTCTTCCAGATGGGGTTTTTGAATCGTTGACAACTTGGTTTCCTTGTGCATCCGCAGCAATTTTGTCAGCCCAAAACATGAATTAACCTTATGTATCTACAGTCTTTACATTTTACATTCTAAAGGAATATCCAACACTTGACATACTTGGTTATCTGGAGTAGGTCGAGATCAGGTGTAAATCTTTGGACTGGGTTCAGGGGATCGTCTTCTTTGTGCCATCTAACTAAAGACAAGATATCTTTGATATTCCTCGACTTCCCCCGTATAAACATACTAACTATGGCTAAAAGTCTTACAGAGCCTGAGTTAAATCAACACAATACTAATGGACTACTGGACACAAAATCCTGAAGTTTTTACGCAGATAGGGTTTGAGGCAAAAACTTTCAAATTTGACCTTTAGACAATTATAGCTTGTTTCGGGGCAGAAAACCAGCAAAAACATGGCTACAGAGGGAATCGCTTACTCTAGAGATTAATGACACTATCTGTTACCATCAGGTTAGCGCTCACTATACAGCCAACTCTAGGTCATCGCTCTACTCCAGATACAGTCAATGGTACAGCGGCTCGACGGCTCGACTGAGCTTCGCCGAACGTCCATTTTTAAGGGAAAAATGTACCCAGTGGCCTCTTGGCAATTTTTTCTGAGAAGTGACCTGCAGTAAGGGTTTTGTTGATTTTTTAGTATTTATGTATTGGGGAAGTCCAGAGATATTTTAAAATCCTCGAACAGCAGATTTTTTATTATTTATATAAATATGTTGATCAATATTCTTGATTTCCTTATTTTTGAGAAAAACATAGATAACCGCATAGGTCAGAAATGTTGAATCCTTAGACAAAACTTTATACACAAGCTGAAATTGCAAAAGTGTTTTAGACAAACTCAATTATAAACAAAGTAATGGAATTGAGAATTTCACTTATCTTATCCTATTTTTAGCCCTGAAATATATAATAGCGATGATAGTTTAAAAAATCTAAATCTGGTGAGAAGCGATAGTTGATAAAATTTAGTTCTAACGTCTCGCTACCTTGATCCTGAGCTTTTTTTTCGATCTCATGGCCAATAATTAATCTTAAATCCTCGTCGAAACTAATTAAACCTCGATCAAAAGCAGTATCATGAGTACGAGCCAGGCACAGACCATTATGAGGGTTTAAACGCTGTTCGGGGAATTGACTCCAGGGTAATATATGACTAGCTGTTAGTAACAGAGTAATGGGATTTACTGTAATACAGATCCGATTCTAACTTTTCTGATTGCCTCGGTTTCTGTTTTGATCTTTTCCGAAAAATCAAGTCTAGTAAAATCCTCTTGATACTCGTTGATAACTCCTAAAATAACCTGTAATTTTTCCTGACTTTACAGTTTAAAAAAGTCTCTAACAAAATCTACTAATTCTGATAAGGGACTAATGAAATCTTGGGATTTTTGTCTGTTTAAATCTGTCTCTTTTTCATTATCTAATCTTTTGGCCAAAAATGCCTTGTCAAAAAACTTTAACATTCCTCGTTGTTGAGGATTGTTAATTTCGTTGTAAAAATTAACTGTAACAAAACAGATAAGAGGAATTTCTGGAACATTATAATTAATTCCGTATTTTTCCTTAATTTTAGAGCCATGATCATTAGCTATTTCTAACAAAAGTTTCCATTTATAGGTTTGCGATGCTCTTTCTCGCAAAGAAGTTTTTAACGATAAAATTATACATTTAGGATAGGGTATTTCTTGATTATTACCATCACTTATCTTTGCAGAAGTATGGTAAGAATAAATGATCAAATCACAATCTGGTTTTTGTTGTTCTCCATCACCCAATTTAATAGTGGATATATTTTCAAATCCTCGAACAGCAGCTTTTTTATTAGTTATATAAATATGTTGATCAATATTCTTGATTTCCTTATTTTTGAGAAAAATATAGATAACCGCATAGGGAAATATGTTTCCCACCACAGCTTTGGCAGTTTGTTTTTCATCTTTAATCAATCCCTGAAGCTTTCTTTGTTTAATAATTTTTTCTACTTCATCTTTTGAGCCTTGAATAACTTCATAGAGATAATTGAAAGCATTTTGATATATCTCCACATCTTGAATTGCTAAAATAGCGTCTATTTTCGAGATTACCGGTTGCATATAATAAGCATTCTTAATTGTCTCGATTAATTCATTTTCCTGAGCATTAAAACTATAGATATCACTCATAAATCTTTAGGACTAAAAAACTAGGGCAAGTTCTAATTGTTTGATAATTGGATTTTTGCGAGATGAATCAAGCAAATTTTTCTGATCTAAAATAGGATTATTCAGACTTAGCAATATCTCCCTTCCTATTGCCTCTACCACAGGAGGTACAACCGCATTACCAAACTGTTTATAAGCTTGATTATCAGATACAGGAATAATGAATTTTTCAGGAAATCCCATCAATCTTGCACATTCCCTTGGTGTTAGACGACGGGGATTTTTTCCCTGTTGAGGGATCAAAATTTCGGAACCATCTTTATAATATCTAGCACTCAAAGTTCTGGCAATCCCCTCCAAATTAACCAATCCATAACCGAAACCATTCCCTTTTTCTTTATGTTTATCAGCATACTTTTGTAAGTAATCCCAGAGATGATCTGTTAAAGTATATTTACTATCAACTTCCTGTTCAAGAATATCTTTAATTTTAGGATGAATATCTGGTATTTCTGGGAACATAAATCGGCTAGGTTTCTCAAACCCAACAATAAAAATTCTTTTTCTGTTCTGGGGAACAAGAGAACGAGCATCTATGACCTGATAATAAATATGATAATTTAAATCGTCTGATAGGGTATTTTTAATCACTTCAAATGTTTTACCCCTGTCATGACTCTGTAAATTTTTGACATTTTCTAAAATAAATGCTTTTGGTTTTTTTTCTCGAATAATTCTGACAACCTCGAAAAAAAGTGTTCCTTGAGTGGGATGATCAAACCCATGACGAGTACCTAACGCATTGTGTTTAGTTACTCCAGCTATGCTAAAAGGCTGACAGGGAAACCCAGCCGTCAATATATCATGATCTGGTATTGTTAAATCGGGAATTAAACTAATATCTCCTTCGGGACTATCATTAAAATTGGCTTCGTAGGTTTTTCGAGAAAATTTATTCCACTCCGATGAAAAAACACACTGACAACCCAGATTTTCAAAGGCTATTCTAAAGCCTCCAATACCGGCAAATAAATCGATAAATTTGACCATTGTAACTTAATATTTTCCTAGGAATGATATTCCCTGATTATAACCAACAAGATATCTAAAGTACAAGTGAATTAACCACCTTAATCCTGTTTTAATTGTTAAGAGAGATACGACTGATTTTCCTAGCAGCTCAAAGGAATTCAGTCGCACCTTTTTCACATTCAAATCAAATCGGGAAAAACTTCGCGCACTGCTGGATGAATTAACCGATGATTGGCGACATTTAACCCCTTAGCGAGGGAAACATCTTGATCCAAAGCTTTTACCCCATGGTCGGCTAATTTAATAACGTAGGGAAGAGTACTATTATTTAAAGCTTGAGTTGCCGTCCAGGGTACTGCTCCTGGCATATTAGGCACCCCATAATGTACTACTCCCGACTCCAGGTAAGTCGGTTGACTGTGGGAAGTGGCCCGTAGGGTTTCCACGCAGCCGCCTTGGTCCACTGCCACATCGACAATTACAGAACCAGGGTTCATTTTGGCGACTAAAGAGCGAGAAACTAGAGTCGGCGCTCGTTTTCCTAAGACTAGCACGGCCCCAATCAATAAATCGGCCTTAGGAACCACCTCTTCTAATTGTGCCGAGCTGCTATAAAGCAATTCTACCCTGGAACCGAATAAAGTCTCTAAATAGGCCAAGCGCTCGACGTTAATATCTAAAATAGTTACTTTTGCCCCCATACCGATGGCAATTCTGGCCGCTTCCGTACCCACCACACCCCCGCCAAGGATAACCACTTGTCCAGGACTCACCCCGGGGAAACCCCCCAGTAAAACTCCCCTACCTCCCTGTTGTTTTTCCAGATAGCGGGCCCCAAATTGTACCGAAAGACGACCAGCAATAACACTCATGGGAGTTAAGAGAGGCAAGCGACCATCAGCAAGCTCGACCGTTTCATAAGCGATCGCAGTTGTTCCCGACTCAATTAATGCTTCCGTTAAATAGCGCTCGGCTGCTAGGTGTAAATAGGTGAATAGGAGAGCTTCCTTGTTTAAAAAGCCGTATTCTGCCTTAAGCGGCTCTTTTACCTTGACAACTAGCGGTTTATCCCAAACTTCGGCGGCTTTTTCCACAATTTTGGCCCCAGCTTTTTGGTAATCCTCATCGCTGAATCCAGCACCCAATCCGGCGGCTGTTTCCACGAATACCCTATGACCGCGATCATTGAGTACACGCACACTGCTGGGACTTAAACCGACGCGAAACTCTTGATCTTTAATCTCTTTGGGAACACCTATTTCCATGGTTTGCTTCTGGGGGACTATTTCTAACTAGGGTATGCTGAAAAAGTTTTTCGGTGGGGGTAGGGTGTAGGGTGTAGGGTGTAAGGTTTTAGCCATTTTCAGGGGAAAAGTTCCTGAATTTCCCCCCGGATCACTCTAGGGACCAGTACTTATCGAACAATGTTTTTAGATTTATTCAGCCAACCCTATAGTTGCGAGTTATCAGGCATACTATTTGGGAATTTTAGCGACTTTTTTGGTATTCTTCGAGCAAATCGATTAAATCTATCTGACATTTGCTGGGTAATAAATCCGCTAGGGAAACTTGCAGATGACCTCCTCCGAGGGTGACTTTTATCTCCCGCAGGATAGACACGACTGCATTCTCGCTTAAACTGTCGTTTTCGAGCAAAGGGAAGACTTTTTCGGCAACGACGCTGTGTAAATGGGCCTCCCGGAGATAGAGATGCCATTTAGCCACGTCAATGTAGATATTGTCGCCGATTTGGGCCGCCAGATTTTCGATGTCCTGAGTTGTGTTAACCATGGGGTGTTACCGAGTAGTTAGCGATCGCCGCTATATAAATCAAATGTCCCACCAATAGAATAGCCCAAATTCCCGTGAACAGATTCAACCAAGTCCAATCGGAAAATTTAATGATATGAAAAAACCACAACCCTGAATTAATCGCTAAAAAAGCCGCCACATGAACGGCGAAATTCATGCGATCATCTAAACGTCGGAAAGCAGGATCGTTTTTGCGATCGGGTTGACGGGGCCAACGAGGAGGCATAAGCACTGATCAGTTGTCAATTATCAGTTATCAGTGTACCGGTTTTTTAGCCAATAGATAACGTCATCGACTGGTCGGGAAAGAAACTGGTCAAACTAATCCTATTGAAAAATTAAATAATACCTTTCGACAAAGGATTTCTCGACTGGTGAGAGAGAGTCTATCTTTCTCTAAAAAAATGGAGAATCACCTTGGAGAACCCTTTGGTATTTTATCCATGACTACAATGCACAGCAAAGCAAAGCAAAGGATTAAGCCGCCATTACTACTACCGAATCACCAGCCACTAGAAAATTTATTTTGCACTACTACTTAACCAGTAATATTAGATAGTCAACTTACCAAAAAGCTTTAAAATACATTGAGAGGAAGACTGGTTATTCCCTGGGTTTCCCCAGAGAATGTCCCGATCAGCGAAAAAATCAAGGGAAAGATGGGCAGTATTTTAAGTGTGGCGCCGATGATGGATTATACCGATCGCCATTTTCGCTATTTTTTGCGACAAATTAGCCGTTGTCCCCTTCTCTACACGGAAATGATCACGACGATGGCGATTAAACACGGCGAACGCTATAAGTTGCTGGGGTTCTCCCTAGCAGAAAAACCTCTAGCTTTGCAGTTAGGGGGTGATAATCCCTATCTTTTGGCAGAATGCGCTAAAATAGCCGAAGATATGGGTTATGACGAGGTAAACCTCAATGTGGGTTGTCCTAGTTCTCGGGTAAAAGAGGGCAATTTCGGCGCTTGTTTGATGGCTAACCCAGAATTAGTCGCGAGGGGAATATCGGCAATGAATCAAGCTGTATCGATTCCCGTGACCGTAAAACAGAGAATTGGCATTGATCATCAGGATAGTTACGAAAATATGGCGAATTTTGTCGGTATTGTCGCGGATGCGGGTTGTCAACGTTTTACCATCCATGCGCGCAAAGCTTGGTTACAGGGATTAAGTCCCAAGGAAAATCGCACCGTCCCCCCTTTGCGTTACGATGATGTTTATCGCCTAAAAAATCAGTTTCCCCATTTGTTTATTGAAATTAATGGCGGTATCATTAATTTAGAACAGGCTAGACAACATTTACAATTAGTAGATGCGGTCATGATCGGTCGGGCAGCCTACGATAATCCCTATTTATTTGCCACAGTCGATCGAGATTTTTATGGGGAATCGGTTACTCCTCCTACCCGGGAAGAAGTAATCAAAAAAATGCTTCCCTACATCGATGAGTGGGTGAGTAAAGGTTATAAATTACACCAGATCAGCAAGCATCTTTTACAGCTTTTTGCTGGTCAGCCCGGAACTAAGGTCTGGAAGCGTTATATTAGTGAAAATAGCCATTTTCCTGGGTCCGATTCTGGGGTAATCTGGCAAGCTTTACAGCAGGTAAACTCCCTAAATGATCTCGCCAATTCCCATTAATTTATTTTTCTTTCTATGATTACCCAATCCTCAATTACTGCCGGGGTAAAAAATTCAGCTATGGCGGATTTTGTTTATCAACCTCCCCCGGCAGCTATCACAGCTAAACGTATTTTAATTAAACCTAATTTAGGTTATCCTGTGCCTCCACCGGTAACGGTTAGTCTGCCGGTATTAAGTCAAGTTTTGCGGGGATTGAGAGGGGTAAATCCAGGGGCAGAAATCATCTTATTAGAGGGAGTTTGTTCTGCTATTTCTTTGAGAGAAATTATCGATATTTTGGGAGTAAAATCTATTCTCGATCCGGTCATAACCATTCTTGATGCTGATAGTTTACCCCAGCAAGAATATCCGAATCTTTCCCCTTTTCCTGTGCGTTTTCCCTCGATGTTTGCCCCTAAAATTATCGAAGAAGTGGATTGTCGGATCACGATTGGAACCTTAAAACGCACCCATTTAAAGGATGAACCTCTGATTTCTGCTTCTTTAAAAAATCTCTATGGACTCTTTCCCCGTAGTCATTATAAGGGCCGTAGTCCCAACTCGCGAGGGCAATTACATCGCCCCTCCGTACCGCTAATTTTACAGGATGTCTATTTTTGTATCGGTCATCTTTTTGATGGGGCAGTGGTGGACGCTAATCTTAAATATTTTAGTAGTAATTGGCGACCGGATCGAGGAAAATCTATTCCTCTGGGTCAGGTGTTTTGGGGTGATGATATGATTAGCGTGGATCGCAGTGCTTGTCTGTTAGGTGATGAACCGATGCCAAGTTATTTAGAGGCGATCGATTTGCTTCGTTCTCAACTTTTAAACGGAACTAATTAGGGTTAATAATTCTTGTTTCGCTAGTCTTTCTGGTTGACCGTGGATTGCTTGTAAGCTAAACGGCGCTTAACCTGCATGATCCAATAGCTATAACCCTTTTGGAGTCTATATCGGTGATCCGAAGTAAAAGCCGTTTAGCTTATCACCTATCACCCATAGACAATAATTTATCAGGGGATAAGACCAATATTTCTGGTTTGCTGCGTTTTAAAACCTAGAGAAAGATGAAGGTAAATTAGGTTAGGGTAATCAGTAATCAGCTGCTGTTTGCTTAGATGTATTTTGGACAAAATGATTTCTGCCCTGTTTTAGGATCTATATCCAGAGGCATTCTATCAATTATTAATATAAACGGCTCTTCGGTTTGTGTTATGCAATGGACTGGGGTTATAGGGGATGTAACCCTTATGTAGAAAGGCATTTGGCGATTTTTGTCAATTGTTTTTGATCTAAAGCGAACTCATCAATTAAGTCTCTTGCCAGATAAGGATTTAGTCAATTTATGCCCCCCTATCGAACCATACCAAGTAACGAAGAGCCATATAAACTGAATTAGCGATGATTCAAATCCCTACCATTTCATCATCTGAAAGCCTTATCTTTTTGTAAAAGTAGTGACAAAATTTCCTTGAGTAGAACTTATTTTCAGTTAATAATAGTTGTTTGCTAACAGGCTCTGAAAAAAAAATTATCACATCAATTAAGTAGTCAAATACTAAAAATTTAACACAAAACAAAATTTAATTTAATCTATGTAAGAAATAATAAAATTTTTGATGATAAAAGGAATGGCCACATAAATTTGATCATCTTGCTGTTCTAGAGAAATCATTAAGCGTCTTTTCAGAGATTGAAGATTATTAATTAATTCTTTTGAGGATAAAATATTAGGATGTTTTTTAATTTGATTCATTGATATTCTATCCCGCTGATTGGCGAGAAATTTAAGTAATTGAATTTCACTGGTAATTAGAAAACTTAATGTTTCTCGCAAAACATCTATTAAGTCATGATCAAAAAAGGGTTGTTCATAACTTAAAAACTCAGCAATATTTCCTGCAAATAAGTCTCGAATTAGACTGCTAATAATTTTTAAATAAAGTGGGTTTCCTTCGTAGATAGATATTAATTCTTCGTAATACTCTTTACCTTGTAAGCTATAATCATTGATAATATGTTTGCTCTCATTACCTAGTCCAGATAACTCTAGAATCATAGTATCATTAAGCTCACGAATATATTCACAACTGTTAATGATAATACAGCTTTGATATTGTGTTTGCGATAAAATTGTCAAGAGAATACTGTATTCTTCATATCCTTTTTTATAAGAACCTAAAGATTGAATTGGGGAGAAAACCCAATTGACATCGTCAAGAATAATAAGATAACGATGTTTCTTTAAAATCTCCTTAAATTGTGTTATTTTATCAGAGGAATCATTGTTATAATTATCAGAATCTAATTCATGAGACACGCTAATTATTTCTCTAATAAGTTGTGATAAGGTTGGCAAGGATTTAAGGCTTTTATAGATGACATAATCAAAGTGCGGCTTGATGATCGCAACTAAATTTAAGCTCAAGGCTGTTTTACCAATACCTTTAACACCAACAATGTTTATTAGATTACATTTTTCTTGAATAATTTTTTGTTCTAATTCCTTTAATTCTTCCATCCGACCATAAAAATTCTCAATATTAGGAGCATCACTTAAATCTTCATGATTAACAGTTTTCTCTTGATGTGAGTGCATATCTGAAGATGTGTCTCGACAAATATTGCCACTGTTAATTTGAATACCTTGAAAAATATTGTTTGAAGAATAATAACATCTTTCTATGGTTGCTTTTACATTAGATTTTTTTACTTTTTCTCCTACTGATTCAGATAAAATCTTCCAGAGTTTTCCCGCAGTATCTTTAATGTATTTTTCTGTGTATTGAGCTTCAGAGGCAATTTCAAGGTAACTTTTGCCTTGTATTGTGCCTAAGAGAACAGTTTTTTGCAAGTCATTAAGATGTTCTCCAATATGAGAAAAAATTAACTCATCAGCAATGTTAACAATCTCTTGAATATCAATCATACATTCTACTGGTAATTAACGCTAAGGATTATATCATGCTTTTTGCGTCTAAAAAAGTTTTTTCTGGCTTTTTTGAATTTGCTACAGTCTTTTTAAGGCTTTTATTCCAAGTCTTTTTAAGGCTCTGATGCCAATTTTTGAAGCTATGATCAGGGACATAAATAAGCAGTTCGCACTCTAAGCAGTGTTTTTAGGCACTGAACCCATTGTCTAGCTTAGATTAATTCGGGAATTTAGATGACGAACAGTTTATACCATTTAATCTTAATTAGGGAGGCAGGATTTATGTCAGGTTCCAGTAAAGACGCTATTGGACATTCTCTTAAGGAAGTGCTAAAAGAAGCGGCAAAAGGTGCTGCCAGCGAAGCTGGTAAGGTAGCAACTCAAAAAATTGTATCAGGAAAATCAAGCAAGTCTTCTGATTCTGGAAATAACAAGGATTAGTTTTCTGATCCAAAGTAATGCTAGAGTCATTCAAATATTTGCTATTAATCACAGCAGTCTTTTTGCTGTCTGTGATTAATATTTTATTGAGCAATCAGTTTAGCGAACAAGACACTAAGGAGTTGTATGAGTAGAGACAACGAATTAAAAATGACAGGTTATACTGACGGGAGTGGCAATTATCGTAGCTTCTCACCACAAAGGATTGTAATCGATCATCAAAGACTAATGGAGAAAGCAAAAAGTTCTCCTCCTAATCTGTTTCTATTGAATGTTGTTGCTTTATCTATTAATCCTATAGAGGTCGATCATGCTATTCTCTTAGATATCAAGGATACTCTTAAGCTACATGGAGATATAAGACGAACGGGAAAAAAAGTAGATGATTGTATCCCACATTCAGCAGATTAAATTGAAAAAAAGTTATTTTAGGTAAAGTGGATTTTAAAATGACCAAAATGAAAACAGAAGTTCAAATAGACATACAAGACATAGACCACTTGG
>VYMC01000043.1_pt1 | contig 45906 bp, 23 predicted proteins | sample 5115301 | NCBI WGS metagenome assembly VYMC01 (sample SAMN12291802, study PRJNA351875) | freshwater metagenome | isolation source: freshwater lake | place: USA: Michigan, Wintergreen Lake | collected 2013-08-08 | reverse complement strand
CTGGGATTTGTCTTGACCATCGAATAGGTAAAGGTTCTGTACATTTGGCTAAATAGATTTGTCTGTCTTTAAATTTAAAAGCAGATTTGGTAAATTCGGCACTTCCTCCTTGATGTTTTTTCTTAAAGTTGGGATACTTAGTACGACCAGCAAAGAAGTTAGTGAAAGCTGTTTGTAGATGTCTTAACCCTTGTTGTAAAGGTACACAGCTTACTTCATTGAGAAAGTCTAATTCTTCTTGCTTTTTCCAATCGGTTAGCATTGAAGAAGTTTCAGCATATCCTACTCTTTCTTGCTTTTCGTACCATGCTTGTGTTCGTTCGTGGAGAGCTTTATTGTAAACTAATCTTACACAGCCCAAGGTGCGCCGCAATAGCGACTCTTGTTCTGGTGTTGGGTAAAATCGGTAAGAATAGGCTTTTTCCATGCCTCGCATTTTAGCATATATTTCGTAAATGTGTTAATATTTAACAGTAAAGCCGTCGTAAAACGACGGGGTTTCAGACCCAAAATTTTCGATGAAGGAAAATCTAGGCTAATCTGGCCGCCGTGCGTAAAATTTGGCCGGCTAACATGGCAGCCCCAAAACCATTATCGATATTAACCACACCGATACCGACCGCGCAGGAATTGAGCATAGTTAACAAAGGAGCAATACCGCCGAAACTGGTTCCGTAACCGATACTGGTGGGAACCGCGATCACCGGGCGATCAACTAATCCCGCTACCACACTTGGTAAGGCTCCTTCCATTCCCGCAACAACAATTAACACATCAGCAGCATCCAGTAGATGGCGATGATTCAAGAGGCGATGAATTCCCGCTACTCCCACATCCCAGAGACGATGCACGGAAAAACCGCATAATTGAGCAGTAACCGCCGCCTCCTCCGCTACGGGAATATCGGCAGTTCCCGCCGTTAGGATGGAAATTATCCCTTTTGGGGGATTTTCTGGAGCGGCTGCGGCAATGGCACAGATGCGGGCTAGGGGATAATAAACTAAGTCTGTTACCTGTTCCTGTAGCTGGACTGCTATCTCTGCTTCAATGCGGGTGGCCATAACCACGGGACTATTTTGACGCAATACACCGATAATTTGGGCGATTTGAGCGGTGGTTTTACCCGGTCCCCAGATAACCTCCGGAAATCCCGTTCTTAATTGACGATGATGGTCAATTTTAGCGAAGTCTTCCACTGGTTCAAAGGCTAGATGTTTAAGTTTATCTAAGGCTGTCTCCGGGTTAATTTCTCCCCTGGCAACGGCGGTCAGCAGCGATCGCAAATCGGCAGGATGCAACATGATCAGTTATCAGTGGGTAAGTTAACAGTTATCAGATTTGAGTTTTAAGTGAGCAGTATTAAATAGCAGTTTCTTGCCATCTTTTCACTGATTACTGCTCACTGCTCACTGATTACTGCTCACTGCCATTAGGAGGCCATGGTGGCTGCGGGACGACGGCGGCGATAAGTACGATTGTCCGCTGGTTCCGTTGCCGCCGCTTGCAGGAGGAAAATCACTAGAGGTTGACTCTTTAACTCCCGTTTGATTAAACGTTGCAAAGTCGTCTCGATTTCGGCCCGCAAACCGGCCCAATCCCGATCCCCCGTGGCGGTTTTAAATTCACTACTGCGATCGCTTAAACAGCGTTCGATCGCCCGAATAATTAACTGATTCAGCAGCGAGATTTCCACTTTTGTCACCACACCGCGCAAATTAATCTCTGGAGGTGCGCTTAATTGTCCCTCAGCGTCAACGAAGGCGGCGATCATAATCACACCATCTTCGGCTAACTGTTGTCTTTCCTGCATAATGTGTTCGTGGACCACACCCGCTTGATCAACTAACTCGATTCCCGAAGGCACTGGTAGGCCGAGACTAATGCGATCGCCAGTTAACTCGATCGTGTCACCATTTTTGACAATTACCATATTTTCGGCGGGAATCCCCATACTTTGGGCCATCTGAGCGTGTTTGACCAGCATTCGGTGTTCTCCATGCACTGGCACAAAAAACTTCGGCCTGGTCAAAGATAGCATCAATTTATGGTCTTCTTGGGAACCATGGCCAGAAACGTGAATTCCCTTATCGCGTCCGTAAACCACGTTAGCACCCTGCATCATCAGGCGATCAATTGTATTGACCACGGCGATCGTATTACCCGGAATCGGATTAGCGGAAAAGACAATCGTATCCCCCTGACGCGCTCGAATATGAGGATGTTCACCCTTAGAAATCCGCGTCATGGCCGCTAAAGGTTCCCCTTGAGATCCTGTAGTTAAAATGACGATTTTATCATCAGCTAAATTGCGGGTCGCTTTCAAGGGTTCAAATATATCGTCGGGACATTTGATATACCCCAAATTACGCGCATGAGCGATAACATTTAACATCGATCGACCCACTACCACCACTTTCCGGTTAAATTTCTGGGCTAATTTCAACACCAGATTAATCCGATGCACCGAGGAAGCAAAGGTAGTAATCATAATCCGTCCTGTTGCTTGGTTAAAAACCCGCTCTAAACCGGGATAAACGGAAGCTTCCGAGGGAGTATAACCGGGTACTTCTGCATTAGTGGAATCACTCAATAAACATAGCACTCCTTTCTCGCCATGTTCGGCGATTTTTTGTAGATCAAAAAATTCGCCATCCACGGGAGTATGGTCAATTTTAAAATCTCCTGTGTGAATAATTATCCCTAAAGGAGTGTGAATTGCTACACAAAAACTATCGGCGATTGAGTGGGTATTGCGGATATATTCCACCACGAAAGATTTGCCTAAACGCACCATTTGCCGAGGAGCAACGGTCTCTAATTTGGTACGATTTGCCAATCCTGCTTCTTCCAATTTATCCCGCAATAAAGCCATCGCTAGACGCGGACCGTAGATAATTGGTACATCAAATTGTTTGAGATGGTAGGGAATGCCACCGATATGATCTTCGTGACCGTGGGTGACGATCATACCCTTAATTTTATGGCGATTTTCTCTTAGATAAGTCATATCGGGAAGCACTACATTGACCCCGTGCATATCATCGGAAGGAAAAGCTAAACCAGCATCCAGGAGAATAATCTCATCATCGTACTCAAAAACACAGGTGTTTTTGCCGATTTCGTGTAATCCTCCCAGGGGAATGATCTTTAGTTTTGCTTGGATTTTATCTTGACTCATTAGGTGTCCTTTGATGGTAAGTTATGGTGATTTTTCCAGTGGGTTTTGTGGACGGGAAATCTCAAAAAATGAATAGTTAGAATAAGTCGAACTAGGTAAACAACACCTAGTTAAATTTACTTAGTATCAATACTTTCTGGCTGTTCTAAACTATATTTTTTTTAGTTAGGCTATCAACATTATAACCTATTTCTCGAAAAAATCCTAGTTTAGTGAGCCAAATTTTCTAGTATTTTTCTAGATTAAAGCCAATTCTCGCATAATTTTTGCTAATCCTTCTTCTAACTCGGGACTTAAGGAACATAAAGGAAGTCTTAGACCCCCCACTTCCCAACCGACTAGATTTAAGGCCGCTTTAATTGGAATTGGATTAGTGGCACAGAATAAACCTTTAAACAGAGGAAATAATTTCAAATTAATCTCGATCGCTTTGGCTGCATCTCCAGTTAAGAAAGCTTGAATCATTCCTTGAATTTCTTCTCCCACTAGATGACTAGCAACACTGACCACTCCCACCGCACCACAGGTCATCAGGGGTAAGGTGAGAAAATCATCGCCGGAATAAATAGCGAAATTTTCAGGAGTATGACAGTAAATCTTGCAGGTTTGTTCTAAATTACCACTAGCTTCTTTTACCGCCACAATATTATCAACTGCTGCCAGTTTAATAATCGTTTCTGGGGTCATATTTTGACCAGTACGACCAGGTATATTATAAAGCATCACCGGCAGATCGGGACAGGCTTTGGCAATGGCGCGAAAATGCTCATATAAACCCTCTTGGGGGGGTTTATTATAGTAGGGAACCACTTGTAAAGAACCATCCAAACCCAGTTTAGCAGCCTGTTGGGTCGCTTCGATCGCTTCGGAAGTGGAATTAGAACCCGTCCCCGCGATCACTTTTCCCCGACCATTAACGGCTTTTTTGACAATACTAAATAGTTCGTATTCTTCCTGCCAACTTAGGGTGGGTGATTCTCCCGTCGTCCCACAGACCACTATACCATCGCTACCGTGGGTAACTAGATAATCGGCCAATTTTTCCACCATCCCATAATTAACTCGACCCTCGACGGTGAAGGGTGTCACCATCGCCGTAATTACTCGTCCCAAATATGTTTCACTCATTGATCAGTTATCAGTTATTAGTTATCAGTTATCAGCTTCTGAAGGCAACAGGCAAAAGAAAGAATCTGGCAATCCTGCTACCTAAAAAAAGGTTATCAACTAAGTACATTGAAGCTTTTAGCTTAACAAATTAGGTTTTAGATTCGGTCTTTGTTATCAGTTTTTGAGCGATCAGCAATCAGCTTTAAGACTGGATTTGTCCGATTAATTAGCGATTTTTCTAGTTATCATCGCCTTGATCTAGCTGATAGCTTAATTATCAAACTGTTGCTAATCTGGAACCGACGAGATTTTTCTTAACTAAAAGTTCGGCAATTTGTACAGCATTTAAAGCCGCACCCTTGCGAATTTGATCGCCGCATAGCCACAATTCTAGACCGTTAGGATGGGAGATATCTTGACGAATGCGTCCCACCAATACTTCATCGCGACCGGTGGCATCAATTGGCATGGGAAAATAATTAGCGTCCCAATCTTCCACTAATTTTACCCCCGGAGCAGACTCAAGAATTTCCCTGGCCTTCAGCACAGAAAAAGGCCGACTAAATTCTAGGTTAACCGATTCCGAATGGGCCCGCAGGACGGGAACCCTCACACAGGTGGCACTAACCCGCAGCTCTGGACAAGCAAAAATCTTGCGGGTTTCGTTGACCATTTTCATTTCTTCCTCGCAGTACCCTTGACCATTAATCGGGGTATTGTGGGGAAAAAGATTAAAAGCGAGGGGATAGGGGAAGGAATTAGTGGGAGGTTGCCGATTGTCAAGAATTGCTTGTGCTTGCTGTTTTACCTCCTCCATCGCTCGCGCTCCAGCACCACTAGCGGACTGATAAGTAGAAACTACTACTCGCTTGATCGCCTGTACTTGGTGGAGAGGCCAGATCGCCACTCCTAAAAGAATTGTCGTACAGTTGGGATTAGCGATAATGCCCCGGTGATTGTCCACACTGTCGGGATTGATTTCTGGGACAACTAAAGGCACTTCGGGATTCATGCGAAAAGCGCTGGAGTTATCGATAATCGTCGCACCGGACTCGACAATAGTTTTCGCCCAAGCTCTTGAGGTGGATCCCCCCGCAGAAGCGAGAACAATGTCCACGTGCTGAAAAGAGCGCCCGTTTACCGCTTCGATGAGGAGACTTTCGCCCTGAAAATTGCGGGTTTTTCCAGCAGAACGTTCGGAAGCAAGTAATTTTAGACTAGCGAGAGGGAATTGACGACTAGCTAATAATTCTAGTAATTCCGTTCCCACGGCCCCGGTGGCCCCTAAAATGGCGACCCGTACTTTTTGACTCAAATTGTGTTACCTCCTGACGAGTTGGGTGATGATAATGGTCTGAAGAAATCGTTAAAGTAAAAAATCTTTTTTGTCCACCGAGTTATTTTCAAGCTTGGATTGATCGGCTTTTGATCAGCAAAATTTTCTGATTGGGCTTAACTGCCCCAAGGACGGAATAAATTAAATATACCCCATTGACCGCTAAAATAAAAAGATTGTGAGAGCTTGGGTAGCAACTACAGCTATTCCCCTAGAATATCATGAGCGGGACGGATCCACCGCAGGCGTAAACACCGCTCACCCCACTATAAACGTTCCTTGTCGTAAGAGCTAGAAAAATCAATGAAAGTTATTCAGGAAAAGCTTCCTGCCAGTCAGATAGGTTTAGAAATTGAAATTCCCGCCGAAACCACGAAAAACACCCACGAGAAAGTGGTAAATAATTTAGCGAAATCGGCCAATATACCCGGTTTTCGCCCCGGTAAGGTTCCCCGTCAGATTCTTCTACAAAGATTGGGAACTAAGGCAGTAAAAGCAGCGGTAATTGAGGAATTAATCGAAAATTGCCTCGAATCTGCCCTAAAACAGGAGGGGATCGAGTCCCTGGGTAATCCGCAGCTATTGTCTAAGTTTGAGGATTTGATCGCTGCCTATGAACCGGGTAAAGCTTTGACTTTTTCAGTTTCCGTAGATGTGGCCCCGACAATTATTCTCGGAGATTACGAAAATCTGAGCGTTACCGCCGAAGAAACCGTTTATGATCCCGAATCCGTGGAAAATTGGTTTAAAGAGCGTCAAGAACAGTTAGCGACATTGGTTCCCGTGGAAGATCGCGGGGCGCAGCTGGGAGATGTGGCGATCGTTGATTATCGGGGAAAATCCGCCGAAACTGGCGAAGATATCCCGGACATTGACGGCGAAGATCTGCGGGTGGATATGGAAGCAGGACGCTTTATCGAGGGGATGGTGGAAGGAATTGTCGGCATGAAACCGGAAGAAGTCAAAGAGATGACTTTAACTTTCCCGGAAGATTATCCCAAAGAGGATGTGGCAGCAAAAGCGGTAATCTTTACAATTACGATGAAAGAGTTAAAAGCCAAGGAACTACCAGAGCTTGACGACGATTTTGCTCAAGAAGTCAGCGATCAGGAAACAATCGCCGAATTAAGAGCAAGTTTAGAGAAACGTTTCCAAGAACAAGCGGAGAAGGAAACCAAAGACAGCATTTATGAGGCTTTAACCAAGGAATTGGTCAAGGGTGCGACTTTAGATTTACCAGAGACGCTGATCGAAAAGGAAGTGACGCAAATTTTGACCCAAAGCTTCATGGAATTTCAACAAATGGGGCTAGATGTCAACCAGTTGTTTACAAAAGATAATATTCCCAAAATGCGGGAAAGCGCCCGTCCCGATGCGATCGAAAGTCTAAAACAGACTCTCGTGGTGCAGGAATTGGCTAAAGTCGCCCGCATTGAAGTCAGTCCCGAAGCGGTAGCGGAAAAAATCGCTAAAATCATGGCGGAATTGTCCGATCGCGACATAGATATGCAGCGTCTAGAACAGGTGATCACCGAAGAAATGCTGGCGGAAAACACCCTAGCATGGCTGAAGGAAAAAGCTACTATCACCCTCGTCCCCAAAGGTTCCCTAGACGAAGAAACAAGCGAGGAGGAGGAAACAGAAGAAACCTTCGCATTCGCCGAAGTGGAAGTGTTGGCAGCTGAGGAAGAATGACCGTAAGGAGTTAGCAGTCGTGTTGGGGTGTTGGGGTATTAGTTGAATTCCCCCATTCCCTGATAACTGATCACTGATTCCTGCCAACCGGGGGAAACTTAGGGCATAATAGATGGACAGAAGTGCTAAAGATGCTTAACATTTGCCAGTAAAAGCTCCACAGCCAAGCGAAAACCCTAAGATTGTGATAGCGGAACCGAAAAAATTATGCTCGAATCGAGATCACCTGACTACCCAATTACCAGTAATTGTCGCCCTGCTATCTACGCCAACACGGGGAGGAACTCCCTAACTAACGTTTTACCCGTGGTAATCGAACAGTCTGGCATGGGTGAACGGGCTTTTGATATCTATTCTCGACTCCTGCGCGAGAGAATTGTCTTTTTGGGAACTCCCGTCGATGATCAGGTCGCTGATTCGATCGTTGCCCAACTTCTCTACTTGGAGGCAGAAGATCCCGAAAAAGATATCCAACTCTATATCAACTCCCCCGGTGGTTCCGTTTATGCTGGACTAGCTATCTACGACACCATGCAACAAATTCGCCCCCACGTGGCGACAATTTGTTTCGGTTTAGCCGCTAGTATGGGAGCATTCCTGCTGTGTGGTGGCGCGGCAGGTAAACGGATGTCCCTACCCAGTAGCCGGATCATGATTCACCAACCCCTCGGCGGCGCCCAAGGTCAAGCTAGTGATATCGCCATCCAAGCCAAAGAGATCCTCTATATTAAACAGAGACTCAACACCATGCTGGCTCACCACACCGGTCAACCCTATGATCGCATTGCCAACGACACCGAACGGGACTTTTTTATGTCCGCCGTCGAAGCCAAAGAATATGGGTTAATCGATCAGGTGATTTCCCGTCCTGAACTGCCCGATCCTACCGTTCCCGTTACTTCCCTGTAAATAATAAACTATGTCTAAATACGACTCCCACCTCAAGTGTTCATTTTGCGGCAAATCCCAGGAACAAGTGCGAAAATTAATCGCCGGGCCGGGGGTCTATATTTGTGACGAGTGTGTGGAACTGTGTAACGAAATTCTCGATGAGGAATTGATGGAACCGCCCAGTCCGGTCGCCCCAGTGGAGGAACGTCCCAACAAACGGCGATCGGGCCAAAACAAAACCACTTGGGAACAAATTCCCAAACCAAGAGAGATTAAAAAACACCTCGATGACTACGTTATTGGTCAAAATGAGGCGAAAAAAGTGCTTTCGGTGGCCGTTTATAATCATTACAAACGCCTCAAAGATATCCAAACCCAAAAAGTTGGTGGCGGTAATCCAGAAGATAGCATCGAACTGCAAAAATCTAATATTCTGTTAATTGGTCCGACGGGATCGGGAAAAACCCTTCTAGCTCAAACCCTGGCTAAAATCCTCGATGTACCTTTTGCTGTCGCCGATGCCACCACTTTAACCGAGGCCGGTTATGTGGGGGAAGATGTGGAAAATATTCTCTTGCGTCTGTTACAAGTGGCAGATCTAGACGTGGAAGAGGCCCAGCGGGGCATTATCTACATTGATGAAATCGATAAAATTGCCCGTAAGAGCGAAAATACCTCGATTACCCGGGATGTGTCTGGAGAAGGGGTTCAGCAAGCTTTACTGAAAATGTTAGAGGGAACGATCGCCAATGTTCCCCCCCAAGGCGGCCGCAAACACCCCTATCAGGATTGTATTCAGATTGACACCAGCAATATCCTGTTTATCTGCGGTGGGGCGTTTGTCGGTTTAGATAAGGTGATCGATCAGCGTCTCGGTAAAAAATCCATGGGCTTTGTTCAACCGGGAGATAGCCAAGCCAGTAAGGATAAGGTAGCGGCAGGGTTATTAAAACAAATGACTCCCGATGATTTGGTCAAATTTGGCATGATTCCAGAGTTTGTCGGTCGGATTCCCATCCTAGCGGCGCTTTCACCCCTGGATGAGGAAGCTTTAATCGCTATCCTGACCCAACCCCGCAACGCTTTGGTGAAACAGTATCAAAAACTGTTGAAGATGGACAATGTACAGTTAGAGTTTAAATCTGATGCCGTCCTAGCGATCGCGCAAGAGGCCTATCGTCGCAAAACCGGGGCCCGGGCCCTACGGGGTATTGTCGAGGAGTTAATGCTCGATGTCATGTACGAATTGCCCTCGCGCAAGGACGTGAAACGATGTTTAATCACCCGCGAAATGGTGGAAAAACGTTCCACGGCAGAGCTATTGGTTCATCCTTCCTCTCTACCCAGTCAAGAATCCGCTTAAGGGGAAAAATCGAGGTTAACCAGGCTCAATACCGTTCCCGCAATTGTCAAAGAAGGCCGGATCGAACTCCTCGAATCCGTGCCGATTCCAGAGGGTTAAATACAGAAGCCAAAAACCTAACTAATACTATCCAAAATTACTCATGACTTGTGCGATAATTGCTTTATGAGTAAGTTTACCAGCTCGGAAGCCGCTAAATTGAAAGGTGTAAGCGTATCGACGTTAAGGCGTTGGGAGTCTGAAGGTAAACTAATTCCAGAAAGCACTGCTAATGGGCATCGTCGTTAGGGACTTGCGTGGGAATAATATCCCAGCTTTGAAAATCATTCTGTAGAAGAATCAGACCAGCCAGATGGCATATTATCAAAGCGCAAGTCCCTTATTTCGTGAGATAGGAGAGAAACAGGAAAGAATTGAAATATTGGATTGGTATCATTTAATCGAAAACCTCTATAAAGTTGGGGGTTCATTCCAGCGAATTGAGGAGGTAAAATGTTTTCTTGAGGAAGGGGGAAGTGGACGTTGCTATCTCTTGTGGGCGAAGGATGGTCAGAGCCGCAAGTGGAGAATTTTATTACTTATTTGAACAAGCATAAACATCGAATTGTCAATTATGGTTATTTGCAGGCAGAGGATTTCCATTGGCTCTGGCTCCGTCGAATCAAAAATTAAACAAATTGCTCCGAGTCTTAAAATTACTGGTACAAGTTGGGAGTCTGGTAATGTAACGCAAGTCCTTCGTCATCGCTGTGCTTATCTAAATGGTTGCCTTTTTTAACTTTTTTATTGATCTCATTAAGCATTTCTACTTATTGCAAAGGTGAGATGCTCCCCAAGAGAAAGGAAGACCGCCGGCAAATATTAGTAAAAAAAAGAAAAAACAAGCTCTTGAAGATGAAAGAATTCGTAATGCTATTGAAGGGAAATTTGGTCAAGCAAAAAGAAGATTTAACCTCAATCGAGTGATGGCAAAACTTCCCTCAACTTCTCAAACAGCCATTTCTGTCACTTTTTTGGTTATCAATCTTTCTACCCTGCTTCGGCAGGTTTTGTGCCTTTTTTTGTGCTTTTTTCGAGAAAGAACAAATTTTCTCCTGTTTTCTCCCCTTTGCTATTAATAAAAGTTATATTTTCTCTGAATTATCTCAACAAAAACTTATCTTCTCAATTGGCTTGAATAATCAATTATCTTTCTCCTGCTGGCCCCTCACTTTTTCAGCAAGCCCTAATTAGGTCTAATTTGAAGAATTTCCTTCAGACCTTTAAGTAAAACCTGATTATCCGCAGGTGTACCAATAGAAGCTTTAAAACAATATTCATCTAAACCAGCTTGCAAACCACAATCCTGAACAAAAATTTGCTTGTCCTGAAGTGCTTGAACCAACTGCTTTGATGGAATTCTCAATGAATGGGTTCCAATAAACAAGAAGTTGGTGGATGATGGATATACAAAACAACCCAATTGCGCTAAATTCTGTGCCATAATTTCCCTTTCTTGACAGATTTTTTCAATATTGGAATTTACATAATCTATATCTTTTAAGGCAACAACGGCAGCAGCAAGAGCGATCGCATTGACTGAAAATGGTTTAGCAACCCGATAAAGATAATCAATGATTGTTTCATTAGCAATACTATAACCTACCCTAAGCCCAGCCAGACCAAAACTTTTTGAGAAGCTACGCAAAACGACTAAATTAGGATATTGATCAACTAGGTCTATTACCGTTTCTTGGCAAAATTCATAATAGCATTCATCCACTACTACAATGCAATCCACTTCATTAAGGATTTTGATAATAATCTCTCGTGAGACATAATTAGCGGTAGGATTATTCGGATTAGCAATAAAAATAAGTTTTAGTTCAGGGGTGACTTTCTGTAAAAGACGAGGAACTTCTAACCCAAAGTCATCTAATCTATTAACAAAAATTGGATTACCGCCAACAATTTTTGTTGCGTGTTGGTAAACAAAAAATGTTGGAATCGGAATTAAAACATTCTCGCCGAATTTGACAAAAATCTTGAGCAGTAATTCAATGATAGCATCTGAGCCATTTCCTACAAAAATTTGTTCTTTTCTAGTATTCGTATAATTAGCTATTGCAGTCCGTAGAGAATGATGCAAAATTTCTGGATATCTGTTAACTGTCGTTGCGGCCTTGATCATTTCTTGGATGACGAGAGGAGAAGGGCCATAGGGCAACTCACTTTTGTCCAAAAAAACGCCTCTGTCGTGATTGAATAAGTCAGCTTTAGGAGGATTTAATGCTCTAATATGTTCGTTGATCAGATGCTTCATTTTTTAAATTACCTAATGGAAGTTTTGGAACTAATCCAGACAAGAACTTGAAGAAATTGGGATAAGTAGGTGGGCTTAATTAATTGTTAGAAGTGAAACGGGCTAGAATCCTGTGGACGGGCAGGATGCCCATTCCAAATTTTATATTTAATCACCCAGAAACGGGAGAAATTTTCCAAGTCGAATCTGGCAAAAGTTCTAGAACCGTTTGATGATAATCAAATAAACTTTCTCGATGTCCCACACTAATAAAGGTGGTTTTTGTTTCTTTTAACTGTTGATATAAATTCTTTTCATTGAGCAAGTCCAAAGCACTAGTTGATTCATCTAAGATAACAAAATGAGGATGGGTCACTAATATTCGGGCAAAGGCCAAACGTTGTTGTTCCCCTAATGATAATATATTTTCCCAAGGAACTTCTTGATCAAAGTCTCCGACTCTGGTAAGCACATCTTCAAGATTCACTTGTTGTAGAACTTCACTAAGTTCTTGATCGCTCACTTGACGATCTACATTCGGATAGAGTAATTGTTCGCGCAATGTTCCAAGAATGATATAGGGACGCTGGGGTAAAAATAGGATTTCTTTTCCTGGTGGTCGTATTAAACGTCCAGTGCCTGAATTCCATAAACCAGCGATCGCTCTTAAAAGAGAGCTTTTGCCCCGTCCACTCGGTCCAACAATTAATAAACCCTGTTCTGGTTCTACCTCAATTGTCAAATTCTCAACGATTACTTTTTCATAATTAGGAGTTTGTAAGGTAACATTCTCAAAAGCAAGATGGTTTTCTTCAATGCTTTTAATGGTGCTTACACCCTCAACTTCTTGAGTAATCTTTTCTAATGTCTCTGAAAAATTCACTAAACGCTCAATATAACTAGAAAGTCGTCCAGAAGTGGCAAATTCAGCGATCAATGTACCCAAAGCTGTGGCGAAAAGATTGGCTGCTAAACTAGCCTGATTTACCTGTCCAAAATCAATTTCATCTCTGATATATAAAGGGGCGACGATTAAAAAGGGAAAAACATTAATAATTGACTGATAGCCTCGGTCAAAAAAATTCTTATTTCTTTCCCAATTAATTTTTCGTAAAGCACTCTGAATCAAAGCCCTAAATCGTTTTTTAAGAATATTAAATTCTTGATCTTCTCCCTGAAAAAAAGCAATGGATTCAGCATTATTACGAACATGGGTAACAGCATAATTATAATTGGCTTCAACTTCGAGTTCTTCTTGATTAATCTTATTAAACTCTTGGCTTAAATAAAAGGCAATCAAATTACCGATAGTAGTATAGACAACCAAAATTACTCCAATGGTTTGGGAAATCTGCCAGAGAATCACGAAAAAAACTATCATTTCCAAAATTTTCTCGACACAAGTTGCAAAAAAACTGAGGGTTGTTTTGGCGATGGGTTTAATTTCTTGGGTTAGACGTTGATCAGGGTTGTCAATGGTTGAGTCAAAGTTAATTTTATAATAGGCACGATTGCTAAAATATTTCTGCAATGTATGATCGTTAAGCCATTCATACCAGTCAAGGGCAATTTTCTCCCTCACAAACTTAGAAAGACCTGTTAAGAGAGTTATTAAAGCAAAGCCACCAATCAAAATAGAAAGATTGGTAGTAAACCCAGATAAATCTTTTTCATCAATTACATTAACCAATTCACGCAAAACAAAACTATTGAAAGCATTAAAAGCCACTAAACCGATGATTAATGACAGCAAAAGTACTAACATTCCCCAGGATTTAATAACCTCAGAAAAAACTCTACCATCTGCTTCCATTGGATACCAATAGGCTTCAAGCACGCCTTTCAGCTTATTCCAGAATTCTAGAAAATTAAGCTTTGGATCAGAGTTTTTTGGCGGTGGCTCAGAAATAGGTTGCGACTGCATAATATCAATTAAGTAAATGAATCTTTCCAATCGGTTAGTGGTGTAAGCTGTCGCACATTTATAGAACCTATTTGGTATCTCTCTTGTGACGCTTCACGGGTAAGAATTACAAGTATTTTGGCTAATTCGCTCTAATCCATACTGGGTAAGGATTTTGGGAAAGATACCAAATGGACTCTATAACCTTGCACGGTGATAATTTGTGTTTTTTGGTTTAGCTCCCCTAGCCTCTCCTGCCAATCGCTTGCCAAAATTGTTGCTTGATCAAGTCTAAATTACGCGGTTTGGTTTTAGGACTGAATAGTCCATCTGTTTGCCATTTACCAGCATCTAAACTGATAGCCCAGGCATTGAGCCATGAATTAGCGTTAATTTTTGGCAACATCTCTGGCATCGTATCCTCTAGGGCTCGGTGAAACATAATTTGAGCAACTTCCTCTAATAATTGCAGACTTTTGAGATAATTGTCAATAATTTCTGACTCTGTTTAATTAGCCCAATTTTTAAATAATCGTTGTATCCGATAGAAAAGGGGAAAAAAATTGGCTATAAAATGGATCTTCTAAGTTGATCAGCCAGAATTTTGACATTGGGTTCATAGAGCATTTGCCCATGATTTCCTGGCACTGAAACGACCTGCACGGGTTTGTTACTATAAGGTTGCCATCCCCAATCGGATTGCTCGTAATGGGACATGGCTTGATGTTCTTGCACCACAATTTCTTTGGCATCCTGGGCGCGAAATAAAACAATCGGGGCAGAAATCACAAAATTAGGTTGGTAAGCCGCATAATTGAGGGTAACTCGTTTCATCACCTCAAGATTGGTTTTGAGCAAAGAGAGGGTAGAATGTTCAGGTAACACATTGTGACGATATAAAGCCTCCGCCGCAAGCTCCCAACGGCTTTGATCATCGGATTGGGCGGCTAATTGGTTATAGTTAAGACCCAAAGAAATCCCTTTAACCGCTTCAATTCGTTCAATCATATGCCAAATCCAATCTAGGTCGCTTCTTTGGGTAATATGATCAGGATTAGCCACCAGTCCCGCATCAAATATGCCCAATAAACTAATCGTTTCTCCCTGTTGTTCTAGTTGGAAAGCCATTTCTAAGGCAACCGAACAACCTGATGAGTATCCTATTAAAATATAAGGGCCTTTTGCTTGTTTTTGTCGTAAGGTTTCAATCAGGGAACTGGCATGATCTTCTACTGAAATTGGGAGGGGATGAGAACCATCTCTGCCTGGTGTTTCTAGTCCATAAACAGGATGTTCATCGGCAAAATTCATAGCTAAATCTCGAAAATAGAAGGCGTGTCCATTCGACCCAGCCACACAAAATATTGGTATTTTTTGTCCCGAAGGTTGTAATACTAATAAGTCGGAAATGGATTGTTGTACCTCAACCTGAGACAGTTGTTGTGCCAATTGAGCAATGGTGGGATTTTGAAATAAACTGGTTAAGGACAGTTCCTGATTAAGATTTTTTTGAATCTGATTTAGGAGTTTAATTGCTAGTATTGAATGACCGCCCAAATCAAAAAAGTTATCATGGATGCTAATTTTTTTACATTCAAGCATTAAAGACCAAATTTCAGTTAATTGTTGTTCAATTTTGTTACGAGGAGCTTCATATAAACTTTGAAATTCATGATTAGGAAGCGGTAAAGCTTGACGATCAATTTTGCCATTGGGGGTTAAGGGAAATTCATCTAACTTGATAATTTCTTTAGGAATCATATAATCAGGTAAATAGGTTTTGAGGTGTTGTTTTAATTGTTGAGGAAGATCATCAATTTGTTCACCTGTAATATAGGCCACTAATTGCTGATTATTTTCAGTTTTATGTAAGTTAACAATTGCTTCTTTAACAACAGGATATTCCAATAAAGCTGACTCAATTTCTCCTAATTCAATACGAAAACCTCGTAATTTAATTTGATGATCAATCCGTCCCAAAAATTCAATATTGCCATCATTTCCCCATTTTGCTAAATCCCCGGTTTTATAAACTCGTTCAGTTTTTCCCCATAGATTGACTTCAATAAATTTCTCATCTGTTAAGTCAGGACGATTCAAATAGGCGATCGCTAACCCAACTCCTGCAATACATAACTCGCCTGGAATACCAACAGGAACCGGTTGAAGGTATTGATCTAAAATATAAATTCTTGTGTTACTGATGGGTTTTCCAATCGGAATAGTCATTGTTGTTTTCGGTGATTTCTCAACCAAATACCAAGAAGAAAACGTTGTATTTTCTGTTGGCCCATAGACGTGAAGTAGGTTCTGCGGTGAACCTTTATCTAAGACTTCCTGTACCCATTTAGGATCAACCGCTTCTCCACCAAATAATAGATAACGAAGAGAACTAAAGGCTTCTGGAACTAATGCAGCCAACTGATTGAATAAAGCCGTTGTTAAGAATAGGATACTAACTTGTTGAGATTGAAGACTAGCGGCAAATTTTGATGGTGAAAGCAGTATAGATTTAGGGATAATGACGAGCTTTGCTCCATTCAGTAATGCGCCCCAAATTTCAAACGTCGCAGCATCAAAAGCAATATTTGCGGCTTGAGCAACTCTGTCTTCAGGAGTTATTTGTATGTAGTTAGTTTTTAATACTAAGCGATTGATCGCTTGATGATTTACCGCAACTCCTTTTGGTTTTCCTGTTGAACCAGATGTATAAATGATATAAGCTAAATCATTCGGCTGATTTTCGATACTTAAGTTATCTTTTGATCTAAGTTCAAAATCACAATCACATTTATCTAAGCAAATTAGATGGTCAAGGTTCTTGGCTTGGGATGACAATTTATCTTCAATAATACTTTGTGTTAATAAAATTGAAATTTTACTATCGCTAATGATATAATTTATTCGTGATTCAGGATAGTTCGAGTCAATGGGAACATAAGTGGAGCCTAATTTAAGAATACATAATAACCCGATAATCATTTCTAAAGAAGGCTCGATACAAATACCAATTAAGCTATTGGGTTCAATCTGATAATTTTCTCGTAAATAATGAGCTAACTGATTAGCTTTTTGATTGAGTTCTTGATAGGTTAAACTTTGTTTTTCAAAGAGTAGAGCTATCCTGTTAGGATGGCTTTTGACTTGTTCTTCAAATAAATCAACTAAAGTTTTATCTTGAGGATAATTCGTATTTGTTTGATTCCACAGTTCTAATTGTTTTTGGTCAGCCTTTGTTAGCCAAGATAGGGTAGAAATTGTTTGCTGTGGATTAGTGACAATTTGTTGTAAAAGAATTTCCCAATGTTCTGCCATTCTTTGAATGGTTATTGCTTCAAATAGATCCGTTTCGTACTCCCAGGTACAATTTAATTGACCATCCGATTCTAAAGCTAAAAGGGATAAATCAAACTTAGCAAAGGGATAACTTGAGTCTAACCATTCAATCTTTAATTCTGGCAAATCGAGAGCTTCACTGTCATTATTTTCTACCGCAAATATGACTTGAAAAATAGGATTATAGCTAAGGCTACGAACAGGCTTTAATTGTTCGACAAGAAACTCAAAAGGAATATCCTGATGCTGATAAGCGTCTAAACAAGTTTGGCGAGTTTGCTGTAAAAATTCTTGAAAACTTTGCTCTGGTGTAATTTGATTGCGTAGCACTAAGGTATTGGCAAAAAAGCCGATTAATCCTTCAGTTTGACGATGGGGACGATTGGCAATGGGGGAACCAACACATAAATCATTTTGTCGGCTATAACGAGACAGCAAAAGATTAAAAACTGCCAATAAAAGCATATATAAACTTACCCCTTCTTGTTGACTTAGAATGTTTAATTGCTCAGTTAATTCAGGGGTCAAGGTATGGCTATAATGAGCACCTTCGTAACTTTGTATTGGGGGACGAGGGTAATCGGTGGGTAACTCTAATCGTGGTGGTGCGTCTTTGAGTTGTTTTTTCCAATAGTTAATCTGAGTTTCTAAGACCTCTCCCTGTAACCAATTTCGTTGCCAAGTTGCAAAGTCACTATATTGAATGGGTAGGGGATCAAGAGTAGGTTTTTGTCCCTGGGAAAAGGCAAGATAAGCATGGCGCAATTCACGAATAAAAATACCCATTGACCAGCCATCACTGCTGATATGGTGCATATTTAGCAGTAAAATAAATTGATTGTCTTTTAATTGTAGTAATTTCGCTTTAAATAAAGGGCCAGTCTTGAGATTAAACGGTTCTTGAACATGATTATTGATTAATGTTTGAACCGTTACAGACTGAGTGGGTTGATCAAGATTGCTTAAATCTTGTAGGCTCAAAACATTGAGGTTTTCTATTTTTTTAATCCGAATCTGGGGTTGGCCTTCAACGGTCGGAAAATACATCCGCAAACTTTCATGGCGATTGATGACATAGGTTAAACTCTCAGAAAGAGCATTAATATTTAGCTTTCCCTCTAATTGTAAACAGATTGGCATATTATAGGTGGCATTAGAGTTTTCCATTTGCCCTAAAAACCAAAGTCTTTGTTGAGCAAAAGAAAGCCGTTTTAACGCATTTTTAGGTAATTTAGGAATATCTTTTTGAGATGTAACGGCTTGGTCTTTAGCTGTATTTAAAAATGCTAAAATCTCGGTTTTATTAGTTTTTATTTGTTGGATCAATTCAGCAGGAATGTCATTTTTTGTTTTGCGAATTCGTAACTTATCTCCATCGGCAGAAATTCGACATCCAAGTTGTCGTAGCTGTCCCATTAAGTTGATAATTTGTTGATCATTACTCATAGTTCAATTTCCTCTTCATCTAAATCTAAGGGTTGTGAATCTTCTGAAGCATTAACCCATAAACAAGTATCAAGATAGCTTGCTAATTCCTTGAGAATGGGATATTCAAATAATTTACTTACAGACAATTCGATTTGAAATTGCTCCCGAATACGGCTAATTAATTGAGTTGCTAATAAAGAATGTCCTCCTAAGTAAAAGAAATTATCTTGTCGAGAAATCCCTTCATATTTAAGCAATTTTGACCAGATAGCAGACAGGATAACTTCTGTGTTTGTTTGAGGTAATTCAATATCCGTTGAGACGATGAATGCTTCAGGTGCAGGTAAGGCTTTGCGGTCTATTTTTCCATTGGGAGTTAGGGGTAATTTCGACTGTTGAATAAAATGACTAGGGATCATATAATCAGGGAGGGTTTGCCCTAAAAAGTCCCGCCACTGGTTGCTTAAAACTGGATCAATAGAATTAGGATTAACAGTTAAAGGTTGATTTGCATAATCTTGCCAAGATTGAGAATTTACAGTCTGTTTCAACGCAAAACGCGGCTGACTAAAAGGATAGGTTGTATTGCGTTGAAAAATGACTTGATAAGTGGAAAATTCGCGATCGCTATATTGAATAAAGGGAGTATAGGGTAAGTCCTCTGTTAAGGTTCGTAATGCTTCAGGGTTGATGCCAGTTTCCATCTGGCTTAAAACGGCTTTTAACTGTTTAACAGTTCCCTCAAACTCAGGAATTTTTTCCAATAATACCATTTCTGACATCAGACGAATATTGGGAATATCTTGAATCCCTAATAAATTGGGTTGTTGAGTGTCTAAAATACGTTGAATCTTTTCTAGATTAAGTTGTTCCACTTCCCAGTTTAACCATTGCCATTCTGTAACCAATGTTTGAGATTGATCTAAATACAGGACAACATCGTAACGGAAACGATTCATTTCTGTTTGATTATAACCCCGTTTTAATTCGATTTGAACTTGACTAATCCGAGGATATTTTTGTTTTAGGGCAATAAAGAAATTGGGATCAATCAATAACTCTTCTTCTGTCCTCAGACTGTTTCTGATTCGTTGACGTAATTCGTTAATCGCTAAGTCATCATCCGCACGATAGAATTCAACGGCTGTATGGAAAGCCTCTAGAAGTTTAAAGTTTCTCACATCTCCGATTAAAATTTTCCCCTCCGTTTCTAGAGAATTAATTACCCCATCTAGAACCTGTAATAGGTAATCAATGGAAGGGAAATATTGAATAACAGAATTGAGAATAACTAAGTCATAACTTTTGGGAACAATTTCCTCAAACTGATTCGCTGGACTCTGTTTTAATGTAACCTTTTTCTCAAGATTTTGTAATCTTAAATTTTCCCTAACATACTGTAAAGCTTTGGTTGAAAAATCTGTCCCGATAAAAGTTTGACAATGGGGCGCGATTTTAAATAATAACATCCCAGTTCCACAGCCAATTTCCCAAACTCGTTTAGGTGCTAATTCTAGAATTTGTTCAACAGTTTTGTCTCGCCATTCTTCCATCTCTGCTTTAGCATAGGGTTGTCCTGTGTAGCTATCATTCCAACCAGTAAAATTTAGTGTGGGGTCATCAATTTCGGTGTCTTGCTGATAGTAGCCATCATCAAAAATACTCTGCCACAGTTCTACTTGTTGCCCTGCTAGTTGTTTGACTTCTGAGTCTTTTCCTATGTCACTGGGAACAATATAGGCAACTAAGCGGGGATCAAAACCTGTATCTTCCCGCAAAATTACAACAGATTCTTTAACGTTAGGATGTTGGACTAAGGCAGTTTCAATTTCCCCTAATTCAATGCGAAAACCTCGCAGTTTTACTTGTTGGTCAATGCGTCCTAAAAATTCTAGATTTCCATCAGTTCGCCACTTTGCTAAATCTCCTGTTTTGTAAATTCGTTCAATTTTTCCCAAGAGGTTAACTTCAATAAATTTCTCTGATGTTAAGTCGGGACGATTCAAATAACCCCGCGCTAACCCAACTCCAGCAATACATAACTCTCCTGGGATTCCTGGGGGTAAAATTTGCTGATTCTCATCTAAAATATAAACCCGAATATTATCTAATGGTTTGCCAATAGTGGGTTTTTGACCATTTGCTTGACAAAGAGCAAGGGTAGCCGTTACCGTCGCTTCTGTCGGCCCGTAGCAGTTAAATAAACGTCTTTCATCTGCCCATTTTTCTACCACTTCAGTAGAACAAGCTTCGCCCCCAACCGTTATATTTTCTAAATGGGATAAGTTTGCCTGGGGTAAAACCGATAAGGCAGAAGGCGATAAAAAGCTATGGGTAATTTGGTTCGTTTTTAGAAAGTTGACTAAGGTTTGGGTGGGTAGTAAGGTTTCTTTTTTGGCTAAGTATAAACACGCACCATGAATCAGATTAGTGGCGATTTCACCAATGGATAAATCAAAACTAAAAGACCCAAATTGAAGTAAACGACTGTGCGGTTTAACGTGAAACAGTTTGCCCCAATTTAAGCTAAGATTAACAATTGCTTGATGTTCAATCATCACTCCTTTTGGTTGTCCTGTTGAACCCGAAGTGTAAATCACATAAGCTAAATTATTGGGTTTACGGAAAACAGTGGGATTATTAATGGGGTATTGGGCAAATTCATTGTCATCTAAACACAAAACCTTGTCAGCTTGAACCCATTGATCTAAAGGTAATTTGTCTTTAAGGTTACGCTGAGTTAATAAAACTGTTGCTTGACAATCTTCTAAGATTAAATAAATGCGATCGCCAAGATAATTGGGATCAATGGGTACATAGGCGGAACCTGTTTTAAGAATCCCTAACATTCCAATAATCATGTCTAGGGAACGTTCAACACAGATACCCATTAAAGTGTCTGGTTTAATGGTGTAATGTGTCAGTAAATAATGAGCCAATTGATTCGCTTTGGCATTAAGTTGTTGATAGGTTAAACTTTCTTGTTCAAAGACTAAGGCTAAATTATTAGGATTTTCCTGGACTTGTTGCTCAAATAAATCTACTAAGGTTTTATCTTGGGGATAATGAGTCTCTGTTTGATTCCATAATAGTAACTCTTGCCGATTAGTTTCTGTGAGTAAAGGTAGGGTCTTAATAGATTGTAGTGGGTTGCTAACAATTCCCTCTAGCAACAATTTAAACTGTTCTGCCATTCTTTGAATGGTGATGGCTTTAAAGAGATCGGTGGCATATTCCCATGTACAGTATAGTTGGCCATCTCTTTCCACTAAATCTAATAGCAAATCTACTTTAGAAAAGGGATAAGTTTGCTCCAGATCTTCAATTTTAAGCCCAGTTAAGCTGACATTTTTTCCTGATTTTTCGATATTTTGTAACACGATAACCACTTGATATAAAGGGTTATAACTTAATGTGCGTTCTGGTTGTAGTTTTTCGACCAAATACTCAAAAGGAATATCTTGATTACCATAGGCATCTAAACAGACTTGACGACTTTTTTGTAGTAATTCGCTAAAGCTTTGTTCAGGTTTAACTTGACTACGCAAAATCAAAGTATTGACGAAAAAACCGAGAGATTTTTCTGTATAACTATGGGTGCGATTGGCAATACCAGTTCCAATACATAAATCATCTTGGCGACTGTAACGAGACAGTAAAATACTAAAAGCTGTAAACAGGGTCATAAATAAACTAACTCCCTGTTTTTGACTTAAATTTTTTAATTTTTCAGTCAGTTCTTGACCTAAAGAATATTCTTCTCGTCTCCCTTGATAACTAGGTTTGGCAGGGCGGGGATAATCTGTGGGCAACTCTAACAATTTAGGCGCGTCTTTTAGTTGTTTTTTCCAATAATTTTCTTGACTTTCCAGGACATCCCCCGTTAACCAATGACGCTGCCAAACCGCATAATCACTGTATTGAATGGGCAAAGGAGCTAAATTCGGCATATTTCCAGCCATAAAAGCATCATAAGCTTGTTCCCATTCGCTTTTGAACACTCCCATTGACCAGCCATCACTGATAATATGGTGCATATTCAAGAGTAATACGTTTTTCTCTGGATTTAATTGCAGTAATTTGGCCTTAAACAGCGGCCCGTTGCTTAAATCAAAGGGATATTGAGCATCGCTATCAATCATTTCTTGTACCGTTTTGGCTTGAACTTGGGGATCAAGTTCTTGTAAGTCCAGGATTTCCAGTACGCTAATTTCCTCCACATTATGCACAAAAATTTGTGGTTCTCCCGACTGAATGGGGAAAGAAGTACGCAGAATGGTATGACGTGAGAGAAGATAGGCAAAACTATTACGCAACGCTTCTAGATTTAAGTTACCCTCAAGTTGCAATGCACTGGGCATATTGTAGGTCAGTGAAGTCCCATCCCCTTCTAGTTGGGCCATAAACCAAAGTCTTGATTGAGCAAAGGATAGCACTTTCGGTTCATCGGGGGTCTGGGGCGTGAGAGGCGGTAAGGCGAACACTCTATTTTCTTGTTCAATTGCTGTTGCTAACTCAGCTAAAATACTTTGCTCAAATATTTTACGAACGGCTAATTCTACCCCAAAACTGTTACGAATACGGGTAACTAATTGGGTGGCTAATAGGGAATGTCCTCCTAATTCAAAGAAGTTATCCCGACGACCCACTGACTTGATTTTCAAGAGGTCTTGCCATAAACTGGCTAATAATTCTTCCGTGGGAGTAACAGGCATTTGGCCATCGGTAAATATTTTTAAATCAGGGATCGGTAGGGCTTTTTTATCTAATTTTCCATTAGGGGTTAGGGGAAAAGTTTCCAAGATCATAATCTGACTTGGAATCATGTAATTGGGCAAACGGCTTTTGAGTAAGCTTTTCAATTCATCCCTAACATCACGCTGTTTTTCTTGCGGGATAATATAAGCCACTAATTGCTGATTATTTTCTGTTTCATATAGGTTAACAACAGCTTCTTTAACGACAGGATGCTCCAACAAAACTGCTTCAATTTCCCCTAATTCAATGCGAAATCCTCGCAGTTTTACTTGCTGGTCAATACGTCCCAAAAATTCCAGATTTCCGTCATCTCCCCATTTTGCTAAATCCCCTGTTTTATAAATTCGTTCAGTTTTTCCTAATAAGTTAACTTCAATAAATTTTTCAGCTGTTAAGTCGGGACGATTCCAATACCCCCTCGCTAAACAGACTCCTGCAATACATAATTCTCCTGGTATTCCTGGTGGTAAGATTTGCTGGTTCCCATCTAGAATATGGGCGCAAACATTCTCTAATGGTTTACCAATATTGGGTTTTTGACCATTTGCTTGACAAAGAGAAAGTGTCGCTACTACTGTCGTTTCTGTCGGCCCATAGCAGTTAAAAAACTGCCTTTGATTTGCCCATTTTTCTATCACTTCAGCCGAACAAGCTTCCCCCCCGACAGCTATATTTTTTAAATGGGACAATTTGGCTTGGGGTAAAACAGACAAGACTGAAGGAAGTAAACAAGTATGGGTGATTTGGTTCGTTTCTAGAAATTCTACTAGGGTTTGAGTAGGTAGTAATGTTTCTTTTTTTGCTAAGTATAAACAAGCACCATGACTGAGACTCGTGGCGATTTCACCAATGGATAAATCAAAACTAAAAGACCCAAACTGAAGTAAACGACTTTGCGGTTTAACATCTAATAGTTTGCCAAAATTCAAGTTAAAATTAACAATTGATTTGTGTTCAATCATTACCCCCTTAGGTTGCCCTGTTGAACCCGAAGTATAAATCACATAAGCTAGGTCATTAGGCTTACTTTGAACTGTTAAGTTATGGATTGGGAATAAATCATAATCAAACCAATCTAAATCAATAAACTGACTTAAAGATTTTAAGTGAGATAGGGATAATTTATCTTGAAGAAAAGTCTGGGTTAATAGGAGTGAAATTTTACTATTTTCTAAAATAAATTTAATTCTATCTTCTGGATAATCGGAGTCAATCGGAACATAAGCAGCCCCCGCTTTTAAAACCCCTAATAAACCGATAACCATTTCTAAGGAACGTTCGGTACAAATCCCAATTAAGCTATCTGGTTCAATCGGATAGTTTTCCCGTAGATAATGAGCTAACTGATTGGCTTTTTGATTTAGTTCTTGGTAAGTTAAACTTGTCTGTTCAAAGACTAATGCTATCTTATCAGGGGTTTTATTGACTTGTTCTTCAAATAAATCAACTAAAGTCTGATCTTGGAAATAGTTACTATCCGTTTGATTCCAACTTTCTAGTTGTTTTTTGTTAGATTCCGTCAGCAAAGGTAAAGTATTAATTGATTGTTGAGGATTATCAACAATTCCCTGTAATAAGACCTCTAAATGTTTTACTATCCCTTGAATGGTCTTGGCTTCAAATAAATCTGTCCGATATTCTAATTCTGCGATTAACCCCTGGGGAGTTTCCCGACAAATCAACCCCAAATCAAATAAAGTTGTTTTGTTTTCCCAATCAAAATTACTGATGGTTAACTCTGGTAATTCTAAGGTCTCTTGAGATTCATTTTGTAAGGTAAAAAACACTTGAAATAAGGGATGATTACTCAGTGATCGCTCAATTTGTAATTCATCAATTAATTTCTCAAAGGGTAAGTCTTGATGATCATAAGATGCTAGGGTTTTATCCTTAACCTGTTGCAACAATTCCAAAAAAGTAAGATGTCCTTGTAAATTAGTTCGTAAGGCTAAAGTGTTCACAAAAAAGCCCATTAACGGCTCTAACTCTTGACGGTTTCTATTAGCGATCGCCGTTCCAATGACAATATCTTCCTGTCCACTATAGCGATAAAGTAGCACGGTAAAGGCAGTTACAAGGGTCATAAACAGAGTTGTCCCTGATGTTTGACTTAATCCCTTCAATTGCTGTGTTAAAGTCAGATTGAGATGTATAGATTGACTAGATCCCTCATAGGTTTGTACAGAGGGACGGGGTTTATCAATGGGGAATTCTAAGAGAGGGGGAGCATTTTTTAACTGTTGCCGCCAATAATTGAGTTGGGTTTCTAGTATTTCTCCCTGTAACCATTGTCGCTGCCAATGGGTAAAATCAGCGTATTGAAGAGCTAATTTTGGCAAAGAAGCCGGTTGATTCAGACGAAAAGAGCTATAAAGAGTAGATAATTCTTGACGGAATAGATCAACTGACCAACCATCAAAAATAATGTGATGAATAACCAACAATAAAATATGAAATTGAGGGTTAATTTTGAGTAATTTTACCCTTAATAAAGGACTGGTTGATAAGTCAAAAGAGGTTTGCAGTTCTTCGGTTGCTAATTGTCGCACCTTCTCTAATTTAATATTTTCTGTCTCTCCTTCTAAATTAATTACTGGGATGCTTAACTGATAAGGAGGATTAATAACCTGTACAGGAGACTCATTAACCACAGAAAAAGTCGTTCGTAATATTTCATGACGGTTAATAATTTCTGTGATCGCTTGCTCTAGTGCTTTTAAATTAAGACTTCCCTTAATTTGCCAAAAAATAGGCACATGATAAGGAGAATTTTCTTGATCAAATTGAGCTAAAAACCAAAGTCTCGTTTGAGCAAAAGATAGAGGAATATCTTCTTCTCTTGATACAGGAATCAATGATAATTTTTGTTTCTTTTGATTATTACCCGTTTTTGATTGCTGCTGCTTCAGCTTTTGCAGCACTAATTCTCGTTTTTCAGGAGAAAGATTTTCTAAACGTTTTAGCAGATCACTCATAGGATTTGTAGGTTCTCTGGGAATTGGGTTTATAAATTTATCTTATCTAGTCCATGGGTGAACGCAATTCGTCCCTACATAAGGTTTTTAGAGAAGTCCAAAAGCAGCAAATTTGACAATTGATACCACTGATCCAAGAGAGCCGATTTTTAGTAGCCACATTTTGTATTCCTCATTTTTACCTGCTTTTATAATATAACGGTAGTTGACTTGAAAATCACAAAGTTAATTGTTGTGCTGCTTCATCTTCAGATAACTCGTCAATCTCCCCTAAGATTTGGGCCAACTCATCACCCTTTACTTGTTCAATCTGTTGGTTAACAACTTTCTCTGCTAGTTGGCTAATGGTAGGATTTTCAAACAAGTAGCGGAAAGGAAACTCAATTTCAAAGGTTTCTTTTAATCGAGAAATCAGTTGGGTTGCTAGTAAGGAATGACCCCCTAACTCAAAAAAATTATCATATATCCCTACTTTTGTCAACTGTAGAACTTCAGTCCAAATTGTTACTAATTCCCGTTCTGTAGAAGTCCGAGGAGCAACAAATTCGACTCCGAAATTTTGCTGAGAAATATCAGCAGCAGGTAAACCAAGACGATTAATTTTACCATTAGGAGTGAGAGGAAATTTGTCTAAAAAGACAAAAGCATTCGGAATCATATAATTAGGCAACTTTTGACTCAGAAAATTTCTGACATCACGGGCTGCTAATTGATGATTCTGGGGAACAAGATAAGCAACTAAAGATTTATTCCCCGGAACATCTTCTCTTATTGTAACAATGGCTTCTCGTATTTCAGAATAATTAGTTAAAACCGTTTCAATTTCCCCTAATTCAACGCGGAAACCGCGTATTTTTACCTGATTATCAATGCGCCCCAAAAATTCCAGATTTCCATCGGTCAGACGACGCACTAAATCTCCTGTTTTATAAAGACTATCCTCAGCTAAAAAAGGATTATCAATAAACTTTTCATGGGTTAAAATTGGCTGATTCAAATAACCTCTGGCAACACTTTTTCCGCCTATGTAAACTTCCCCCGGAACCCCGATAGGAACCCGTTGTAAATTATGATCAAGTAAGTAAACTCTTCTATCTCCAATAGGTTTACCAATGGGAATTGAGTTGACATTTTGATCGAGTTGTTTGGCAATCACATAACAAGAGGTAAATACGGTACATTCTGAAGGACCATAACCATTAATAATTTGTGTTTGTGGTAATAAATCTAAAGCACGACGAACATGAGAAACAGACAACGCTTCTCCTCCTATGATCAGTTGTTTAACTTCTAATAAAGCTTCTGGAATTGTATCAATAATTAAGTTAAATAAAGCACAAGTCAGCCAGAGAATATTCACCCCTTCTTCTTTGATAATTTTACTCAAGTTTTCGGGAGTGGGAATATTGTCTGGAAAAAGCACACAACGTCCCCCATAAAGCAATGGTGGCCACAATTCTAAAGTTAAAGCATCCCAAGAAATTGAAGAATGTTGTAGCCAAATATTGTCAGCATCAAGCTTAATATAATCAACCCCAAACATAAAACCGATGAAGCTACGATGAGGGACTTCTGTTCCTTTTGGGGTTCCCGTTGAACCTGACGTATAAATAATATAAGCTAAGTTATCGGGAGTAACTTGAGTTGATAAATTTTCAGAGGAATATTGACTAATATTTTCCCATTCTGACTCGATATTAATGACCTGCTTAATATGATCAATTGGTAATTGATTAGATAAATGAGTTTTAGTCAAAAGTATAGGGCATTTTACATCTTCGAGCATGAAAGTTAATCTTTCTACTGGATAAGTAACATCTAAAGGAACATAGGCTCCTCCTGCTTTAAGAATCCCTAAAATTGCAACTACCATTAAAGGCGATCTTTCAATACAAACCCCTATTTTATCCTCTAATTTTATGCCTAAAAATTGTAAATAATGGGCTAATTGATTAGCTCTTTGGTTTAATTCTTTATAGGTTAATTGTTCATTTTTATAAATGATCGTGATCGCATCAGGAGTCTTTTCTACCTGTTTCTCAAATAACCGATGAATACATTGATAGTCAATATTTTTGATCAGAGAATCATTTTGATTTTCTGCCAATATTAATTGTTCTTCCTCCGCTTTAGTTAATAATGAAAATTCAGAGAGACGTAGTTCTGGATGATTCGCCATTCCCGCTAATAAGGTTTGCAAATGTCCAATCATACGCTCAATGGTTTCTGCTTCAAAGCGACGGGTATCATAGACAATTCTTCCTGATAATTCTACATTAGGAATAATCACAACTGTCAAAGGATAGTTTGTTCTTTCTAAACACCGAATATCAGTAATTTCTAAGGTTTTTTCCGAAGCATTTTTCGAGGAATCTACTGGATAATTTTCAAATACCAAAATACTTTCAAATAAAGACATTTTCGGCGGAATATCACTATTTTTCTGAATATCAGCCAAGGAATAATAAGTATAGGGTTCTTGTTCAAATTGCTGACTTTGTAATGTTTTTAACCAAGGAATTAATTTCTCTTGTCCAGAAATTTGTAATCGCACTGGTAAAGTATTGATAAATAGCCCAACCATTGTATCAATGTTTGGTAACTCACTCGTGCGTCCAGATACCGTTGCGCCAAAAACAATATCCGTTTCTCCACTATAACGAGAAAGCAGTAAACCCCAAGCTCCTTGAACTAAATTATTAAGGGTTAAATGATGTTTTTGTGCCAATGATTGTAATTGATTGGTAATCCCAAAAGATAACTGAAAAGGGATTTCTTGATAAGTTTCTTGTTGGGGTTGATTCTTAATCAATTTATCAACAATCAGAGGTATAGGTGCTTCAAACCCTTTAAGTCTTTGTTGCCAAAATTTCTTAGCTTGAGAACTATCTTGTTGCTGTAACCAACTAATATATTCTCGATAGGGATGACAGAATTTTAATTGTAAAGATTCGCCGCGATTATAACTTTCATAGCAGTCAAAAACCTCTTGAAGAATGATCTGCATTGACCAACCATCAAGCAGAATATGATGATGACTCCAAATAAATTGATAACTGTCGGTTGCTAACTGTATTAAAGTAAAGCGCATTAAAGGTGCTTGATCAAGTTCAATTCCTGAAGCTCGATCGCTTTTCAGAAATGACTCTAATGCTTCCTTTTGTTGTAAATTATTCCAATGTTTCCAGTCATAAATCATCCATGATAACTCTACCTTCTGGCTGACTATTTGCAGAGGCTTTTCAATTTCTTCCCAATGAAAAGAAGTTCTTAATACAGGATGTTTGGCCACAACTGTTTGCCAAGCGTTTTGAAAACAGGAAGGATTTAATTGTCCTTTTAAGGTACAAACTAGCTGCTCAAAATACACCTCAGACTCTGGGGAATAAAGGGTATGAAAGAGCATCCCCTGTTGCATGGGGGAAAGAATATAAATATCTTCAATATTGTTCATCAAACTGACCCCTTTTTAGATTTCTTTTGATTGATTTTTGACAAGAATTTATCTAGCTGTTCTTGACTCACTTGAGCCGCAGAAAAGTCTGATGGTGTATAACCTTTATCCTGGGATGACTGGCAGTGAATAATTAGGCTTTTTAAGGCACTCATAAATCCATCGGCTAATCTTTCAATCGTATCCCGTTGATGAACTTGCTCACTATAAACAAATTGCATTTCTAATTTTTGAGAACGAATTAATCCACTAATTTCTAGCAAATGACTGCGGTTTCCCACAAGACTTCGTTCCGTTTTCCATTCTTTGACTTCTCCTAGAACCCCTGATGCGGATAGTACCTGATCAAATTGACCTAAATAATTGAAACTAACTTGTGCTTTTATTAAATCCTCAAATTCTTTTTTAACCTCTTCATCTTTAGACAAATACTTTAAAACACCATAACCAATACCACGATTGGGTAAACGACGCAGTTGCTCTTTAACTGATTTTAAGGTTTCTGGAAGTTGTCCCGTTTTACTCCCTTGTAGTCTTACTGGAAATAAGGTGGTAAACCAACCAACAGTACGAGACAAATCTATCACTTCAAATAAATCTTCCCGTCCATGGCCTTCTAAGTCAACAATTAAGGATTTTTCTCCTGTCCATTGGCTAAAACTTTCCAGTAAAGCAGTTAACAAGACATCGTTAATTTGGGTATTATAAACACTAGGAACATCTTGCAATAATCCACAAGTTTCTTCTTCATTCAAAGATAAGTTAATGACTTGAGCAGAGCTTAACTGATTGCTCTCTTTTGTCCAGGGATAATCAATGGGTAAGGAAACAATTTTTTCTGTTAATTGGGATACCCAATAATCCTTTTCTTGTTTTAATTTTTCAGATTGACTATAGCTGACTAACTGGTTAGACCAATCTTGAAATGAAGTGGTTTTTAGCGGTAATTTAATTTCTTGACCTTGACTAATTTGTTGATAGGCTGTAGCTAAATCTTCAAGTAAAATGCGCCAAGAAATTCCATCTATCGCTAAGTGATGAATGACGATGAGTAATTGACTGGGTTGTTCATTTCCTAAGTTAAATAAAACAACTTTGACAATATGTCCTGTGGCTAGGTTTAGACTCCTTTGAGTTTCTTTATCTTTGGCTATAATTGCTGTTTTTTGTTCGTTTGGAGACAGTTGTGATAAATCAATTACCATCAAAGGAACTAAATCTGTTGCGGGATCATTAACTTGAGTTAGACTTTCATTTTCTTGAATATAGCGCAATCGCAAAGCATCATGATGATTCAATAATGCCTGTATAACTTGCTTCAATAGTTCTGGGTTTACTGTTGCTGTAACTGCAATTAATGCTGATTGATTAAAGTAATTAATATCAGGTAAATCTTGCTCAAATAACCAATGTTGAATGGGGGTTAAAGGGATAATTCCTGTGACTAATTCTTGATTAGCTTTTACTTGCTTATCCATTCCGACAACGGTAGCTAATTCGGCAATAGTTTGATACTGAAAAAGCTGCTTAGGACTGAACTTTAATCCCATTTGATTCGCTTTGGAAATCATCTGAATACTAAGAATCGAATCTCCTCCCAGTTCAAAGAAATTATCATGGATACTAACTCTTTCCAGTCTTAAAACCTCAGCCCAAATTGTTGTTAAACGTTCTTCTATATGAGTTTTAGGCGCAGTAAATTCACTCACTAACGAGTAAGTCGTTTCTGGAATAGGTAAGGCACGATGGTCAACTTTGCCATTATGAGTAACGGGAATTTCTTCCAGGAAAACGAAAGCAGAGGGAACCATATAAGGCGGTAATTTTTGCTTAAGATAATGGCGGATTTCTTCGATTTTGTTTTGATGTTTATTTCCTACGATATAAGCAATTAATCGCTTAATACCTGGACTATCCTCTCTGGCAATTACAACTGATTGTTTGATGGATGAATATTGATCTAAAACTGTTTCAATTTCAGTCAATTCAATGCGAAAACCCCGAATCTTGACTTGAGAGTCAATGCGCCCTAGAAATTCCAAATTACCGTTGAATTTATAGCGAACTAAATCCCCTGTCTTATAGAGTTTTTCCCCTGTTTTAAAAGGGTTATCTATAAATTTTTCGACCGTTAATTCTGGTTGGTTTAAATAACCCCTTGCTATCCCTAAACCCCCGATATGAAGTTCTCCAGGTACGCCAATAGGGATCGGTTGTAGGTATTGATCTAAGATGTAAACTTGGACGTTATCAATGGGTTTTCCGATGGGAATTTCTGGTTGATTAATAGGGCTTTTTTCTAGATAGTGTAGGGTAGAGACAACGGTGGATTCTGTGGGTCCATAACTATTAACCAGTTGGGGATATTGTCCCACATATTCCTGCCACATTTTTACCCTTTCTGGTAACACTCGCTCACCCCCTAAAATTACCAGTCTCAAAGATGGCGGTAATCGAAGATTTTCTTGAATAATTTCACTGACTAATAAATGCCAGTAAGCGGTGGGTAAATCCCAAATTGTTACTTCTTTTTTCTGAGATTCTTGTATAAATGCTGAGACAGATTTCATCATTTCTTCTGTTCTCAGAACTGAGGTTCCTCCACAACTTAAACAAGGATAAATTTCTTCTGCCGCTGCGTCAAAATTAATGGAAGCGAATTGTAGGACAGTATCTTGTGCGGTTATTTCATATTTTTTTATCGCACTCTGGGTAAAATTAATCAAGGATTGATGTTCAATTAATACCCCTTTTGGTTGTCCCGTAGATCCTGATGTATAGATAACATAAGCAAGATTTTTTTCATTTAATAAAAGTTCAGGATTCTCGCTACTTTCCTGAGCAATAATGTCTTTTTGACTATCTAAACAAACCCATTGAAGTGCCTGTTGAGTTTTTAAATTTGCCCATTTTTCTAAAGTAACCGCAATAGAAACTTGAGCATCATTAACCATATAAGCCAGTCTATCTTCTGGATAGGTGGGATCTAGGGGTAAATAGGCTCCTCCTGCTTTGAGTATTCCTAATAGTCCAATAAACATTTCTAAGGAACGTTCTAGAAAAATGCCTACTAAGTCGTCAGGTTTAACTCCCAATGTTTTCAGATAATGAGCAAGTTGGTTTGCCCGTTCGTTTAATTGTTGATAGCTGAGGGATTTATCCTCAAATATAACAGCGATCGCCTCTGGTGTTTTCTTGACCTGTTCTTCAAAAAGTTGATGGATTCCGTTAACTTTCGGATACTCAGCTTGAGTGTTATTCCATTCCACTAATAACTGATGTTTCTGTTGCTCTGTTAACAGGGAATATTGAGACAGTTTTTGATTGGGATTAGCTAAAATCCCTTGTAATAGGGTTTGATAATCTTTGACCATTCTGTTGATAGTAGATTCCTCGAAGAGGCCAGTATTATATTCCCAAACCATCGTAATTCCTTCGGTTTCAATTCCCTTTGTTTCCAAAGTCGAATTACGTCCAACTCGTTGCTCAGAACGAGGAATGACCACAATATCTAAATCAAATTTTGCCGAATTATTAGCAAGGGCATCATTCGGTTTAATGCTCAATCCGGGCAAATTCAAATCAGGCAACTGAGCATCATGGAAACTAAACATCACCTGAAATAAAGGGTTATAACTTAAATGACGAACGGGTTTTAACACTTCGACGACTTTATCAAAAGGTAAGTCTTCATTGGCATAGCCTTCTAGGGTAACTTGACGTACTTGCTCTAACAGTTGTTTAAAGGTAGGATTTCCCGAAACATCAGTACGAAGTACGATATTATTGACAATCATGCCAATAAGTCCCTCTGTCTCTCGCAACCGTCGGTTAGCCACTCCAGAACCCACACAGATGTCTTCTTGGCCTGTATAGCGGTAAATTTGCGCGACAAAGACTGCAAACATACTCATGAAAAGCGTTACCCCCTCTTGGCGGCTTAGGCTTCTTAGAGGTTGACAAACATCTAAAGGAAGATCTACTCGTACTCTTCCTCCCCCATAGGTTTGCTCGGTTGGCCGAGGACGATCATAGGGTAATTCCAATAGAGGAGGACTACCCGCTAATTTTTGATGCCAATAGTTGAGTTGTGCTGTTGCTTCCTCTGTTTTCGTCCATTCTCGTTGCCAATGGGCAAAGTCCACAAACTGCAAGGAAGGTTCACTTAAGGGAGAAGGTTTTCCTTGAGAAAACGCTTGATAAAGGGCAACTAATTCCTTTAAAAATAAATTAAATGACCAGCCATCATGAACCATGTGATGTTCCACATGAATTAACACCCATTCCTGTTCATTGAGTTTTAATAACGTCCAATGTATCAACGGTAATTGACTAATATCAAAGGGTTTGTGGACTGCCTCTTCAGTCAATTTTTCGACTTCCTTTTGTTGTTTATCTTTGGGAATATTTTGTAAGTCAATGACGGGTAATTTAACGGGTTCAGGGGGATGAATGACTTGTACCAGTTTTCCGTCTATGGCAGGAAAGGTGGTGCGGAATATTTCATGACGACGTAAAATTTCACTGATACTTTCTTCTAAAACAGATACATTTAAAAAGCCTTTAATGCGTAAACTTTCTTGAAATTGATAGGCGGTGATAGAGGGGGCTAATTGTTCAATAAAATAAACCCTTTCTTGAGCAAAGGAAACAGGCAAATGACCGTCCCGTGAAATGGGTTTGATTGTTTTAAAACTCGTGGTTTTTTTAACTTGCTGTTGCTCTGTAATCGTTTGACTTAAATCTCCAATTGTGGGATTCTCCAACAATTTTTTAAAGGAAACTTCAACCTGAAAAATATCACGTATTCGAGATAAAATTTGTGTGGCAATGAGGGAATGTCCCCCCAAGTGAAAAAAGTTGTCATTGACTCCAATGTTTTCTAATCCAAATACCTGATGCCAAATGTTTGCTAATTTTTCTTCTTGGTGATTACGAGGAGCAATAAAGGGGGTTTGACGATCGCTTCCGTCATAATCGGGTGTGGGTAAAGCTTTGCGGTCAATTTTTCCATTGGGAGTAAGGGGCAACTCATCTAATACCACAAAAGTCCCAGGAATCATATAACTCGGCAGCTTATCCTTCAGAAATTGTTGCAGAGTTACTGTTAGACTTTCCTCGCTTGAATGGGGAACAAGATAAGCAACTAATTGTTTATTTCCCAGAGTATCGGCTCGATCAATCACAACGGTTTGAGCGACTTGATGATGTTGGAGTAAAACGGTTTCAATCTCTCCTAATTCAACCCTAAAACCACTGATTTTAACTTGATGATCGATTCTTCCTACATACTCTAAATTACCGTCGGCTAAATACCTGCCTAAATCCCCTGTTTTGTACAATCTTTCTGAGGGGTTAAAGGGGGCTTGAATAAATTTTTCAGCCGTTAATTCGGGACGATTCAAATAACCCCTAGCAACTGCAGTACCGCCGATATAAATTTCTCCAGGTGTTTCGGGAGGAACGATTTTTAAGGTCTCATCTAAAATATAAATTGGAATATTTTCCCCTAAACTTTTTCCAATAGGAATTTCCGCCCTGTTGCGTTGACTTTCTGTTAGTTGGGACAGGCGACAAAGGCTTACCTCAATTGTCCCTTCTGTGGGGCCATAACCATTAATTAATTCAGGAAAATTTCCGATATTTTTAAACCACATTCTTACCAATTCTGGTTGAATTCTTTCGCCGCCGATAATGATTAATCGTAAACTGTCTGGTAATGCTATTTTACTATTAATTAATTCATTGACGAATAAATGCCAGTAAGCGGTGGGTAAGTCTAGCACCGTTATTCGCCAATCTTGAGATTTTTGAACAAATAAGGGAATGGAACTGATCATTTCTTCAGTTCGTAAGACCAAGGTCGCACCAGAACAAAGAGTAACATAGATTTCCTCTGCTGCCATATCAAAACTGATAGAGACAAATTGAAGAAAGCGATCGCTTGTCGTCATCTGATACTGGGCGATCGCTAGTTGAGTAAAGTTCACTAGGGATCGGTGTTCAATCATTACCCCCTTGGGTTTGCCCGTTGATCCTGATGTATATATGACATAGGCTAAATTCTCAGCCTCTACTGTATTAACCAAATTCTCTTGACCATAAGTGGCAATTTTTTCCCATTGACTATCTAAACAAACTACCTGCCCTTCATAGTCAGCAATTAAGCTGGAATTTTGCGATTGCGTGACCAACACAGAGATTTGAGCATCCTGCACCATGTAGGTCAATCTTTCTTTGGGATAAGCTGGATCTAGCGGAACATAGGCTCCCCCCGCCTTAAGAATCCCCAATAAGCCAATAATCATCTCTAGGGAACGATCAACACAAAGTCCCACCAATGTCTCAGACTTAACCCCCAAGGTTCGCAGATAATGCGCCAGTTGATTCGCTTTGCTATTTAACTCCCCATAGGTCAACTGCCCTTGTTCTGAAAGGATAGCCACCGCTTCGGGTGTGCGTTCAACTTGGATTTCAAATAATTGGTGAGTACATTGATTGAACATGGGAAAAATACCTAGAGAAGTCAGTAGCTAGAAGCCCTAGTTTTCGACAGTAACATGAAGATCTCTAAATTACAAGGCGATAACTTAAAAAAATCTGTATTTAACGGGGTGACAAGAGCCTCTGGTAAATATGGCACTTATCGGTATCTCGACGTACAGTTTTTTTTACAAAGCTTGCTGAGTAAGGATTTTAGCTTTTTGTCTGCACGGTTTAATTAAGCAAACTGCTGTATATTCTTATCAACCTCAATTGTCAACATTCCACATTGGCAGTAATATCAATGCTGTAAGTCATTCAATTTATCGGCAGGACTTTGTGGCAATTTGGTTCTTCTGGCTTCTTGGTTTAAATTGTATCAAGTCGATACAAAAAAGTCGGGTGTTAATCATGGAATCCTTAACGTAAAAGGCTTTTATCCAGTATTATAGTCATTTCAATTAAGATTGAGAATATCAATCCCAGAGTTCATAAGGGTTTTGTCGGTCTAGAGTGTATCAGATTTATCTGAAATGACTATAGTTTTATTTACCATTGTCAACCCAGAAGAGCCAGCAATTTTAATGAATTAATGAATTAGAGGAAAAATGGAAACTCTTCCTATTAAAATTTCAGATACGACCTTACGAGATGGGGAACAACAAGCTGGATTGTTCTTTCCCCATAAAATGAAACAGGAATTTGCTCATTTAATTGCCCAAACAGGGGTGTCTGAGATCGAAATAATGCCTTGTGTTTGTGATGACGAAACAAAATTAGTCAAAACTTTAGTATCACAAGGATTAACGCATCAAATTATTGCTGCCACCCCGATCAAAAAGGACTTTATAGATATGGCTAAAGACTGTGATCTTGGTCAGATCGTACTTTTTAAAGGGCTTTCTGATCGCTTACTCTTTCTACGGGATCGCGAAATCTCCCAGATGAAAGAGTTTCAAGGAAAGACCATTGATGATCCCATTCCTGACCACATTATTAACCGCATCCGTCAAAATGCCATTGATGAAATTGTTGAGCATTTACGCTATGCAACTCAGGAAGCAGGATTAAGGGTAAAATTTGCGATCGAGGATGCCTCAAGAGCCGATTTTGACTTTTTGGTTGAGTGCTTGCGTACCTTCAGTCCTTATGTTGAACACTGTTACCTCTGTGATACCGTTGGGGTTCTGACTCCCGAAAAAAGTTATATTTGGGTTAACGATCTCTTGCAAAGCACCACAGGGGCCAATCTGGGGGTACACTACCATAATGATTTAGGTTTGGCTTTAGAAAATACCCTACAATCAGTGATGGCTGGAGCGACCCTAGTTTCGGGAACCTTTGGCGGCATTGGTGAGCGTTCAGGAAATGTTGCCATTGAGCAGGTATTAAACGGCTTAAAAGTTCGCTTTGGCATTGAAGTCGAAGGCATTAACTATGAGGCGATCGCCCCAGTTCTGGATTATATGGAACAAAAAAGCATTCGTCCTGCCGCTCCTTACTCCCAACAAGCACAACGCCATGAATCTGGCATTCATGTTAAGTCTTTGTTAAGCGATCCTAAAAGTTATGCCGTGTTGCCCCACAACACGATTGAGATTCTCTTTGGCAAATGGAGTGGTGCCAGTAATTTCCGTTATTTATTTGAAAAAGAACTCAATCATCCCCAACCCAAGGAACAATATGAGAAAATGCGCTCTGTGATCAAAACCTTGGCTGTAGAACAAGAACGGTATTTTACCGCCGAGGAGGTGGTGGAGTTATGGAAAAATGGCATCTTTGAATAAATCATCCTATCGTATCGTCGCTATTCCAGGAGAAGGCATTGGCCCTGAAGTTGTTGAAGCGTCCTTGACCATTCTGCGCCAAGTTGCCCAACTTGAGGGATTTGCCTTAACTATAGACTATGGCTTGCTCGGTGGCATGGCCTTAGAAAAATTAGGCAGTACTTTTCCCCCAGAAACTAGCCAACAGTGTGAAGGGTCTGATGGCATTGTTTTTGGGGCAGTCAGTCAAGGGGGACTTCTAGAACTACGGAGGCACTTCGACTTTTTTATTAATCTGCGACCCATTCGCAGTTACCCAAGTCTGTTGCATACATCCAGTCTGCGACCTGAGAAAGTGCAAGCTCTCGATATTTTAATCGTTCGAGAACTGGTCAGTGGTATCTATTTTGGCTCTGCGGGGCGGGGTAGGGATGACAAGGGGGCCTACGGATATCACACCATGTGCTATTATGATCGGGAAATTCGTCGTATTGCAAGGGTAGCCCTCCAAAAAGCTCAGGAACGTCGAGGTTTACTTACCGTTGCCCACAAAGAAAATGCCCTACCTCAGATTCCTTGGACTCGATTGGTACAAGAGGAAGCTACCAATTTTTCTGATGTGGTGGTGTCCCCAATGCTCGTTGATAACTTAGCCATGCAACTGGTTCTCAATCCCCAACAATTTGATGTGATTTTGGCAGGGAATATGTTTGGGGACATTCTCAGTGATATTGGTGGAGCGTTGGTGGGTTCCATTGGATTATTGGGATCAGCCAGTCTCAATGACCAGGGTTTGGGGATGTATGAAGCCATTCATGGAACTGCCCCGGATATTGCTGGCAAGGGCATTGCCAACCCCTTGGGTACTCTAGCGGGTTGTGTTTTGATGCTACAACAATGGGGAGAAATCAAGGCAGCCCAACGGATTCTTAATGCCCAAGAGCGACTTTTAGGCAAAGGATACCGCACTGCCGATTTGTTCCCTCAAAACCACGAAACTTTGGTCAATACGGCTACCCTCGTTGACCTATTCCTTGAAGAAATTTCCCTTGAACAACCTACTGAATGAGGAGTCTAATCCATGACTGATACCAACAAAATCCTGTACCTGGGAAATGATATTAATACTGATGATATTATTCCTGCTAAAAGAGGGACGAATGATGATCCAGACCACTTAAAACAATATGCTCTAGAACACATCATTGGCGTAGGCGAATTACTCAAATATGATGAGATCGAAGCAGGGGATAATTTTGGCTGTGGCTCAAGTCGGGAAATTGCCCCCATTGCCCTCAAAGCGGCTGGAATTAAAAAGGTTAAAGCGCGATCGTTTGCCGAAATTTTCTATCGTAATAGTATTAATATTGGACTACCCTTGGAAATTATTGGGGAAACGGAACGCAACCCTGTGGTAGAAGCGATCGCCACCGAGGGTGGCTTAATGGCCTTTAATCAAAAGCGTCGTCAAGGCGAAGTTAAAATTCCGCCTAGTATTACCCCTGCTCGTCCCATGACCAGGGTAGAAAAGATGTTAGCAAAAGCTTCGGGCAATGATTATGTCAAACCAGGGGAAGGGGTGTTTGCCAAGATTGATCTGGCTTTATCCCATGACGCGGTGGCTAGTTCGGTCGCGAAGGTATTTTATGACAATTATGGAAAAACCGCCCAATTATGGGATCCGCAACGGGTGGTATTAGTCGCTGATCACTTTATTCAAATTAATGACATTCGCCTTGATAACAAGGCCACCGTCATGTATGAGCAGATGGTCAAATTTGCCCAAGCTCAAGGCTGTCATCTGTTTGATATCCTGTCTCCAGGGGAAGCGGCTGGTATCTGTCATGTGTTGCTCCCAGAACAGGGATTTATTCGCCCTGGAATGATCATTGCAGGAACGGACTCCCATACCTGTACCTATGGAGCTTTAGGAGCCTTTTCCACAGGGGTGGGAACCACAGATATGGCCAATATTTTTGCAATGGGGGATATGTGGATACGAGTCCCACCCACTTTGGTGTTTGAGTTATCGGGAACCCTTCCTCCTCAGATTAGTGCCAAGGATATTATCTTATTTATTCTGGGCAAATTGGGCTGTGGGGGAGCCACCAGCAAAGTCATGGAATTTCGCGGCTATATCATTGAACAATTGCCCTTAGATGAACGCCTGACCTTGGCTAATATGGCCATTGAATGTGGTGCCATGTGTGGTTTAATTGCGGCGGATGAAGTGACAAACGATTATGTTACCAGTCGCACACCAATCGGGTTTGAAGACGCGACCGCTGACCCCGATGCCGAGTATGAGGCTGTTTATCAATTCGATCTGAGCCATTTGGAACCCCAGGTTGCCCGTCCCCCTAAACCAGATCAGGTGGTTAACATTACTCAATTAGAAGATGTTCCTATCACCAAAGCTTTCATCGGTTCTTGTACCGGCGGAAAACTCTACGATCTCGCTCAAGCGGCGGCTGTCTTAAAAGATCGTCAGGTTGCCCAGGGGGTAGATTTATTCGTGGTGCCAGCTTCGATGGCAGTACGTCAAAAAGCTGAAGAATTGGGCTATCTTGCCATTTTTGAGGAATCTGGAGCGCAAATCCTCAAATCTGGCTGTGGAGCTTGTATTAATTCAGGAAAGGGAGTGTTAGACAAGGAAGAAACAGGAATCTATGCCACCAATCGTAATTTTAAAGGACGCAGTGGCGACCCTACCGCTAAAAACTATTTGGCTTCCCCCAGAACAGTCGCAATTTCGGCTGTCAAGGGAAAAATTACTGCCAATCTTGATTAATACTTTTCTGTTGATTGTTACCTATAGCGGTGTGCAGTCGTATGAGGTACAGTGTCACGAGGTATAAACCATGCTAGGCAAAGCTTGGTCTGTATCTCACTCAAGCGCTTAACGCTATATCCCTCTTCTGTCACTCTCGGAGACGGCGATCCCCCAACACTTGATGAAATGGTTATTCCGGCGATTTGACCTCAAAATAGATTTCTTAATAGAAAATTATTAATGACCCACATCATGACAGACATTAGGACGGCGGATAAATCCGCTCGCGTCGCTTTTCCGCCCCGTGTTGAAACGACGGGGCTACCAAGCTCCCGTCTTTTTTCGTGTTCAGAAGTGCTGTTTACCGTATTGGTCAAGTTAAGGGCGATGATAGCCTAATTCTTGCCCCTAATACCCAAAAAATTGCAGAAATCGACGGATCGAAAGTGGAAGCGGTGACTACCTCCAGAATCTCCGAGAGGGAAAATAGAAGTCTTTATCGGCACAGATGACGAGAATTATGGCGGTTTTTTGCGACCTTTGCTCTTAGATAATTAGCTATCGGTCGTCAGTATTCTCCGAGTTAGGAGTCAGTCGTCAGGAGATTATTTTTATTTGTTTTCCCTTCTCCCCACTTCCCCACTTCCGGCGCTCCCTTCTCTCCAATAACTACTCGCAGCTAGAAATCCGCCAGTACATATCATACTCTGTGCTTTTTGTCAAAAAAACTTTTTTTTTGCAATAAAACTACACAAAAAAAAGATCATCGTTGTGGGTGAAATTGACTCATTTACCTGTCTTAATTAGGACCACTTTCTAGGTGTGGTAAGGGTTTCAATCGTTACTGCCTAAAAAAGCATAGAAAGCCCCACTCTGAAATTCTATCAAATCGCTGTAACCTTCATAACATCGTTGTTAAATAAAAATCTTTCTCAATTAATTCTTAAGAATTTGTAAATATTGCGAAATGTTAATTTAAATATTCTCAAGTTTTTGCAGTCAATGAATAATTTTTGCTTATCTTTGTCCAACATTGGGTTAGGAGTCAGTAGTCAGTATTCAGTATTCAGGAGATTGTTTTTATTTATTCTCCCATCTCCCCCTCTCCCTTCTCCCTGCTCCCCAACCGCAACCCCTAATTTCCGTCTAAACTTTTGTATAGGGATAGTCTGGGAAAGTATGGATAACTCTTAGACTAATTAATTCGGGACTCACATCACAATATAGACTATGGCTTACTATTGGTTTAAAGCATTTCACCTGATTGGGGTAGTTGTTTGGTTTGCGGGACTATTTTATTTAGTACGTTTGTTTGTCTATCATGCGGAGGCAGCAACACAAACGGAACCCGCACAAGCTATTCTGAAAGCACAATACGAGATCATGGAGAAGCGACTCTACAATATCATCACCACACCGGGGATGATTGTCACCGTGGCCATGGCGATCGGTTTAATCTCCACAGAACCGGAAATTTTAAAATCGGGATGGTTACATATTAAATTATCCTTTGTGGCTCTTTTACTGCTCTATCATTTCTACTGTGGCCGCATCATGAAAAAGCTAGAAAAAGGAGAATGTAATTGGACAGGACAGCAATTTCGGGCCTTAAATGAAGCACCAACCCTATTATTGGTAGTTATTGTCCTTTTGGCAGTATTTAAGAATCAATTACCCCTCGATTTGACCACTTGGTTAATTGTAGCTTTAGTGGTATTAATGGCAGTGACAATCCAACTCTATGCTAAAAAACGTCGCCAAGATCAAGAAAAACTTCGGCAAAATACTACCCAAAAAGAAGAAGTAGCGACCAGGTAAATTATCTCAATCATTGCCTAGGTTTCTAGGATAACAGTTAAGAGTGGTTTGATAGCTGTGGGATGGTCTTTTTAGTCCATCCCAATTGTATAGGGAGCAACCTTGAGTTTTTAGGTTTTTGGCTTTATGCTATTTTTAAACTTATACCAAAACTATTTATAATACTGTGATGAACTGCCAAGCTGTGGATTGTTTCTCCTACTTCCCACTTCCCACCATCCTATACCTTTTAAACAGGATTTAGTATTATAAACCTCTTGCGAACAGGAAACGCTATAAATAAAAACAATCTCCTGACGACCGACTACTAACCCTAACAACAATTTTTGATTTTTACAAGAGGTCCTATGAATAGTTGCTGGATAGATTGGGAAAAAATAACTAGAGATTTTCTCAGTTCCCGCAAAATCAAGCAAGTTGCTGAATTGCGAGGATTCTATCGAGTTAATCCCTCCGGCATTCCTAGGATTCCCCCCGATTTAGAATTGAGAGACTATCAAAATACAGCGATTATCAGTTGGTTTCGTAATCGAGGACGAGGAACTTTAAAAATGGCCACTGGCAGCGGTAAAACTATTACTGCTTTAGCTATTGCCATGGAACTTTACGAAGCGATAGAACTGCAAGTATTATTAGTAATTTGTCCCTATCGTCACCTAGTCAATCAATGGCAACGAGAAGCGGAAAAATTTAATCTTAAACCGATTTTAGCCTACGAAAGTGTCCATACATGGCAAAGTCAACTAGCCACAGAATTATATAATGTGCAAGCGGGTAATCAAAAATTTGTCACCGTTTTAACTACTAACTCAACTTTTATTAGCGAGGGGTTTCAATCACAAATCAAATTTTTTCCCGATAAAACTTTAATCGTTGGTGATGAAGCCCATAATTTAGGTTCCCCCCGATTAGAAGAGTTATTACCCCGTTCTTTAGGTCTAAGATTGGCTTTATCTGCCACTCCTGAAAGATATTTTGATGAGGAAGGAACCGATGCCATTCTTGATTATTTTGGACAAATTCTACAACCAGAATTTACCCTAGCTGATGCTATTAGCAAAGGTGCTTTAGTCAATTATTTTTATCATCCAGTCTTCGTTGAATTAACCGATAATGAGGCTTTATTATACGCAAAATTGACCCAGAAAATTGGCTGGACTTTACAGAAAAATAGTAATTTAAATGGCAATGAAAATTTAACAGCACTGTTAATGCAAAGAGCGCGATTAATTGGTTCAGCGAGTAATAAATTACAGGCTTTACAACAACTGATGCAAGAGCGTTTAGATACGGATCATACTTTATTTTATTGTGGGGATGGTTATGTAGAAAATTATACGGCTAATTATCGTCGTCAGGTAGAGGCAGTTACTCATTTATTAGGCAATCAATTAGGTTATCGAGTTGCTACCTACACCGCAGAAACTTCCCTAGAAGAACGAGAAAAAATTCGCCAACAATTTGAGGAGGGTTATCTGCAAGGATTAGTGGCAATTAGATGTTTAGATGAAGGAGTAGATCTGCCCTCAATTCAAAATGCAGTTATTCTGGCTAGTAGTGGTAATCCTCGCCAATTTATTCAGCGTCGCGGGCGAATATTGCGCCCCCATCCCGATAAAAAACAGGCCACTTTATTTGATATGATCGTTATGCCACCCACCTTAGATCGAGAAACCTGGGAAGTAGAAAGGAATTTATTACGCAGGGAATTAAAACGCTTTCTAGAGTTTGCTCAATTAGCCATTAATGCTCAAGAAGCTGAGACTAAATTAGGGGAGATTCAAGATAGATATTGTCTTTTGTCTAATTAAAACTTGAAAAATTAAATCTTTGGCAGCTTTTATGCTAGAATAGAGGTTAGTTAAGAATTGATCGCCGAGAAAAATTAACCAAACTGGATAGCGATCGATAAAGTTGTATAATCTTCTTTCCTCTCCTTCTAAATTTCTATGCCTCCCCGTCAACAACCCCGTCGCATTGCTCGAGAACTTGCCCTTTTGAGTTTAAGTCAGATTAAAGGTAATCCTGAAAACCTGGAACAGCAAACTCTAAACGATTTAATTTTAGTCGCAGTTAGAACCTTAACCCTAGAAATTCAAGAAACCCTAGAAACCGCTGCTGCTGAAATTAGTCGTGGTAATGAACGGATTCTCGCTAGTGATACTAAGGCAACAAATCTAAAAAGCGCTCAAACTATGGTAAAAGAGGCAATTTCTCTTACCCATAATGCCATTAATCGTTTAGGAACCGTGATAGATTTTCCCGAAATTGTCCAGTTATCTAGTCAGTACGAAGTGCGGGAATATGCCCTAGAATTAATCGGTACAGTCTATCGTCGTCGTGGGGAAATTGAACAGGAATTAACCAGCGCTTTAGTGGATTGGCAACTGCATCGTTTACCAAGAATTGATCGGGATATCCTGCAAATTGCCGTGGCAGAAATGCTCTATCTCGATATACCTCAAAAAGTAGCGATTAATGAAGCGATTGAATTAGCCAAACGTTATTCTGATGATGAAGGTTATCGCTTTATTAATGGCGTTCTCCGACGGGTAACAAATAAGCTAAACGAATCCGAAAAAGCCGTATCTACCCAGAGTTAAACTGGGAGAAAATTAATACTACAATCACCACATTTTATAGGGAAATTTCTGTAAATTGATATTGTAGTATCGCTCATCTCCCGTGACTTCTTCGCCGATCCAATCAGGAATAGTAATGACTTGATCCTCTTGTTCTAACTCAATTTCAGCCATAATCAAACCCTGATTATCCCCCAAAAATTCATCAACTTCCCAAGTTAAATTATCCAGAGAAATGCAATGACGAATCTTTTCAATTAAAGGTTTTTTACAGAGGTTTTCTAACATGAGTGCCGCATCTTCTAGGGGAATTGCATACTCGAATTCTTGGCGACTAATGCCCTCAGTCTTGCCTTTAATGGTTAAATAACCCCGCTCTCCAACCACACGAACCCGCACAGTTGTCAATCCCTCTTGGGTAGGAATATATCCCTGACGATACAACTTGCTGGTAGCCAGTGATCGCCAGTTATCCCCTTTAACCAGAAATTTCCGTTCAATTTCAACAGACATAAGTTTTTGACGACAATAAATTTAAGCCGTAGCCACGGCAGCACCCTGGGTTCCTAATTGAATTAACTCGATCTTGTAGCCATTAGGATCTTCCACGAAAGCAATCACCGTAGAACCTTGACACTCTGCGCGCTAAAGCGACGCAGATTCTAGCACAGAATTAGACCAAAATCTAATTCTGATGGGCATTGTCAAGATACCTCTAGTAACTCTGCTCAAATCTAATTTAAGCATTGTCTTTACTTTTCTTAGAATATTGGCGC
>VYMC01000035.1_pt1 | contig 46802 bp, 43 predicted proteins | sample 5115301 | NCBI WGS metagenome assembly VYMC01 (sample SAMN12291802, study PRJNA351875) | freshwater metagenome | isolation source: freshwater lake | place: USA: Michigan, Wintergreen Lake | collected 2013-08-08 | reverse complement strand
CTCTAAGATTCCTTTCCGAATGCTTGATTATCGCATTCGCGTCTATCGTCGTCATCCCCAAACACCAATGCGTCAAGTGGTAATTTATCTGCGACGCAGTGATTCCCCCCTAGTACAAGAAAATACCTTCCGTCTGGGGGAAACCTTTCATTCTTTCCAAGTCATCCGTCTTTGGGAAGAAAAGACACCACAATTTTTCCATCATCCCGGTTTATTACCCTTTGCTGTTCTCAGCAATACCGATGACCCCGAACAGGTGTTAACTCAGGTGTCCCGTTCTCTAGAAACTATCCCCCAAAAACAGGTACAAAGCAATCTCGCTGCCGCTACCAGTATTCTCGCCGGGTTAGTATTAAATCGAGAGACGATTAAAAAAATCCTTCGGAGTGAGATTATGAGAGAATCCGTCATCTATCAAGATATTTTAGAGGAAGGCAGAGAGGAAGGCAGAGAGGAAGGAGAGGAAAAAGGACTAAAAAAAGGCTTGCAAGCGGGTAAAGAGGAAAAAGCTCGACAAATTGCCCTAAAAATGCTATCTGCTGGCTTTTCTATCCCAGAAATCGCCCAATTTACCGATTTATCCCCCGACGCGATCGAGCAATTACAAAGGCAGCAGCGCAATTAAAGCTTTAATAACCGCAAAGGGTGGGAAATTAGCAAAATTTTGGCTCATCTCCCCACCCCACACCGATTAACGACGTTTAGCGAGGCCACGCACCACTAAACCACCATCTAGTATGCCTAATCCGATAATACCAGAAGGTTCGGGAGTGGACACATTGCCAATATCACCCGAAATATCAGAAACAACAAGGCGAAAGTTATCCATTGCAGCATAAATATTGCTTAGAATATCGGTTTTATCCCAAAAAAGCGCCAATTTTCTCCACGGCAGCCTCTAGAATATCGGGATCGTGAACTAGGGCAAAACGCACATAACCCTCGCCACCCTTACCAAAACCGGAACCGGGGGAAACAGCGACACCAGTTTGAGCCACCAATTGCCGACAAAAATCGACGGAATTACCCGGCCAACTGGGGGGAATTTTCGCCCAAACGTACATAGTAGCCGCCGGAGTGGCAACTGGCCAACCGATGCGATTTAGGGCATTAATAAACACATCCCGGCGTTTTTGGAAGATAGCGACGGTTTCCTTGACCGAATCTTGATTACCAGTTAAAGCAGCGATCGCACCGTTGAGAATGCCCAAATACTGATTAAAATCAACCATGGCTTTAATCTGTCGCAAAGCCATAATTAACTGCGGGTTGCCAATGGCAAAACCGACGCGAAAACCACCCATATTATAGGACTTGGAAAAGGTAAAAAACTCGATCGAATTAGTTTTAGCTCGATCGGCCTGTAAAATTGACGGTGGGGGCGATTTTTCCTCAAAAAAGATGTCTAGATAGGGAAAATCGTGGATTAAGACTAAATTATGCTGACGGCAAAAATCAACTGCTTTTTGGAAAAATGCCAAAGGTGCGATCGCTGTGGTAGGATTATGGGGATAACTCAAGACCATCAGCTTCGATTGTGCCAGCACTAGCTCAGGAATGTCCTCTAAAACCGGCAGAAAGTCATTTTTTGCCAAAATTGGCATTCCGTAGATTTGACCGCCCGCAAGGGCAACACCGCCCAAATGGGAGGGATAACCCGGATCGAGGAGTAGGGCAAAATCTCCGGGGTTGAGAAGGGCCAAAGGTAGATGGGCTGTGCCTTCCTGAGAACCGATTAGGGGTAAAACCTCCATTTCCGCATCGATGGGGACACCAAAGCGATCGCTATACCAGTTAGCGGCAGTTATTCGGAAGTCTCGCGTCCCATTATGGAGTAAATAGCCGTGGGTGCGAGGATCGTGGAGAGATTGCTCGATAGCATCGATAACGTGGGGAGCAGCCCCAAGATCGGAGGAACCGAGCGAAAGATCGATAATGGTATTACCCGCTTCTCTACTGGTAGCTTTTGCCCGATCCATATCGGCAAAAACGTTGGATTGCAGTGCCTGTAAGCGGTGTGCTAGGGTTAAGTTACTCATAACCACAGATACCTAATTAGCTGACATAGGTATCGATAAAAGATTGTAATTGTTGTTTGCCGATCGCCCCTTCATGACTGGCAATAAGTTTTTTATCTTTAAAGATGCGTAAAGCGGGAACACCTTCCACCTTATATTTAGCCACCGAGTCGGGGTTAGGGTCTATCTCTAGTTTAACTACTTTTAGCCGTTCGTCGTAGGTTTTGGCCACCCAATCGATCGAGGGGGATACCAGACGACACGGACCGCACCAACTCGCCCAAAAATAGACTAAAACGGGTTTTTCGACCTCAAAAACCTCTTGGTCAAACTTCTGATCGCTAATGACAGTTACGCTACTCACAGTATTTTTTTCCTCACCATCGTTACTGATTATCATAGAGGTTCTGGGTACTTTTCGGCAATTATCCAGTTCCACAATTCCTCAAACATTAGGATCAAAGACATCGCGTAAACCATCACCAATAAAATTAATACTTAACACCGTGATCACGATAGCTAGAGCGGGAAAAATGACCAAATGGGGGGCAGTTGTCAAGTAATCTTTAGCTTTAAATAACATTTGTCCCCAAGTCGGCACATCGGGGGGGAAACCCAAACCCAAAAAACTCAGGGTTGACTCGGTAATAATCGCATTACCCACCGCTAAAGTGGCTGCCACGATTATCATCCCCAAAACGTTAGGCAATAAATGCACCCAGATCAAACGGAAAGGAGTTGCCCCCAAAGCTTTTGCAGCCGAGATAAACTCCATCTCCCGTAATTTTAAGAAATTTCCCCGCACCAATCGCGCCACCGACATCCAATTTAAACCCCCGATCACCAAAACCACGAGGATAAAAATACCCGTTTCTGGTCCAGCAATTTTCTTGATACTATCGCGAAATAGATAGACAATCAGCAAAAGTAGGGGTAATTGGGGCAAAGATAGAAATAAATCCGTTAATCGCATCAATAAGCCATCGATCGCCCCCCCGTAAAACCCAGAAATAGCCCCGATCGCCGTTCCCAAAATCATCGCCACCATCATAGCAGCAATCCCCACCGCCAGGGAAATTCGACCCCCCACCAAAATCCTCGCCAATTGATCCTGTCCCAGATCATTAGTGCCGAAAAGATGTTTTAAACTAGGGGGAGCGGTGGTTTGACTAAAATCAATGGTATCGATGGGGACTCGATAGAAAATCGGACCGAATAGAACAGCAAGAATAATTATCATTAATGCGATCGCTCCTATTACTGCCAGGGGATCTCGGTAAAAACGTCGCCAATTATCGATAATTGTAGAAGACAGGGAAGACATAAGCTGTTAAGTGTTTAAATTATTTGTTGAGACGAGGCATTCTTGCATTGGGGGAGATTCCGCTAATCTAAGAATAAGCGGTTGAAATGCGTCTTTTTAGTCTGCGGTATTTTAGGTAAAATCTCAAGATGAGTTCCTTTATTGAATAAACCGTTGTGTTATAATATAACTAAAGTCCAGACAATAGAAAGTAAAACTATGACTGTTAAAGAACTTATTCAAACAGCAATTGATAATTTACCCCAAGAACAACTGGATGAACTTTATCAATTAATTAAAAATTTCACCGCCAGCAAAAACAACTTATTAGAAGAAAAACCATCCTTATTTAAACGGGGTTTTCCAGTGGAGAATATGGTAGGTAAAGCTAAAATACTAGGTGATATGGTCAGTCCTATTGTAGATGAAGAAGATTGGGAATGTCTGAAGTAATTGTGCTTGATACTCATATTTGGTTGTGGTTAATAAATGGCAATTTTGACAGATTTCCCGAGCATTGGCTAGAAAAATTTGAGTTAGCAGAATCTCTCGGAGTTTCCCCCATTTCTTGTTATTAAATAGCCCTTGCTAACCAACGGGGAAGATTAGAATTAAGTTGTCCTCTTCAAGAGGGGATTCAACAAGCTTTAACACCGGCTAAAATAGATATATTTTCAATTACCCCGGCAATTGCCATTAGAGCCGTTAATTTATCTCCCATTCACAAAGATCCTTTTGACCGTATTATTATGGCTACAGCCTTAGCATACGGGGCAAAACTGGCTAGTATTGATAACTTATTTCCTAAATATGTCGAAATCAAAGATCATCTCATGGAGAGAGCGAAAGAGTGATAAGTAAGAGGACAAAATCAACAGATGATTAAAATTTACACGGAAATCGAACGGGGGCAAAATTGGTTAGAGCGCCATCAAAAATCTTGTCCAATATTTGCCCTAGTTTTGGGGTTTACCGAGACGGGATTAATCCCCGGAATCTCCACCGCAGGCGCTACCCCGGAAGATAGAAAATATACTGCGATCGCCGATGCCGAATTTATCGTTAAAGGAGTTTCACCCCATCCCCGTTATCCCTTACCCCCCCTAACGGTGGGGGCCTCCCCTGCCTATATTACCCGCGCCGTAGTGGAAAAATTAGCCATTCCCGTCTGGGTTTTTAACGCCGGTTTACCCTTGCCCCCGGCCGTCGATTATATCGAACTAGGGGGACAACCGGCCCGTTGTCTCTCCACTGGCCGCGCCCTAGATCTCCCCATAGTAAAACACCTGTTCGCCCAAGGACTAACCTGGGGAGAAAAATTAGCCCGCGAGTCTAGTTATCTAATTATCGGCGAGTGTGTGGTCGGTGGCACCACCACCGCCCTCGCTATTTTAACGGGATTGGGTTATCAAGCCAAAGGCAAAGTTAATAGCAGCCATCCCCAGTGCAATCATGCCCAGAAACAGGCAATAGTTGAGCAGGGATTAGCCCGAAAAGAAATTTTTGATCCTTTTGAGGTAATCGCCGCCCTAGGCGATCCTCAGCAGATTTTCGTCGCTGGCATGGCCATCGCCGCCAGTGGGCAGGGTGGGGTACTCCTCGCCGGAGGAACCCAAATGTTAGCCGTTTCTGCTTTAATTCAAGCTCTAGTGACTAAATATGCCTATCCGGTTAACTGGGAAAATATCATCGTCGGGACAACTCGCTGGGTAGTGGAAGATAAAACGGGGGATACGGTTGGATTAGCCCGCCTGATCGGAAAAATACCCCTATTAGCCACAAAATTAGATTTTTCTGCCTCTAAATACCCGGTTTTGCAAGCTTATGAAGAAGGTTTCGTCAAGGAAGGAGTCGGTGCGGGGGGATGTGCGATCGCTGCTTATCTGTACCAGAATTGGACTAATCAAGATTTGGTCAAGGCGATCGAAAATTTAATCGGGTTTCAACTATAGTAGTTATAGTCATTTCAGATAAGTCTGATACAGTCTAGACCGACAAAATTCTTCAAAACCCTTATGAACTCTGGGATTGATATTCTCAATTTTAATTGAAATGACTATAAGTGATTGGCTACGTTTACCGATTACGAGAATTTAAGGTGTATTAAGCTACGTTAACACACCCCAAATTTATCTATATTTAACCGATAACATCTTCCGATTTAATCAGATGCGCTTCTAGGAACCAGAGACGTTTATCGATGTCCCGGGAGATTTCCGTATAGAGATCTGCTGTGTCGGCATCCCCTTGATTGCCAGTAGTATCAATAGCAGAACGAAGATGGGAAGCGTATAATGCATAACGTTCGGCTAAAGCAACGATATGTTCACTACCATCGACGATATCAGCCGGATATTCCGGCAGAATCGAGTTAGCGGCAGCGATGCGTGCTGTTCCCAAAGCGGTTCCACCTAAAGCGGTAATCCGTTCTGCTACCATGTCCCCATAGCCTTCTAATTCCGTGGCCATTTCGTCGAAGAGGCTATGCAATTGGTAGAAATTTAAACCTTTTACATTCCAGTGGGCTTGTTTAACCTGAGTTTTTAGGTCTAAACTAGCGGCAAGGGTTTGGCTTAAGATTTCAACCATAGCTTTGCGGATATCTAATGCTAAATCGATGCGGGTGGCGTAGTATTGTCCCGTGGTTTTGGTTTTGACTGGAGTGGCTACCATAATCTTTCTCCTTGATCAGTTAACAGAATACTCGATAATTTTCTCACTTGTGTCCGTGTAGAGGGGACTGATTTTGATCCTACAATTAAGCTCAAGCTATACATATCCCCTTTAAGAATCGATTAACATCGCCCTCAGCCGTCAGCCGTCAGCTAGATAATAGTGTTGATAACTAGAAAAATGGCTCTCTTCGGTTTGGTGGGTAAAATGTATTCTAAGATACAGTCCTGCGGGCGAGCGAGTGGAACGAACCACAAAGACACAAAGGACACAAAGATTGATCGCTCCTATATAAGTTAAACTTATCACACAGAGAATAAGAGAGCCGAAAAATGCCTAATTAATTGAAAAATCAGAAGCTGACAGCTGATAGCTTAATTAATTAAGCTCCTAAATAAGCCGCTAATTCTTCCGAACCGCCAATTAATTGGCCGTTAATGAAGACTTGTGGGGTGGTGGTATTACCACTCATGGCCCGCAGAGAACGACTGGTGGCATCGCGTCCGAGGATAATTTCTTCGTATTGTAGGCCTTTTTCTTCTAACATTTTCTTAGCCCGGAGGCAGTAGGGACAGCCCACTTTCGAGAAAAGAGAGACTAAAGGCGGTTTTTTGGCTTCTGGGTTGATGTAGTGTAACATCGTTTCCGCATCGGAGACTTTGAAAGGATCTCCCGGTTCTTCCGGTTCGATGAACATTTTCTCGATAACACCATCTTTGACTAGCATCGAATAGCGCCAAGAACGTTTACCGAAACCTAAGTCAGCTTTATCGACTAACATCCCCATTCCTGCGCTAAATTCGCCGTTACCGTCGGGAATCAAGACGACATTATCACATTCTTGGTCCTTTGCCCACTCGTTCATGACAAAAGTATCATTCACCGACAAGCAAACAATAGCATCTACGCCATTTTCTCGAAAAACTGGGGCTAATTCGTTATATCCGGGTAAATGGGAGGTGGAACAGGTGGGAGTGAATGCCCCGGGTAGGGCAAAAAGAACAACGGTTTTTCCTTTGAATAATTCCTCGCTGGTGATGTTCACCCATTGATTATTTTGACGCACGGGAAAGGTGACATCGGCAACTCTCTGTCCTTCTCGGTTTGGTAGCATAATCGTCAACTCCTAAGGGCTAAGTCGTACTCATTTCGAGTTTGTCTAAATCAAATATACTCATAACGACTATGAGTTGTCAACAAGTATTTATACTTAAATCAGGAGATAGGAGATAGACAAAAGGCAGTAATATTGATTAGTTAATTTCCCTAACCCCCATACCCCAAAACCTACACCCCATCCCTTTTTTTACTGAAAAATGATGTTTTCCTTACTGAAAAAAAGCTATAAATGGCTAGGAATAGCGATAATAACGATGATTTTGGCGATTACACCCGCCGGCATTGCCCAATCAACCACTAGCACCATACCTCTGGCAAAAATTAACTGGTTACAGGCGATTTTTTTGGGATTTGTGCAGGGAGTGACAGAATTTTTGCCGATTAGCAGTACCGCTCATCTAAAAGCGATTCCCGTCTTTTTGGGTTGGGGAGATCCCGGTGTCACCTATACAGCAGTGATTCAATTGGGCAGTATTGCGGCGGTATTGTCCTATTTTTGGCAGGATTTAAGGCAAATATCCACGGGAATGGTGAAAGCAGTGGCTAGTTCCGATTATCGTTCCCAGGATTTTCGTTTAGCCGTGGGGATTATCCTAGGCACAATTCCGATCGTTTTCTTCGGTTTGTTAATGAAACTTTTCATTCCCGATTTAGATAACTCCCCCCTGAGAAGCATGACAGCGATCGCCAGTGCCTCCATAGTCATGGCTTTACTCTTAGGTACGTCCGAAAAAATCGGGAAACATAAACGCAGTTTTGAGACTTTGCGACAAAAAGACGGGGTTTTAATGGGATTAGCCCAAGCTTTAGCCCTAATACCGGGGGTATCTCGTTCTGGGTCCACCTTAACTGCCGGGTTATTCATGGGTTTAGAAAGGGCCGTAGCGGCGCGATTTTCCTTTCTGTTGGGGATTCCGGCGATAACTTTAGCGGGTTTAGTGGAATTTAAAGGAGTTCTCGACCAGATTAACACCAGTGAATTAATTCCCCTGGCTATTGGGGTAATTTCCTCGGCGATATTTTCCTATCTTTCGATCGCTTGGTTATTAGATTATCTCAAAAAACAGAGTACCTGGGTTTTTGTCTGGTATCGTCTCTTTTTTGGGGTTACTATCCTGATTGGTGTGGCCTTGGGGCGTTTTTCCTGACCTTTTGGCATTCTAATTAATTTCCAAAAAATCTTGCAATTTTTGTAGATAAGTAGGGGCATCTTCTAACATGGGAAAGTGAGCCGTATTAGCCATCTCCACATACCGGATATTATTATTCAAATCCGCCGCCATTTTGCCCATTTTGGCGGGGATAATAATGTCTTTTTCCCCTGATACCAAAAGAGTTGGTACCTTAATCTCAGCAAATTTATCTGGCATAATTTCCACTGCTTTTTTACTCACAGATGTATAAATTGTGCCTAGGGCGGCCTCGTAATCTGCCGCTAAAAAATCTTCTAAAAAAGCAATTCTTTCTGATTTTGGGATCGATCGATGCAAAAATCTCGCCATAAATAATCGATCGGCAAAAGGTACTTTTAAAAACCAATCATAACGAAACTGTACCACATACTTACCAAATTTATGGAAGGCAGCAAAAGCCGCTTTATTATACTCAAAAATACCATTACAGGTTAAAATTGCTTTGACTACTCTTTCGGGGTACATAGCAATAAAAAAGGTCGCCACCGATGCCCCCATAGAGTGACTATTGAGATAGATTTTTTCAATTTCCAAACTATCTAAAAACAGGGCTAAATCAAGGGCATATTCTTCTAAATCGTAGGAAAGATCGGGGGATTTTTCTGGCAATTTAGATCGACCAAAACCGCGCATATCGTACAATAAACAATCAAAGCGATCGCAAATTGCCGCAGCCGTTGATCGCCAATAGCGTCCCGATCCTCCCCAACCATGAATAAACACCATGACTGGCTTTTTCTGGGCAGATTCTGACCCCCGAATCCACTCGTAATAGTGGGGAACACCGCGGACAGTGATTGTTTTATCGATTATTTGAGTTTTCATGATAGATGTGTTCTTCCAGATTATCCCAAATCTTAGCGAGAGCAGTTTCGCTGACTTTTTGCCAGAAATCCGAGTTTGTCTCCTCCGGGATGAGGGTGACTAAAACTCTAGTACCCTTATTTTTGGCATCGTGAACCCCTAGAAAAATATCTGCTTCCACCCAAGCTAAACCAATGAGATCTGGGAGATGAGTCTCCAGTCGTCCCGATTCTTGAGCAAAAGAGCCCTGCACGGCCGAAAAATAGAACTAAAATCCCTGAAAAAACAGTTTTTAATCGGCTATTCTTGCTAAAAAATGCTCTCTTCTTTAACATCTCGTCCCTAACTCCCAATATCACTGATTAACTCCTCCACCACCCGATTCAAACCAACGGAATGGGAAGCCTTGCATAAAATGCGATCGCCAAAATCGATCACTTCCTTTAAACGATTAATTAAGTCTGCGCGAGTTTGAAAACATTCGCAAGCGACCCCAGTAGCCGACTCAGCAATAAACTTAGCTTCTGGTTCGTCCACCAAGACAAACAAGCGATCTATGCCTAGTTTTTGCACTCTCTCACCCACTTGGCGATGTAATTGCTCCGAAAAAGACCCTAACTCCTTCATCGTGCCTAAAACAGCAATATGACGCTGGCCAGGGGTAGCTTTCAGCAAATCCAAGGCCGCTAACATTGATTCTAGACCGGCGTTATAGGTTTCATCAAGGAGTAGGATATCGGGGGTTAATTGGTAACGTTTGGCCCGACCACTGGGTAAATTAACCTTAATTCCCTGTTGCAAACAAGTCCAATCGATGCCTAAAATTTCCGCTACAGCCAAGGCTGCCATAAAATTTAAAGCGTGATGACGACCGGATAAGGGTAAGTTAAAATCTAGTCCATTGACTCGTAAAGTAGTTAAATCTAGTAATTCCCCGACTATATCGCCGCCAGAGAAGCCATAGGTAATTGTTTCCCCCTGCCATACCCGTTTAGCTGTTTCCGTAAGTAAAGGGTGATCGTAGTTAAGAACAGCTATACTACTAGAAGGGGACTCGGACAATAACTCGCATTTGGCCTCTGCGATCGCATCTTCCGACCCCAAACGACCGATGTGAGCGGTTCCCACATTAGTAATCACTGCGATCGTCGGTTGGGCGATTTGAGCGAGCAGGGCAATTTCTCCCCGTCCCCGCATTCCCATCTCGATTACGGCACTATCGTGAGTTTCGTCCAGTTCGAGGAGAGTTTTTGGCACTCCGATCTCATTGTTATAATTAGCCAGGGTTTTGTGTACTTTTCCCTGGGTTGCTAATACGGAGGCGATTAATTCCTTAGTGGTAGTTTTTCCCACCGATCCCGTAATAGCAATCACGGGTATAGTAAATTGATTGCGCCACCAATGGGCTAATTGCTGATAGGTTTCTAGGGTATTCTTAACTAGGAATACGGGAATATTTTTAGAAGAATTGACCGACACTGGCTGATCAACAATCAAGGTCGCCGCTCCTCTTGCGATAGCCATATCGATAAAATCATGACCATTAAAATTATCACCTTTTAAGGCCAAAAATGCTTGTCCTGAATCAATACTACGGCTATCAGTATTAATACCAGATACTAAACTATCAGGTATAAAACTTATGTCAGCCTTATCTTGTAAGGACAATAATTGAGCTAGTTGATTGAGGGATAAATGACAGGGCATAGACAATAAAAATGCTTAGGAGTAAATTCTGAATAATCTAGAAGATACATTGAGGTTTAACGGGGACTTAGATCAGATAAAATCGATTTTTCTTAGCTATCTCAATCAGATCGGGTGCCATGTAGGGGCGCAACATGGTCAGTGAGTTTATCAAACTGCTTGCGCCCATAATCTAATATTGTGAATACTTTTGACCCCATGTCCGAGAGAGCCAACTCGATGCAGTAGAATGACCCAAAATAGGGACAGCCTAAGAAGGGAGCATCTATTATTTAATCACAATTGACTCCTTTAAAGCAGTTATCTGATCACCTCCCTAGGACTGGGTTATTGCTCAACAGGTGGGGAGCGAGGATTAAAAAGTTAAGTAATCTCAACTTCTAGCTAAGGGCACTCCGGAGCTAGGGGATAATTAAACCATCGTCATTTAGGCTGCGTTTATCCGTGAAAATTATCGTTATCGGCAGTGGTGGTCGAGAACACGCTCTAGCTTGGAAACTCCTACAATCGCCTCAAGTAGAACAAGTGTTCTGTATTCCAGGTAATGGGGGAACGGCAATTTTACCTCAATGTGAAAATATCCCGATATCAGTGGAGGATTTTGCCGAAATTAGTCGTTTTGCCGGGGAAAATCGCGTCGATTTGGTGGTTGTCGGTCCAGAATATCCCCTCTCCCTCGGCATTACTGATCATCTTCTCGGCCAAGAAATAGCCGTTTTTGGCCCCACACAAACTGGGGCCTTAATTGAATCGAGCAAATCCTGGGCCAAAGAATTAATGAGAGAAGCCGGAGTTATCACCGCCACCTCGGAAACCTTTACCGATGCAGAATTAGCGAAAACTTATATCCGAGAGCAAGGAGCGCCAATTGTGGTGAAAGCCGACGGATTAGCCGCAGGAAAAGGGGTAATTGTCGCCGAAACCGTAGATATGGCCCTGGAAGCGATCGATGATCTTTTTACCAGTGGCTTTACTAAAGTCGTGGTGGAAGAATTCCTAGAAGGGGAAGAAGTGTCCATCCTCACCCTCACCGATGGGGTCAGTTTTCGTTCCCTACTACCCGCCCAAGATCACAAGCGCATCGGTGAAGGCGATACCGGCAAAAATACCGGCGGTATGGGAGTTTATGCCCCCGCACCCATAGCCACCGCCGCCATTATCGAAGCGGTGGACCGAGACATCCTCGCTCCTATCGTCGCCACCCTGCAAAAACGCGGCATTGACTATCGGGGAGTCCTCTATGCGGGTTTAATGATTTCCCCCGCCGGAGAGCCAAAAGTTCTCGAATTTAACTGTCGTTTTGGCGATCCCGAAACCCAAGCGGTTTTACCCCTACTGGAAACTCCCCTGGCACCGCTGCTGCTGGCTTGCGCTCAACAAAAGTTAACTGATTTCCCCTCTTTACAATGGCGCTCTGGTAGTGCCGTTTGTGTGGTGGCTGCCTCTGCCGGTTATCCCGACCACTACGAAAAAGGCCAGTTAATTACGGGAATTAAGGCAGCTGAAACCGCAGGGGCGATCGTTTTCCACGCCGGCACGGTTTTAAAACACGGCGATATCTTCACCGATGGCGGCCGGGTTTTGGGTGTCACGGCTATGGGGGCCAATTTTAATCAGGCGATCGAACTTGCCTATCAATCGGTGAACAGGATACACTTTCAGGGCATCTATTATCGTCGTGATATCGGCCACCGGGTAAGGGAAAAATAAGGGTCAGTATTGAGGCAGGGGTAAGGGGGGAATAGTTAGGGATTTTGAGCATTAATTTATCAGCCAATTTCCCTTTTTTTCCGCATCTCTCACCTGATGCCACACCTCTTTCTGGGGTAATCCCTGACAAAAGCGCATCTGATTGGTCAAAAAAACCAGTAACTGTTGATAAAATCATGAAACTGAATCGCCTAACCAAATTACCCTCCCTATGCGAATTTTGCTCTATTCTTATAACTATTACCCCGAACCGATCGGCATCGCTCCCCTGATGACAGAATTGGCGGAAGGATTGGTGAAAAGAGGTCATCAAGTTAGGGTTTTGACGGCTTTTCCTTGGTATCCTAATAGTGAAATCGATCCCGAATACCGAGGAAAAATCTATCTGGAAGAAGAACGAAATGGTGTTAAAATTCAACGTTCCTATGTCTGGTCCCGCCCCCAAAGAAGTTTAAAAAATCGTATTTTATTTGAATTGAGCTTTGTTTTTTTGAGTTTCTTTCAGGCTCTCAAAGGCGAAAAACCCGATCTCATTTTCTTAACTGTCCCCGGATTACCTGTTTGCGTTCCCGCCGCTTTATTGAGTAAATTATATGGAGTGCCGATTATTCTAAATTTACAGGATATTCTGCCCGATGCGGCAGTTCATGTGGGATTATTAACTAATCAGAAAATGATTAAGGTTTTTAGCAGTCTCGAAAAATTTGCCTACAAAACTGCCAGCAAAATCTCAGTTATTGCCGATAGTTTTACCAAAAATCTCCTCACTAAAAATGTGCCGAGTCAGAAAATTATTGAGATTCCTAATTGGGTGGATGTCAGCTTTATTAAACCTCTGCCGAAGAACCATAATTATTTTCGCCAAGAAAATCATCTTGAGGGCAAGTTTGTTGTTTTATATTCTGGCAATATTGCCCTAACTCAACCCTTAGAAACTCTGATCGATGCCGCAGTTCACTTAGTTAATATTCCTGAGATTAAAGTGGTAATTGTTGGGAAAAAAGAAGCCCTTGATCGCCTAGAAAAGTACCGCCAACAACAGGGGGCTGGTAATGTGCTTTTATTACCCTTTCAACCCCGGGAAAAATTACCAGAAATGTTGGCCGCTGCCGATGTGGGTATGGTGATGCAAAAACATAACGTGATTTCCTTTAATATGCCGTCCAAAATTCAGGTATTATTAGCTAGTGGTCGTGCTATTATTGCTTCTGTTCCCGCCGATGGAACTGCTGCCAGGGCGATCAATCGTAGTGGTGGTGGTTTGGTGGTTAATCCCGAAGATCCAGAGGCATTAGCTACAGCCATTTTAAAACTATACAAAAACCCAGATTTAGCAACTATACTAGGAGAAAAAGGACGACAATACGCGGAAGAAAATTATGCCTTTGAAAAGACTTTGGATCAATACGAAAAGCTTTTTTCTCAAGTAATTAGTTAATAATTAGAGAATGGGGAAATGAGGAAATTCAACTAAAACCCTCAGACCCCAACACCCTAAAACTCTAAAACCCTAAAATCCCACCATCTAACCCCTAACTCCCACTCAACTATTTTCATGTTTGATAATTTCTCAAAAAAACTCCCCTGGCAAAGTCTCAAACAAGCGATCGCTTTTTTCTTAACAATTATTGCTTTAACTCCAGTGGTTACAGCTTTAATTTCTAGTGTTAATCAGCCTCAAATCCAATCGAATATTCAACTATATCAAACCAATCTCAATCTACAAGCTACGACTCTAAGCAGCGATGCTGATCCTAATAGCGAGGAATTTGCTAATCTTAAATTAATGCAAACCTCCCTGATTGGTGAAGAACCTTATACCACTGCCGAAGAACAGTATTTATCAGCGCAGAAAAGTGCCAAAAAAACAATCACCGAACTAAAAAAATCAGCAGTTAATCCCGAACAAAAAAAATCCCTTGAGCGGGAAATCAATTCCCTAAGGGATTTAGAACTGAAATTAAGTCTCATTCAAGCTAGTCAAGGTGACTTGGATTCGGCACGGCAAATCTGGCAAGAGATCAAGGAAAAATCAGCATTTGAGAACTATAAACCTGCTATTTTAAAAAACGCGCTGCTGTTAGAGGGATTGTACAGTGAACCCCCCGAAATTGCTGCCGATGCTGAAGCGAGAATCGATCGCAATTTTCAAGGATGGTTTCGTTATACCATTCTGGAAAAATTATATAGTCTCGAAAATCGTCAAGAGGATTTACTCGCTTTAGAGGAAGAACAGAGTCAAGTAGCGGCTAATGCGTTAATTAAACTGATTTTAGTGGCTTTGTTGCCTCTTATCGGCGGTTTAATCGGTTTTGTGCTGTTGATCTTTTTATTAGTGCAGTGGCTTCTCCGTCAACAGCGATCACTGCTCTTTTTGGATGATAGTCTCGCTTGGCAAACTAAGTGGGGAGGAGAAACCCTTTGGTGGGGAATAATTATCGGTTTCTTTTTCGTCGGACAAATTGTTTTGCCAGTAATTTTCGGGGTTTTATCGAGTTTCTTGAGTCTCAATCCCGAAAAATTTAACCTAGAAGCTAAAGCAATATACGTTGTGGTTAGTTATTTAGCCTTAACAGTGAGCAGTTTATCGGTTTTATACCTAGCAATCAAGCCTTTTCGCCCTTTACCTCCCGATTGGTTTCGTTTTAAACTCTTTAGTCCTTGGTTTCTCTGGGGATTAGCCGGCTATTTTGTCGCTTTACCCCTAGTTATTATCGTTTCTTTGCTCAATCAACTAATTTGGCAAGGACAAGGAGGCAGCAACCCCCTGCTGACTTTAGCCTTAGAATCCCAGAATACCTTCGCTTTAATCTGTTTTGGCTTTACTGCTTCCCTTGCCGCTCCTTTTTTCGAGGAAATTGTCTTTCGCGGCTTTTTACTAGCTTCCTTGACTCGTTATCTGCCTGTCTGGGGTGCAATTGCTCTTAGTAGTTTGATTTTCGCCCTTGCTCACCAAAATTTGTCAGAAGTGCTGCCTTTAACCGTACTAGGTTGTGTTCTGGGCTTTGTTTACACCCGCTCGAAAAATTTATTATCCTCGATGTTGGTTCATAGTCTCTGGAATGGTGGCACCCTGTTAAGTTTATTTTTATTGGGCAGCGGTGCGGGTTAAGTGAGGTAAAAAGTCTCTGGTTTTCGGGGTAGTCTAGAGTTGATAACAAATACCGTCTAATTAATTAGGGATTGCTGAATAAATCTAAAAACCTTGTTGGATAAGAATTTTAGACTTTTTTCCCATCAAAAAGTGCCAGACATTGGGGGGATCGGAGGGGAAATTTAGGCACTTTTTCCCTGAAAATTAGGTAATTGACCCCCTGAAAATCGGTAAAACCCTACACCGGTTCGGCAAAAGCTCACGGCCGAAGCCCACACCCTGCCCCCAGGAAAAACTTTTTGCCGCAAACCCTAATTATCAACCTATCTCTGTTGGACTAACCATGACTATCGCTGAAAGCTTACCCCTAGTTGAGTCTCATGTAAACCCTGAGATAATCTTCCCAGAAGGCGAATTTTGGAGTGATGAACCACCCTTGGAAAGTAACTTACATCTACAACAAATTATTCTTTTAATTCAGTGTTTAGAATGGTGGTGGCGCGAGCGAGAAGATTATTTTGCCGCCGGCAATTTAACCATTTATTACAGTCCCAACCAGAAAAAGTCAGAATTCTGCCCTGGTTCGGATTTTTTCGTCGTTTTGGGGACAAATCCCAAGCCCAACCGCAGAAGTTGGGTAATTTGGCGAGAAGAGGGCAAATATCCCAATTTAATTATCGAAATTCTCTCCGAGAGTACCGCTAAAGTTGACCGAGAGGAGAAAAAACAAATTTATCAAGATATATTTCGCACTCCCGATTATTTTTGGTTTGACCCAGAAAGCTTAGAATTTCAGGGATTTACCCTAATTAGCGGTCAATATCAACCGATTACCCCCAATCCCTAGGGATGGCTCTGGATTCAACAATTAGGCTTATATTTGGCTTTATCTGCCAATAAATTGCGCTATTTTACCTCCGAAGACGAATTAGTACCCACTCCCGCAGAAGCGGCACAACAGGCAGAAAACCAAGTTGAACAGGAAAGGCAGAAATCCGCAAAATTAGCGGCTAAACTGCGGGAATTGGGCATAAATCCCGATAGAAATCTCTAATCTTCCCCTGTCAACCCTTGGACTTAATTAGATAACCACATCGTTGCTCACCTTGGTTGATCCAGTGAGTCCGTTCGATCGTACAATCGGGTAGCAGCAGCGCAAACATTTCTAATTCATGGCCACAGATACTGGGATAGGAACCAGCCACCTCAGCAATAGCGCAATGATGCTCGGCTAGAACATAACTATTTTCTGCTTCCAGTGCCACTAATTCTGCCATGTAACCCTCCTCTTGGCGAATTTCCAGCAATTTACTCATTCTTTCCCCTAAAGACCCCTTGCCGAGGCGCAATTGATATTCTGCCGCTTTGCGTTGCCACTGTTTTTTGAGAATTTCCCCCACCTGTTGCTCTCCCACCGTCTCCACCAGAGTATTGAGGAAAGAAACAGCGAAATTATCGTAATTATGGGGAAAACGGCCACGACCTTGACGACTGAGACGATAAATGTGCTGGGGTCGTCCTATCTTATTTTGTACCGCAAAATATTCAATCAGTCCTTCCCCCTCCAAATCCTTCAGATGGCGGCGCGTCGCTTGCGGACTAATACTTAACTCCTCGGCCAAGTCTTGGGCTGTAGATTGACCGTTTTTGAGCAAATATTGCAGAATATCGTCTTTCGTCGAGGCGGGTTGAGTCGTGGTCATGATACCAAAAACAGAGGCTTTAGCGTACAATTGCTGAGGGTCAAGGAGCGGCCAATTACCCCTACAGAGTAACTTGAATAACAGAGGTTTATCAGTATCCCCTCAAATTTTCCCTGACTTTGACAACAGCTTTGTTGTTAATCTATTATATAATCAATTTAAACAACAGGAAAGTTGTTTAACTGCCTCCCCTGCCTACCGCGTAGAGAGAACACTAACCCCCATGAGTGCAACCACCGTTAAAAACCTCGTTAACCAACCCTACAAGTACGGTTTCATCACCGATATCGAATCGGAAACCATCCCTCGCGGTTTGAATGAGGAGATTATTCGCCTAATTTCAGCGAAAAAGAAGGAACCGGAATTCATGCTCGATTTTCGTCTGCGGGCCTACCATCAATGGCAAAAGATGACCGAACCCAGTTGGCCGCACGTTTCCTATCCTGCCATTGATTATCAAAATATTATCTACTACTCTGCACCCAAACAGAAAAAAGCAAAACTCAACAGTCTTGAAGAAGTTGACCCCACTTTAATCGAAACCTTTGAAAAATTAGGCATTCCCCTTTCGGAACAAAAACGCCTTTCTAACGTCGCTGTCGATGCTATCTTTGATAGCGTTTCTATCGCCACAACTTTTAAAGAAAAACTAGCAGAACAGGGGGTTATTTTCTGTTCTATTTCGGAAGCTTTACAGGAACATCCCGACTTAGTGCAGAAATATCTCGGCAGTGTCGTTCCCGTGGGTGATAATTATTTTGCCGCTCTTAATTCCGCCGTTTTTAGCGATGGTTCCTTTGTTTTTATCCCCAAAGGTGTCGTCTGTCCGATGGAATTGTCCACCTATTTTCGGATTAATAACGGTGAGACGGGACAATTTGAAAGAACTTTAATTGTCGCTGAAGAAGGAGCATCGGTAAGTTATTTAGAAGGTTGCACCGCTCCGATGTACGATAGTAATCAACTTCATGCCGCCGTCGTGGAATTAGTCGCCCTCGATAATGCGGATATTAAATATTCGACTGTACAAAATTGGTACGCTGGCGATGCCAATGGTAAGGGAGGTATTTACAATTTCGTCACTAAAAGGGGTCTGTGTAAAGGAGTTAATTCTAAAATTTCTTGGACGCAGGTGGAAACCGGTTCAGCGATTACTTGGAAGTATCCCAGTTGTGTCTTAGTTGGCGATAATTCCGTCGGGGAATTCTACTCAATTGCCCTAACTAATAACAAACAACAGGCCGACACAGGTACGAAAATGATTCACATTGGCCGCAACACCAAAAGTACGATTATTTCTAAGGGAATTTCGGCAGGTAACTCCCAAAATAGCTATCGCGGATTAGTTAAAATGGGATCGAAAGCCAAGGGAGCAAGAAATTACTCCCAGTGTGATTCTATGCTGATTGGAGATAATGCCGAAGCTAACACTTTTCCCTATATTCAGGTGGATAACAACAGTGCTAAAGTAGAACACGAAGCTTCTACTTCTAAAATCGGTGAAGACCAATTATTCTACTTCGCACAACGGGGTATTTCCGAGGAAGATGCTGTCTCTATGTTAGTCAGTGGTTTCTGTAAGGATGTCCTCAGTAAATTACCGATGGAATTCGCTGCAGAAGCTGATAAACTTCTCAGTCTCAAGCTCGAAGGAACCGTCGGATAACAGTTATCAGTTATCAGTGTTCGCTGAAATATAATTAGTTTCCAGAAATATTTGCAGTTGCCAACAAAAAAACATGAGTGAAGTAATTTTATCGGTAAAAAATCTGACCGCTAGTATTGATGAAAACCAGATTCTTAAAGGAGTTAACCTCGAAATTAAAGCGGGGGAAACCCATGCAATTATGGGACGCAATGGCTCAGGAAAAAGTACCTTTTCCAAAGTAATCGCCGGACATCCCGATTATGAAGTAACCGGGGGAGAAATAATTTATAAAGGCGAAAACCTTTTAGATAAAGAACCCGATGAACGAGCGCTTATGGGTATCTTTCTCGCTTTCCAATACCCCTTAGAAATCCCCGGCGTTAGTAACCTCGATTTTCTTCGCGTTGCCTATAATGCCAGACAAAAATATCTAGGCTCGGAAGAATTAGATAGTTTTGACTTTGAGGAATTAGTCGAGAAAAAACTAGAAGTTGTCCAGATGAACCCTAGCTTTCTTGGCAGAAGTTTAAACGAAGGTTTCTCCGGTGGTGAGAAAAAACGTAATGAAATCCTCCAAATGGCTTTATTAGAACCCACTTTAGGAATTCTCGATGAAATTGACTCCGGTTTAGACATCGATGCTTTGCGAATTGTTGCCCAGGGAGTCAATCAATTAGCTACCCCCGATAACGCTTTTTTACTTATCACTCACTATCAGCGTCTGCTCAACTACATTGAACCCGATGTTATTCATGTTATGTACGATGGACGGATTGTCACCAGTGGCGGTAAAGAATTAGCCCTCGAATTAGAAAGAACTGGCTACGATTTCCTCGACGAACAAGTATTAGCCGTTAAATAATCTAGCTATCAGTTATCAGGAGATGGCTTTTATTTATTCTTCCTAAACCCCACACCCCACACCCCACTACCCCACATCCCCTCCTACCAATGACAGCCATAATCACGAAACCTGAACAATCAGGAGAATTATTGTTAAAATTGTCGCGAGAAACGATTCCCACTATCGATAACGGTAAAATTCTCGAATTAAGAGAATCGGGAGCCAGTAAAGCTCAAGAATTAGCCATTCCTGGCAGAAAAGATGAAGAATGGCAATTTACCGATTTAAGTCAGCTCTGGGCGATCGATTTTCGCGCCCCCCAAACCGTTACAATCGATAAAAATGCCCTAGCTGTTTTTTTACTGCCCGAAGCCAAAAACAGCCGTTTAGTCTTCGTTAACGGCATTTATCAGCCTGAATTGTCCGATATCTCCGCTTTACCCCCCGGTGTCAGCGTCAGCAATCTCGCCAATGCACAAAAAGATGTTCTTGTCAACTATCTAGGCAAAGAAAAAACACCCGAATTTTTTACCGCACTCAACCAAGCTGGTTTAAGCGATGTGGCAGTAATTCACGTCACCGCTAACACCGTCGTCACAACTCCCATACATCTCCTATTTATCACCGTTGTGGAGGAAATTCCCCGCTTTTATCAGCCCCATAGCCTAATCGTGGCGGAAAAGGGAGCCATTGTCAATATTATCGAGAATTACGGGGCTTTAGCCGAATATTGCTCCGATTTACCTGTAAATTACTCTTATTTTACCAACGCTGTCACGGAAATTTACCTCGAAGCCAACGCCGAGGTCATCCATACCAGAGTACAACGGGAATCGGGAGATGGTTTTCACATCGGACGCACGATAATTGAACAAGGGCGTGATAGCCGTTACACTCTTAACGAGATAAATCTAGGCGCTAAACTCTGCCGTCATAACCTCGATATCCTGCAAAAAGGAGAACAAACCGAGACAAATCTGCACGGATTAGCCATGATTACCGGACAACAAACCGCCGATACCCACAGCGCCATCTATCTCAACCATCCCCACGGCATCAGCAACCAACTGCATAAATGTATCGTTGATGGTAGCGCTCACGCCATCTTTAATGGTAGGGTGTTTGTCCCCAAACCCGCCCAATTAACCAACGCCTCCCAGTTAAATCGGAATTTGTTAATTTCTAACAAGGCACGAGTCAACACCAAACCCGAATTACAAATTACCGCCGATAACGTCAAATGTTCCCACGGGGCAACCATTAGCCAACTGGAAGCCGATGATTTATTCTATCTGCAAAGCCGGGGCTTAAGTGCTGACACCGCCCGCAGTTTGTTAATTGATGCTTTCTCAGCCGAGATTTTAGCTAAAATTCCTCTAGAATCCCTCCGCCAAAGATTGGGGCAATGCGTCGCCTGTCGCAGTGTGGAATAACTCTGCCGGGGTGGGTGTCAACCTGCCCAAAGTACCCCTCTGACTCCTGACTAAAATGACAATTATCCAAGAAAAAACCCTCGCCCAAAAAGTCCGCGCCGATTTCCCTATCCTCCATCAAACCGTACACGATAAACCCCTTATCTATCTCGATAGTGCCGCCACTTCCCAAAAACCGATTCAAGTATTAGAAACCCTGCGAAACTATTACGAAAAAGATAACGCTAATGTGCATCGGGGGGCGCATACTTTAAGTGTCCGGGCAACGGAAGCCTACGAAGGAGCCAGAGATAAGGTGGCTAGGTTTATTAATGCCGCTTCTCGTCAGGAAATTGTCTATACTCGCAACGCCACGGAAGCGATTAATTTAGTCGCCTACAGTTGGGCATTAAATACCCTGAAAGCAGGGGATGAAATTATTCTCTCGGTGATGGAACACCACAGTAATTTAATCCCCTGGCAAATTGTCTGCCAAAAGACGGGGGCGGTGATTAAATATGTGCAATTAACCAGCGACGAAAGCTTTGATTTAGAACAATATAAATCCTTGTTATCTGAGAAAACTAAATTAGTTGCTGTCCTCCATGTTTCCAACACATTAGGCTGTATTAATCCCGTTGCCGAAATAGTCAGCCTTGCCCATCAAGTCGGTGCGAAAGTATTAATTGATGCCTGTCAAAGTGTCCCCCATTTAGCCCTTGATGTGCAGTCCATAGATTGTGATTGGTTGGTGGCTAGTGGTCATAAAATGTGCGCCCCCACCGGTATTGGATTTTTGTACGGCAAAGAGGCTATTTTAGAGGCAATGCCGCCCTTTTTTGGTGGTGGCGAAATGATTGCGGAAGTCTATTTAGACCATTTTACCTGTGCCGAACTGCCCCACAAATTTGAAGCCGGAACCCCCGCTATCGGCGAAGCGATTGCTCTCGGTGCTGCGGTAGAATATTTAATGGGTTTAGGGATGGATAATATTCATGCCTACGAAGAAGAATTAACCGCCCATTTATTCAAAAAATTAGGAGAAATTGAGGGTTTAAGAATTTACGGGCCATCACCTAGTTTAACGGGCCAAGGTCGGGCTGGTTTAGCCGCCTTTAATGTGGAAGGGATTCATGCTAGTGATTTAGCTACTTTATTAGACCAAGAAGGAATCGCTATTCGTTCTGGCCATCACTGTACCCAACCTCTACATCGCCTTTTTGATGCTTCCGGCAGCGCGCGGGCAAGTCTATATTTTTATAACACCCGCGAAGAAATTGATAGCTTTATTGTCGCCCTACAGGAAACTATCGATTTCTTTGCCAATTGTTTTTCTTAGGGGTATCTCTGGCCCCTTTTCCTGTTCTTAAAGAGTGAAGGAAGTTACTTATTATTATCAAGGAATTTGTCCCGAAACGGGCGAGTTATTGCGCTTGCCTCGCACTCTTTTGGCTGAAAAAATCGCCCAAGATTTGATGACAACTATCACCAATCCTCAAGGCAAAATGTATGGCATTTTGTTAGGAGAAAATGCCGATGGCAAAATAGAAATTTTAAAAGCTTTTTCTGGACAGGGAGAAGCTGCTGGCTGGGTTCCATCTCTAGTGGGGAGAGAAAAAATTGTGCTGGAAGAAAAGCGCGTTTTGCAACTTTTAGAGACAATTAAACAGGAAATTATCACCCTACAATCAATCCCAGAACATAATTTATATCGACTCAATCAAGCAAATTTTGAGCGCAAAATCCAAGCTTTACAGCAACAACATCAAAGCAATAAACAGGAACGAGATAGATTAAGAAATTTAGTAGATTTAAACTCAGAGGAATTAGAAAAGTTAAATAATCTCAGTCGTCAGGAAAAAAGAGCAAGAAAGCAATTAAAACAGGAACAAAAACAAGTTTTAGAACCCTTAATTGAGAAAATAAACTTAGCCAATCAGAGAATTATTGAACTTAAGCAACAGCGTAGAAACCTCTCCAAACAGTTACAGGAATTGCTGTATCAATCCTACTGTTTAAATAATTTTTCTGGACAATCTCTCTCCTTAGCTAAATTGATGGGCAGTAATTTGTTACCCACAGGAACAGGAGAATGTTGCGCCCCAAAATTATTAAATTATGCCGCCATGAAAGGATTAAAACCTGTCGCTATGGCCGAATTTTGGTGGGGAGAATCGAATCGAGATAGAAAACAGGGAGAATTTTATGGCGCTTGTCAGGAAAGATGTCAACCTCTCATGGGTTTTTTACTCTCTGGTTTACGTTCATCCCCAGAAATTATCTACGAAGACGAGGGAATAATTGCTATTAATAAACCCGCAGGATTATTATCGGTAGCAGGACGTTATCAAGATAGTCAAGATGCTGTGGTTAATCGGTTTCGTCGTCAAGGAAAAAATCTCATTCCCCTTCATCGTTTAGACCGAGAAACTTCTGGTATATTATTACTAGCTAAAAATTTAGATATTTATCGTTGTTTATCCCAACAATTTCAACGGCGAGAAGTGGAGAAAATCTACGAAGCTATATTATCAGAAATTATTGAGCGAGAATCGGGTATAATTGATCTACCTCTCTGGGGAAATCCGCAAAATCGACCCTATCAAACTGTGGATTGGCAAAGGGGAAAAGCTAGTCAAACCTATTTTAAAGTTATCGGTAAAGAAGGCAATTATTCTCGCCTCGAATTTATTCCCTACACGGGAAGAACCCATCAAATTCGTGTGCATAGTCAAGCGGGATTAGGGATAGGAATTTTAGGCGATCTCTTGTATAATGGTAAGCAGTCCGACCGTTTGTACCTACACGCTAAACAATTATCTTTTCGCCATCCTCAGACCGAAACGAAACTTGATCTAATCATTCCCACTCCCTTTTGAGAGCTATAATTGCTAACAGCAGCAAATTAGCTATCTAAATGGAGCAAGGGGACTCCCGTTAAATTTCTCCTTAATTAATAGCCGCGTTGATCAATTTTCACGCTAGATTGTGCTACAATGAGAAGTTAGCATTTTTTAGGCAGAGAGCAGTTACAGGAGGTGAATTAGGTTAATGACCCAAGTGGTAGTTGGTCAGAACGAGGCGATCGAATCAGCCCTACGTCGTTTTAAGCGACAGGTAGCGAAAGCGGGAATTTATGCGGATATCAAAAAGCATCAATTTTTTGAAACCCCTCAAGAAAAGAGAAAGCGTAAAGCAGTAGCCCGAAGACGACAAAGAACCCGTCGTCGTTAAAATTCCGCCAGTCAGAAGCTGAACAAAGGCTTCTGGCTGTCTTTTATTTTCATCGGGTTTTGGGGGTTGGTAAACAGATTAGGGAGCAGGGGAGTAGGGATAAAACAACTGATGGCTGTCTCTTGCCAGAGGGCCTATCTCTACTGGGAAATTAATTCTGCACGACTACTTAAAACTCAACCCTTTGACCATAACTTAGGAGACTTTGTAGGGTTGCGAGGCGATTTTCCCAGACTTGTACTTGATAGGCAGATAGATCTTTTTGTCTGGACATCACAGATTTAAATTGATAGCTAAATCGCTTTAGGGCATTTTGAGTTAAAGTCAAATTGCGAGGGCTAGGATTAGTAGCTAATTGTTCTAATAGATTAGCCATTTCGTCCACTTCTTGCCCCCAAGTTTTTAAGGTTCGCTCCTCCATTGCCCATAAATTATTAACTATTAAAAAACTCCACTCTTGACGCAGAGAATTAAACCGCGCCGCTGCCGTTTTAAAGGGTTGACGGTGGGGTAAAGGTTCAGCTTTTTTCTTAATTATCGATCCCTGAATGCGATTCAGAATTGTTTGCAGGTTGGGATTGAGATTTTCTGTGGCAAAAAGAGCGAATCCCGAAGTGGGAAGATTGCGAATAAATTGTAGTTGATCGATGGTTACTTGATCGGGTACTTTTAACAGACGGATACCGGGTATAATCAGAGCATTTCCTGCAATTTGGCGATCAAATAAAGACTTAGTTTTATCTTCTAAAGTCCCTGTATCGAGAGCATAAGTCATTAAAAATATCATATCTATCCATCGATTTTGTCCCCATTCTTCCCAGTTTTGCTGAATGCGATATAACCGTTCTTTTTGTTCTAAGGGAAACACCGCCGCTGACATTTTTAAGTGGGGACGAATCTGTTTTAAACGAGTAGAAACCTGCGAGACAAAAGTATCAACCTGACGGATTTTAAAGCCAGTCCACTGTTCCCATAAAGCACCCCGAGGATTTAAAGTAATGGGATCAACTCCTGTCATTTGTTTAAATAACCAACGGCTGGATTTACCATAACCATAGGTTTGATTAGAATCTTGACTCTGGAAGGGATAACGAATATAATCTAACTGCAAGCCATCCACATCGTAATTCTTGACAATTTCCTCGTAAAGAGATAAAAGATAGTTCTGTACTTCGGGATTAGCAGGATCAAAAAAGGCCTTTTTCGTGCCTTGACTGTAATCAAAAGAACCACCACTTTTATTAGTTGCACCCCAATCGGGATTACGCGATAAAACTGGACCGAGATAATCTAATGGTTGCTCTAATACTTTATTATGAGCTTGATTAGCCGCCGCAAAAACCCACACCCAGGCGTGGATTTCCATATTGCGTTCATGGGCTAATTTAACGGCAACTTTGAGGGGGTCCCAACCTCTAGTTAAAGGGTTTTGTTCGGGGGCAACTTGACTGGGATAAATAGTATAACTAGCATTAACTGTCTCGAAAAAGACTACATTAATACCCGCTGCCGCCATGCGATCAAATACTTTACCTAAATCCTCCTCGTTTTTAGCTTGTACGATCGTGCCTCGATCTAACCACATTGCCCGTATTTCTGGTTGGGCAAATTGTCGATTAGTGGGATAATTATCCCAAAGATTTCGCCGCGCTTGTAACCAAAATTCCCGCGCTTGGGTATAGTCCCCCTGAGCGATTAAATTCTGAAAATTATTTAAGGTTCCTTGGGCACTTTCCAGGGCTAAACGGAATCGTCTCGCCCCATCCGAGGTGGGGGAATTTTTTGCCCGATTATGAAATGCTTGTGCTAGGGATTTATCGGTAGTTAAAGTGTTATTATTACTGGCTTCTAAAGCTAAGAGAGTCGCCCCATAACGCCCGATTAATCCCTGCAATTCTGCCGTCATCTGGCTAATTTGTTGAGAAGTTAGGCTCGCTCTGGGGGGAATTGCCTCGGTACTCGGACTTAATCTCGCCGTTTCCCTGGGGGGATTTTCTGCAATCTGGGGTAGAGGGCGACGGGGTGCGGTCGCAACGCGCTCGCTACGCGAGATCGCTGTTGGGGTATTATTAATATTATTAACTATTGTTGATTGTCCTTGACAATAGGGCGCAATTGTGCCAGGAGAAGAACTGCGATTAATGCCGTAGCGTTGCAGGGCGGTTTCTAGCCAAGCGCTATCGAGGGCGAGATTAGCCACGGCATCGCTACCCCAGCGCCAACCGAGAAAGATCGAGTTATTATTGAGGACAACGGCAGGGGGATTATTGCGTGCCCCCCAGACGGCAACGGTTTGGCTATTAATTCCCGTGGGGATAACCACACCACCGAGGAGACTGCTGGCTAAAGGTTTTTGGTTTTTCAGTTCGCCTAAATTAGTCGGTCGCAGGGTGTAAGCTTGAGGGTGGGGATAGGCCCAGTAAGCCCCAAATAGCGATCGCAGTTGATTACGCACAGCAGGTTCCGAAAGATTCCCCGCCGGACCTGTGACGATAATTTTACCACCGCGATTCAGCCAACGACTCAAGACATCAGCTTGTAAACCGGAAATAGTCTCAACGTTGGGGATGATTAAAACCTTAATTTTATCTAAATCCGCGTCGCTTTGCCACTGATTACTCTGGAGAATGCAGTAATTAACCCCGACATTTTGCAAACGTTCGGTGATGGCTGTCCATTGATTGGCATTTTCTTGACTTTTTAACACTGCCACCGGTGTCGCTAAAACTGGGATCGGTAGCAGGACACCCACACAGGACAAAAGACAGACAATTAGGGGCTTGTTAAAAAGATGATCAAGGCGGAAGGACGATCCCAGCACGTTTTTTTCTCTTAATTTTTTTGGTTAACTCCTCCTGATCTTACCCAACTTAGCCAAAAAATAGTATCTTTGGCAACAAAAATTGCGTCTTAGCCGTCGGCAAGACAGTTTTAGGGTTTTAGTTGAAATTCCCCACTTCCCCATTCCCCCATCTCCCTACAACTGTAAGGACAATTGCCGAAAGTGATCGCCGCGATGTTCAAAACTTTGGTATTGGTCAAAACTAGCGCAAGCGGGGGATAATAACACCACTTTAGCCGCTTTTGCCAGTCCTAGTTCAGCCGCCCGTTGAACTGCCCTGTCCATCGTCTCTACACATTCATAGTCTTGATAACCTGCTGACTGTAAACGACGGGCAAAATCGGCGGCAGCGTCACCAATCAGCAGCACAGTGGCGACTTTTGCCTTAATTTCAGCGATCCAAGCCCGATCATCCCCTGTTTTCGCTTCTCCTCCCGCAATTAAAATCGCCGGACTGGGTACTGATTGTAAGCCTACTGCGGCGGCATCGTAGTTAGTTGCTTTACTATCATTAATAAAGTCTAGTCCTTTGTAAGTACAAATATACTCTAAGCGATGGGCAACCCCTGAAAAAGTGGCGATCGCTTCGGCAATGGCTTTTTTCTCGATTGCTGCCAATCTAGCGGCGGCCACAGCCATAAGCAAATTCTGCTGATTGTGACTACCGACCATTTTCAGGAGATTAACCGGAGCAATTAATTCGCCAAAAGCCACGATCCAGTTATCTTGCAGATAAACACCACGACTAGGATCGCCCAAAAGCGCATCTTTGCCTTTCACAGAAGTCCAGTAAGCTTGTTGCCATTGACTAACACCAATTTGACGCAGATAGGGATCATCACCGTTGAGGATTTGGCGATCGCTTCTTTGCAGTAAAGAGGCTTTAATCTGATAATAATTTTCCAGGGTTTGATGACGACTGAGGTGATCGGGGGTAAAAGTTGTCCAGATGCCGATTTTCGGTGCTAAATCCCCACTGGACTCGATCTGATAACTACTAATCTCCGCAATAATCCAATCGTATTTATCGGCTTTTAAAGCCAATTCACAGGCGGCATAGCCGATATTACCGCAGGAAGGGGCATTTAACCCCGCTTTTTGAAAAATAGCGGCACAGAGGGCGGTAGTGGTGGTTTTGCCGTTAGTTCCCGTAATCCCCAACCAAGGAGAAGATTGCAGATAACGCCAAGCTAATTCTAATTCTCCGATCGTCTCGATGCCTTTTTCTCTGGCAGTAATTAAAATCGGGGCATCCCAAGGCACGCCGGGGCTAACCACGATAAGATTAGGCAAGTCCGAAGCCTCTAGACTGAGATTTTGACCAAGATTGACAATAATTCCTTCTCTTTCCAGATTGGTTTTGGTTGCTTGTAAACTGGGAGAATCGGAGCGATCGCTTAATGTCACCTGCCAACCATCCCGTTTTAAGCATCTTGCCGCTGCTATTCCCGATTTTCCCAATCCAATAATCGCCGCTTTCGCCATCTTGTTGCCACTCTACTCAAGGGTCAATTTTTAGCAATCTCTATCCTACTGTGGATTAGGTCGAGTCTCTTCCCAGAAAACAAAATTCTCTCGCTTGCGTCTAAATCGATAAAATAAATGCAAGTACGATCCCCATAACAAGGCTCCCTATTTATGAATCTAAAATCATCCTTAAAATTTACCCTACTGTTTTCACTTCTGGGGGGTTGTCTCCTGACGACACCGAGTCAAGCAACTCTCTTTGAACAACGAGAAGTTAATCAAGAGGATTTTATCGCTATTGCCCGTCCCTACGGTAATGGTAAATACGATTTACTGATTTTGCAACAAATCCCCCGAAAACGCCAATGTTGGGCGGTAAATGGCACAGAACCGACCATTGTTCAGCCTCTCCTCCTCGATTTCGATTTTACCGGCAGTTGTGAACGGGCCACCGACAGTAACGGTTATTCCCTTCGCATTCAGGGCAAAGATTACGGTTTAGAATACCTGCTGCGTATCGTACAACGCAACGGGGAATTAGTCCTCGTGGGAACCCCCCGCAATCCCAGACAATCAGAGGTAATTATTGGACGAACAAAAGGTTTAGGGACTGGTTTAATCCAAATTTATCTCATCGATGGCTGGCGCTTTACTAAACGCAGTCTAGCCGGTCAAAATCTCAGTCATATCTATCTAACTGCCGATAGTCCCAGTTTCAATCCTCCCCCGGAATTACTCGCGGGTAATAGTTATTCCCCCCCCAGAGAATCCGTCAAAGCAGAAACACCAGTTAATCCTTCCCCTAATCCCGAAGTGCGAGAATATACCTTTACCGCTGCACAAACAGCAGTGGAGAGCAATCCTCAGCCAGTAGTCACTAATCCGGTACCAAAGCCAAATTTAACCCCACCGTCCCCAGTTACCCCTAATTTACCCCCCCTAACTCCTCCCAATTCCCAGAATACTAATGCAATTGTACCACCACCACCGCCGCGCAACCTAGGCAATCAGAGAAGTTTATCGGATGTAATTACTTTTAACCGACCAGCTGCTAATCCCAGTAGTGGTAATATGGGCAATAGTGGCCGCCAAGGGTTTAAAGTAGTAATTGAAGCTAAAACTGAGAGCGATCGCAGCAAAGTTCGTTCTCTCTATCCCGACGCTTTCCCCACTTCCTACAAAGGTCGTTCCGTCTGGCAAATAGGCGCGTTTAGTAGTCGTGATAAGGCTGAAAACGCTTTACAAAGTCTTGCTCCCCTGCGCGGATCGATCGTACCATTTTAACCTTTAAAAATTGTCAGATACCCCCCTTATCAAGGGGGGCAGGGGGGATAGAACCCAAAATCTATCCTTTAGTTGGAACCACTTACTTAACTGAAAATATGGAAATATCGGAACTAAAAAAAGGCATCGAGATAGTAGGATCGCGCCTGGGTAAAACCCAGGACTATCTTTGACTTACCCACTTTAAGGGCCAAAATTAAAGACTTAGAACAGGTGGCAGCCGTCCCCACTTTTTGGGATAATCCCGATACTGCTCAAAAAACCCTGCAAGAACTAAATGAATGTAAATCTTCTTTAGAAACCTATCAAAGTTGGTGTGAACAATTAGAAGATACTAAGGCAATTATCGAGTTATTAGAATTAGAATCCGATCGAGCTTTACTAGAAGAAGCAACGGACAATGTAACTCATTTACAGCATGACCTTGATCGCTGGGAATTGCAACAGCTTTTAAATGGTCCCTACGACGCAAAAGGAGCGGTTTTAACGATTAATGCGGGGGCCGGGGGAACCGATGCCCAAGATTGGACAGAAATGCTCCTGAGAATGTATTCTCGCTGGGCCGAGAAACAGGGATATAAAGTCACTTTAGCGGAAATATCAGAAGGAGATGAAGCGGGAATTAAATCGGTGACAATTGAAATTGCTGGAACTTATGCTTACGGTTATCTAAAAGGAGAAAAAGGCACCCATCGGTTAGTCAGAATTTCTCCTTTTAATGCTAACGGTAAACGTCAAACCAGTTTCGCTGGGGTGGAAGTGATGCCAATTTTGGGCGATGATGCGGTGAGGGTAGAAATTCCCGATAAAGATTTAGAAATTACCACCACTAGATCGGGGGGAAAAGGTGGACAAAATGTTAATAAAGTGGAAACTGCCGTGCGTGTGGTTCATCTTCCCACAGGTATCGCTGTACGTTGTACCCAAGAGCGATCGCAGTTACAAAATAAAGAAAAAGCCCTAGCTTTATTAAAAGCGAAATTGTTAATTATTGCTCGGGAACAACAGGCTCAAGCGATCGCCGAAATTCGTGGCGATATGGTGGAGGCCGCTTGGGGCAATCAAATCCGTAACTATGTTTTTCATCCCTATCAATTAGTTAAGGATCTCCGTAGTAATGTGGAAACCACCGATGTTACTGGGGTAATGAATGGGGATTTAGATAGCTTTATTGAAGCCTATTTACGTTTGGGGGGTGGAGTTTAAAGAAATGTATCGCCGTTGTCGTCCACAAGTCCCACTCTGGTAATGTCGATTTGCGTTGAAGCACTTTTTTGCTTGCTGTATAAGGGTTTTGCCGATTTGGCATCGCTAAAATGGATTTGCGTTGAAGCACTTTTTAGCATTTCAACTTCGCTCAAGGCTAGTCTAGGCCCAAAAGGGGAGATAACGAGCATAACGAGTTGATTTAGATTCAGATTCGTCAAATTTAATCAGTCCCGCTTCTTTAGTTGCCCCAATCACTTGAGAGACAGTATTCTGTTTTGATTCATGTAAACAAAAGCGATTTCGTAGGCTTTGGTTAGACATCCGTTGATTATTGATATATAGGAGACAACAGTGCTGATAACAAGCGCGAATACGGTCAGATTGACTCATTTTGCCAAAATCCTGATGAGCGAATAGGATAGAAGTTGTTCGGATCTCACCTACTCTAAAATCTGGTGCGGGAAGTTGAAATTTCTCGGCAGCGGAAATAACTTTATCAATACCACTGCCCTTTTCTTCACAAATGCCAAAACGACGCATTATGTCAGCTAATTGCTCATTACGGGAGCGATATTCGTCTATAAAGCGTTCTACTTTGATAAAAGGAATACCAGGGTTAGAGATTTCTACTCGATCATCATACATTTCAATCATCACCGAAGCACCTGTAGTGAGAAAGTCCTGATGAATCAAAGCATTGGCGATGAGTTCTCGCAAAGCTTGTTTAGGAAACATTTTCACTTCTTCCCTAAGAACCTCCTCGATGATGCGATTTTGAGAGGCTAAATCGTGGACAAAATTAACTAAACCCTCAAAACCCACAGCATATCCCTTAATTCCTGTCTGTTCCAGCCGAGTTTTAATTTTACCTGTTCCCTCATAGATAATCACTCGTGCTGCTTTACGCGCTAAGGTAGGGGAAAAGCTCTCAAGTTGTCTGGCCAGAAGAATGGCAGATAAATTAGGAATTGTCCAACCTTTTGATGTTTTGTCAAGGAGTTGATCGCCTTGTAACCTTAGCAAGAGCGACGCAATATTCTAACAGTTTGTTTGTATCAAATTGATTTTTAGCCTGTTTAAATTCTAGTCGCTCATTTTCCACTGGGGCATTTAACCAACCTTGTAGGGTCTCTAGGTTTATCATGCAGTAATCTCCTTCAGGGTAGGAATTTACGTTTGGGGGGGAACAGTGCGGGTTATACTGATTCCTAAGATGAGAGCAGCTCTATTTTCTTACAAATTCTGTTCTTATTGGCTTGTCAAGCTGTTTGTCCTCTACTAAGAAGAAAAATCAATGGTTATTATCGAGATTACCAATGTGGAAGAAATATTGAGCGCAAAAATTGGCTCTTTCGCCGCTAAAATCGTCCAAGCTCTAGCAGATGATGAGGGGAAAGTGGAAGAGGTTCTCATCAAGGAATTACAGGCTAATTTTCAGGAAAGGGGGATTAAAGCTAATCTTTTTAGCGTCACTGGGTTAGATATGCTCGGCAATGGCAAGCTAGAAGTTAACGTTAATGTTCGTTCTGCTAATATGATGTCCTAAGGGAAGATAGAACCGCCAATGGTTGGGTTAAATATAGTTAAACCCAACCTTATTTTGGTAGTTACCATCAAAAGCAATGGCAGCGAAGCTTGAGGTTATAATAAACCAACAAAATGCAACGGTCCTTGACCGGTAATTAATTCGATAATAATTGCCAGAAAACCGATCATCGCTAATCGACCATTCCACACCTCGGCTGCCGTAGTCATTCCCCATTCCCAACGTTCCTGGGGATACATTTTCATATTCGCTTTCGGATGGGTAATTTGCTCGAAAGTGGTGGGTTTTTCCTCTAGGGATCTTACCACTAACTGGGAGAGAGATTCGATAAACATCGGGTGAGTGTTAAGAGCCTGGACTCGCTGAAAATGTTCAATTCCCGCTTCTTCCGCCACTTCTCGGTACTCTATATCGATTTCTTGTAGAGTTTCGATGTGTTCCGAGACAAAGCTAATCGGCACGACCAATAAATGCTTAATTCCCTGCTCTCCCAACCCTTTTAAAGCATCTTCAGTATAGGGTTTTAGCCATTCCACTGGACCGACGCGACTTTGATAGGCTAAAGTGTACTGATTGGGTCGGTTGAGTGTACGCACGATCGCCCTAGTGCATTCTTCAATTTCCCTTTGATAGGGATCTCCCGCTTCCTCCACATAACTTTGGGGGACCCCATGGGCGCTAAAAAAGATATGTACTTGGTCAGGATTAGGACACTGCTCTAATTCTCGCGCAATCAGATCCGCCATAGCACCCAGATAAGTGGGATGATCGTACCAAGAGGGGATGAGAGTATATTCCGTTAAACGTAGATAGGGATCCTGCTGCCACATTTCCTCCAGTACACGAAAACTGGAACCACTGGTGCTGATGGAAAATTGGGGATAAAGGGGAAGAATAACTAATTTTTTGATATGATCCCGTTTAATCCGCTCGATCGCTTCTTCGGTGAAGGGATTCCAGTAACGCATCCCGATATAAACGCTCACCTCGCGGCCCATTTCCTTGAGACGTTGTTGCAGTGCCGTGGCCTGTGCCTCCGTAATCTTGAGTAAAGGGGAGCCACCGCCGATCTGACGGTAATTCTCTCGGGATTTACTCGCTCTTAACGTCGATATTAACCAAGCCAAGGGTTTTTGTAATCCTTTGATCGGTAAACGGATGATTTCTGGGTCAGAAAAAAGGTTAAATAGAAAAGGACGCACATCCTCTAACCGCTCCGGCCCACCCAAATTTAATAATAAAACGCCAACGCGACCCATAGTGTTAACAGATAATTTTTAAATTTTCAGATTCTTTACCAAGTTTAACAATATATCGGTGGAACCGTTAAAACAAATTACAGGCTACAGAGAACTTAATCAAATTTTGGAGGTTGATCTTGGCGACAATTTTACGTCCCCTCAGTTATCAATATCAATGGCTTTACGATGGTATCTCCCGTCTGGCTGCCCTAGCAGTGGGCGGGGAGTCTTGTTTTCGGCAATTGGCCCTAGAAGGCCTAAAAATCGCTAAAAATGACCCTATCCTCGATCTCTGTTGTGGTGCGGGTCAAACCACCCGTTATTTAGTCCCCCTATCCGATCGCTGTACTGGTTTAGATGTCTCTCCCCGGGCCCTGGAGCGAGCTAGTTTAGCGGTGCCACAAGCGCATTATGTGGAGGGATTAGCCGAAAAAATGCCCTTTAGTGCCGCAGAATTCGCCTTTGTGCATACTAGCGCCGCTCTCCACGAAATGGAACCGGAGCAGTTAGAGGAAATCCTGAAAGAAGTGCATCGAGTTCTCAGACCGGGGGGAATTTTTGCCCTCGTGGATTTTCATCGACCCACTAACCCGCTTTTTTGGCCTTCTTTAGCCCTATTTTTGCAATTATTTGAAACCGATACCGCTTGGCAGTTTATCGATCGGGACTTGATTCGATCTTTACAGGCGATCGGTTTTCGTGATTGTCACCAAAAATTATACGCTGGTGGCAGTTTACAGGTGATTCAAGCGGTCAAGTGAAGGGATCGACCAGACAAGATTTTCAGGGGCAGTCGGTCATTTATACTGAATAAGGCAACGGTTTTTTAATCAAGCTGAGTTCGATCGACTCGCTGCCAGTTATTTTTGAGAAGTTAATGACTAGAGCAAAAATTCTACAACCTGATTTAATTTTAGGGGATACGATTCTCGGTCTCACTCCGGAGATTTTGAGTCAGCATCAGATTAAGGGATTGATTCTCGATGTGGACGATACCCTTGTTCCCCTTCAGGAAACGACGGTTTCTGACGATTTACAGCGTTGGGTCGATTCCTTGCGTCTTTATCTACCGATTTGGTTGGTAAGCAATAATCTCAGTGAAAATCGCATCGGTGCGATCGCTGATAATTTACAACTTCCCTACCTTCTCGGTGCGGTGAAACCCTCTCGACGCAAACTCCGGCAAGCGATGACAGCCATGGGACTTCCCCCCCGACAAATTGCCATGATTGGCGATCGCTTGTTTACCGATGTTTTAGCGGGAAATCGTCTGGGAATGTTTACCATTCTGGTGAAACCAATAGTAAACCCTTTGACGGGGGGGCAAGCTTATCCAATCCACGATTTTGAGGTGTGGCTATCACAAATTCTCGGCGTTTCCCTGCATCCGCAGCATTACTTAATAAAACCTGACCAATCCTCACAAAAGTAAATATTAAAAAATACTTAAGTATAGAGGAAAGGAGGGAAAAGTAGAAAATACTATGGACAATTTGAAATGAGGTCAGCTGAAATAAAGACCCTAACGAAAATATGGCATGGGAAGTCTCCACCCTGAGCAAGCGCACCGGTGGGGAGCCTCTGGTCGCCTCGTTTACCTCCGATCACAGCCTGTACTATAATAGACCTCTTGTAAAAATCAAAAATCTTCCGTTAAATGCTCTGTTTAAGGGTTTTAGGCAATTTTATGCCTATTTTTCTCATTTTTGGACTATCAAAAATTAATCATGCCAGAACTCTAATCTCAAAAGCTTAGTCAAGTGATGGGAGTAGTCTGGTGGTGGGATTATGCCTTGAATCTATGCAATCAGACTGACAAAGAAACTGGCAAGGGGTTATCTAAAGTAGCTCTCAACCAGGTTTGACCAAAGCTCAAAAACGAAGAAAAAACAGCCTGGTTAGGAGAATGTTACTCGCAGGTTTTGCAGCCAACGACTATTTAGGCATTGAGAATAAATAAACTTTACAGATAAAACTCCTTCTACCCTTTTGAGAAAAGGTGAAACATGATTAAGTATAAAACTTATTTATGCTTACTGCCTAACGATTAAGTGGTATATAAAAGTAAACCCGATAATTGCTGAGGCAGCCTTTTTCAGTAATCAGTGAACTGATAACTCGCATCTGATAACTGGTAACTGATTACTGATTCAGGGCTGAGGACTAAAATAAGCGATAATCGAACTACCTGAAGTATTGATCCCCGTGGTGTGCTACTGTCAATTCAGTGTATTTATCTGCACTGACTTAAGATTTGTCGCTGTTGTCATCCCCTTCTCCCGTCGATGTTTTTGAGGCTTTCTATGACCGACATTCCTTTCACCCTAGACCAACTGAGAATTCTCAAAGCGATCGCTGCTGAGGGAAGCTTTAAACGGGCGGCAGATACTCTGTATGTATCCCAGCCGGCGGTCAGTCTTCAGGTACAAAACCTCGAAAAACAGCTAAATGTGCCGTTATTTGACCGAGGCGGTCGGAAAGCTCAATTAACAGAAGCGGGACACCTACTCTTAAACTACGGCGAAAAAATTATCACTCTCTGTCAAGAAACCTGTCGGGCGATCGAAGATCTACAAAATCTGCAAGGGGGAACCCTAATCATCGGTGCTTCCCAAACCACGGGAACCTATCTTCTTCCCCGCATGATCGGGCTGTTTCGGCAAAAATACCCAGAAGTATCCGTACAGCTACAAGTTCATTCCACCCGTCGCACCTCTTGGGGTGTTTTTAACGGTCAAGTGGATTTAGCCATTATCGGGGGAGAAGTTCCCGCCGAATTACAAGAAACCCTGCGGATTATCCCCTACGCAGACGATGAACTGGCTTTAGTCCTGCCTATTTTTCATCCTCTGTCTAAGGTAGAAATGATTCAAAAAGAGGATTTATATCGACTAAAATTTATCACCCTCGATTCCCAATCGACGATTCGCAAAGTCATTGATAAGGTTTTAACTCGTTGCGAGATCGACACCAAACGCTTAAAAGTGGAGATGGAACTTAACTCGATCGAGGCGATTAAAAATGCCGTCCAATCCGGTTTAGGGGCGGCTTTTGTCTCGGTGACAGCGATCGAAAAAGAACTACAAATGGGAGTTATCCACGCGACCAGAATTAAAGATGTGGAAGTGAGCCGCACTTTATCGGTAATTATTAACCCGAATCGTTATCGATCGAAAGCTGCCGAAGCTTTTACCCTAGAAATACTACCCCAATTCTCCACCTATCCCGAATATCTGGCTGACGACCACAACTTTGAACCGATTCCTAACTCACAAACCGCCGAAATTATGAGTAAATAAGTCGATCAAGATGGGCAAAATCTTCCTCGGAACATTGAGGCTATTTCTTGGGAAAATTACTGCCCTGATAAATTACTTTTTTATCGACTTTGATCCAATGGAGACTTTCTAAACGACTTCTAAGATTAGTAATAGTTACTCCCAACTCGTCGGCGATCACATACAGATGTCCCCATTTAGTCAAGTCACGGCCCTTGATGGCTTTCTCCAACTCACTCATCGGCATTAGTAAACAACTGGCAAAATATTGTGCTTGCCATTCAATTTTTTGGCTAGAATCAACTGTCCGACACAGAAAAGGTTGAATTGTCTCTAGGGAATCTCCCTGATTGATTCGATCCAAAAAGTTAGAGACGGCCTTTTGATTAATATGAAGGACAAAATGACCAATTTCATGGGCTAAACTCGAATTTTTAAAACCTTCTTTTGCCAGGGATGAATTTTGATAATCTTTTAAGAATTTTACATCTTCATTAAGAATAATTTTCTTTTCTGTGGGAATAATCATCGCGGCGATTTCTCCCTCTTGATCTGGCTTTATATCCGTCCATTCAATAGCTAAATCAAAATAATCAGCCACTGCTTCCGCAATATCGCAATTTTTTAAGGGACGACGACGATTAGCTTTTACTTTCTTGAGAATATTGTCTGCCTGAGCTTCAATCACTGTTTTGGGAATAAAACTATAGGGTTTAATAATATCCAAGATATTTACTCCTCTGGTTCTAATTTTGTCGCCTCAGAAATAATTTTTTGGGCAAAATTGGGATTGTCTTTCATGCGACGCAATAAAATTGGCATTTGCTGGTATTTTTGAACTAACTCTTTGAAGACTTTTTGATCATCTGAACTCAGTCGTCCCGCTAATTCTCCTAAGGTTTGAGCATTTAATTTTAAATGAGTCGCTAAGGATTCAATAACCTGCTGACTAGGAGGATAACCCGCATGATCATTTTCTAGTTTCGATAGATAGGTATAGTCCACCCCAATCAACTTAGCTAGTTCTCTCTGACTATATTCCTCCTCTCGACGAGCTTTGCGGATAACCTGTCCAAATGTTTCTGACACTGCTTTTCTCCCAACCGCTCAAAAAAATTATATCAAGGGTTGACTATTTCAGTCAACATAGGCTAAAGTTAGTTCATTGGCGTTGATTATTTTAGTCAATGTCATCCTAGCATTATCCTGACTGAGGGAAAAAACCTTGTCCTGCCAGTTTCCCACAAAGCCTTGGTATCCTCCGATGAGCTATAGTCTTTGGCGATCGCTAAAACCAGCGATTGGCTATGAGAATTGGCATTGTCAGACAAAACGGGGGTTTGAAAAAGCGCGAAACAAAGAACCAGAAGTCCAAAGATTATTATCAGAAGATAATCAACCGCAAAAAATTGGTAAGTTGGCACAAAGGGGAGTTTTTGAGTTTCATCAAGAGCCGGTGAGATTATCGGGTTCCCATGGGGTGGAACAAGTGGCAGAAATCCTGCAATTAAATCAAGAATCGCCAGAAATTCAAGCTAGGGTTTTAGTAATTTTAAATAATTACTACCAACAACCAATTTTATTGAATCAAGAGATTATTAATTTATCTAGAGGTGATGAAGGTTATCCAGAACCTATGGTTATCGAGCAAGGTAACTATAAGTTTAATTTGTCCGCTGCCTTTGATTGTATTTTCAGAGAAGCCGATGAAACTATACATATTTTAGATTTGAAAACTGGTCAATCTAATTTTGATCGTCGTCAGGCTCATGTTTATTTACTGGCGGCTAGTTACCGTTATCCTCAGGAAAAAATTGTCGCTTCTTTTTACAATTTAGAAACCCAAACAAGCTCAGAAAAAATATCCCTGTCTTCCGAGGCAATAGAAGCAGTTAAAATCGAACTGGCTTCCTTGGCCAAAAAACATCAGCAACAACTACAAAAATATAAAGATCACCCTGAAGATTTTTATCATATTTTTCCGCCTCAAAGTGGCTATGTCTGTCGTTATTGTCCGTTTACATCGATTTGTGATTATGCAAATAAGGAGGTTTAGATCATGAATTACACAGAAGCTAAAACAGCCAACTCTCCAATATTTTTGAGTGAAATTAGTTCCTTAACTCTCAAGAATAATTGTTTAAATTGTTTTAAACTTAGTCATCAAGTTACTAGAAAAATAGGTAATCGTTTTGGTTGGCAATTCAGTCGGAAGTTTCCTGCTGTGGTGGTTATTTTTGAAGATAATTGTTTTTGGGTATTAGCTAAAGATGAAAAATATCTTCCCTCTCCACAACAGTGGAAAGAAGCTTTATCAGATATTCAAGAGGTTTTACGAGAAGATATTGGCGATCACTATTATTCTATTCATTGGCTAAAAGACTTTCAGATAACAGCTTTAGTTACAGCACAATTAGCAGTTAGAATTCTGAAAATATTTGGTAAATTTTCCTGTCCAATAGTTTTTCCCAAAGATAGTCAGATAAGTGAAAACCAAGTACAGGTAAGGAGAGAAGTTAACTTTTGGGCAGAAATCATCAATGACACCGATCCAGCTATTTGTTTAACTCTTGAAAGTAGTATTGTCTATAGTGGAGATTTAGAACAGTTTTATGAACATCATCCCTATAGACAAGATGCTGCTAAATTATTAGTAGGTTTAAAGGTTAAAGACATAGAAACCAATGGGATAGCTAAAATTATTAAAATAGCGGGTACAATTGGGGAAAGAAGAGAATATTTATTAAAAAAAGCTACAGGTTCAATTAGTCGAAGAAAATTAGAAGAATCTCATCTGGAGCAACCAGTGGTGACGGTACAATTTGGCAAAAATACCGAGGAGTATATTTATCCATTGGCAGCTTTAAAACCCTGTATGACAGATAGGGATGAGAGTTTATTTCAAGTCAATTACGGAGAGTTATTAAAGGAAACAAAAATCTTCTATGCTGAACGACAAGAACGATTGAAATTGTATAAGCAGGAGGCACAAAATACTTTAAATAACTTTGGGTTTCAGTTAAAAGAAAAAAGTATTAACAGCCAAGAATACCCCGCATTATTTTGGACTCCTCCCATTTCTCTTGAGCAAACTCCTATCTTATTTGGTAAGGAAGAAAGGGGAGAAAAAGGAGAAACTCTCAAAGGATTATCGAAGGGTGGTGTATATAAACGTCATCGAGAATATGAGGATCCTGCTCGTAAAATTCGTTTAGCTATTCTGAAACCAGCTAATTTAAAAGTGGGAGATTTTAGAGAACAATTAGAAAAGCGATTAAAACTTTATAAATTTGAGACTATTTTGCCACCAGAGAATCAAGTAAATTTCTCTGTTGAAGGTGTAGGATTTGAAAAAAGAGCTAGACTGGAGGAAGCAGTTGATCAATTAATTGGAGGAGAAATTCCTGTAGATATTGCTTTAGTCTTTCTTCCTCAAGAGGATCGCAATGCTGATAATACTGAAGAAGGAAGTTTATATTCGTGGATCAAAAAAAAGTTTCTGGAGCGTGGAGTTATAACTCAAATGATTTATGAGAAAACTTTAAGTGATAAAAGCAACTATAAGAATATTCTCAATCAAGTTGTCCCCGGAATCCTAGCCAAATTAGGAAATTTACCCTATGTCCTTGCTGAACCTCTAGAAATTGCCGATTATTTTATTGGTTTAGATGTGGGAAGGATGCCTAAAAAAAATCTTCCGGGGAGTCTCAATGTTTGTGCAAGTGTGCGACTATATGGCAAACAGGGAGAATTTGTTCGCTGTCGGGTAGAAGATAGTTTAACCGAGGGAGAAGAAATTCCTCAACGTATGCTGGAAAATTTTTTACCGCAAGCTGAACTAAAAAATCAGACAGTTCTCATTTACAGAGATGGTAAATTTCAAGGAAAGGAGGTGGAAAATTTACTAGCAAGAGCTAGAGCAATTAAGTCTAAATTTATTCTCGTAGAATGTTATAAGACTGGCATTCCTAGACTTTATAATCTTGAGCAAAAGCAGATAAATGCTCCCTCAAAAGGATTAGCTTTTGCCTTATCAAAGCGGGAAGTTATCCTGATAACGTCCCAAGTGTCTGAACAAATGGGTGTTCCTCGTCCCTTGCGCTTAAAAGTTCATGAATTGGGAGAGCAAGTAAATTTAAAACAGTTAGTTGACACTACCTTAAAATTAACTTTACTTCACTATGGTTCCCTCAAAGACCCCCGTTTACCTATCCCTTTGTATGGAGCGGATGCTATTGCTTATCGACGCTTACAAGGAATTTATCCTAGTTTATTAGAAGATGATTGTCAATTCTGGCTTTAGAGAGGAAAATTATGTAGGTAGTTAGTAGAAATTGCATAGCTGGTTTTTTGGGGGGAGCAAGCTTTAGATTTTTTTCTTATTTCTTTGAGCGAAAAATGTCTATCATCAAAGGCAATATTACCCTGCCAATTTATGTTACCAGCGATCGGTCAAAATCATCCCCAATCTGGTAATTATGCCCCCCTAGATAGCCATCTCTGGGCTGATGCCACCTATCCCCTCGGAGCGCATTATCAAGGCGATAGTGTCACCTTTGCCGTCTATTCTAAAAATGCCAGTCAGATTCTTCTGGAAATCTACGATCGCCCGACGGGAGAAAACGCTAAGTATGATTACTGGTTGACAAAAAACCCCAATGATGATACGTGGCGGGCAAAAATCGCTGGTATTGCCCAGGGCAGCTACTACGCTTTTCGCTGTTGGGGTCCCAATTGGCAATTTGATCAAAAATGGCAAAGAGGCCACAGTAACGCCGGTTTTCAGGCAGATGTGGACGATTTTGGCCATCGTTTTAACCCCAATAAAGTCCTCTTCGATCCCTACGCGCGAGAACTTTCCCACGACCTTGAAACCCTGGCCATGATCGCGGCTGGAGAAAATGCTGGAATCTATGCCACGGGAGAAGGGGACTACAAAGGAGTGATCCGGCGACAATACGATACGGGTAAATGGTCGCCCAAAGGCATTGTGATCGCGCCGGATGGGACTTCTACCGGGATTCGTCCCCGTCTGGGGGCCGAAAAAGCGATTATTTATGAGGCCCATGTGCGCGGTTTAAGTAATCACCCCTCCGCTAGTCGTTTAGAAGACATTCTCAAGGGAATTACGGGTTTTGAGGAAGTGGCTAACGTTCCCGATCAGTACAGGGGAACTTATGCGGGAGCCGGCTATATGGCCAAATACCTGAAAGCGCTAGGATTCACCACGATCGAACTCTTACCGGTCCAAGAAACCGCTAACGATGATAACCCCGACGATCGCCCTGGCGGTAATTATTGGGGTTACATGACCTTTGGTTATTTCGCCCCCGATCGCCGTTATGCTTATGATCGCTCCCCCGGTGGACCGACCAGAGAATTTAAGGCCATGGTCAAAGCTTTCCACGACCAAGGTATGGAAATTTATCTCGATGTGGTCTATAATCACACCGGAGAAGGGGGGAATTGGGGCAGCAACGATGTCACCGCATTTGTTAGTTTTGGTGGTTTTGATGTGGTGGAATACTATCAACTCACCGACGAACATTATCTGGTCGATGGAGCCACCGGCTGCGGAAATCAATTAAACTTTTCCCATATTGTCACCTGTAATCTGGTTCTTGATTCCCTCACCTATTGGTTAGAAGAAATGGGAGTTGATGGTTTTCGTTTTGATCTAGCCCCCGTCCTCGGTCGAACTCCTTCTAGTCATCAACGAGAAGATTGGCGCAAACAAAAACAATTCTTTCCTAAACATCCTTTGTTAGAAAAGATCGAGAAATTAGGCAAGAAATACGATGCCGAAATGATCGCCGAAGCTTGGGATATCTGGGGTTACGAAGTGGGGAATTTCCCAGCGGGTTGGGGAGAATGGAATGGCCGTTATCGCGATGCAATCCGGCGTTTTTTAAAGGGAGATGGTAATACTTTTAAATTCATCGAACAGGTGAACGGAGATTATCGCAATTTTAACGACCAAGGCGGACCACAAAAATCGATCGGTTTTATTGTTGCCCACGATGGTTTTACCCTGATGGATTTAGTCAGTTATAACAATAAAAATAACCTCAATCCCTGGCCTTTTGGTCCTTCCGATGGCGGCAATAATAATAACGATTCTTGGGATTCTGGCGGTAATCAGTCCTTACGTCGCCAAAGATTACGCAACTTTTGGACGATTCAATTTTTGTCTCGCGGTGTGCCGATGACTGTCTGGGGTGATGAATTTGGCCGCAGCCAAAATGGTAATAATAATCCCTACAATATTGATAGTGTGGCCACTTGGAATAATTATGATATGATCGCCACCCGTTCACCCCATCTACTGCCCACGGGTTATCGGGAAGCTTATCATAATAATTTTGGCACGGGAACTAATCAAGAAGAACGCAATCCTTTATTTATTTTTGCCGCTTATATTGCTCACTTAAGACAGAATCATATAGCACTCAAACAGCGCCGCTACGGTGATATGGTTCTCGATGCGGGCAATAATGTCACCTACTTATTTAAAAAACCCGATGGGGTTAGTGATTTAACTGCCCATGATCGCTGTATTTGGTTTTTAATTGATGGTAGTGCCGTCGGCGATCACGATTTTTTGGTGTTAATTAATATGTATTATCTGCCGGTGGATTTTCGCGTTCCCTCACCACCCGATAATTATCGTTGGCTAAGAATTATTGACACGGCAGCTTGGGCAGAAACCGATTATAATTGTTGGTCTGTGGATCAAGGGACAGTAATTGCCGATAGCTATAAAGTCAATGGTTTTTCGATCGTGGTTTTAGAGGAGGTTAACTAAACTACCCACAGCGATATCGGGGGTAATTTGGGAACAGATAGGGCAGCTCGCTAATATTAAGATCGAGATCGATTCTCAGCCGATTTCTGCTATATTTTTGGCAATAGGGAAATATAAACCCCGGCTGCATCTTATGTTTTGCCCCCCGCACTTAGCCCAAAATTGCCGTTAAATGTCTAAAACTAAAAGTAGTGTCATTATCCTAACCATAATTTGTATTATCGCCACGGCGATGGGAGTTTATCTAATCGGTGGTATCGACTCCCAACAATTACAGATCTGGTTAAAACAAATGGGAATTATCGCCCCCATTTTGTATATTATTCTCTATACGATTGGGACAATTTTAATCCTGCCTTCTACCCCCTTAAACCTCAGTGGTGGGGCGATCTTTGGAGTGGTTATGGGAACAGTTTGGACAACGATCGCCGCTTTGGTAGCCGCTATAGTTGCCTTTACTTTTACCCGTACTATTGGCCGGGAATATACCGCCAAAAAATTTCAAGGAAAATGGCAAGCGATCGATGCAGAAATGCAGCAAAGGGGACTATTTTATATATTTGCTATCCGTCTATTACCGATTATTCCCTACGGTATCGTTAACTTTGTTGCGGGATTAACTTCTATCCGTTTTCGCGATTATTTCATCGGTACCTTATTAGGCACTGTCCCAGGTATTTTACCCTTTGTCATGATGGGTGCGGGTTTAAAATCTTTGGGAAAAGGCGATATATTGCCCCTAATGGTGGCTTTTACCCTCATTGCTCTGTTAGTAGGTGTGGGAACTTGGTATCGTCGTCGTCGGCAATTTCCCTTTCAGTGATCAACGATAAAATTAAGTTAGATTAGGAATATCCCGACTGAATCCCCATTGCTAAGGAGATAGCGTATCGATGCCTGCCGCAGATTATAAAGATTATTATGCCGTTCTGGGAGTAGGTAAAACTGCCAGCGCTGAAGAAATTAAAAAAGCTTTTCGCAAATTAGCTGTCAAATATCACCCCGATCGCAATCCTAACAATAAAGGCGCCGAAGAACGTTTTAAAGAAATTAGCGAAGCTTACGAAGTCCTCTCCGATAGCGAAAAACGACAAAAATACGATCAATTTGGACAATATTGGCAACAGGCCGGGCGATCGAATTGGCCGGGTGGTAATGGGGGGGTTGACTTTGGTTCCGACGGTTTTGACTTTAGCCAGTACAGCACCTTTGATGATTTTATCAATGAACTGCTCGGTCGCATGGGGCGCTCCGGCGGTACTCGCCCCGGTTCCCATTCCTACGGGACTCCGGGGAGAGGATTTGGCGATTTTAGCAATTTTAACGACTTTGCCGGCGCTCGTACTTCACCCCAATCCGTCACTTCTGGTGTCTCCACCACTAAACTGCGTCTGAGTTTTGGGGAAGCTTTACGAGGAGTACAAAAACGGGTTAATTTAGCCGGAGAAATGATCGATATCAAAATCCCCCCAGGAACCAAAACCGGTAATCGTCTCCGGATACGGGGTAAAGGACTAATCGATCCCTTGAGTAAACAACGGGGAGATCTATTTCTCGATGTGGAATTAGAACCCCATCCTTTCTTTACTTTTGAAGGCGATAATTTAACCTGTGAAGTGCCGATTACTCCCGATGAGGCGGTTTTAGGCACAGCAATTGAAGTTCCTACCCCCGATGGCCCGGTGACGGTAAAAGTTCCCGCCGGTATTCGTTCCGGTCAATCCCTGCGCTTACGCGGCAAAGGTTGGATCGATAATAAAGGACAACGCGGCGATCAATTAGTCAAAATTGTCATCGATACTCCCAAAGAATTAACCGTGATCGAACGGGAATTATACGAGAAAATTAAATCTCAGCGTACCACCGATCCCCGTCGTCATCTCAGACAGGTGCAAATTTAAGTCCCTAGCTAGGGTTTGCCGAAACAGTTTTTCTTGGTGCTGATTACTGTCTCTGGGGTTTATAAGTAGTTAGGTGTTAAAAATCGTCAGTTCCCCCCCTTATCAAGGGGGGATTGAGGGGGGATCGATCTAGAATTTAACCTTACTAGCCAACCAATTAGTAATTAATTTAGGGCTATTTTTCTTCACCCAATAGAGAGCATAAATTCTGAATATAGGCTTAGAAAAACGAGCGATCGCTTTCATAATAAAATTTAAGTAACGACTATGAAACTTTTTGTTAATTAAATTTAACGAACCCACATCGTAAAGACAGTCGATGATAATCCTAAAAGTCGTTTCCTCTCTTTGGAATAAACTATCTATTAACAATAGCACTTCCTGAATCCGTTGCTGTTTAAGCAGTTCCTCTTCGGAAACAGCCGAGAGAATCTGCTGCTTAGATAATTTACTATCCGATGGGGTTAACATGATATGGTAAGGAAAAAATTAACTTGTTTTGATTTTATCCCTATTTGCCGATTTTGCAAGACCAAACCCCCCATCTATCCCCATTTTTACGATAACACGGATTTTTCCTCTCCGGTGGTGATTCGGTAGTAGTGATGGCGGCTTAGTCCTTTGCTTTGCTGTGCATTGTAGTGATGGATAAGATACCAAAGGGTTCCCCAACGTGATTCTCCATTTTTTTAGAGAAAGATAGACTCTCTCTCACCAGCCGAGAAATCCTTTGTCGAAAGGTATTATTTAATCTTTCAATAGGATTA
>VYMC01000034.1_pt1 | contig 47523 bp, 46 predicted proteins | sample 5115301 | NCBI WGS metagenome assembly VYMC01 (sample SAMN12291802, study PRJNA351875) | freshwater metagenome | isolation source: freshwater lake | place: USA: Michigan, Wintergreen Lake | collected 2013-08-08 | reverse complement strand
AGTTTTAGATTGTCGATAATATCATCGGGTAATTTTGAGAGATTGGCAAGGGTTCTTTTTTTGACTTGATCTCCTTCTTTTGTAGGACTCTCGAAGAAGAACAGCGGGGGGGGAATTACGGTTAGGAACTTTTTCTATATACATGGCTATCATTTTAGCAAATAGAGAGAATTCTTGTCCATTAAGAAATGTTACAAATTACATGGGTACATTAAGAAAAGTTAAGGGAGGCGTATCCATTGATGGATAAGGGTTTCCAGCTATTGTGGTATATATCCTGCATTTCTCACAAAGCAAGAGAATGGAGTGTCTGAAAGCCCTACCCAGTATAGATTTGAACCCGATTTTAGCCCAGCTCCCCCAACGACAGTGTGTTGTGAGAATTTAACAAGACATCGTCATCAATTAGACTTGAGAAAAAAGGAATTAATTTGCGTAAACTTTACGCAAATTAATTAAATAAACTGTACCTGGGTCACAAATTCCTCAAAACTTGGCTTTAAAATCAGTTATAATTGAGTTATGTTTGCGCTTTTAAAGGTTCGATTTTATGACACCTAGTTCAGACCAGTCTCTCCCCAATCAATTCAACTTTGGCCAGTTAAAAGGAAGAAACATAATCGCCAATTTTGAAGGAGGTAAAATCACCTCGGACGCGGGGATTGTCTTAATGGCAGAGTTAGACAAGAAGTTAAAAATCACCACTCAATTTGCTGAATGCTTTCGAGATTATCGTCATGTCTCCTATCTAGATTATTCCCTTCACCATTTACTAGCACAGAGAGTTTATGGCATCATTTTAGGATATGAAGATGTCAATGACCATGATAAATTACGTCATGACCCAGCTTTAGCTATAGCCTTAGAAAAGCTTAACTTTATTGAGTTAAACCAAGGGGGATTAGCTGGGAAAAGTACCATCAACCGATTAGAATATTGCCCAGAGACTATTATTAACCAAGAAAAAAGTCGCTATCATAAAATAGAACTCTTACCTGAAAAACTGGAAAAAGCTTTCGTTGATATTTTTTTCCAGTCTTATCAAAAACCGCCAAAAAGTATTATTTTAGACCTGGATGTGACAGATGACCAAGTCCATGGCAACCAAGAAGGAGCGTTCTTCAATAAGTATTATCGAGGAGTATGTTACGCCCCTTTATACATTTTCTGTGGTCATCACCTATTAGTAGCTAAACTGAGGTCTTCTAATGTAGACCCAGCGGAGGGAGCCTTAGAAGAATTACAGCGAGTTATCGGTCTAATCCGAGAAAACTGGCCAGATACCCACATCCTAGTTCGTGCAGATAGTGCTTATGGTCGTGAAGAGATAATGAAATTCTGTGAGGATGAGCAAAAAGTAGATTATGTAATAGCTATGGCAACTAATAACCAATTAAAGTTGAGAGCTTTAGATACAATTGAGAAAGCCAAAAAGGATTATGAACAAAGACTTGAACCAGTTGTTGAATTAAGGGAGTCCCTTTTGGCGAAGAATGAAGAGTTAGAAGAAGTTCCTTCTTTAGTGCCGAACTCGACTTGGTTTCGCTCTCTGTGCTACCGAACCGAAAAGTCATGGAGTTGTCAAAGGAGAGTAGTAACTAAAGTTTGTTATGGAAGTGAGGGCTTAAAAATTCGTCATGTTGTCACTTCTTTACCTGCATCTAAAATTCCTCCCTCGAAACTTTATACAGATAAATATTGTCCGAGGGGAGAGATGGAAAATCGACTTAAAGAACAACAACTAGATTTATTTGCTGACCGAACTTCAGCCCAGACTTTTGCCAGTAATCAACTCAGACTCTGGTTGTCTTCAATGGCTTATGTTTTGATGCAGGCTTTTCGTCAACATTGTTTAGCTAAAACCTCTATGGCTAAAGCTACAGTAGGAACCATTCGTCTTAATCTCCTCAAATTGGGAGCCAGGATAACAATTAGCGTGAGACGAATTTTAATCGCTATTGCTAGTTCTTGCCCTTATCAAGATATCTGGTCAGAAGCTTATTCGAGAATTCAAGCTCTTTCGGACACTGGATAAGTCTAAAAGTCTGAAAAATAACTAAACTAAATATTTGGATAAATGGCTGCTGAAAAATTCAGTCAGATCGGGGCTGCAAAATTTTCCTAATTGACTCAAGTTTTTCCGTGCGTGAGCAACTTTTTAGCTAATTTGGTTAAATTTTTACGCCGCAAATTTACAATTTTCTCTTATTTTAAAATAATCTCAACTTTTAACTTCCAAATTAGGTTCTTTCCTCAGTTTGTGAGAAATGCGGGATATGTATGGGGGAAGTTCAGTAATAAATATTTTACACAATTCATACCAGGTAAGCAAGAGAGCTACGCCACTACTACCGAATCATTACCCTGTTGTCTATCTTAAGACATGTAAATTACCGCAATTCTTACTGACGACCGACTCCTGATTTGAAAGAGGGTGTAGGGTGTGGGGTGTAGGGAAGGAAACCTCTTTCATCTTTGGTGGTGAAAATTTTTTCATCAGGACTGACTCCTTACCCCACAGTTAACTTTACTTTTGTCCAACTACGACTCTCTTGGATTTGGTGGGTAAAATGTATTCTAAGATACAGTCCTGCTGGCGAGGGAGTGGAAGGAACCACACCAGACACAGGGGACACAAAGATTGATCGCTTCTATGGTAAGTTAAGCTGATCACACAGAACCTAGAAGAGCCCAACTACTTATACCAAAAAAGATTATCTATTTATTTAAAAGCTGATGAGATGACGATTTTATTGACAGCGACTCTCTTTCACCTTTCTCTTAATTTTAGGTTTCTGCTAGGTCGAAATTGACTCTTTGATATAAATCTTGCAAAGAAATCTGCCAATCTACCGACAGCAATTGTAAAACCGCATTTTCCCCCGTGAGGAAATCAACTAACCATTGATCATCCTTTTGTTTATAGTAACGCTCTACACTATAACTAGATTGTGCAATCAGAATATATTCTTGAAAAGTTGGCAAGGAACGATAGAATTTAAACTTATCTCCTCGATCATAAGCTTGGGTGGAATTAGAGAGAACTTCGAGAATAATTAAAGGATTGATCACGTTAGATTGACTATTCCCTTGATAGAGAGGTTGACCTTTAATCACCATTACATCGGGATAGGTGTAAATGCTATAATCTGACAGCCATAAACGCACCGTTTCCATGTAGGTATAATAATCTTGATTATTGATATTTAAGGGAAAATTACGGCAAAAATTTAGACAAATCTGATTGTGATTAGTTGTTGCTCCTACCATTGGGATAATTTCTCCTTGACGATATTCATTTTTATCCTCGGACGTTTCCTCTAGGGCGAGATATTCTTCGGGAGTATAATATTTAGTTTCAGTAGCGGTTAACATTTTTGACTCTCCTGCCTATTCTATTTTCTAGGATACAGCATTTCCCTAAAAAGAGATAAAGTTATCCTTGAGCAAGGCTATCAATTGAGTTACTCGGATCATATTTTTCCCTTAACCTCTGGCAAAAAATGCGGAGAAATCTATAATTAAAAATCTAACTATCAAAATTGCTCACTTCAAGGGTTAAGATAAACTAGATATAGCGGTATGCAGTCGAATGAGGTATACTGCAACAAGCTATAAGTCAGTCTAGGCAAGACTTTGTCTGTATCTCACTCAAGCGAATACCGCTATAAATAGTTTTATGTTTAGTTTCTCCTATGTTTAACTGGTTCCGTCGTCAGAAAGTCCAAACCGAACAAGAACAAGCACCCCCTGCACCCGTAGAGGAAACCCCCAGCGAGGCAACCAGTCAGGAAGAGTATTTAGATTGGGCCAAAAAAGCCTTTAAAAATATTCAAGAGAAAAAAGCCATGGCCGAGGCCGTCGTGAGCGAAACCCCTGAAACATCTATTGCTGAAACGGAACCTCCGCAAGAGCAAGAACCAGTTAAAGAAGAAGAAACCGAGGATAATACTCCCGCATGGCTGAAAAAATCCGATCGCCTCGAAATTCTCAAAGAAACCGCCATTGAAACCCCCACAGAACTGGATGAAGATTTTATCTGGTCGGCCAAAGTTTTAGCCAATCAGGGAAGACAAGCAGAGGACGTTTCGGAAGAAGAAATCACCTGGTTAAAAAAATTGCGTCAGGGTTTGGGCAAAACGCGCCGCAGCTTGGTCAATCAGCTTAAGGCCGTGGTCGGTCAGGGTCCTCTCAATCAAGACGCAGTGGAGGAAATCGAAGCTTTATTGCTTCAGGCCGATGTGGGGGTAGATGCCACCGATTATATTATCACTACCCTCCAAAATAAGCTAAAACAGGAAGCTCTGCCCCCCGAAAAAGCGATCGAATATCTCAAAGAAATTATCCGCAAGATTTTGGATGCACCTTTAGCTAATTATAGCAACCCCGGTTTTGAGCCAGAAAAGGGCAAATTAAATATCTGGATGCTCACAGGAGTTAACGGAGTTGGTAAAACAACGACTATCGGCAAATTAGCCCATTTATCTAAACAATCTGGCTATAGCTGTATAATTGCCGCTGCCGACACCTTTCGTGCCGCTGCCGTGGAACAGGTGAAAGTTTGGGGAGAGCGATCGCAAGTCGAAGTCATTGCCAACCCGGGCAAAAATACCGACCCAGCCGCCGTGGTGTACGATGGTATCGAAGCCGCTAAATCCAGGGAGATAGAATTACTCTTAGTGGATACGGCGGGAAGATTGCAGAATAAAAAGAACTTAATGGCAGAATTAAGCAAAATTCGCCGCATTATCGACAAAAAAGCCGAGAGTGCCGTGGTGGAATCCCTTCTAGTTCTCGATGCCACTTTAGGACAAAACGGCCTGCGACAAGCAGAAGTTTTCTCGGAAGCTGCCCAATTAAGCGGCGTGATCCTGACTAAAATCGATGGTACAGCTAAAGGGGGTGTTGCCCTTGCCGTAGCGCGTCAGCTTAACCTACCGATTCGCTTTGTCGGTGCCGGGGAAGGAATCGAGGATCTGCGGCCTTTTTCCAGTTACGAATTCGTGGAAGCTTTACTGAGTGGCGATTAATCTCACCCCGACTATCTTTCATAATCTTTTCATGGTTGCTTCATAATTGTCTCATTTTTAGCTATGCTAGAACTGGAGACTCAGGGTAACAACTATGCAAAGGACAATTACAGTTAGTCATCTGGGAGTATATTATCGCGGTGTGGAAGCCCTACGGGATATCACCCTGAAAATTTATCCGCGACGATTAACCGGTATTATCGGTCCCAACGGTGCGGGCAAAAGTACCCTGATCAAAGCCATGCTAGGATTAATTCCCGTACAACAGGGAAGCGTTAACTATCAAGGGCAATCTCTACAGCAACAGCTGGATAAAGTCGCTTATGTTCCCCAAAGATCTCAAATCGACTGGACCTATCCGGTCAGTGCTTGGGATGTGGTCATGATGGGAAGAGTCAGAAAAACGGGTTGGTTTCGTCCTTTTTCCCACATTAGTCGTCAACAAGCTTTAAATGCCCTAGAACGGGTGGAAATGGCTGATTTACGCCATCGTCCCCTCGGTCAGTTGTCGGGAGGACAACAGCAAAGAGTCTTTTTAGCCAGATCTTTGGCCCAAGAAGCGGAGATTTTCTGTTTTGATGAACCTTTCGTTGGGGTAGATCAAAAAACCGAGGGGATTCTTTTTAATATCTTTGGTGAGTTAGCTCAAGAAAATAAAATTGTCATGGTGGTTAACCATGATTTAGGCGAATCTATTACCCATTTTGCTGATTTAATCCTCTTAAATAAAGAATTGATCCTCGCCGATCAACGATCTAAGGTCTTAACTGATTTTAATCTCCGGCGTGCCTACGGGGGTAAAGTCTCCTTCTACGATGCCATGACACCACCAGATTATCCCCGATCGAGTCTCGATTATCTCGATCGCCTATCGAAAAACAATGCGATAAACTAGAAGCGAAGATATTTTGGCTGACTGCCGATAGGGACCCCGATGAAAACTATTTCCCCTCAAGAAGTAACAGGAACGATCGAACTGGCTCCTAACTATCGAATTCCCCTGTTTTTGGTAATTTTATCGCTGCCTTTACTCTTTTTACAGGTCTGGCTTGGCATAATTTTCTCCCTGTTAGGACTATTCTTGGTGTTCCAGACTACCCGCATTCGTCTCCAGTTTACCCCCACCTCCCTAGATGTCTATCTATCTGGGCAACAAATTCGCTCCTTTCCCTACCAAGAATGGCAAAACTGGCGGATTTTCTGGAACAAAGTCCCGATCCTATTTTATTTCAAAGAAATTAACAGCATTCATTTTTTGCCCATTATCTTTGACAGCGCAACCCTGAGACTATGCCTCGAAAAATATTATCCTTTGGCAGCATCGCCAGCGATCGACTCAGAAGCGAACTAAGATTGAGATAAAATAAAGTCCTAGCTAATAGCGTCTTAAGTGGGTAGGTGTTAAAAATTGTCAGATCCCCCCGCCTATCGGCACCCCCCTTAATAAGGGGGGCAGGGGGGATCGAAGACAAAATCTATCTTCCATTAATTAGAACCACTTACTTAATTACCTGCCTTAGCCCTCTGTTCGCTCTGCATTTCTAAAGCCGATGACTTCAGAAGATTTTAATGTTTTACCCCTTGACAAAATGACAGACTTACCCAATGAATCTGTCGAAGAATTTAGTTTTGATGATCTCTGGGACGATCGCCCAGCAGAGAATCCCCTGCCATCGGCAATCGCCCCCGAAGGCGAATTAGTTCCCGCAGCCCAAGCGCAACCCCTACGAGCAGAAATCGAGGCTCTAGAACGGCAAAAACAGAGCCTAGCGGCAGAAATTTCGGCATTAAAAGCGGAAAAAGAACGCTTGATCGCCGAGGAATTGGGGGATATCAAAGCTCAAATCGAGAGAATGCTCAAGGAAGGCGTAAAAGACCTAGAACAACGCAAACAGGCTTTAGAAGTGGCGATCGAACAGTTAGAACGCCGTCGTGAGCGGATTCGGCAGGAAATGCGGAGTAATTTCGCCGGAGTCTCCCAGGAGTTAGCCGTGCGGGTTCAGGGATTTAAAGACTATCTGGTGGGCAGTTTACAGGATTTGGCCGCGGCTGCCGAACAGTTGGAATTACCCCGTTTTGAAACCCCCGAAAAATCCCCCCGCTCCGTGGAACCTCCCCTGCGGACCGAACGGGAGGAAAACCCGCGCCCATCCCGTGGCAGTCAAGACCGAGATTATCGCGAAGAAAGTCCCCGTCCCCCCCGTAGCAGTAACCAGGGCCGGGATAATTGGCAAGAACCCCGTCGTTCTAACCGTTCGGGTTATGAATCGGAACCAGTGGGACAATCTACCCCCAGACAGGGCTTTTCTGAGCAAAATCAGCGCATCCAAACTCTTTTAGACCGTTATCGCAGTCGTCCTGACTATTACGGTCCCCCTTGGCAATTACGGCGCACTTTTGAACCAATTCACGCCGAACGGGTGCAACAGTGGTTCTTTAAACAGGGGGGCCGGGGTACGGTTCGCGGTATGGGCAGCCGTCTCCAGAATATTCTGGTCGCTTCGGCAATTATCTCGATTATGGCGGAATTACAAGGAGATCGCTTCCGTTCTCTCGTTCTGGCTAATAGTCCCGAACGTTTAGGCGAATGGCGGCGCGGTCTCCAAGATTGTCTCGGCATTTCCCGCGCCGATTTTGGACCGGACCGCGGCATCGTTCTCTTTGAGTCTCCCGAAGCTTTAATTCAAAAAGCGGAACGTTTAATTGAGGATAAATATTCACCGCTCATTATCATCGATGATACGGAAGAAAGGCTGAATTTCGCTCTTTTACAATTCCCCTACTGGTTAGCTTTTGCCCCTGAACCCCAACAAAGTTCTAGTTATTGGTATTAACTAATTAGAACGTAGGTTGGGTTTCATGCTTCAACCCAAACCCCTTTTTCAGCAAACCCTAATTAGTCCTTGAGTAGTGCGATACATTGGGCTAAAGAAGCGTTAGTTTTCAGGGCTTGCGGGTCAATATGGGTGGCAGCGGCCCGATAACCTTGTTCTAGGAGAGCCGCAATTAAATCTTCTCTTTTGGGTAGATCTAATTTGCCCCTTCTCCCAATTTCCCGAAAACTATAAAAATAGGGAGGAAAATCGTTTTCTTCCCTCATTATTTTTAACAATTTAACTACCTTTTTCCACTGCCATTGATCGGCTAAATCTGCCATCTTTTCTAGATAAAGGCGATCGTGTAAACTGCCTAACCACAAGGGTCCAGTTAAGGTTAAAGGTTGCCCATCCCCAGAACAAACTATCTTGCCTAACTTCAGCCAAGGCACTGATTGATATTCCCCGCAGCTATGACAATAACCGAGAAAACCGTAGTTATGACTATTTAATTGTCTATTAGCTGTTAACCGCACCATTACCCGATAACTTTGACCAAAAAAGAGGGAAAAAATCGGCGTAATTCCTAAACCTAACCGGGCCGATTCTAATTGCAAACCAGCGATAATTAATCTTAATCCCTGTTCGTGGGCAGCTGGATGATTGCGAGCAGATGCTCCATAATCAGCTAAACTATTTTCTAGATTATGACCCGTCAGTGTCCGTCCGTCGGTATTAGTTAGATAAATTAAACCACCGATTTTAGTGGCTAAAGGAATAGCACTTAACAGAGATGCAGGGGAACCAAAAGCATCAATATCAACTAGATCATAATAGTCTTTTTCAAGACAACATTTTAGGAGAACTTCTTGAGCAGATTTATAGGTTATCTTCCCTTTTTTTTGTTGTAATAAACTCTCTAAGTTAGCGTCTAAAGTTGGCTTAATTTCTGGATTTCCATCATTAACCCACAGCCAATCCGCACCACTTTCTAACCAATACCTGAGCGCTCGCACACCAGAGCCGCTCATTACTTCTAAAACGCGCAAACTGCCTCGCTCTTTTTGAGCAATTGCCGCCCCTAAAACTCCTAAATCTCGGACGATTTTACTCTCTGGTCTATAGAAAGTATTGTTAATAGTAAATATCGCTTTTTCTTCCTGCATCGCTCATCTCATAATTAGCACTCGGCGGCAAGGGTCAACCACTGCCAAAATCCATCAGACATCAAGATAGAAGATAAATCTAAAGAAAGTGTGAAATTAGCAGAAATTGCCGATTTTTTTAGTATTATATCTCTGAAAAGCGGATAGTTTCCCCGTGAGAACGGCAAATTAAAGGTGAAAAAATAGTTATTTTTTTACATCTTAGAAGTAGGGTTTGCTGAATAAATGTGAAATGTAGGCAAGGTAAGAGTTTTGTGGCTTTTCTCGCGAAACAGGTGCAAGATTTTGAGAGAATCGTCGTTCAAAACCTTGCGTCTTCATCGGCCCGCGTCGGTGTAGGGGCGAAGCATTCGGGCAATAACCTATCGGTGAAACCAGAGATTTTCTATCCGAATGCTTCGCCCGTACTTTTTGCCGCAAACCCTAAGTAGTTAGGTGTTAAAAACTATCAGTTCCCCCCTTATCAAGGGGGGATTAATGGGGGATCGAACCCAAAATCTATCTTAGATGCGGAAAGTTACCGCTAAAGTTTGATTGCTTAAAGAGTCAAGTGCTGATAGCGATTCCTGTGGAGTCGCTATTTTTTTCGTACCCACCGACAGAATTGAGCAGCGCTCGTCGTCCCTGCTCACCTCGATCGAGTAAAGTAATCTCTAGATAATTTTCCGGCAAAAAAGTTAAACGTTCTGACCATTCGATCGCCACTATCCCTAAATCCACCTCGATTCCCTGCCAATAATTTTCTAGGTACAGCGCCTCGATATCTTGATCCTGCAAACGATACAAATCCAAATGATACAAAGGAAGGCGGCCTTCGCTATACTCGTTAACGAGGGTGAAGGTAGGACTAGCTATAGGCTCTTGAATGCCCAATCCTAAGCCAATTCCCTGTACTAAGGTGGTTTTTCCCGCTCCCAAATCGCCTTTTAATAAAATTACACTGCCAGGGGCCAAGGTTTGCCCCAGTTTTTCCCCTAAATTGACAGTAGCTTCTCGATCGGGTAAGTCGATAATCATTTTTTCCGCTAGGATGCCAATTAATCACTGATTTTAATATGAGTAGGTAGGCGTTAAAAGTTATCAGATGCCCCCCTTATCAAGGGGGGATCGAACCTAAAATCCATTTTTAACTTAATTATAACCAGCTAGTTAGCGATCAGAGCAGCTTTCTGGCCTCCTTGGCTCTGGGAGACTCAATCTGGTCTTTTGATCGAGAAAAATAGAAGCAGTTAAACTAATCCCTGAATCTTTTAGTCTTGCCTTTGGTTAAATGGTCACTATCTGGGCAGAGATAAGCGATCGGCGAAACCTTCTGGTAGGTTAGACTAAATGGGAGTTGGTTAACTGCTTTTATCAAATTGATTGTTCCCTAACCATCAGCATTGTCTAGGGTCGAAGGCAATAAAACAACCGAAGTTTAGGACTTTAAGCCAGAAGTTAAGAAAAAACAGTGAAATTATTATTTTTGAGTAATGGCCACGGTGAAGATGAGATCGCAATCCAGATTATTAAAAGACTGCAATCATCCCCCCACTGTCCGGATATTACTGCTTTACCCCTAGTGGGTAACGGTTATGCTTATACTCGTCCGGGGATTCCCCTTCTCGATCGAGGTCAAAAAATGCCCTCTGGGGGTTTTATCACTAGGGATGCCAAACAATTATGGCGCGATCTGCGGGAGGGATTATTAGGATTAACCTCCCGTCAATACCTTCTGGTCAGAAATTGGGGCCAAGAAGGGGGAAAAATTGTCGCGGTGGGAGATATCTTACCCCTTGCCCTTGCTTGGTTGAGCGGGACAGATTATGCTTTTGTGGGAACGGCTAAATCAGAATACTATCTCCGGGATGAGCAGGGATGGTTAGATAGTAGCTCGATGATCGATCGCCTCTGGGGTTCCTACTATTATCCCTGGGAACGCTGGTTAATGGCTCATCCTCGCTGTCGGGGGGTTTTTCCTCGGGATAGTTTAACTAGCAAAATTTTACAACAGTGGTCAATTCCTGTTGTCGATGGGGGTAATCCAATGATGGATGACCTTTTACCCTCGATAACGGGCGATTTTCCCCAAGATTGCCTAACTATTCTGCTGCTACCCGGTTCGCGCTTTCCCGAAGCTCTCCACAATTGGCGGCAAATTCTCGCAGCTGTGGCTGCCATGATCGGCCGTTTTCCCGATTACAAGCTGGAATTTTTGGCGGCGATCGCTCCTGCTCTCCCCCTAGAATCTTTTACGGCTGCTTTAATTTCCCGGGGTTGGCGGGAATATGGCACAAATAAGTTTATTTGTCAAGAGGTATTTATAACTATTTCTCAAAGGGATTACGCCGAATATTTAGGCCGTTGCCATCTAGCGATCGCCATGGCGGGAACTGCCACGGAACAGTTCGTCGGTTTGGGTAAACCGGCGATCACAATTGCGGGATCTGGACCACAATTTACTCCCCATTTTGCCAAACTGCAACAGCGTTTATTAGGCTGTTCAATTCTCTTAGGCGATAGTGCCGAGTCAGTGGCCGACAAGTTAGAATATTTATTACAAAATCCCCCACAGTGGCAAGAAATCGCCCTTAATGGTCGTCAGAGAATGGGACCGGCCGGTGCCTCCGATCGCATTGCCCAATGGTTACTAGGCAATTTTTGCCCTTAAATGAAAGTATCGGTCTGATTTTTGCCGCTAGTGGGCCACTCAAAAATAGTTTCTAGGGCGATTTTTTGGGCGCTTGCTTGTTGTCCATAGCTGAAAAGATAGGGAATTTCTCCGCTTTGTTGACGAAACCACTGGAAAACGTAGGGACTACCATAAATAATCAATGCTTGAATTTGTCCGGTTTTCAGCAAAGCTTGATAGATAGCTTTCGTTTCCTCCCCTAATCCGGCACTACCCCGAAAAGGATTACCACGGATGAATACTTGTAGGAGAGTCGTTTCTGGGGAGACAAGGGACTGATTAAAGGTGCTACGGTCGATTATTTGGGTTTGATAACCCCATTGTCGGGGAATTGTCACCGCCGGACAAGAGCGATCGAGAAAGTCACAATTGAGTAAATCATCGATAATGATTAAATTACGGCCTTGAGTAGCTTGAATCGGTAAATTACCGCTAACTGTTTGGGAATCCTTTAAAATATCCCTGACAATCTCTAGAGCTTGCGGTGCCGCTAAACTGCTTAAGGATTCTAAGGAGGGGTGTCTTTGCCCTAATTTCTCTTTTGCTCGTTGAATACGCTGCCAAGAATCATTAATTCTGGCTTCGCTAATTGTACCCCCTTGCACGGCACTATACACTGCTTCGATCGCTTCGATCGGATCGGGAGGCATTAATAGTATATCAGCCCCCGCCTCTACCGCCCTCACTGCTATGGCGGCAGCACTGGCAATTTTAGTCACTCCCCCCATAATCAGGGCATCAGTGACGATTAAACCCTGAAAACCGAGATTTTGGCGCAGTTTTTCCCCGAGAATTTTCGAGGAAAGAGTGGCAGGAAATTCGGCATCCCAAGCGGGAATTAACAGATGGGCTGACATAATACTATCAACCCCCGACTTGATCGCCGCTTGAAAGGGGGGCAATTCGATCGCTTCTAGGCGATCATGATCGTGGTTGATGATGGGAAGATCGAGATGGGAGTCATTGCTGGTATCACCGTGGCCGGGAAAATGTTTGGCCGTGGTTAAAACTGGATAGGAATTTGCCCCTAAAATAAAAGCTTGAGCTAGACTAGCGACAATTTCGGGAGTTTCAGCGAAGGAACGAATATTGATAACCGGATTGTCGGGATTATTGTTCACATCGACAATTGGGGCTAAAATCCAGTTAATCCCGATCGCTAGTGCTTCCTTCGCCGTAATTGCCCCCATTTCCTTAGCATATTCTGTGGCTTTTGTCAAGCTTTTTTCAGCTATTTTTCCTAAAGCCATCGGGGGGGGAAACCAAGTAGCGCCGGAAAACCTTTGGCCGACTCCCTCCTCGATATCGGCAGCAATGAGCAGAGGATTATCCCTGGACCAACTTTGTAATTGTTGGCTGCGGAGAGCGATTTCGGCCGCGCTGCCTCCTAACAGAATCACCCCACCGAGGTGGAGGGTTTCTAACCAATATTTTAGGGTAGCGTTGACAGGTTCCCAGACAGGATAGCGGATTTGTTGGTCAAAGAGATAGCCGGAAGCGCGGACTACTATCATCTGACCAATACGTTCTTTTAGGGATAAAATGCGATCGCTCATTATTCAGTTATCAGGAGACAGGAGACAGGAGATTATTTTTATTTGTTTTCCCCATACCCCAATTCATAATTCATAATTCCCCCACTTCCCCATCACCCCACACCCCACTTCCCCATCACCCCACACCCTCTTTCAAGTCAGGAGACTCCGAGACAGGAGACAGGGAGAAAAAAGACGGCTAATAGTTCTATTCTTCTTCGGAATCGTCATCTTCTGGGGGTCGATCGGTTTTAATATGATCAAGAAGGTGTAACATTCGATCGCCGCGTTCAAGGGAAGAATCTTCTAGGAAGACCACTTCGGGGGTACGTCTGAGACGGATGCGTTGACCGAGTTCGCGCCGGACGAATCCCGCAGCAGCCTTTAACCCGGCCATAGTTTCGGCCTTTGCATCTTTGTTGCCGTAAATAGACACAAAAATCCTAGCGTGTTGTAGGTCGTGGGAGAGATCCACATCGGTAACGCTAACCATACCAGCACCGACCCGATCATCTTTAATTTCCATTAATAACATTTGGCTGACCTCGCGCTTAATTAGCGAGGACACGCGAGATACTCGACGGTCGTTAGCCATAATTTTTGTCCCCTAAAAACAGCGAAACCCTTACCATTGTATCAAGCTAATCCAAGCATGGCTTTGAGGGTGAAATAAAGAAAGGCGAAAGTTCCCCCCAGAAAACCCACAAGTGCGATCGCTGTGAGGGGATTTTTTAATAAAGGGGCCAACCAGCCGAAAAAGGCGAAGAAAATCCCTAAACTAAAGCTAATCAGATAGCGGGGGTAACGGCTCACGTTATCAAAAAAGTCGCCCATAAATTTTATTTATTATCTTTGTCCGTAAGTAATTATAGCAGCAAGCTTCGATGCTGCCACGCCGCCCGATTAATGGCACTTAGCCACAGCCATTTTCAAGGATAATTCGATAATTTCCCCGATTGACTCTCATCGGGATTCTGGGACATCCGGCGCGAGAATCATTAATTGTCCCTCCTTATCCTCGCGAATGGCTAGAATCGCCGGACGTTCATTTTCTGCCGACTGAGGGGATAACCCTCGAAAAACATAAGTCCAATTGTTATTTTGGATTAATAACCGCCAGACTCGTGGGGGATTAACTTTACTATCATTCGTTTCTTTTCCCCGTAGCTCTTCGAGTAATTTAGTCTCACCGATAACTCGATAACCTTTGAGAGAAGGATCGGTAAAAACATCCTCCGGATTCCGACCGATCGCTATCTGTTTTTCCGGTAAAACTAAGGTGATAACCGGTAAGGTAGAAGTATCATTAACTGCATCGCGACGGGCATCGATCGATCCCTGAGTTCGGGCTAACCAAAAAAGGATAATTAATAGCCAAATAACAGCGATCAAATCTTTTCGGAGAGATTCGGGAATTCCCCGGACTAATAAACCTAGGAACTGAAATTTTTGATGAAATTTCCGTTTAGATTGACTGACAATTGCATAGGATGGCAGGGGAGACAAAATCCAGAGGGTAAATTGAATCGCAAAGGCAACGGCAACCAGAGCCAGAAACGTTCGCAGCAACGCCCCGAAATCGCCACAGAAGACCTGTATCGGCACAAAAAGGAAGGAACGCAAGGGCAAGTCCAGAATGTTAATCTCAAGGCTAAACCAGCCGAAATAGGCCCAGCGATAGATCCATCCCGTAAAATAGAGAAAAATCCCCAGCAAACCGAGAAGACTGGCGAAGGTTCCTAGTATCTGTGTTCCGGGAGGGGGAGAATTCGGAGCGCTCACGGCAAAATGTCCCTGATTGGCGTTTTCGATCGCTATCCTACTCGATCGATCGGGTTCTATCGCCAGTTCTTTGTATTTTATCAAGGAGAATAACCATGTCCATCGACGATCCCCGACAAGTTCGTTTGTTAATTGAGAAAATGGAAGCGAGTTTACCAATCCCTGTGCGTGCAACTCCCGAAACGTTAAAACTAGCTGAAACAAAAGGCGAGCGATACAAACCCGATCATCAGTTTTCGATCAATAAAATTTTCTACACGGGAGACGAGGGGGGAATTATTTGTTTCCTAAAAAACGAATCGGGAAAACAAACGGGTCTTATCTGTTCTTTAACCCATCTACGCATCGATAACGATCATCCGTTAGCAGCAGATATTCAATCCTACCAGAGAAAGCGATCGATGCGGATCGCACTACAGGATGGCAAAACCGGAAAAGCCCTCCGTATTGCCAAACAAAACCGCCCGAACAAAGGTTTCGGAAAGTAAAAATATATTGACAAAAACCGCAGGTTGGGTTACGAGTAGCGCTAACCCACCGCATCCAATTATATTCGGGGAATAGGAATTTGATTAGTTCGTTGCTACCAGATTGTATTAACCGTTGATAATTGAATTTTTCGATCTCGGCTAATTAAGGGAACGTTTAAATATAGGGCGGTTGCCGCAATAATTCGATCAGGTAAATCGGGAACATCCGAGCGCTCGATTCCTCCCATAGTAACCACAATATTGCGAGCGAGCGGGATTTCTATCAAAATAGAATTTTCCCTGTCCAGTTCCATTAACAATCGCTCTATTGTTTGAGCGGAAATCCGTCCTTTCTCAGCAAGATAGACAATTTCAGCCAGAGTAATCGAGGAAACAGCAACCGTATCTCCACTATTGCCAATTTGTTCGATGGTTTGTCGAGCCAAATTGGATAATCGTTGATCTGCGTAAAGATACCAGATAACTGCATGAGTATCTAAAACTGCTTTTAACACTTAAAGATCCTCTACCGTAAAATCTCCCCACGCTTCTCGTCGGGTTTTATCGATATCTTCAGCCGAGGGAGCCTGTCCTAAATCAGCGCATATACCCCATAAAGATGGACGGGGTTGATTAACTTCTGCCGATTCTGATGCCATTTCTGCGGTAATTTTTTCGATCAGTTGCCGTTTCTCGATCGCGGATAATTTTTCCGCCCACCGCATTAGCTCTTGTAGAGTCATATTTCTATCGTCCACCGCATAAAGGAGTAGCTTTATAAGTTTTAACATAAAGAGAAGATAAAACGCTTCCCCTTTGACAATCCCGACGCTAAAATATGGAAAAAACCCGTAGGGTGGGTTAGCGATAGCGTAACCCACCACCCCTAGGAAAATTTACCCGCGGCTATCCGATCGAACCGAATCCACACTCGATAAAAACGTTTCCCATTCACCGAATCCAGACACCATCTTCGAGAATGCCGATGAAAAAAATCTTACCAGTAATGACAATAACCGGACTCCTATCGATCGCATCTCTCGCGGTCTATCCTCTAGCTACCGCGACTCCAACACCAACCGGATCGATCTCCAAAATTCCCGTATTTTTGCCCAGAGACGCGCGGGTATTTTTAAAAAATAGTAGATCAATGTCCGGGAGATTAACGAAATTCGATTCGAGGACGAAAACGGTAGCAATCGAGTTAAGCGGAGAGTCGAGGAACGTAGCGATGAAGGAGATGGAAAAGGTACATTTTCAAGGGGAAGTAATTATCAAAAGCGGAGAGCTTGTTATTCGTGGGGAAGGGGGATCAGGTAATCCAAACCAGAATAGAGAACGCTGGACGGAACCCTTACAGAACTTCAAAATTGTTGATGTTAATACAGGGAAAGCGGAAGTAACTTTAACCTCGCTAGATTCTCCAAAAATAAGAGGAATCGAGCGTGTAGCCCTTAGCAGTTCCTACGTTGTCGAGGAAATTAAATTCAACCCCCCGGACAAAATTGAGATTCAAGTAAACCCGCATTAAATTTCACAAAGGAGAGGTCAATTTTTTAGGCAATTAAGGAGGACTTTAAATGGGAAAGTTGGCTGATATATTGTTCGATCATTTTTGGTAATAGTGGATCGTTTAAGGTCGGGTTAGCGAGGTCAAAAATGATGTCATTGATGAGATCTTCGTAATCGGTTTCATAGGTGATATCTTCTCTGCATTCAATGGCATCGGCCCAGCTTTCTAGGTCGGTGGCAGATAGAGCGTTATTGAGATGGCGATCGAGAATATCGAGCAGATGCTCTTTTTTTAGGGTGATAATTGCTTCGCTACTGTCCCAAGGAAAGGTTTTTAGGATAGGGAGGATAGTTGATAGGGATGATTTTCCGTTGGAAGAGAGTGAAAAATAAGAGATTAGACAATGGTTCGGAAAGTTAATACTAAATTGTTAAGTGATGTGAGAAATTCAGGAAATATGGGAGGTGCTATAATTGATATATTTACTCAGTCAAAAAACAATGATTAAGTTAAAAGTCACAACGGTAGGGAACTCTATGGGGGTGATTTTCCCGAAGGAGTTGGTGGAGAAGCTGCGCCTTAGTAAAGGCGATATGCTCTACGTCTTGGAAACGCCGAATGGCTTTGAGCTTACACCCTACGACCCCGAATTTGTCCAGCAAATGGAAGTGGCGGAGGAAGTGATGCGCGAAGACTGGAATGTTTTGAGAAAGCTGGCAACTTAGGCTCATGAACCAGCTAATCTGGATAGCTCATAGGGTAGCTCTCGCGATTCATCACCGCCAAATAGCCGAGCATGGTGGATTAGAGGGTATTCGAGATGAGGGGTTGCTAGAAAGCGCACTTTCCCGACCGCAAAATCTTCTGGCTTATTCTGAGTCGCCTCCTGACATGGCTTCTTTGGCAGCAGCCTACGCTTATGGGATTGTCAAGAATCACCCTTTTGTAGATGGGAATAAGAGAACGGCCTATGTAGTGACGAGGACTTTTCTCAGGCTCAATGGCTACGATCTTCAAGCTTCTAGTCAAGAAAAATACCAGATATGGATCGATCTTGCTGTTGGTAAGCTTTCAGAAGAAGAATTAGCTGAGTGGATTAGGAAACGTTTATCAAAGATTCCTCTAATGTCGGGTTAGCGAGGAGAAAAATGATGTCATTGATGAGATCTTCGTAATCGGTTTCATAGGTGATATCTTCTCTGCATTCAATGGCATCGGCCCAGCTTTCTAGGTCAGTGGCAGATAGAGCGTTATTAAGATAGCGATCAAGAATATCGCGCAGATGCTCTTTTTTTAGGGTGATGATCGCTTCGCTACTGTCCCAAGGAAAGGTTTTTAGGATAGGGAGGATGGTTGATAAGGGTTGGTCAAAGTTGACCAGGGCGTTAAGATATTCTTGTCTAGTTTTCATGGGTATTTTTGTTTGATGCGAACAATAGAACCGTTGGGGGCGTAGGTTGTTTGGCTCTCTTGGGGTGATATATTTTGATGTAACGATTTGTTGCCTTGTTGGGGGGAATAGCGAGATGAAATACAGTAAGAATATTGGACTTTTTTATAATTGAGTCATCTATAGAGGTTGTCTTGACTATCTTTGCCTAGGAACTGACGGAGCATTGCCAAAAAAGGCGTGATGAACGTTAAATACCTCTATCTGGGTTGAGAAGGTTCTTTTTAACCCTCAAAGGACAGAAGATCACCCGATCGATCCGACTCTCATCTGTCTTTATGGGGTCATCCCTGAAGCTGGAGGGCGTGTTTTAAAGGTTGTTTATAATTTTACTACTGCACCTTGCAGGGTTGTAACCGTCCATTTTGAACGCCGATTAAGGGGGAAACTATGAAAATAGACTATAGTCAAGCCGCTAATGCCGCTTATATCCGTCGTTTTGAGGGAAAGGTTATGGATTCCGAGGAGGTCGCGCCGGGGATTGTCTATGATTACGATGAGACGGACAGGGTTGTGGGGATCGAGATTTTAGGGGTCAAGCAGAGAACGGCCGAACAATTCAAAAATATTGATTTTCCGTTGGAAGAGGGTGAAAAACAAGAGATTAAACAATGGTTTAGGGCGTTAACGCTAAATCGCTAAGTGATGTGAGAAGTTCAAGACATTTTTTGCCATGCCCGACCTTTTTTCCTCCCGTCGATTTTTTTGATGTCTGGCATAATGGGGTCATATCAAGAGGATTTTGGGGAGAGGTGCGGGTAAATGGTTAAAATTCGCAAAGGTTACGTTTTATTTTGTCTTTCTCTGGTGGCGGTGGCGACGTTGCCGATGGTTGGGGGGAGAGGGTTCGCGCTTGTCCCCGCGGTGATGGCACAGAGCGCGGATGCCAGGGAAGCGGAAGCGGATCGGCTTTTACAGCAAGGTATTCAACAATATGAGACTGGCCGATTTTCAGAAGCATTGCAATTTTTGGAAAAAGCGTTACAGATTTATCGAGAAATCAAGAATCGACAGGGGGAAGCTAACGCTCTCGGCAATCTAGGACTCGCTTACAAATCTCTCAGACAGTATACGAGGGCGATCGAGTTCTACCAACAGAATTTAGACATTGTAAGGGAGATTAAAGACCGACAGGCGGAAGCCGCTTCTCTCGGCAATCTAGGGGCTACCTACTCTTCTCTCGAACAGTACGAGAGCGCGATCGAGTACCTTCAACAGACCTCAGCTCTTGCTAAGGAGATCGGTGAGCGATGGATAGAAGCTGTTTCTCTATTCCATTTAGGAAACGTTTACCAATCTCTCGGACAGCATCAAAAAGCGATCAATTATTATCAAAAGGCTTTAGTCATTGCTAGAGAGATAAATAATCGAAAGATAGAATTGTCTTCTCTAAATAATTTAGGAATTGTTTACTATTCTCTCGAACAGTATCAGAACGCAATAGAATACTACCAAAAGTCTTTAGTCATCGCAAAAGAGATTCAAGATCCACAAGAAGAAGCTAACTCTTCAGGCAATTTAGGGAACGCTTACCAATCACTTGGACAGTACGCAAAAGCGATAGAACATTACCAAGATTCTTTAGTTATCGCGAGAAAGTTAGGCGATAAAGAAGGGGAAGTTAAATCTTTATGTAGCATAGGAAATACTTACGAATATCTTGGACAGTATCCGAAAGCGATCAAATACATTCAAAAATGTTTAGCTATCGTGAGAGAGTTAAATTATCGAGAAGGAGAAGCTATTTCCCTAAACTCTTTAGGAGTTGTTTACTATTCTCTTGGACAGTACCGGAGAGCGATTGAATATTACCAACAGTCTTTAACCATCACCCGCGAGATCGACGATCGAGAGGGGGAAGCCAATGCTTTAAACAATCTAGGAAATGCTTACAACTCCCTCGAACAGTATCCGAAAGCGATCGATTACTATCAACAGTCTTTAACCATCACCCGCGAGATCGACGATCGAGAGGGGGAAGCCAACACTTTAAACAATTTAGGGAACGTCAATCAATCCCTCGGATGGTATCGAAAGGCGATCGATTACTATCAGCAGTCTTTAACCATCAGCCGCAGAATTGGTGATCAACGGGGGGAAGCTAATACTTTAAATAATTTAGGAAGCGCTTACGACTCCCTCGGACAGTACGGAAAGGGGATCGACTACCATCAACAGGCATTAACTATCAGACGCAATATCGGCGATCGACAGGGGGAAGCCGGGTCTTTAAATAATCTTGGCGTAACTTATCGAGATAACAAACAACCCGCAGAAGCGATTAAAAACCTAGAAGCATCCCTAAACATTTACCTAGATATGCGTAGTCAATTATCCCGCGACGATCGCAAGGACTTTTTAGCCTCTAACGAAAGAACCGTCATCACCCTCGCCACAATCCTCATACAGCAAAGTCAACCAGAAAAAGCCTTTCAATGGCTTAACCTCGCCACTACCGCCGATCTCGCCGATTATAATCGTCTGATCGATGCCAAAGTTACCGATCCCGATGCACAGAAAGCACTCAATAACTGGAATGCCGACAATCAACAACTCGAAGGAATGCGCCGACAATTACAGAATAAATTCTCCGAAGAACTGGCGAGAGAAATCGGACAATTCGAGGAAAAAGTGTATCGAGATGCGGAAACCATCGGACAGAAATATCCCGAAGTCGCCGAACTCTTTGAAACCAAACCCACCGACATCGCCCAACTCCAGAAAAATATCGCTCCTGATACCCTCGTTATTCAACCCGTTCCCCTCCGCGATAAAGTCGCCCTATTTCTCGTTACTAGAGAAAAATTAATCGTTATTCAAAGTGATACAAAACGCGATGAATTGAATAAACTCGTCAGCGAATACCGTACCCAATTAGCCGACTATAAAAATTCCGACTACCTCGTTACCGGTAGTAAATTGTACGAGATTTTAATCCGTCCCATTGAGTCCCAACTCGCCACCAGTTCCCCGAAAAATATTGCTATTATCGCCACCGAACAACTGCGCTATATTCCCTTTGAAACCCTCTACGATGAGAAAAATAACCAAGTTCTCCTAGAAAAATATCCGATTTATTATTTAACTCGTATCTCGACTTCTTCTCTTGCTACTCAAAAAACGAAAACAGATCGCGCCACTCTTAAAGCCTTAGCTCTAGCTAATCCCAAACCTTTTCTATTTGACACGGAGAAAAAAGAAAAAGTTGATCTTAAAGGCACAGAACTAGAAGCAGAAACTATCAGCAAAATCTTTCCAGGAAGTGAAAAATATCTCGGTACAAACGCAACTCTAGATATATTCAAAAAACAAGCCTTTCGGTTCTCGATTTTACACTTAGGAACTCATGGATGCTTTAATCTTGCTGGCTGTCCTAATTTGGGTATGCAAGCTAATACTATTCTTTTCGCCAATAACCAACAATATAACATCGCCGATGCCGCATTATTAGGCTTAAAAAACACCGAATTAATCACCCTCAGCGCCTGCCAAACCGCCAAAGAAGCCAACGCCGACGGACAGGAAATATCGGGACTTGCTTACGTCCTAGAAAGAGCCGGTGCTAAATCAGTAATTGCCAGTCTTTGGAGTGCTGAAGATAATACCAGTGCGGAAATTATGACTCATTTTTATCAGAATCTCCACAAAGGAATGAGTAAAAGTGAAGCCATGCAAAAGGCCAAACTGAGTCAAATTAAAAGCCATCCCTTCTTTTGGTCGCCCTTTATTTTGATTGGGGCGGCTAATTAGACCTCTTGCATAATTTTTTTATGGCATGATAGAAAGTCTTGCTTTTTTCTCGATTTTTAGATGGAAGTGGAAAAAAGAATAAAATGTGATCTTAGGTCAGGAAATCATCTATACTTTTGCTATGTTTATTAGCAAAAATATGGATTATCAAAACTTAAAGGAGCGCGAAAGTGTGATTACTTCAACCAATTATATCTCTCTACCCTTTTTTCTCCCAGTTACTCTGCCACTAGCTTTCACCCACTTATATCAAGCAGTCAGGCTTATCGGTTAAACAACTTTGATAACTTTAGGCGAAGAGTCCTCCTAAATTGGCATTTTGCTACTAATCGATCTTACTCAGTCTAGGAGAGCCATTAATTCTTTTTTCATTACTTTTTAGGTTCTGGGGGTTGCTGTTTGGAAGCTGCCGCAATCGCTTGATTTAAACGAGTTAATTCTTCTTTAAACTTCGGTTCTTGGGGATAATTTTTGACTAATTTTTCTAGGAGACTTTTCGCTCCAGAAACATCTTGAGTTTGTAATCTTGTTCCATAAAGAACCAGCATAACTTCCAGATTGTTGGGATATTTTTGATATAACTTTTCTAAAGGTTCTCTAGCTCCGACGAAATCTTTTAACTGTAGGCGAGCTTGGGCCAGTCCTTGCAAAGCAGTGGGGTTATCTGGTTCGCGTTCGAGAATTTTCTCGTAACCTTTGACCATTTCTTGTAATTTTTGGGTGGGAATAGTTGCCTCTTGCCCGGGTTGACTGCCTTGGGGGGAATTAGAATTATTATTTTTCCATAAACCTAAAGTTGGCACCACCATTAAAGCCAAAAATACTAAACCAGAGGAAACAATTAAGACTCGTTTGAGGGTATCGTTATTTTTTTTGGGCATACTTTTTAACAATTAGAGATAAGCAATTTTGTAGGGTGCGTTAGGTGGCGATAACCTTGGAATGAAAAACCAAAATTAGTAATCCGCACCCCACGCACCAGATAAGATTAATCAGTAGTAACTTGACGTAATTCGTGGCCCCAAAGATGATAAGCCCAAATTCCCAAGCCAAAACTACCTAAGCAGAGGATAGTGAGCATCAGGAAAACTTGCCACCTATTGTAACCTGCTTCTTGAAGTTCTAGACGACCGAGGATAGCAGCAGCTAACAGAATTAAAGCTCGACTAAATACCGCCCACTTGTGGAAGATAAAGACTACCGCCAAGGACCAGCCGAGAATTGATAATACAGCGCTAATATCGTTTTTAAACCAACTGCGGAAAAATAGCGGCGTTAAGTGACTAAACAGAGTTAATCCTAGGGCAATTAAGAGGATAACCGCTACCGCTAGGATATAGATGATGATTTCTAGCCATTCGCTAGTGAGAGTCCAATTCATCTCATCACCGCGGGCAAGTAACCAATCACTCCATGATAAACGCTCCTGGGCGATCGACCAGCCAAACAGCCCATAGACTGATGGAATCAGAAAAGTAAGTAGTACAATGCGCCAAAACATAATCAGTTATCAGTTATCAGTTTTGAGTATTAAGTGAGCAGTATGTATATAAGTCAGCCTGATCAAATGCCAGTTTACTACTGTCTTTTCACTGATTACTGTTTACTGCTTACTGATCAATGATCACTGTTTACTGATAACTGAACAAAGTCAAGCCTGAAGTCTGAAAGAGGGGAAAATTGCCCCTTTTCAGACATCAGTCCTCTGGGACTGTCCCGATCGCTTAGGACATATACTGGATGATAAAGTCGAAGTAGGGGGCTGCTGCCACGGCATCTTCTTGAGTCAAAAGAGCTAAAGCGGCCTCCTTGAGACAACGAATCGCTTCCACCATGCCGGGGATGGGAACATTAAGAGAGTTATACATCTCTTTGACCCCGACCAGGCCGGTTTGTTCGATCGGACCCTTATCTCCAGCTAATACCCCATAGGTAACTAGACGCAGATACCAACCATAATCGCGCAAGCATTGATTATATTGACGCTGACCGTAGGCATTACCCCCCGGCGCTCTATAATCGGGGCGTTTCTTGAACAGTTGTTTTTGAGCCTGATCGACGATTTTTTTCTCATTTTCAGCGAGAGTCTCGGCAATGCGAATTCTCTGCTCGCCAGTTTTTAAAAATTGCCCGATACCCTGTAGTTCACCACTACTAGGATAACGAAGTTCGTCGTCGGCTTTGAGGATGACTTGGCTAACTACGCTCATAATATCAAGGTAAATTCTGATAACATTCTGTAGTTTATCTCAGGTCGGGGTCTGGAAGTCGAGTCATGCCTGCCCGGTGGGCAATTCCCAAAAATTGTAATATTTCGTTATGAGTTTCCCCGACAGCCCGGTTACTGTCTAGAATGAATGTATTAGTGGTCAGGAGCGAGGAGATGGCAATTGAGATGTCACCGCACACCGATTAACTTGAACCCGATAACTGGTAATTAATATGGAATTTTTAGCACCCTTCCTATTGATAGCGGGCATTCTGGGGTTAAATGGCTTTAAAATCGATCGAGAATACCAGCGTGGTGTTATCTTTCGCCTAGGTCGTTATCAAGACACCAAAGGCCCCGGACTGTACTGGATCATTCCCCTAGTTGACCAAAAAATGCAGGTGGATATTCGCACCAAAACCGTCGATATCGCCCCGCAAGAAACTGTCACCGCCGATAATGTCACAATCAAGGTTAATGCGGTTCTCTACTATCGCATTATCGACCCCGGCAAAGCGATTAATAAAGTCGAATCCTATCCCGCGGCCGTTTATCAAGCGGCCATGACCACTTTAAGAAATGTAGTTGGTCAAAATCATCTCGATGATGTCTTGCAAAAACGGGACAAAATTAATCATGCGGTTCAACAAATTGTCGATGAAATTAGCGAACCCTGGGGCATCGATATCGAACGGGTGGAGATGAAAGATGTGGAAATTCCCACCGGTATGCAGCGAGCTATGGCTAAGGAAGCGGAAGCATTGCGAGAAAAACGGGCCCGTTTGATTAAAGCTGCCGCAGAACAGGAAGCCTCACTAAAATTAGCGGAAGCTTCCCGATTAATCATGGAAAATCCCGCCGCTTTGGAATTACGCCGCCTACAAATGTTAACGGAAATTGGAGCGGAAAATAACACCAGTACCGTGATTATGCTCCCTTCCGATATCTTAAATCTTGCTCAAAAATTAATCGAAAAAAAATCATAAAATGGCTCAATTGTCAATAGCCAAAAGGGTTAATTTTCTCCGGTGTGTTAGGTGGGTTTAACACACCTAAAATTGTTAATCAACGCATGGTGACAAATTCCTCGGCAGCACTGGGATGAATGCCGACAGTGGCATCAAAATCGGCTTTTGTCGCCCCCATTTTTACGGCAATGGCTACTCCTTGAATAATTTCGGCGGCATGATCTCCCACCATGTGCGCCCCAAGGATTTTACCACTTTCCTGATGGACAACTAATTTCATCAAATTTTTGTCCTCTCGGCCTGGTAAAACATTGTAACCAGGGCGGAATTTAGACCGATAAACTTTAATTTCCGTGTCACCATATTGTTTTTTTGCTTGCAATTCTGTTAATCCCACCGTCGCAGCTTCAGGAGTAGAAAATACTGCCGAAGGAACATTTTCATAACTCATTAACCGGGGTTTATTACCAAAGACTGTATCGGCAAAAGCTCGCCCCTCATTAATCGCCACGGGAGTTAAATTAATTTTATCGGTACAATCACCCACGGCATAGATATTATCTTCACTGGTTTGGCTATACTCGTTGACAATAATTGCCCCATTTTTTACCTCGACATTGACATTCTCTAAGCCCAATTTTTCCAGCTTAGGAATTCTTCCCGTAGCGGCTAAACCTAGGGCATCAACAAATAAGATTTCTGCGGTTTCTTTCCCCTGAATATGTACTTTTAAACCCTCATCAGTTTTCTCGATCGAAGTGGGGAAAGTTTCGGGCATAATTTTAATTCCCTGACGGATCATTTCTGCTTGAATCTCATCGCGGATATCCTCATCAAACCCTCTTAAAATCTTGTCTTTACGGATTAGCTGCACCACTTCCGTTCCTAATCCGTGCATAATACCGGCAAATTCTACCCCAATATATCCCGCCCCTAAAACTATAATTCTTTTCGGTTGTTCTGGCAGTTGAAACATGGCATCAGAAACTACTGTATGTTCGATCCCCGGAATATCGGGTTTAACGGGATGTCCCCCCACGGCAATTAAAATTTTATCGGCAGTAATTTTTTCCTCTCCCACCTCGAGGGTATGGGTATCAAGAAACTTGGCATAATTAGGAAAAAGCGTCACTTGAGAATTATCGAGCATCTTTTGATAAATGCCATTTAAACGGATAGTTTCCTGATTAACTGCGCTAATTAATTTTTGCCAATTTAACTGACTCTCTACCGGACTCCAACCGTAACCTTCCCCATCCTTAAATAGTTGCGGAAAACGACTAGAATAAACCATTAATTTTTTGGGAATACAACCGCGATTAACACAGGTTCCTCCTAAGCGATCGTATTCTGCTAATCCCACTTTTGCCCCGTATTCGGCTGCCCGTCTAGCGGTGGCAATACCCCCAGAACCACCACCAATCACGAATAAATCAAAATCATAACTCATAAAAATATCCTCGCGAATGTATAGAAATTTGACGAAATCAAGAAACTTTTTGGGCAAAAAAGTATAGAGAATATCTCGGATCAATCCCTAACTGAATCTATTCAGTAACTAGGACAATATGGTCACTAATGCTGCTAAATTAGAGTCAATTTATCTACTGCCAAGATTTAATTCTATGCTAACACGCCGATCGAAATTATCTTTTCTCTTGGGGACTTATTCCCTATTTCTCTGGGTAAACCATCCCCTCACCCTCGCAACCCCCATCAGTCAAGACAATTCCCCCCTTTCCCAGTTTATCTGTCCGGCAGACTTAGCCACCGAGATCGATCGCATTTTGGCCCGCCCCGATTATCAAGGCGCTTATTGGGGAATTTTAGTAAAATCCCTCAATGCTCAGGAAAATCTCTATAGTCTCCACGAAAATAACTTTTTTACTCCCGCTTCTACTGCGAAATTATTAACCACTGCCGCCGCTTTCAGCAAATTTAACCGCGATTATCGTCTGAAAACCCCCATTTTAGCCCAAGGCAACCCCCCCAATTTAGAGACTTTAACCTTAGTCGGGAGGGGAGATGCCACCATAACCACAGAAAAGTTAGAAAAATTAGCAGAAAAGTTAAAAGAACAGGGAATTAACTCAATTTCTCGCTTAATTGTCGTTGCTAGTCCTTTTGTCGTCTCCGATAGTCAAAAAAACTGGGAATGGGAAGATGTCTTTTTTGACTACGCAGTTAGTGCTTCTAGCTTGGTTTTGAACGAAAATTCCGTCACTTTAAGGCTTTTACCGCGACAATTGGGGCAAAGCTTAGATTTACAATGGTCTGATCCCATTGCCGCTAAACAATGGCTAATTGAGAATCAAACCAGCACCGCAGCGCAAGGAAGCCCGAATACTCTGGCAATTAAGGGCAATTTGGCTAATAATCGCCTGATTATCACTGGTTCTCTGGCGATTGATAGTCAAGATGATTTTAATTTAGCTATTCCCCAACCTTCGGAGTATTTCCTTGATCGCTGGCGTAATATCCTTGAAAAAGCGGGAATTACCGTTAAAAATGCCGAAATTAGCTTAGAAATTCGCGGCGATGAAATCACCAATTTAGAATCAGAAACTTTAGCATATTTGGTGGAAAAAGTCAATAAAAATAGCGATAATTTACTAGCCGAAACCCTACTACAAATGCTCGGCGGTGTGTCGGGATTGCAAGAAACTTTAACAAAACTGGGAATTAACAGCGATAGCTATAAAATCGGCGATGGTTCGGGGCTATCACGACAAAATCTGATTAAACCCAATACTTTAGGTCAAATTTTACAGCTAATGGCAGAAAACCCTGATTACCGTCGTTCTTTAGCTATTGGCGGCATTGATGGCACTTTAACCAATAGATTTCGCCAGACTCCCCTAGAAGGACAATTACAGGCAAAAACTGGGACTTTAACCGGAGTTACCGCTCTCGCCGGTTATCTAGAAACCGCCGACAATCAACCCCTAATTTTTAGCATAACCGTCAATAACAGCGATAAACCCGCCACTACCCTCAGAAACGGCATCGATGAGGTTATTTTGCTCTTAGGACAGTTAAAACGCTGTTAATCTTTAGGAGGCATGGGGCAGCTTTGTTCTCCCCACTTCCCCAACCCCCAACCCGCAACTAATTCGATCAAGTCAATTAATCACAGAAGACTGTATACTTTTGTAAAAATTGCTTCTAGCTGACCTGTAGATTAATTGAGGGAGTTATTGATATATGTATATAGTTCAGGTTGCCTCTGAGTGCGCCCCAGTGATTAAAGCTGGGGGATTGGGGGATGTGGTATATGGATTGAGTCGAGAATTAGAAATTCGCGGTCATTGCGTGGAGCTAATCCTACCCATGTATGATTGTATGCGCTACGACCAAATTTGGGGCTTACACGAGGCCTATCGCGATCTGTGGGTGCCTTGGTACGGTGGCGCAATTCACTGTAACGTTTTTTGTGGTTGGGTACACGGGCGCTTGTGTTTCTTTATTCAACCCAATTCGGGGGATAATTTCTTTAATCGCGGTACTTACTACGGTTGTAAAGACGATAATATGCGTTTTGCTTTTTTCTCTAAAGCCGCTTTAGAATTTTTGCTCAGAAGTAATAAACGTCCCGATATAATTCATTGTCACGACTGGCAAACCGGTTTAATTCCGCCCTTACTTTTTGAAATTTATAAATATCATGGTATGGGCAATCAGCGCGTTCTTTACACCATCCATAACTTTAAACACCAAGGATTTGGAGGTGCAGAAATTCTCTGGGCAACAGGATTAAATAACGATTCTTACTACTTTAGCTATGCCCGACTGCGCGATAACTTCAATCCTTTTGTGATTAATTTTATGAAAGGTGGGATCGTTTTTGCCAACTATTTCAATACCGTCTCGCCCCACCATGCTTGGGAAGCACACCACACCGATGTTAGTTACGGTTTAGGCCATACAATTCACCAGCATCAACACAAATTTACTGGCATTCTCAACGGTTTAGATTACAATATCTGGAACCCGGAAGTAGATAAATTTATTGCTGCACCCTACGGTATTGATAACTTCTCCGAGAAGGCAGGCAATAAGAAGGCACTGCGAGAAAGACTCTGGTTAAGAGATGAAGCAGAAAAACCCTTAATTTGTTATGTCGGTCGTTTAGATGACCAAAAAGGCGTACATTTAGTTCACCATGCCATGTATTATGCCTTAGCTCGCGGGGCGCAATTTGTCCTCTTAGGTTCCGCCACCGAATCGTTAATTAACAACTGGTTCTGGCATGAGAAAAATCACCTCAATAATAACCCTGATGTTCATATTGAATTGGGCTTTAATGAGGAATTATCTCACCTCATTTATGCGGGTGCTGATATGATTGTGGTTCCCAGTAATTTTGAACCCTGCGGACTGACACAAGTAATCAGCTTAAAATATGGAACTGTTCCCATTGTCCGGGGAGTTGGTGGTTTAGTCAATACAGTTTTTGATCGCGATTATGATACCTATCACAAACCGGAAGAACGCAATGGTTTTGTCTTTTTTGATCCCGATAATAATGCCCTCGAATCAGCCATGTCTCGGGCATTAGAATTGTGGTACACTCAGCCAGAAGAATTCCAAAAATTAGCGATTCAAGGCATGGAATGCGATTACTCTTGGAATCGCCCCGGGGAAGAATACGTTGCCCTCTATGAAATGATTCGCCACAAATAAGCTGTCTTGTCTCTAGCAATTCCCTGGCAGTTGTCAACAGAAATTCGAGGAATAGATTTGTTGAAATTACTGGGGTAATTGCTTTAGTTTTGACCGACTCCTAACCCCACCAACAAACTTTTTTAGTAAACCCTACTTAGTAGAGCAGAAATGTTAACTTTGCTTGGTATTCTTGGGTGAGGGGATGACTAACTCCCAAAATCTGAAATATAGCTAACATGGCTTTTCTTGCCCCATCCTGACGATATTTTCTACTTTCTTCCACCAGACTGATCAGTTTATCTAAAGCAGCGGCATAATCTTCTTTTAAAGCGAAATTAATCCCACTGAAAAATATCAGATCGAGGGGATTATTTTCTGGTTTTAACTGTTGAAGTGCTAGGAGAGTTTTCCAACCTTTGATAACAGGATTTTCCTCTTTAATAGCACTGATTAATCGATAAGCATCTGACCATTTTTCTAGACGCATGAGAAATTTTACCGCCATAATAATTAATCGCGGTTCGTTGGGATATTTAGGGAAAAGACGATCAAATAATTGTTTGGCTGCGGGGAAATTATCGAGGGCAATCGCTTCTTTGATTTCTGCTAATCCTGTTTCTAATTCCGATTGTAAATCGAGACGGGAAAATAAGTCTCTAATTTGTTCTTCTGGTAAAGCACCGACAAAACAGGGTAACACTTCTCCCTTGCTGACAATTCGCACATCGGGAACTCCTTCTACATCGAATTGTTCGGCTAATTCGGGATTTTTATCTATATCTATTTTTGCCAGGATAAAATTATATTCACTTGCCAGTTTTTCTAGCATCGGTTTTACCAATTTACAGGGTCCACACCACAGGGCATAAAAGTCTAAAATCACTGTATTTAGATAGGACTTCTCGATCACTTCACTGTCAAAATTTGTCCCATCTACCTCGATAGAATATCCCATCTATTTCTCCTCTAATAACTTATTTTTCAGCTAGTTTTGTCTCACTTATCTCTTTTACCCAAAGGGCTAATCCTCCCCCTCGTCCCCGGGCTGCTATCATTGTTTCTGTGATCAGAAAATAGGCAAAAAATGCCTGTTTTTTGATACTTTCCTGATAAAAATTCGCTTCACTTACCTGACCATTTCTAATAAAACCTGAATAGAGAGAGCGATTAAATAGGGTTAGGTTGAGCCTGGTGAAATCAAAGGCAAGAAGACGGGTTTTAGGAAAAAACTTAACTAGACCGCTTACAGATAGTTTTACTGCCCCTAAAAATATCTGATTGCTGACGGTTCCAGAGATAAATTCTCCCGGTTCTAAGCTCTCATTTCTTTGATAAGAGATAGTAATTTTTAACCAGGATGGTAGATAGCGCCCCTTGCCTAAAACAATTCCCGCTCTCTTTTTCGCTTTTTGAGTTCCCGTGATCAAGTATAATCGCCAAGTACCTACCAAAGCCTCAAAAGTAAGATTTTCTTTAGTTTTTTTATTGTTTTTTTCTGTTGCTAGGAGAAATTCCAGCAATCGGGAGACAGGGGGGCGATTATTCTCCTCAAGTATTAGGGGTGAGTCGAGATTTATAACCATGATTTCAGACAGTGCCAAGATATTTTAACTGAAGCTACCGAACTCGAAAAAGCGATCGATAAACTGGTTGACTCTTATTATAAGTGGACTTTTCCCTCTCCGTCGCTACGGGGAAAATATTTTTCTCTAACCAGGGGGTTTGATGTTGCCGAACAAAATGGGGATGTGCTTGCAATCTCTCCGTCATTTCCAGGGCGATCGATTCCACATCCGACTGTAAAAAAACCCAGCCTCCAGATACCATATATTTAGCCAAAGCTATGACTAATTCCGGCTGCACAACTCGACGCTTACTATGACGCTGTTTAAACCAAGGATCGGGAAATTGAATCGACACCCAAAATAACTTATCTGCGGGCAAAGATTGCAGTAAAATTTCTGGGGTAACATTCATATTGCCAAAAACAAAAGCGAGATTTCTTAATCCTAACCTTTCCCGTTCCTGATTCGCTTCCATTACCAAAGGTTGACGAATTTCAATCCCCAAAAAATTAATTTCTGGATATACTTGGGCCATTTGTAACAAAAATTTACCCCGCGCACAACCAATGTCAAGATGGAGAGGTAGTGTCATATCCTGATAAACTTGATCCCAATCGGGGGGAGCGATCGGATGGCGATATTTATGACTTAAGGGATTGACGTGCTGACGAACGCGAACTTTAGCCAAAGATATTTTCTCCTCATTTCTCCTCGACCAATCTAGTTTACCGATATTTAGCCCAGTTAAATGCGATGAATTTCCGTTTCGCCATTCTCAGCGATCCTCATATCGCTTTACCCACAACCATTTTGAACCATTCTAATCGCTTTCATCTGGTGGAAGTGAGTATTCCCGCTTTAAAAATTGTTTTAGACCATCTCATCACCCTTAATCTCGATTTTCTACTGATTGCTGGCGATTTAACCCAAGATGGTGAACCGGAAAATCATCGTTGGTTAGTCGATTGTTTAGCCAGTTTACCCTTTCCCGTCTATGTGGTGCCGGGTAATCATGATGTTTTGAGTTTAACCGCAACAGCAAACCAGATCGGTTTAGCAGATTTTCCCTTTTATTATCAACAATTTGGTTACAGCGACCCCGAACAAATATACTACCAAAAAGAAATTTTACCCGGAGTGCAATTAATCGGTCTTAATTCTAATCAATTTGATGAGCAAGGTAAACAAATTGGCAGTTTAGATGTAGAACAATTGCATTGGTTAAAACAGACTTTACCCGCGCTAAAAAATGATCTAGTGATGGTGATGATCCATCATAACGTTATCGAGCATTTACCCAGACAAAGCCATCATGAATTAGGTAAACGCTATATGTTAGCTAATGCGGTAGAATTGCTCGATATACTACAGGAAAACGGCGTAAAATTGTTGATTACCGGCCATCTCCACGTGCAGGATCTGGCTTTTACTAGAGGTATCTATGAAATTACCACCGGTTCCCTCGTCAGTTATCCCCATCCCTACCGGGTGCTAGAATATCGCGAAAACACGGTTGAATTAGCCATAGAATCCTTTCATCTGCAAAATATACCCGGATGGGAGAATTTACCCACTATTTCTCGGCAATGGTTAGGCGATCGCTCTTATCCTTTTATGATGCGTTTATTAACCTGTCATCCCCTCAATCTTCCCGTGAGTCTAGCGGAGGAATTAGCCCCAAAATTACGCAATTTTTGGGCAGATGTAGCCAAAGGTGACACAATCTTCGATTTTAGCGACTTTCCGCCCCTAGTACGCCGTTATTTCTACGCTTTCAGTGCCATCGATCCCCTAGGTAATCCTCATTTTATCGACAATCAAGCTGTAATTAGTTTCAAGCATCAGTTCAGTTATCAGCGCTCAGACTTGCTGGTAGAGTTGAGAGAATAGCTGCAATAAGTAATTAACTGTAGCTTATAGTTATGGTACACGGCCGCTATCTTGGCAGAAAATATCAAAAAAAATCAATGGAAGCACTTAAAAAGGAATTTAAAAAAATCGGTTCTCTTACCCTGTTTTTTTTCTTGGCTTTCGGTTATATTCTTCTGATCATGAAATTATTTCTGGAAGAGTATTCGATTACCACCTACGTTTTGGGTAAAGCGATCGTAGGAGCGATCCTTGCGGCAAAAACCGTGGCCATTCTCGACGCAGCCATGAAGCTAGAATGGTTAGAAAATCGTCCCCGTTACGTTAGTGTTCTGTATCGAACCTTTGTTTATACCCTAGCAGCACTGATTCTCGGCTCGATCGAGGGTTTTCTGGAAGCTTATCGGGTAACGCGGGTAATTTCGGAGGCAATGGCCAAATTTTGGCAAAGGGAAAGTTTCTCTCAAATCCTTGCGGTTACTCTCTGTCTCGCAGTGGTTTTTTGTCTCCACAATCTCTGGCACGAAATCGATCGCTATTGGGGTAAAGGCAAATTGAGAAAATTTTTTCTCGATCGCTCCTAAAGTAGAGCAATTATCTTAATAGTGAAGTTTTCCTTTTCGGGAGTTGGGAGACTCCGAGACAGGAGACAGTCTTGAATCAGTTATCAGACCTGAGTTTTCAGTTCACTGATTACTGTTCACTGAAAATACACCCCACTTAAGAAGTATCTGCGATCGTCCTATCTTTCGCGAGCAACCCCTGCTAGGATAAAATACGGGTGAAAAATTGCTAATCCAAGGAGTACAGACGTGATTGAACCTTTAGTGCTAGGGATTGTCCTAGGCTTAATTCCCATTACCCTAGCGGGTTTGTTCGTTGCCGCCTATTTACAGTACAAACGGGGCAATCAATTCGGCTTAGACTAAATCTATCACGCCAATCCCCCGAATTGAGAAAATCTCCCGTCAAGCTAGGCACTAGACGGGAGATTTTCAACAGGACAAATTTGCCGCTTAACAGATTGTGGCTGCCGGTGTTGCCATCCCTGCAAAACTTATCTGTCTTGGGAGAGCGATCGCCTAAAAGTAAGAACTAAACGGCCGTTAAACTAGGAAAACGAATGACAGTTTCCGTATATTCGGGAACCCATCCAGCGGCGCTGATGAAGTAACGCACTGCTTTAACTCGTTTACTAGCAGTGAGGTGAAACCAGTGTTCGCTATGGGCGGGAACATTGATGTACTCTTGAGGTTGAATAGTTAATTCCCCCTGAGAACCATCGGGAAAGACAAAGCCAAAAACCCCCTCCCCATCAATGATATAACGCACCTCATCGTCAGCGTGGGTGTGACAGCTCTCGAATTTGGCCAGTAAAGTGTCGAGATTGGCAATGTCGGGGTGTAAAACGATTAAATCTCTAGCTTGATAACCCGCTTCTTGCTTAAGTTGCTCAAAATAACTGTCTAAGCTGGTTAAAACTATTTCTTTTTCTTCGTCAGTCAGAGAAGCTTGCTTAAGTAGCTGACGGGTGTCCTCGTTTTCGATCGGCCAATAGTTTAAAGTAACATTTAATTTAGCCAATTCCAGACTAATATCGGCCAACTGGGTATAGGTTGTCCCATTCTCTAAGCGTAGTATCGCCATTGGTTATCATCCTCAAGATTACTTTTTCGATTATAAAGTTTTCTAGGGACAAGACGCTCGATTTTTTACCCCTCGATCCCTTGCCAGTTCCTAGTATTTTCTGCTCAAAAATGCTATTATGGCCTATATATGGGGAATTAGCTCAGTTGGTAGAGCGCTGCGATCGCACCGCAGAGGTCAGGGATTCGAGTTCCCTATTCTCCATTTTCCAGAGATATTAACCGCTTTTCAAGGTTCAAGAAAGATTATGAACCAGTCTGAACTTCCCCAAAAGGCGTTACTTTTATTTCTGGGGAGAATAGCAGAGGATTACTGACAGAAAAGCTAAAAGATTTCACTTGTGGTGGTAATTTTCCTTGAAAAAATGCCATTAATTCCTGATCATTTCTTGGTAAGTGACTAAGGATAACTCCATTAGCTGAATTATCTTGAATAAAGCGAAAATTGGCTTGAGTTCCATCGAGATAATTAACGTTAATCATCACGGGAGGGACTCTAAATATTTTTTTGATTATTTTACCTAACCAAGAATATTCAAATTTAACTTGAACACGAGTAATCCCACTATTACGAGTAGGTAATTCATAGACTTGATCCCAAGTAATATTAGTAGTCTCTCCTAGAGGGGTTGGACTACAACGACTGATATTTTGTTTTTCTAAAAGATAAAAGTTGGTTTTAATTGCGCGGACGCGGAAAGGCGAATTTACCGAGTCAATTTGATAATTACAAACCACATAGGAAAAGGCTTTAGGTTCATCAAAAAAAGGATGTCTGTCATCAATAGATTGAAAGTGATAAATCAGATAATCTCTGGGAGATTGAGATAAGCTTTGGTAATTTAGTTCATCCAGTTTTTCTGTATAAGCAGAATAGGATTGAATAATCGGCCTCGGTTTCCAATTAAGCTGATTGCCCGGAATAAGTGACAATTCCGAGGGAATTATATCAATAGTTTTGCCTTGCACTTTTTCCAGCACGGAATCGGGTATTTTGGTAGCGGTAGCAATGACTTGTAAATTTTGAGTGGTACTTCTTTCACCTCGCATTTTTAATTCTGTGGGATTAAGCATAGAGGAAATGACAACTCCGATGTTATTAACCACTCTATCGGGGCTGAAATTACTCCACTGGCGAGCATTTTCCAATATAGTCCAATTAGGACTAGAGGTGATAATAATACATCCCAAAAAAATTATTCCCCAAGCACAATAAGCAATTTTCTTCAACCGAGAGTTTTTAATAATTGTTGTATAGAGAGAAGCTAAGAGAATAACCACAAGTGTAAAAACAACAACGTGAGCATCTTGCCGAACAAATCCATGCTTAAATGATAAAAATATAGGAAAAATATAAGCAATAGCCAGACTAATTTTTTGATCTATAATTGCCAGGGACATTAAAAGCAAACTTAAGGCAAAGCAGAGCAAGGCAATTAGTAAACGCGGGTAATTTCCTACAATACTCATCCCACTGGAATAACCAGAAGAAATTTGCCAAGAATTTCTTAAATATCCCATAAGAGAGGGAAAATTATTTAGATTAATTGTTTGGAGGAGAAGTAACCCATAAAGCCCATAAAATACTAACAAAGGTAACAAGTTAAGTAAGTGATTCTGATTAAATAGAAGGTAAATTCTGCCTTTGATACCCCTTACCTCCCTCAATACGTGGGGTGCTGATAGGTGGGTATATCTGACGATAAACCAGAGAGCCAAAGCTACTCCTCCAGCAATGCAAAGATTAACTATAATGTGAATAAAGGCTCGGTTATAAGAGACTGGATAGAGAAAAATAAAGGCAATGGAAGGAATGCTTAAAGTTAAGTTAATACCAGCGAGAACATTTTTTATAAATATCGATGATGACTTCTGAAAATATCCCCGAATAATATTAACGATTATGTAGATAAATAGGCCGCCTGCTAGATAAATTCCTAAAGTTAGTTTGGTGAGTATAGAGAACCCGGTGAAGATCCCAATAGCTATAGCTAAATAATTGATGTACTTTTGAAAAAAGTGATCAAAAGACATGAGTATCAGGAGGATAAATATCATCTGATAATCAGCAGTAAAGCCGATACTGTTGTAGGGGTTTCCTACTAGGGTAGCAAAAATAATTGACAGCACAAAAACTATTTGATTGCTATAGTCCTTAATAAATAATAATCTGAGAATAACCACCGCTAATAGACAAAGGTGTATCAACCAGCGAAAATAGATAATTTGGGAAAAGTTGTGATTTAAAGATGTGCCATGAACCAGATAGCCCAGGGGTCCATAGGTGAAGATAATATCTTTACCAAAAATTAACCGTTTATGAGCAGCATCACTAATGGCAAAAGCCCAAGAATAATCTAAACCAATGTTTAACCAATCAATAATGGGCAAATTTGCCAGAAAAAAGTAGGCGGTAATGATAATTAGTATTCCCTTGACGAATACAGGTGAATCGATAGATTTTTTCTGCATAATTTTTGAGTTAAAAAATACCTTTTAATTCCTTTTCGTGATCATAAATCCAATCAAAAATATCTTGGATTAATTTTCTACCGTCTCGCTGGGGTTGCCATCCAGTTATAGAACTGATTTTGCGGGAATCAGTGATAAAAATTGGCATATCTCCGGTGCGATTTTCGGGAACTGCCTCAATCATTATACTATTGCCCGTGATTTCTTGACATAGTTTTGTAGTTTCATAAAGGGACAAGGAAAAATCTTGCCCACCCCCCACATTAAAAGTCTGCCCTTTGAATTGTTCTAAATTAGCCATCTGAATATCGATTAAATCGAGTAAATCAGCTACATGAAGAAAATCTCTAACCTGTTTCCCTGTACCCCCATAACCGATATATTTTAAGGACTTCTGAAAGTAATGATTAGCCACCCAAAGGGCAAAAACTCCCTGATCAACTTTTCCCATTTGCCAAGGACCGGTTAAAACTCCACAGCGATTAATTAAAGTTCTTAATCCGTAGGCATCCCCATATTCATTAATAATCAGTTCCGATGCTAACTTAGTGGAACCATAGAGAGAACGAGGCAAATCTAAGGGAAATTGTTCACTGATACCAAAAGCAGAAACTCCGGGTAAATCTTGCTGTTCAGATAACTGAAAACGAGTATCTGTTTCTGTATAGTTTAATTGATTAAGATAGGCGATGGGATAAACTCTGCTGGTGGAGAGAAAAATAAAATCTGCTTGGGTTTGTCTAGCTAATTCTAAACAGTTAATCGTTCCAATTAAGTTAGTTTGCAAAACATAGCCAGGAGAATTATAACCAGCTAAAACGGAAGGTTCTGCCGAACATTCTAGGATTAAATCCACTGGCAAAGCGGATGCTTCTAAGTCTTCTGCATTTCTGACATCTCCATGAACAAACTCAATTCCCGCTTGTTTGAGACGGGTAATATTTAACTCGGAACCCCGACGTTTCAAGTTATCTAAAGCGATGATTTTCCAATCAGGATAACGTTGGGCTAATCCCAAACCTAAAGAACTGCCCACAAAACCCGCACCACCAGTAATTAACACTTGCCTAGTCATAATTGTACAATCTTGATTAGTATTTATAGTTTACTTTGAATCACTGTATTGTCAGTAATTATCTAGGTTTGGTGGCTTTGACAAATAGCTGCCCACCCAAGAAATTCCAGAGAATAGGAAATTTTAAATAAATTTTGAGTAAGGTGGGTGAAGCGGGTCTTCCTTTCGTAGAAAATGGTAGAAAACGAGGAATTAAAGTATCGATTCTAAAACCAATTGTTTCCAATAACTCCTTTAAAGAAAGGTGAGTTATAGGTAGTTTATGATCGATAAAATCATAGTATTCTTTATAGGAATACTTAAAATTAGGTTGAATCACTAGAAGTGATCCGCCCGGTGTTAAAATGTCATAACAAAATCCCAAAACTTCGATTAATTCTTCCGCACTATTTAAATGCTCGAAAAAGTTGGAGACAAAAATTTTATCAAATCTGATATCAAGTTTTTGCTGCTCACTAATACTGAGAATATTCAGATTCAATACCGTTACATCAGGATTAGCAAAAACTTTTGTATCAGGATTAAGATCGATTAAGTATTTATTTTTAGAACGAATTTGGTTAATAAATTCACAGTAACCTCCACCAATGTCTAAAACTGTATCATTGACAGTAACATGATTTTGTAAAAAATTATTAACCAAAACTTTCCAAAGAGCTAATTTTGCTTTTCTTTCTTGAGGATTAAAGCGACTTTCGTAAAGTCTCTTTAAGTATTCCATTTGTCGGGTTACTTGCTCGTCTAACATGGTTTTAACCTCTGAATTTATTGGTTACTTTTGTCTGATTTTTTGGACAGGTTTGCGCTTATAGTCGCCTCTAGAAAGGTGTTTTTCTAACCAGATGGAGAGAACTATAAATAAATAACGACTGCCCATTTCCTTGATTTTTAGCTTGGAAACCCCCGTGGTACGATTGCGCCAAGTGATGGGAATTGTCGTGTAGGAATATCCTCGCACGATTGCTTTTAAGGGCATCTCTACTGTTAAATTAAAATGGTGAGACAGCAGAGGTGAGATTCCTTCGATAACCTCCTTCCGATAGATTTTAAAGGCGTTAGTGGTATCATTAAATTTTAGCCCAAATAAAACTTGAATGAAGAGATTAGCCAAACGATTAACGAATAACTTGTGTATGGGATAATCAATAACTTTTCCTCCCTTGATAAAACGAGAACCAAAAACGCAATCGTAGCCTTCTTGGAGTTTATAATAATAGTCCGCCATGTTATCGGGAGAGTCAGAATTATCTGCCATTACTACTGCCACTGCATCACCGCTAAAATTTTCTAATCCACAGCGCACCGCAAAACCAAACCCATTGGGATAATAGTTATTGATGTAGCGAATCCGAGGATTTTCTTGGTTGATTTTTTGCAGAACTGATTCGGTGTTATCTTTGCTATTGTCATTAACCACTAGGATTTCATAATCAATTTTATCCTCTTCTAAACGTTCAGATATTAAGTGAGTTGTGCTTTCGATGCAATCTTCTTCGTTGTAAGCAGGAATAACTATTGATAGGGTTTTTACTGCATAGTTATCCCTTGATTGACGTGGGTGAGAGTAACCGTCCATCTCGAAAGCTGGTGCTAATCCTTCGGGATAGTACATTTCTGTCTCATTAGTCTTACTCTTAGGTTTAAAAATTAGGCTATCACTGGCAACATAATTAATACCAGCACCCAGTAAAACCCCGATCATTGTGTTAACTCCAGGGCTAATTCCTAGCCAGTTTAAGAATGGAAATACCAAAAAAACTCGCAGTAAAACTGCTAAACCCGCCGAGAGATGATAGAGAGGAAGTTGTATCAAAATTACATCTTTAATTGTCCAATCTCCCCCAGTCCACACCCAGATTCTATAGATAAAGAAACTAGCAATTAAAGATATTTCTATCGAAATAACATTAGCAACATTCTTCAGAAATGGGGTATTAAATCCTAAGTCGTCAATGAACCAATAAATGAAGAATAAGTTGATTAGAAATGCCACTCCCCCAGCAATGAGAAATCGAAAAATTTTATTGTTGTAGATTTTAGTTAACATAATAGTATCTTAAAATATGATCTGGTTTAGTTTTTCTAGGTCAATAAGTAGGTGGGTGGAATTAAATATAATAAGATGAACGTAGGTTGGGTTGAAGCATGAAACCCAACTCCCGCATGGGTTACGAAGTGCGCTAACCCATCCTACAAATAATTGTGTCTCCCTACTTATTGCTATTAATAACATCATTAATCTCCTCTGGTTAAATAATTGACAGATTCCCTCAATCACTAGCAGTATATTTTGCTAAAAATCACTTTTGTAACGAGGGAAAACTAGCAAGTCAAAGCTGACCAGAATAATTCTTGATTTACCCTAGGTCCAACGGCTAACGTTTTGATTAAAAATCTCTTTGAGAATATCTGTTACTGTGTAGGTCAACTCCCAATCAGGATAATGATTTTTAAACTTACTCACATCAGAAATCCACCAGATATGATCACCAATGCGATTAGTCTCCACATACTGCCAGTTTAACTTTTTAGCCGCAATCGCTTCACATTCTTGAATAGCTTCTAACATGGAACAATTACTAAAGCGACTACCACCGATATTATAAACTTCTGCCACTCGCGGAGTCTGATAAAAATGATAGAAAGCATTGACGAGATCGTAACTATGAATATTATCCCGTACCTGCTTACCCTTATACCCATAAATACTGTATTCTTTACCAATCATCGTACATTTCATTAAGTAGGATAAAAACCCGTGTAATTGGGTTCCCGAATGACTTGGACCGGTTAAACAACCACCACGAAAAGAGGCAGTTTTCATCTCAAAATAACGCCCGTATTCCTGTACTAATACATCCGCTGCCACTTTCGAGGCACCAAACAAAGAATGTTTACAAGCATCAATACTCATCAACTCGTCAATACCTTGAGCAAAATAAGGATGATTTTCTGAGATTTCCCAACGTAATTCTTTTTCCACTAAGGGCAATTCATTCGGTCTATCCCCGTAAACTTTATTGGTGGAACAAAAAATAAATACTGCTTGGGGACAGTGTTGACGAGTATTTTCTAATAATACTAAAGTTCCGTTAGCATTGACACTAAAATCCATATAGGGATCCTTAGCTGCCCAATCGTGGGAAGGTTGCGCTGCCGTGTGGATAATTAAGGATATATCATGACTATAGGTTTTAAATATAGCTGCAATAGCTTCATGATCGCGGATATCTACAGCATGGTGAATGTATTTATCCCCGTAATCTTGGGATAATTTGGCTCGATTCCACTCCGTTGAAGCGTCTTCGCCAAAAAATACCTGACGCATATTATTATCAATTCCAACGACGGTATAACCCTTGTCACAAAAAAATCTGACTGATTCGGAACCAATTAAACCAGCAGAACCGGTTACTAGAACTATCGCCATAACTATATCCTGAATTTTTTGCCTAGTTGTTCGGAAATTTCCCAAGTTGAGAAAACTTTCTCCAACTTTACTAGATAGGTTCGCCTTTGTCAATTAAACAGGAGGAGATCCCCTTAACTGCGGCAATTCCCTCAAAAATTATCATCTTATCCACTAGGAGTGATGTAATGGCGTTTTCTTGCCAGTAATCTCTAATTAAGTCCCCATCTCCCCCCGTTAAAATTATCCTGCTCTCTGGATATAAATTTAACCATTCCCGACTGAATTTTTCTATTCCCGCCAAAATTGTATAAATTATCCCACTTTTTATCCCTTCTGCTGTTTCTTTTGCCCACATCTGCGGTAATCTTTCCGATAAGGACACCTCTGGTAAGGCTGCCGTCCGTTCCCTTAAACTGGCTAATTGCACCTTTAACCCGGGTAAAATGCCCCCCCCCACTAGCTTTTTATCCCTATCCACTCCCGTAAAAGTTAAAGCTGTTCCCGCATCGATGACTAAACAGGGAAATCCGTACTTTTTTCCCGCACCTAAGACAGCTAAAGCTCGATCAATGCCTAATGTTGGATATGAATCCAGTAAAGGAATATCTTTTAAATTAATTATCCGTAAATTGCCATAATTTGACCATAATTCTCTTTGGCTAGGAACCACAGAAGCGACAACCAATTCACAGTTACACTTATTTGTCAAGAGTTTGGGGAAAATTTGTTGCAAAAATTCATTACTTAGGGGTTCGTTCAGGTGGGGAGTATCAAGACAAGCTAACAGGGTTTGACCGCGAAAATATCCCCAATGTAGCCGAGAATTGCCGATCATCAACCCTATCCAGTCAGTATCTTGTTCAGTCATTCAGTTAGTGGGAAGTATTTTCAGTGAACAGTGAACAGTGAACAGTAAGCAGTAATCAGTAATCAGTGATTAGGGATCGGTAAACAGTAATCAGTAAACAGTAATCAGTAAACTGAAAACTCACATCTGATAACTGATCACTGATAAGGCTGATATTTGGCGGAATTGTCTAGAAATCATGACAAAAGTTTTTTAATGGTGGAACAGACAAGAGAATAAGATAACCTAGGTATAGAATTTAACAAAAAATCTGGTTAACGGACATTGATTAAGTTGATAGCGCAGTGTCAAACAAGTTCTTTTCCCGCTCAGGTATGGCAATTAGATCACGGCTTAACCGTAATTCATCAGTACTTACCCGTGACTCCTGTGGTGGTGGTGGATGTGTGGGTGAAAGCGGGTGCGATCGCCGAACCCGAGCCATGGTTAGGTACGGCCCATTTTCTCGAACACATGATCTTTAAGGGGACGAAAAAACTTCCCCCCGGACTCTTTGACTATTTAATCGAAAATTGTGGCGGAATGACCAACGCTGCCACCAGTCACGATTACGCGCACTTCTATCTCACCACCAGTGTGGATCAAATTGAATATACCTTACCCCATCTGGCCGAAATTCTCCTCCATGCTGAGATTGACGATGAGGAATTCTATCGGGAAAAAGATGTAGTTTTAGAAGAATTACGGGCCTGTTATGATGATCCCGATTGGATTGCCTACCAAACCCTCTGCGGAAGTATCTATCAAAACCATCCCTACGGACGCTCTATTTTAGGCGATCAACCCTGTTTAGAGCAATTAACCCCCAATCAAATGCGCTGTTTCCATCGCACCTATTATCAACCGGAAAATATGTGTGTGGCGATTATCGGGGGAATTGAACCCCAACCAGCTTTAGAAATTATCCGGCAATCTTTTCGGGAATTTCCCGTCCCCTCGGAATCCCCTCCCCATCTAGTGGCTGCTGAACCCCCTCTGATCGAAATTCGTCGTTCCCAAGTATATTTACCCCACCTAGAACATTCTCGTCTCTTGATGGGATGGACTGGACCGGGATGCGATCGCCTAGAAGATGCCTTTGGATTAGACTTGCTTTCGGTGATTCTTGCTGGGGGACGCTGTTCGCGGTTAGTGCGACAGCTACGAGAAGAAGCGCAAATCGTCCTCGATATTAACAGTAATTTTTCCCTGCAACGAGATGCTAGTCTCTTTACCATCGGTGCTTGCCTATCTAGCCCACAAACCGCGGCAATTGAAGCTATTATCTGTGAACATATCCAATATCTGCACGATCATCCCGTCACCCCCGCAGAATTACACCGCACTCAACAGATATTAACTAACGATTATATTTTCTCCACAGAAACCCCGGGCCAATTAGCCGGACTCTATGGATATTATCAAACCCTGAGAGCTGCCGACCTAGCAACGATCTATCCCCAAGTTATCCAAAGTTTGCAACCGTCAGATCTCCAGCGTCTGGCGCGTCAGTATCTCTCCCCGGAGCGATATGCTATTACAATAATGCAACCCTGTGAATAAACGATGTCCGCTTCTCCCATTCACCGCTTAACCTTAGAAAATGGCATCACTCTTTTAGTGGTGGAAAATACGGCCGTGGAGTTGGTTGCGGGGAGGATTTTTCTCAAAAATGCGGGGACTCGTTGGGAAAAAACCGAAAAAGCGGGTTTATTCCGTCTTTTGGCCGTGCTGCTCACCAAAGGTACAGAAAAGTTATCTTCCCTAGAAATTGCTGATCGAGTTGAGTCCACAGGGGCCGGTTTAAGTGCCGATACGGGGACCGATTATTTTGTGGTGAGTTTAAAGACCGTTACCAAGGATTTTTTAGATATATTGCGTCTAGCGGCGGAAATTATTCGTTTTCCCAGTTTTCCACTCCCAGAAATCGAATTAGAGAAAAATCTCACCCGTCAAAGCATTCGCTCTCAATTGGAACAGCCTTTTAATGTAGCTTTTAATCAATTACGCGCCGCTATGTACCCGGATCATCCCTATGGTATGTCTTTATTGGGTACGGAGGCAACGGTTTCGCAATTGCAACGGGAGGATCTGCTGGCCTATCATAGTCGCTTTTTCCGTCCCGATAACTTGGTAATTAGTCTTTCTGGCCGTATTACCCTAGAGCAAGCAGTAAAAGCAGTAACGGAAATTTTTGGCAGTTGGTCAATTCCTGATCTTCCTTTATCTAGTTTACCCCCAGCCGCTTTTGATTTTCAGCCCACCTATTTAACTACCGTCCAAGCTAGTCAACAGGCGATCGTTATGTTAGGATACCCTGGGTCTTCTGTACAAGAGGATGATTATGCCGTTTTAAAATTATTGAGTACCTATCTGGGGAATGGGTTATCTAGTCGTTTATTCGTGGAATTGCGAGAAAAACGGGGATTAGCCTACGATGTTTCCGCTTTTTATCCCACCCGTCTCGATTCTTCCCAATTTGTCATTTATATGGGTACTGCACCCCAAAACACAGCGATCGCAGTGGCGGGATTGCGTCAGGAAGCAGAAAGGTTATATAAAGTAATTTTGAGTGAGGAGGAGTTACAGTCAGCTAAAAATAAGTTATTGGGTCAATATGCTCTCGGTAAACAAACTAACTCCGAAATCGCTCAATTATACGGTTGGTATGAAAGCTTAGGTTTGGGGATTGAATTTGATCGCACTTTCCTGGATTCTATTAATCAGATTACTCCCGAACAAGCGCGATCGGTAGCCGATAAATATTTTCAAAATCCTTACATTTCTCTAGTCGGTCCAGAAAATGCGATCACTGAAATTCTCTAGTGAGAGCAAAAAGCAGCAATAAAAAACTATTGCTGCTGCTATTTTTCATTAACTCCCCGGGTGGGATTCGAACCTACGACCAATCGGTTAACAGCCGACCGCTCTACCACTGAGCTACCGAGGAAGGCTACTCACAATTAACAATTATAATCATAAGTCCCTCAATAATGCAAGTGCTTTCTGGATTTTTTCTAAAAAAATTTCCGGTGCCGGTAGAGGTGGAGGGAGAATCGACTATTTTGGAGATAAGGACACCATTAAGTCTAGTCTATGCTTGCCCATCACCGCCGTCCCGTTTCCTTCTGTCTGCTCTCCACAGATCTTACCCATCCTCTCCTCTTTAGACACTTCCGCTACCCTTTACCAAAAGGATTGCCACCGGTTTCATCTTCTCCTCAATCAACCCCCGGTGGCTCTCGCAGAAATAGAGACACTTAAACCCGAAAATAAACAAAATAAATTAATTTGGCTAGAAATTTCGGCCAATCGGGTAATTATGACCATGCAGGGCCAGGGAAGATTCGCCTATCGTCATTTTTGGGAACAAGGGGTTTTTGGTGTCAGTCGCTACTGGTTAAATGCCGAAAGTTCTCAACCGGGTTACGCTTTTCGCGTCCGCAACTATACCCCTAGTCTCCAATTAGAGGGGAATAATCTCCCTGAATATTTGCGTCTAGAGTACGAATTATGGTCAGATAAGCTGATTTTAGGTCATTATGTCCTTCATCTGCAAGTACACCAATAAATAGGACACTTTTGCCCTGAAAATTAGTTAATTGTCGGGTGGATTAAAGAATTAGTGCTAGACTTCCCGAAAAGTCTATTTTATTTCAGCTTGTTGTTAGGAATCTACTTAAAAGAGGTTGTTTAATCTGGCTAATATGCTCTTGGGTATAATATGCGGAAAAGTTCTGGCGATTGCGCTAAAATGGGGTAATATGCCGAAAGTTTCCACCTATAGTTACTCTGAGGACTGTTAGACAGAAAGTTTCTGTATATTATATAGTTAGGCAGCTTAAGTTATCTGTTGAGGTACAACCGGAAAGTTGTCTGTTGGATACCTATGCTGACAATAGCCACAAAATTGTCCAAGGAAAGTTTATTCTGGTGTAACGGGCAAAGGAATCGAGTAGCCCTCTCCTAAAATATGTGCGACAAACCCTGTGCGAGCATAGAAAGCGCGAGAAGTGCTTCCATGACCTTGACCCTTTGTTCTTGGTTGCACAAGTTTGCCCATTCTGCCGCTAAGACTTGAAAATTCTTGAGTTCTTATTGTTTCTCAAACAAGGTTATAATCCGCTTTCACCTGATCGTAAATTTCAGGATTATCAAGATCGAAAGAAGCTACTGAATGCACAAGAGAACGCTCGTCTGATTGGCTCTCGAAGACGCGCGCTACAACAACGATTTTCTGTAATTTATTGAAAAGATGACTATCCTCAAACTCTTTGCTTACAACTTCCACTGGATCGATCATAGTGATCGCCATCGTTTCTTTTACCCTAAGTACTCCTGTTCGTCTGGCTACTAATGGAACTAGCTTTAACTCCCAGCTACCAAAATTAGGAGATCGAGATGAGTTGAGAGCCAAGCCTAAATGACGCTCAATCCTATGACCAGCCCAGCCTTTATTTTTCTTAACTTCTTGGCTCCAAACCGTGACATTAAATTGTAGGACTTACGCATTGACAAAAAGGCTCAAATTTGCATCATCTAATTTTGGTAGCTCAGGATACAATTTATCGCCTGACCTCTTGACAAAACCCTCTCAGATTTGATTTCCTCA
>VYMC01000029.1_pt1 | contig 50122 bp, 54 predicted proteins | sample 5115301 | NCBI WGS metagenome assembly VYMC01 (sample SAMN12291802, study PRJNA351875) | freshwater metagenome | isolation source: freshwater lake | place: USA: Michigan, Wintergreen Lake | collected 2013-08-08 | reverse complement strand
TGATCTTTTGTCGTAAGTCTAAAGAATAGGGCTTCATAAGGTTGTGGCTCCTGTGTAGGTCTATAATTTATTTTTCTCATCTATTGTACCTCATGCAATCGCATACCGCTATATTTGGCTTTCTAGGCGGGGTTTTAGCCGCCAAATTAATCGCCACCGAAAAGAAACATTATTCTTAAATGGGGGAACCTTCTATCTCGCTACATACTTCATAAAAATCGGTGACAGGAGGTTTCACAAACAGAGGAGCCATGGATTTCAGCAATAATTCATGGGCTTCGCTTTTATTTGCCTCCATATCATCGATCTTATCCCAGATGATTACGGCAATTCCTTCGTCGGTTCCGGGTTTTTGCAACAGAAAAGCCCCCTGGAATCCCGTGGAATAGGTGGAAACGGCCTTTTCGTAGAGTTTTTGGGCCTCGGAAAAACACCCCGGTTTAAATTCACCAATAGCCACATAGGCATATTTATGTTTGAGAAAATCGAGAAATTCTGGCATGGCAATCAGGGGAAATGGAATAAATCTTTCTTTCTACTCCCATTAAAACTTAGATCGATCGCTCTCCTCGCCCCATCCACATATTTTTTTAACTAAGCTTGCCCCAATTCTCTCTTTTTTTTGTTAGCTTATATGTAGTCGTTATGAGTTTGTATAAGTTCTATGATCAAAATCGTTGGTATTAATGGCAGTTTGCGTCCTGGATCCTATAGTGCGATGGCGTTAGAAGTTGCTATCAGTCGAGTACAGGCGTTAGGAGTAGAAACGGAGATAATTGACCTCAGAAAACTCTCTTTACCCTTCTGTAACGGGGGAGATGACTATTCTGACTATCCCGATGTGGACCAAATGCAGCAAACGGTTAAATCGGCGGCGGGGTTAATTTTGGCGACACCAGAATATCATGGCAGTGTCAGTGGTGTGATGAAGAATGCCCTAGATTTAATGAGTTTTGAGGAGTTGTCGGGAAAGGTTGCCGGGTTAATCAGTGTTTTAGGCGGCCAATCCAATAGTAACGCCCTCAATGATTTAAGAATTATTCTCCGTTGGGTTCATGCTTGGGTAATTCCCGAACAAATTAGCTTAGGACAAGCGTGGAAAGTCTTCAACGAAGAAGGAAAAATCCTTGACGAGAAGCTTTCCCAACGTTTTGACGCTTTTGCGCGAAGTTTAGTCGATAATACCCGTAAACTCAACGGGATCTAGTAATATCGATGGTGATTTTACCGGTGAAATGGGGAATTGGGGCGGCGGGTTTCGATAATTGTACTCTTACCTGTCGCACTCGATCGAGTTGTAGGATATCCTCAGCGATGACTGTGGCCAATTTTTCCACTAGGGCAAATTTGCTGGTTTCAATCTGGCGTTTGACAATTTCGATCGCCTGTCGATAATCTAGGGTATCTTTAATTGCGTCACTTTTGCCAGCAATGCTGATATCAACTTCTAGGGATAAATCCACCTCAAACCATTGACCTAAAACCTGTTCTTCGGCCAGATATCCTGTGTAACCGTAGGCGCGAATTCCTGTAACGTGAATAGTATCCATAGATAGTTAAATTAAAAAACTGGTAGCGTTGGTCACAAATTTACCTAAAATGTCGGATGAATGCCCCCGCTAGATTTTTCGACAAGATACTCAACAAAATTAGCGGGGGATGAAATCCGACCAGAATATCAACCCCGGAGTATCGGTTTAATTCTACCATCTGTAGGTAAACTGTGTTATAATCGACTTAACCAATGGTCGAGAATTGTTAGATGTTAGTCGTAGAAGCAAAGCTAAAAAACGGAACACCAGAGCAATATCACCGGCTTGATGAAGCTATCAAAACTTCTCAGTTTGTGTGTAACTCTTGTGTTCGTTATTGGATGGATCATAAGGGTACAACCCGCAATGATATCCAGAAACTTTATGCGGTACTAGCTAACAATAAAGAGACACCTTGGCTTAATAAATTAAACTCTCAAGCTCGTCAATCGGCTGCCGATAGAGCTTGGCAATCAATTAGTCGATTTTATCATAATTGTCGTGCCAAGATACCGGGGAAAAAAGGTTTTCCTCGGTTCAAAAAGCATAGCCGTTCCGTTGAGTATAAACTAACAGGCTACAAACTATCTGATGATCGACGTAAAATTAAATTTACCGATGGCTTTAAAGCAGGAGAATTCGATTTATAGTGTAGTCAAAAAACCTTAGTTTATTATTCAGAGCAACAGATTAAACGGGTAAGAGTTGTTAGACGTGCTGACGGTTATTATTGCCAGTTTTTAATTGACGTAGAACGGGAAGAATACCATAAACCAACGGGACAAATAACAGGAATTGACTTAGGGTTAAAGGAATTTTATACTGATGCCCAAGGCAATACTGTAGAGAATCCACGTTATTTAAGAAAGTCAGAAAAACGACTGAAAAAAGCACAACGACGATTATCTAAGAAATTCCGTAAAGGAAAGAAACAGTCTAAAAACTATCACAAGCAACGGATAAAAGTAGCTAGGCTTCATCTTAAAGTGTCAAGACAACGTAAAGACAAAGCAGTTAAAGATGCTTTGGCGTTAGTCCAGTCTAATGATCTGGTAGTCTATGAAGCTTTAAAGGTAAGAAACTTAGTCAAAAACCGTAAGCTGGCCAAGTCGATTTCTGACGCTTCTTGGTATCAATTCACCGAATGGTTGAATTATTTTGCTAAGATTTATCGGATTGTTTGTGTTGCTGTACCACCCCATTTTACTTCTCAAGATTGTTCAGTTTGTGGGACGAGAGTTCAAAAATCATTAAGCAATAGAACTCATCAATGTCCTAACTGTAAAACAGTCTTAGATAGGGATCATAATGCAGCAATAAATATTCTTAAAAAAGGGTTGAAATATTTGGGAAATCATCTCAACGGTACTGTTGGGCAAACAGAAACCGACCCAAACGCCTTGGGAGAGTCCGACTTCTGGATTCTTAATGGAGACATTGAGAATCTAAGTTGTCTCGTTGAACAAGGAATTTCCGATAGTGATAGGTCAAGAATCCCCCGTCACAGCGTAGCTTGACGGTGGGAGTATGTCAAGAGAAACTCTATAAGTAAAAAGTAATCTCGGAGTCTCCTCAAGTATTTTTACATTTTTGCCAAGGAATGTTAAGTTTTAGGGTATTGAATGAGTAACCTTGATAGCCATGGCTCCTACAATAGCAGGGATTATCTGTACCCACAACCGCGATCACTACCTAGCAGGAGCGATCGATAGTCTTTTGGCGCAAACTTGCCCAGATTGTGAGCTTTTAGTGGTTGATAACGCATCTACCGATACAACCCGTCAAGTGGCCGAGTCTCGTCTGGGAGATGGGCGGCTAAAATATGTTTATGAACCTATTTTAGGGCTATCTACCGCCAGAAATCGCGGGGCTAAGGAAACTAGAGCGCCGATTTTAGCTTATTTGGATGACGATGCGATCGCCAGTCCTCAATGGTTGCAAATTCTGTTAAATGCCTACGAAAATAACGAAAAACTGGCAGTAGCGGGGGGAAAAGTCACTCTTATTTGGCCGCAAGGCTACAGTCAACCCAATTGGTTATCCGATCAGTTAGCAGGGGGTTTAGGGGCTTTCGATTTGGGCGACAATGTGGTATATATTAGTCAAGCGAATTTAACTCCGCGAGGGGTTAACTACTCGATTCGGCGAGATTTCTTGGAGAAGATTGGCGGTTTTGACCCTAATTTGGGAAGAATCGGCAAAAAACTTCTCTCTAACGAGGAATTATACACTACAGAACTGGCACTCGCCCAGGGATGGCAAGTGGGCTATTTTCCCGCAGCATTGGTGGAACACAAGGTTGCCCCAGAAAGAATCAATCGTCAATGGTTTATGCGTCGCAGTTGGTGGCAAGGCATCAGCGAACACTACCGGGAAGAAGTGGCAGGAAGGACAGGATTGGCTCAATTTAGGCGAGGAGGTGAGCGATTGGTGAGAGGATTGGTTAAATCTGTCAAATTTATCAATGATCCTACTAAAAGCTTTGATAATCTGCTCTATGCCTATGGACAAATCGGTTATTTAATCGAAGCCACCAAGGCCATGTTAACCGCTCAAAAGTAAATTATTGTAAATACATGGGTAAAAAAGCCTTAATTTGTGGCATATCGGGGCAGGATGGGGCCTACCTAGCCGAATTACTGTTAAAAGCAGGCTATACGGTTTCTGGCACCTCCCGGGATGCTCAGATGTCCTCTTTTAGTAACCTGAACCGTTTGGGAATCAAGGAACAGGTAAAACTAGAATCAATGTCACTGAATGACTTTCGCGGTGTCCTACAGGTGTTAATTAAAATTCAGCCAGATGAGGTCTATAATTTGGCTGGACAAAGTTCTGTGGGTTTATCTTTTGAGCAGCCGGTAGAAACCTTAGAAAGTATTGCCAGAGGAACCTTAAATCTCTTAGAAGCAATTCGATTTACCGGAGCAAAAATTAAATTATATAATGCAGGATCGAGTGAGTGTTTCGGGAATATCGGCGATAATTCTGCCGATGAAAATACCCCTTTTCGTCCTCGCAGTCCCTACGCTGTAGCCAAATCGGCGGCTTTTTGGGAAGTAGCTAATTATCGAGAATCCTACGGAATTTTTGCCTGTTCAGGCATACTTTTTAATCATGAGTCTCCCCTGCGTCCCGAGCGCTTTGTTACCCAAAAAATTATCGCTGCCGTGGCTAGAATTGCCCGGGGAAGTACCGAGACTTTACACTTAGGAAATATGGATATTCAAAGGGATTGGGGTTGGGCGCCGGAGTACGTTGAAGCGATGTATTTAATGCTGCAACAGGAGCAACCCGATGATTACGTCATTGCCACGGGAGAAAGTTCAAAACTGGAGGATTTTGTCGCCACAGCTTTTGCTACTGTGGGCTTGAATTGGCAAGATCATGTAATTTCCGATCGAAGTTTATTAAGACCAACAGATTTAGCCATTAGTCGCGGTAATCCCCGCAAAGCTAAGGAAAAATTAGGTTGGCAAGCACGATACAAAATGACCGATATTGTCCGCATGATGGTGGAAAATCGTTTAGAGAAATAGCTATGAATATCTTAGTGATTAGTTCCACCTTTCCCTATCCACCCAGCACAGGAGGAACTCAGGGCAGAACTTTTAATTTACTCAAGTATCTCAGCAAAAATCATGATATTGCTGTCATCGTTCAGTCTAATGCTGATGTTAGGGATGAGGAGGTAGAAAAGTTAGGTAAATTTGTTAGTGAATTGGTAGTTTTTACCCGTCCTCGAGATGCCAAAACTGGAATAATTGCTAAACTCCAAAGATTAGCTCAATTCCTGCAAACGGGAACCCCTCCCAATGTACTTTTTAGCTATTCTCAAGAGATGCAAAACTGGATAGATAGGGCAGTTAAGAGTCAAAAATTCTCAGTAATTACCAGTGAACATAGTGTTAATGAAATTTATATTCGTCTTCAAGGACAACTTACTTACCCCGATACTACTTTAACTATAGTCGGTGGTAATCTATCCCTAGAAGTGCAAGAATTAACTAAGTTAAAAGGAGTAATTATGACGGGACGAGTACCATCAATGACCACTTATCTTCATCAGGCAACTGTGGTGTTTATTCCACCAAGAACAGGTTTTGGAATGAATTTTAAAACCCTAGAGTTCATGGCTGCTGAGGTGCCAGTAGTAGCCGGCGATCGAGGTTTAGAAGGATTAACAGTGGCAGGAAATAATGTTCCTTTAGCCGCCTTAATGGCTAATAGTATTGAGCGATATTGTACAGCGATTAGTAGTCTTTTTTAATCGGCAGAGTTGCAAGAAAAATTATCTAGAAATGCTCGCAAATTAATCGAATATAACTATACTTGGCAGCAAGTAGCAGGTAAGTACGAACAAGTTTTGACTGCTGACATTTGTCAGGTAATTTCTCTAGTTTTTTGTCAATTAATATGCTATCAAATCAAATACCAGTGAGAGTATCTGTTGTTGTCCCTCTGTATAACGAAGAAGAGAATATCGATGCTCTCTTTAGCCGACTTTTAGCGGTTTTAGAGGCACTAAATACCAGTTATAAGGTCATTTGCGTTAATGATGGTAGTCGTGACAATACTCTCAAAAATCTCGTGGAATATCATCAACGTTAGCCACAAATTAAAGTGGTTAATTTATCCCGTAATTTTGGTAAAGATATCGCCATGTCAGCAGGAATTGATTACAGTCAAGGAATGGCAGTTATTCCTATTGATGCTGATTTACAAGATCCCCCCGAATTAATTGCCGAGATGATCGAAAAATGGCACGAGGGTTATGATGTGGTTTATGCGTCCCGTCGGGTTAGAATTGGCGAAAGTTGGTTTAAACGTTTCAGCGCAGAAGGTTTCTATCAAGTCATTAATAAATTAAGTCGGGTTCCTATTCCCCCCAATACGGGAGATTTTCGCTTAATCGATCGCCGAGTGGTAGAATCAATTAAAAAGATGCCCGAACGTCAAAGATTTATGAAAGGAATATTTGCTTGGGTGGGATATAAACAGACATCAATTTTATTCGATCGAGAACCCCGGTATCAAGGACAAACTAAATGGAATTACTGGAAGTTATGGAATTTTGCCATCGATGGTATTACCTCTTTTAGTTTTTTGCCTCTGAAAGTCTGGACTTATGTAGGATTTATCATTGCACTGGTTAGTCTTGTTTATGCTAGTTTTTTAATACTCAGGACTATTATTTTAGGAATCGATGTACCTAGATACGCTTCTCTGATGGTTGCTGTCTTATTTTTAGGAGAAATTCAATTACTCACCCTTGGTATTATTGGCGAATATATTGGCAGGGTTTATGAGGAAGTAAAGGGTAGGCCACTTTATCTGGTTCGAGATTGTTATGGTTTTGAAAATAGGGAACAACTTAGTGATAAAATAACTTAAAATTAAGATACTGACAAGAAGAGAATTAAATCTATGAATACCGAAATTTTTCAGCAATTTTTTGCCTATTGTGTCGGTAGTTGGCAAACCGAAAGAACCTATCATTATCTAGCTGCTGAAGAAGTGGAACGTTCCCGTACTGAATTTCTCATTCAACCCCTCACCAGGGAGATTAAACAGAAAGTTCTGACAGATAATAACTATGCTGATATTGCCGATTTAGAAAGTATCCCGGGGTTTAATTTAGGTTTCTATACGATTTCGGAAAAAGGGGAAGAAGTGCGACAAAATCTTAATCTTTTATTTGTGGTTAAAGCAGAAAATAACGGTTATTTAGAAGGGGATTATCTCCGCGATCGCGCCTACGAAGAAGCAAGACCAATTGTCTCCGCTTTTCGCTTTGATCCCACCACCAGAGAATTATTAATGACCACCAATTATACTCGCAGTGTTTCCGTGGATTCAATTACTTTAATTAATCCAGACCTGCGAATTCGCAAAATTATTAACTATCAACGTCCCCAGGAGGGGGAACCCTTAGAAAAAGTTCTCTTGGTCGGTTTTGGAGTTGAGTGTAAAGTCAGTTAAAAAAAATATTTCTTCTCCCCCCTTGATTCTCCAGTCAAGGGGAGATTTTATCAAGGTTTTGTCCTTTACATCAAAAAAGGAATAGAGCCTTAAACTCTACTCCTCAATCAAAAATTGCAGTTAATTTTTAACCCTATACTACCACAGAAGTCAAAGCTTCTTTGAGGATAGCGGCTTTATCGGTCTTTTCCCAGGGTAAATCGAGATCATTGCGGCCAAAATGACCATAAGCGGCCACATCTTGGTAAAAACGATCGCCTCTTTCCGAGGGTAAACCGCGCAGGTTAAAGGTTTGGATAATACCGGCCGGACGGAGTTCAAAGTATTTATTGATTAAGTCCAGAATCACATCATCAGCGACTTTGCCAGTGCCAAAGGTTTCCACGAAGAGACTCACCGGACGAGCTACCCCAATCGCGTAACCCACTTGAATCTCGCACTTATCGGCCAAACCAGCAGCGACGATATTTTTAGCCACATAACGGCAAGCATAGGCCGCAGAGCGATCAACTTTGGTAGGATCCTTACCGGAGAAAGCGCCGCCACCGTGACGAGAATAGCCACCGTAGGTATCGACGATAATTTTCCGTCCCGTTAATCCTGCGTCGCCTTGGGGTCCACCAATGACGAATTTGCCAGTGGGATTAACCAGATAACGGGTGTTGGCATCGGGTTTAATCTCTAAATCGCTGAAAACTGGCTCTACTACTGCTTTCCAGAGATCACTTTTAATCTTTTGTTGGACGAGGTCATTATCAGTGATATCGCCGATAGTAGCATCGTGTTGGGTAGAAACAAGGATAGTATCGATACCCACGGGACGACCATTTTCATAAATGACCGATACTTGCGTTTTACCGTCGGGACGCAGATAGGACAGTTCACCCGTTTTTCTGACTGCTGCTAGACGGCGAGCGATGCGGTGGGCTAAACTAATCGGTAAGGGCATAAATTCGGGGGTTTCATTGCAAGCGAAACCGAAGACAATACCCTGGTCTCCCGCACCAATTTTATCGAGTTCATCATTGCTGAGAAGTTCGCGATTTTCCTGAGCAGCCGTGACCCCCTGGGAAATGTCGGGAGATTGTTCGTCTAAAGCGACTAAAACGGTGCAGCTATTGGAGGAAAAACCGTTATCGGCGTTGATATAGCCAATTTCAGCGATTTTCTTGCGAACTAAATCGACGAAGTGAACCTGTGCTTTCGAGGTGATTTCACCAGTAATCAATACTAACCCTGTATTGACAACCACTTCAGCCGCTACACGACTGTGGTCATCTTGGGATAACAGAGCATCGAGAATGGTATCAGAAATCTGGTCACAAATTTTATCGGGATGTCCCTCTGTAACCGATTCGGAGGTGAACAAATAACGTTTAGACAAGTGATGTCCCTCACATAGTAGTACATTTGAACGCAAAAAGATTCCAAGAAATCTTTGATAATACAGTGTAACAGGGAATTTGTAGAGATCAAATATTTTCAATAAGAAACCGCCCGAACATCGTCCGGACGGAGTGTGGTGTGAGGAGTGAACGGAAACTTGCGTCTCCGCTAATTCCATTGTAGAGGACAACTTAGAATCTTGAACGACTTGAAACAAACTGGCCAAAAAAATTTTTATCTCTGGAAGGGGTTGACTAATGAGCGATACCCGTCTCGATGATGTAGCCTGAGTAATAGAGGTCGCAGAGCTATATGCCAAGATTATGACAGTCACAGCCGATTATTTAGAACAACTCAATCCTTCCCAGCGCATTGCTGTGGAGCATTTTTGCGGCCCCTTGTTGGTGGTTGCTGGAGCAGGATCGGGAAAAACCAGCGCTTTAACCTATCGTATCGCCCATTTGATCCGTCATCACGGGGTCGATCCGGAAAATATTCTCGCGGTCACTTTTACCAATAAGGCGGCCCGGGAAATGAAAACGAGAATTGAAAAAACTTTTGCTCAACAAAAAGCACAGGAAAAATACGGTCAAAGATTAGAACTTTTGGAAGAATACGAACAGAAAAAACTCTTTTCTCAAGTTTATCGGAATTATACTAAAAAACTCTGGATTGGAACTTTTCACAGTCTTTGCGGTCGAATTTTGCGCTATGACATTAATAAATATCAGGATGAATATGGTCATAGTTGGCAAAGGAATTTCTCAATTATGGACGAATCTGATGCCCAGAGTTTGGTGAAAAATATCGTCACTAAACAAATGAATTTAGACGATAAAAAATTTGACGCTCGCAATCTACGTTATGCGATTAGCAATGCCAAAAATTTAGGTTTAAACCCCACAGATTACGCCAGAGAAAACCCTCATTTTCGGGGAAAGGTCATTTCTGAGGTTTATCAGGCTTATCAGATGCAATTGGCACAAAATAACGCCCTAGATTTTGATGATTTGATACTGGTTCCAGTCCGTCTTTTTCAGCAAAATGAATCTATTCTCGGTTATTGGCACACGCAATTTAAGCATATTTTAGTCGATGAATACCAGGATACTAACCGGATTCAGTACGAGTTAATTAGGCTTTTGTCCACCAATGGTGAAACGAAAAAAAGTGAGTGGAATTGGACGGAGCGATCGATTTTTGTGGTGGGTGATGCTGACCAATCTATCTATAGTTTTCGGATGGCGGATTTCACTATTCTGCTCAATTTTCAAGCGGACTTTGGCGATGGTTTACCCGATGATGATACTCGCACGATGGTGAAATTACAGGAAAACTATCGTTCCAGGGAGAATATTCTGCAAGCGGCTAATAAATTAATTGAAAAGAATAGTCAAAGAATCGATAAAGTCCTTGTTGCCACTAGAGAAGGGGGCGAGATTATCTATGTTTTTACAGCCAGAGATGAACAGGAAGAAGCAGCTTTTGTTATCGATAAAATCAGAGAATTTACCCAAGAAAACCCCGAATTAAATTGGGGTAGTTTTGCCATTCTCTACCGAATTAATGCCCAATCTCGTCCCTTTGAAGATGGGTTAATTCGCAATAATATCCCCTATAATATTGTCGGGGGATTTAAATTTTATGATCGACAGGAGATTAAAGATGCGATCGCTTATTTACGAGTGATTGCCAATCCTGCTGATACCGTTAGTTTACTGAGAATTATTAACACTCCCCGGCGCGGTATTGGTAAAACCACAATCGATAATTTGCTCAAAGCTGCTCAAGAATTAGGAGTACCTTTATGGGAAATTATCAGCGATGAAACTTCCGTTAATACTCTCGCCGGTCGTGCTACTAAAACCATCAATAAATTAGCCAAAATTATCCAAAACCTGCAGGAAAAAATTACCGATTTATCCGCTAGTGAAATCCTAGATAAAATCATGGAAGATTCGGGATATATTGATGAATTAAAACAGCAGGGAACCGAGGAAGCTGATACCCGGATCGAGAATATTCAAGAACTTTATAGCGCCGTGGTACAATTCCAGGAGGAAAACGAAGAAACCAATCTCCAGGAATTTCTCGCTAGTGCTAGTTTAGCCTCGGATTTAGATAATCTTCAGGAAGGTCAAGAAAAAGTCTCGTTAATGACCCTTCATTCGGCCAAAGGTTTAGAGTTTCCTATCGTCTTTTTAGTCGGTTTAGAACAGGGCATTTTTCCCCATAATCGTAGTTTAAACGATCCCATTGCCCTTGAGGAAGAACGCCGTTTGTGTTATGTGGGAGTGACTCGGGCCAAGGAACAATTATTTTTAACCTACGCAAAAGAAAGATATGTCTGGGGGAATAAAGAGACTAAGGTAGCTTCCCAATTTTTGCAGGAATTGCCCCCAGAATTGCTCACAAGCAACCTGAAACCGAAAAAAACCCCAAAAGTGGTTGCCATGGAAAAAACTGTCTCTGATCAAAGAAAATGGCAGGTAGGCGATCGAGTGTTACACTCTACTTTTGGAGAAGGAGAAGTGACCCATATCCTCGGTACGGGCAGAAAAATGAATCTAGCGGTCAAATTTTCGGGTTTAGGTCAGAAAATCATCGATCCTCGCACCGCACCCATGCAACTTATCCACGAATAGGTAATCATCTGTAGGGTGGGTTAGGCGAAAATAAGTTATAATCTCACTAAAAATTGAGTATTCACCCTAACCCACCAGTTTTTTTCTCTCTATCTCCCCACTGATAACTGATTACTGTTCACCGATAACTGACACCCCCCGATTCCTCAACTCCGATCGCTACCTGCTGTTAGAATAGAGAATTGCGGTCAGACTGAGGATAAAATTGAGAAGCTAAATCCTTGATTCTTAATAGTTGTTGAGAAACTTTCCGCCTACTATCGCAATTATCCGATAATATGGGCAACAGCGAGTTAGTCTATTCAGTCTGTTAAAATTGACCCCCGTTGGTCGTATTCGCGCACTGTCTAACCTTTATGATGAGGATCAGTTAATATGGAATCAATGCAACCCACCGAAACACAAAATCCGATTAGAACAGATTTACCCGGATCTCTGAGCAAACCCAGCAGCAGCACCGAACAGATTTGGTCTGAATATGTAGAACCAGTTTGGGATTCGGTAATGTCCTATCTGGCTAATGTCCCTGATTATATCGGTAGTTTCTTCTCTGGATACAAAAAACCTTTAATCGTTCTGGCGGCAATTTTAGCGAGTTTTGTCACCGTGAAAGTTACCCTAGCGGTTTTAGATGCGATCGATGATATTCCCCTCCTTGCTCCTATCCTACAATTAGTTGGGATCGTTTACACCGGTTGGTTTGTCTGGCGCTATCTGCTCAAAGATGAAAATCGTCGCGAGTTATTAGCCGAAATTGATGCACTAAAAGCGCAAGTTTTTGGCAGTCACAATAACACTTTATCTTAAATGTCGGGGTGAAGACCGTTCGGCTGAGCTCACGGCCGAAGGCCTCGGTTTTACCGACGGGATGAAACCCCGACCAGTATAGAAACAGCGAAGCACAACTAAAACTCTGCTGTTTTAAGATAATTTGTGCTAAAGTGAAAGCAAGCGGAAAGTCAGATGTGTAGTCGTGGCACGCGAACTGACCGTTGTAAAAAGGCTAGTGTCACCAACTCAAAAAGGTTGACCCAATACCTCACTGCCCTCTAACAAAAAATATGGCATATGTGGGAGATAAAAATAATCAAATAGGGTAGGGCATACCCGAATTTAAGCTTGGGGAGTAGTCCACAAGAGTGCTTGCCTTATAGGTGTAGTCGGACTAGACATGAAAATGTAAGACCAAAATTAGCATTGCTAGTAGAGGCAAGATTCAGCCCAAGAATCCCTCGGTTTTACCGATGGGAGTGTCAAAGAATCAAGCATAGATAACCAAGGAGTTGAGCGGAAACACTCAACTCTTTTGTTTTTGCACAAGAGCTTATACTATAGCGTTTTTCAGTCTAGTGAGGTACAAAAGTTATGGGTTTTAGGCAAAAGGCAAGAGGCAAAAAGCAATAGGGAGAATAAATAATCAGTTTTTAATAGCCCGATTTAGTATTAGCCACTTTCTCAGGAAATTCAGTTACTTTTGCTTTGATCTATTGATTATTAGTCGAAATATCCACCAACGCTGGGGGCAGTGGGTTTTTCTTTGTTATAAGAGAGAGGAAACGGCAACGATTATCAGCCTACAATATTACTAGGCGATCGAATGTTCCCCAAAATTCAGATGAGTCAATTAAAATCAATTTCTGGGAAAAGGTTTGCCAAAATTTGAGAACCTCATTGAGAATTCAAGGTAGCCATCACATTTACTGTATTACTCGTTAAGACTGTCTATGAACCATCGTCAACAATTAATTCAAGAACTCGAACAAGCACCTGATGATCTAATAGAAACCGTGTTAGATTTTTTACATCGAGTTCAGGCAACAGGCAACAATCATCCTCTGGCCAAGTTTTCAGGCATTTTAAGCGATTCAGAGGCACAAGAACTACAACAAGCCATTAAAACAGAATGTCGTCAGTTGGTAAGGATTGCATCACCTACAAAAACAGCCTACAATATTTAGACTAAATCCAGTTATTGAAGACTGATTATTTACACAACCCCGTAGAAATGTTAGATTTTAGGAGTGGTAATAATTATCTATCTATCCCTCCCATTGATCGATCTAGGAGATAAGCAATGAAAATGAAAGTTATCGTTCACGAGGCGGAGGAAGGTGGCTTCTGGGGGGAAGTCCCGGCGCTCCCCGGCTGTGCCACCCAAGCAGAAACTTTCGAGGAACTACTAGAGAATTTACACGAGGCGATCGAAGGTTGTCTATCCATAGATGTGGAATCCTTGCCGACCGATCCGAAAACTCGGATTCTAGAGATAGCGATATGAAATCGATTTCTGGGAAAAAGTTCGCCAAAATTTTAGAGCGTCACGGATGGGAATTATTGAGAATTCAAGGTAGCCATCACATTTACTGTCAGCCGGATAATCCCACCCGTATCTCTGTGCCGATTCACGGAAATCAGGATTTAAAAATCGGATTACTCAAGCATTTTTTGAAACAAGCGGGACTTTCTGAAGAAGATATTTGATCAATGCGATCGTTGTAATTCCGTCACTCCCGAAAGATCACAGAATTACCAATAACGATTATCAGCCTACAATATTACCGAGCGATCGAATGTTCCCCAAAATTCAGATGAGTCAATCCCCCGTCACCGATTCCCTAGAAATTATCCTGACAAATATCACGGAAAAATTAGACTCTTTACAGAAAGATTTCACCGATCTAAAAGTAGATATGGCCGAGGTGAAAACCGAACTCAAGATTATTGATAGGCGATGGGAAAAAGTAGAGGGAACACAGGACGCTTTGATTAAGGATGTCTCTGACCTCAAGGGAGCAAAATCGTTGATTATTCCCGTGGTGGTGGCAGTATTAACCAGTATTCTGACTCTGCTGGTGCGATCGATCCCGAATCCTTAAAGGATTTTTCTGGGAACGGCGATCGATTTTTGCCGGTGTATTTTCGTTTTCCCTTCAATCCGCCGGAGGGAGAAGGATCGGCTCGAAAACCGTCACATCCTCTTGATTTAACCTTTGAGCTAGATCAGCTTCTTCCAATCTTTCTAGAAAGGGCAAAATATCACTAAATGCCCGAAAACCTAAACTTTCAAGCTCATCGATGGTGATCGAATCGTCGGAGATATTACCTTTGCGTTGCAAAAGCAGACGAATTCTTTCCTCTTTGGCGTTTAAGGCCGCTTGTTGTCGGAAATCCTTTTCGGCTGCTCTTAATCCTTGTTCGAGAACTTCCATTGTGATTGTTTTAACCTGAAGATCGGCCGCAGTGGAAAGTACAATATTTCCCAAGCGGTTGAACAAACGGGGTCTGCCGAGAGAAACCTTGCAAAAACGTCTTGCCGCGTCTGGTAAAAAGGGAAGTACACACCTGTCATCTTTCGGATCGGTACAATCGTTTTTAATTCTGGCACTGTTGAGATAGTTAATTAACATCTGGTATGTGGTATCCGCATCTAGTTCTTCTAGCGGCAATTGCAAGTCAAATAAACCGCGTTCGCTGGTTAATAAATCTCCCGTCATCCCGATGGGGTGAGCCGTCAGCATAAACCAAGCCCGACCTTTTAACATTCCCTGCGCGTCGTGCATCATTTGCCGTACCACACTAGGATTTTGTTTATCTAGATCATCGATCGCGATCAGAATCCCCTGCGGATATTCTTCTTGCGCCCGCTCTAACAATGTATCGAAGCTCACAGTCGGATATTGAAATTTCGTGAGCGGTAAATCTTTCTCGCCGATTTTACCACCGATTCCTAAACTACCGCTAATTTCAGCACTACGCTCCTTCAATAGTTTTTCGGTGGGAATTCCCATCTGATAAAGCTGACGTTGCGCCCAATCGTCATTTGGCATCGCTCTAGCGAGGGCGATCAGTGCTGTAGTGGCGATATCTAAACCTGCGGGTAGAGATATATAGGTAGTCAACATTTGCGGACGATTGCGGCGTATAACCGACAATACTTCCAGTAAAAAAGCACTTTTGCCGATTCCTAAACGACCAGAAACCAGAATCCGACGACGCTCGCGACTTTGGAACAGATTAAACACCCGCGTCAATTCATTTTTTCGCCCGGTAAAAACACGATCGAGGGTATCGCTGTTTAAATCGATCGGGCTTTCGGTAAAGGGGATTTCCTTCAGTCCTAACCGTTGGATATTGTCAAAGGATTGCTTAAAAAGATCATCGGCACTTGTCATAAATATACCTCGCTGGTTTGTCGTTCGATCGCCCGTCGAGAAGCTTGATAAATAATGTCTATCTCCTCCACTCTATCGGGATCGGTCTGTGGTAGTTGTCGGTAGATTGCCTTCGCTCGATCGAGTTCCTTCATTCCTTTCTCTAGATATCCTTGGGATACGAAGACATTCCCCAATCCGGTGCGACTTTTGGCGATTCCGGGTAAATCCTGTAAATATTCGTACCAACGCAGGGCATCGCGATAGTAGAGACGGGCTTTCTCTCGATCGGACAGAACTTCGTAGGCACGGCCAGTGTGGTAGAGCGCGTTCGCATGGGCTAGGCGATCGTCACTGGTACTAAGTTGATTGACGCTATTTAACAACAGTTGTAACCCTTGCTGCCATTCGCCATCCCGCACCAGACGACTACCGAGAATGGTTTGGGTAGTGGGCAGCGCCTTCCAGATATCTTTTCGATCGTAATGTTCGGGACTAATCGGATCTAGGACGGTTTTATAAGCTACTAAAGCTCGTTGGAGATCGTCGGGATTTTTGTCGCGATCGTACCTTTGAGAAAGAGCTATTCCTAATCGGTATTGAGAGTCAATAAAATCTTGACAACCTGCGGGGGAGACTTCTAGAGCTTCTTGAAGTAGAGCGATCGCAGTATCGAGATCGCCGGGGTTATCCCGTTGCATCAAAGCTTCTGCCAAATGCCCTTGATTCCCCGCCCATTGCACGGGAAACGCGGCGCGAGTAAAGATTTGAGCGGCTTGATTGTGGAGATGGATCGCCTGTTCTAAATTGTCCTTCCGCTCCCCTAAAACTCGCTCGCGATAGGCACTGGCCAAATTATGCTGACTTATCGCCCAATCGACGGGGAAATTCTCGCGGGTATAGACTTCTAAAGCTTGCCCGTACAGTTCGATCGCTTTCTCCAGATTTTCCGACCGATCGCCCAGTATTTGAACACTGTAAGCATTGGCGAGGTTATTGAGGGTCATCGCCCAATTTTCAGGGAAATTCTTGCGGGTTCTAACTTCTAAAGCTTGCTCGTACAGTTCGATCGCTTTCTCTAGATTTTCCGCCCGATCGCCCAGTATTCGATTACTGTAAGCGCTGGCAAGGTTATTGAGGGTTGCCGCCCAATTTTCGCGGAAATTCTCGCGGGTATAGATTTCTAAAGCTTGCCCGTACAGTTCGATCGCTTTCTCTAGATTTTCCGCACGATCGCCCAGTATTCGATTACTGTAAGCGAGGGCAAGGTTATTGAGGATTTGCGCCCAATTTTCGGGGGAATTCTTGCGGGTATAGATTTCTAAAGCTTGCCCGTACAGTTCGATCGCTTTCTCCAGATTTTCCGCACGATCGCCCAGTATTCGATTACTGTAAGCGAGGGCAAGGTTATTGAGGATTTGCGCCCAATTTTCGGGGGAATTCTCGCAGGTGTAAATTTTTAGGCTGAGATTATGAGCAATAATACTTAATTCTAAATTTGTTGCTCGATCGCCTAACGGAAACTCGTAAATCGTGACAGCAAAATTCTCTAAAAGGCTGGCTATTTTTTCTCGCTCGTCTATTGATTTATCGGCGATTAAGCTTGTGAAGACTAAAGGTAAAGCGTCTAAAAGTAAATCATCTAATTTATTAATATTTGCTTTTAAAAATTGCTGTAGCTTCGTTTCATCTTTGGAATTTTTTCGACAAAAATCCCCAAAAGCAAGGAGAAAATCCTTAAATTTTCTCGTGGGAGTTGGCGACTGACCGAATCCTTTCGCTTTTTTCGACATCGTGGTATAAGTTAACAATCCAGATTTGTTCCGCATGGCGGGCTGTAAATCGGGATACCCGATCGAGCTATCAATATTTTACCGCAAGGAAAAAGCGCTGGGGATAAAATTGTACTTTCCTTAACCCGAAGGGATGTTTTTTCATCAAAAAAAACTCGATCGCAATCAGGCGATCGAGTTGAGAAAAAATAGACTAATTATTAATAGTCGAAGTCACCACCGCCGGCGGGAGGAGCGGATTTTTCTTTTTCCGGTTTATCCACCACAATACACTCGGTAGTTAAAACCATACCGGCGATCGAAGCGGCATTTTGTAGGGCAGAACGAGTCACTTTCGCGGGGTCAACGATACCCGCCTCAAACATATCGGAGAACTCACCGGTAGCGGCATTGTAACCGACATTAAAGGGCTTTTCTTTCACCCGTTCGGCAATAACTGCACCGTTTTGGCCGGCATTTTCAGCGATCCGTTTTAAGGGAGCAGCAATGGCGCGAGAAACGATTAAAGCGCCGGTTAATTCTTCATGGTCTAGGGTTTCTTTGGCCCAGGTTTCCAATTGGGGAGCCAGGTGAGCTAAAGTAGTACCACCCCCGGGGACGATACCTTCTTCTACGGCTGCTTTAGTGGCGTTAATTGCGTCTTCTAAGCGTAATTTGCGGTCTTTCATTTCCGTTTCCGTAGCGGCACCGACTTTAATCACTGCCACACCCCCGGCTAATTTAGCCAGACGTTCTTGCAGTTTTTCTTTATCGTAGGAAGAATCGGTGTCGTCGATTTGACGGCGAATTTGCTCACAACGGGTTTTCACTGCCACATCGTTGCCTTCGGCGACGATGGTGGTGGTATCTTTGTTCATAGTGATACGGCGGGCCTTACCTAAGCTGTCAATTTTGGTGGTTTCCAGTTTTAAACCCGCATCTTCGCTGATGACTTGACCACCGGTTAAGACGGCGATATCTTCTAACATCGCTTTTCTGCGATCGCCAAAGCCCGGAGCTTTCACCGCAGTGACGTTAAGAACACCGCGCAGACGGTTAACCACTAGGGTTGCCAAAGCTTCTTTTTCGATGTCTTCGGCGATAATTACTAGGGGTTTACCTTGACGGGCCACTTGTTCGAGAATAGGAACCAAATCTTGCACTAAACCGATTTTTTTGTCGGTAATCAGAATAGCGGGATCCTCAAAAACGCATTCCATGCGTTCGGTGTCGGTGACAAAGTAGGGAGAGATATAACCTTTGTCAAAACGCATCCCTTCGGTGATTTCTAGTTCGGTGGTCATCGATTTCCCTTCTTCTAGGGAAATTACGCCTTCTTTACCGACTTTATCCATGGCCGAGGCGATCATTTGACCGACTTCATCATCGTTACCGGCAGAGATAGCACCCACTTGTGCGATCGCTTTGGAATCTTCTACGGGTTTCGCGTGTTTGGCGATTTGACTGACGAGGAAATCGGCAGCTTTATCGATACCTTTTTTCAGAGAAATCGGGTTGGCACCGGCGGCGACGTTGCGTAAACCTTCTTTAACGATAGCGTGGGCGAGAACGGTGGCGGTAGTTGTCCCATCACCTGCTACGTCGTTGGTTTTTGAGGCTGCTTGGCGAATTAAAGCCACACCGGTGTTCTCGATATGGTCTTCCAGTTCGATTTCTTTAGCGATGGTGATGCCATCATTGACGATTTGGGGTGCGCCAAATTTCTTTTCGAGGACGACGTTACGACCTTTGGGACCAAGGGTGACGGCCACCGCTTCGGCCAGCAGATCCATGCCTTTTTCTAGGGCGCGACGAGCATCTTCGTTGTAGATAATAGATTTAGCCATAATGTATCGTTATTCGTGCAAAATAGGGGTTTTCAAGGGTAGATGATTAGGAAACGACGGCGAGAATGTCTTTTTCGGAGAGGAGAACGTATTCTTCGCCACCAAGTTTGATATCGGTTCCGGCATATTTGGAGTAGAGAACTTTGTCCCCCACACCCACTTCCACAGGGGTGCGGCTGCCGTCATCGTTGCGTTTGCCAGCGCCGGCGGCCACGACTTCCCCGATTTGGGGTTTTTCTTGCGCGGCATCGGGAAGGAAAATGCCACCGGCGGTTCTTTCTTCGCTGGGGCTAACTTTAACGAAAACTCGATCGCCTAGGGGTTTAACAGTTGTTACGTTGATGCTGACTGCAGCCATGGAATATCCTCCGTTTGTCTTGTATTTTGGTAAGTGTCTTTTCCAGATTAGCACTCTTACCTTCCGAGTGCTAATTTACCGAAATAGAAGGCCCCCTGACAACTGCTCGATCGGTACGGGTTCCCGAACTATGGTGTTAAGCTAGGGTTTGCTGAAAAAGTTTGTTGGTGGGGTTAGGCTTCGGCCGTGAGATCAGCGTTCGACAAAAGCTCACGGCCGAAGCCTTTTGCCTTTCCTGATATGTGGCCTATACTCAACGGATTTAGAGTAATATAGGGGTTCTCGTACCTGTACGGCACACTTAAAGTTTTGCTGATTAAGCTTTTCCAGATCGAGAATGTACCTTTTGTGAATGGGAAACGCTATAAACTAGACCTACTTTTTCTCTAAGATTAGTAAATATTCGGATTTCATACCATCAGGATTTTTATTCTTGCGAGATTTGAATAATTGTCTGGTTTTAATTCTATCCTCAAAGACGGTATTAAAAATAAAGCCATTTTCCTGAAAATATTCCCCTAATATTCGCCAAGTTTCTACTTCCACTCCATCCACTTTCGGATTACCGACAAAAATGCAAGCTTTCCCAGCTTGTTTTAATTTTCTGGTGGCATTTTCTAAAGCATTGATAGTGTGACAAAAGTAGGAATCAAGAATTTTATGTAAATTCTCTTTCTCTAAACTCGATCTCACTTGATTTAAGGTTTCGGTTTCGATTAATCTGGTAGCCTGTCGGTAGGGAATTTCTAGCTTAGAGATTTTTTGTACTTCTTTTTCTGTATATCCTAACCAATATAAATCTAGTTTTGCTGTTCTGATATATTCTTGCGCTTGCAGATAGGGGGGTGAACTAATTAAACAATCTAACTCTAGATTTTGATCGATCTCAAAATTGGCACTATCTACTCCTCCATAAAAAAGCACCTGATTACAATTATGCCAAGTTACGGTAATATATTGATTAACGCTGGTTAAAGTTTCAAAACTCATCTCTTTAATCGTTCGTTTTAATTCCTCTTGCCAATCTCTTTGTAATAGTTCCTGTATATCTGATTTTTTGTATTTAGATTGAAATAATTTAGGTTTGGTATGTTCTGCATAGGAAAACTGCTTACTAACTTTCACTAAAACCGCTTGAATGATCTGGGAATAAAAATCAGGTTCTAGACTTTTTTGACCGGCCCAAAGTTTCTTTAAAACTGCTAAAATCTCCTCTGGATACCAATAGTTTAAATTTGACCACTGAGGGATAAATTTATCCTTGCTGGCAAAAACTTCTAAGATTTTTTTATCTAACTCTGAGTAACTCAATGGTTCTTGGTGTTCTGTGATCTTAATCGGTATAATATGGTTTAAAAGATAATTCAGGTCAGTTAAAACCGCATTTCTTTGACAAAGTTTCGCCTCTAAACCCACCGTACCTGAACCCGCAAAAGGATCGATAATCCAATCATCCTTTTTACTGTAATTATCAAGGCAAAATCTCACCACTTGGGGAATAAATTTGGCAGGATAATAATAGATGCTGTGGGTTAGATAACTGGTGCTGGTGATTTCTGGCACTAAATCTCGAAAAGAAACTAATCGCGGGGTTCCCTGATTAAATGCTTCTAAATTATTAAAATCGAAAAGTTCTAACTGCATGATTCGGCTATCAATTCTCCCTAGGGTGGATCGGCCAATTAAAATAAAGATTAAAACCGTAGTTGATCAATATTCTAACTTATCGTCCCCCAACCTAACCGACAACTCAGCTTTTTTGCTTTTTACTTTTTACTTAACGTGATATACTGCCAAAGGAAAAAATGACGTTTTAATTAGTCTGCGTGAATAGCCAATCCTCGACAATTATAGAACAGGTTAGAGTCCTTGACCCCCTGACACAAACCGATCGCATTGCCGATGTCTGGATTGAGGAGGGGGTAATTAAAGCGATCGAATCCCAGCTTCCCCCAAGGGAAAATAGTAACTATATTTCTGGTCAAAACTGTATTTTTGCTCCCGGATTAGTCGATCTCTACAGTCATTCCGGGGAACCCGGCCACGAGGACCGAGAAACCCTCGCATCTTTGCTCAAAGCTGCCACGGCCGGAGGCTGCACCCGGTTGGCAATTCTCCCCAATACTCTCCCCCCCCTCGATCACCCCGCACTCATTAGCACATTACAGCAAAAAAGTCAAGGGTTTTTTGACTCAAAATCGACTCGTCTGCATTTTTGGGCAAGTCTTACCCTAGGAAGGGAAGGACAAAAAATGACCGAATTAGCCGATTTAATGCCTGTAGCGGTGGGTTTTACCGATAATCGCAGTCTGGAAGATTTGGGACTGTTGCGGCACTTATTGGAATACCTAAAACCCTTCGGTAAAAATATCGCCCTTTCCCCCGTAAATCAGCAATTAAAGGGTAATGGAGTCATGCGCGAGGGAGAAACCTCGATTCGCTTCGGTTTACCCGGAGATCCTGCTATTTCCGAAACCACTGCTTTAGCCACAATTTTAGAAATCGTCGGCGAAATTAATACACCTGTTCACCTAATGCGAATTTCTACCCGTCGAGGAGTGGAATTAATTCGCGAGGCAAAAATGCGGGGATTGCCGATAACCGCTAGTGTGACGTGGTTGCATCTCCTCTTAAATACAGGATCGATCGCCAGCTATCATCCCAGTTTACACCTCGCTCCACCCTTGGGCAACGAAAGCGATCGCAAGGCGTTAATTGCGGCAATTAAGGAGGGAATTATCGATGCGATCGCGATCGATCATCGTCCCTATACCTACGAAGAAAAAACCGTTTCTTTTGCAGAAGCACCCCCCGGCGCGATCGGGTTAGAATTAGCTTTACCGCTACTCTGGGAAAAATTAGTAATAACCGGGCAATTATCAGCTTTACAATTGTGGCAAGCGCTTAGTCTCAATCCCTGTCATTGTTTACAACAAAAACCGGCATCTCTCACCCCAGGCAATCGAGCAGAAGCAATTCTTTTTCATCCCCAAGCAAGCTGGAAAGTAACGGCAAATAATCTTCAGTCCCTCAGTCATAATACTTTCTGGTTAAATCAAACAATTACGGGAAAAGTGTTAGAAATGTGGAATTTTTAAAGGGTGGTCAATTTCTATCTTGAGACTCTCCTAGTTTTTTGGATAATGATCAGCTAAAATTCTAGAGAGAACTAGAGTAATGACATGGAAAAAGAACTGGTATCAGAAAAGCGCGGTTATCTGCTTCGCACGGTGGCAGAAGCTAAAGAAATTGTCCTTAATTGGTTGCGAGAAATAAATTTAGTTAATGTGATTAAATTAGGTTTACCAGAAGTGGATGACAGATATCATATTTGGCGAGTTCCTTTATGTAATGAACAGAAAAAAAACGTTGGGGAAGTGGTGATCGATGCCTACACCACCGAAATTTTAGCCGATAGGACAACCCGGACTGAAATTATTATCGCTCGTCTGTTAAAACAGGATGAATCTAAATTAGAAAACCGCAAGAAACCCAAAAAAGAATATAAGCTTTCCTCTCTGAGAAATACCATCGGATTTGGTGATTGTGGCGAACTTTTGGAGGAAATGCCAGCAGAAAGTGTTGATTTAATCTTTACCTCACCACCCTATTTTAATGCTCGCCCAGAATATTCAGAATTTGAAGAATACGAAACCTATCTATTGAAGCTGCGACAGATAATCAGAAAATGTCATCGAGTTTTGAGTGAAGGACGTTTTTTTGTCATTAATATTTCTCCCGTGCTGTTGCGTCGTGCTTCGCGTAATCAAGCTTCTAAACGTATTGCTGTCCCCTTTGATTTGCATCGAATTTTTATTGAAGAAGGTTACGATTTTATTGATGATATTATTTGGCTAAAACCAGAGGGAGCAGGGTGGGCAACTGGTAGAGGACGCAGATTTGCCGCCGATCGCAATCCTCTCCAATACAAAACTGTGCCGGTGACTGAATACGTTTTAGTCTATCGTAAACACACGGATTTACTCATCGATTGGCATATTCGCAATCATCCCGATCAAGAAGTAGTAAAAGCCTCAAAAATTGCCGATGGTTATGAACGCACTAATGTCTGGAAAATTAACCCAGTCACCAACTCAAAACATCCCGCCGCTTTTCCTGTAGAATTGGCAGAAAAAGTGATTACCTATTACTCTTTTAAAGGAGACGTGATTTTAGATCCTTTTGCTGGTTCAGGAACCGTGGGATTAGCTGCCGCTTCTTTAGATAGACGTTTTGTTTTATTCGAGAGTAATTTTAATTATATTGAACTGATAAGAAAGCTAATTACTGAAGGCAATCAGACTGATTTAGATTCAATTATTTGGCTTAATTGTCCGCTAGAAAACTAACAATAAGCAAGGTAAACACCATGACAGATGGGAAAAGTCACGCTTATTTTACGGATCTCTTGGATTTGGTGGGTAAAATGTATTTTAAGATACATTCCTCCTAGAGAGGGGGTGGAAGGAACCACAGAGACACAGAGGACACAAAGATCGATCGCTTCTATGCTAAGTTAAGCTGATCACACAGAACCTAGAAGAATCCTAATGTCTTGGCATTCATGACCGACGCAATAGTTGAAGACAGTTTATTTGTGGAATTGGTGCAGTAGATCGCGAAATTCCTGAAAACTAATCTGATTATCGCGACTGGTATCGGCCTGCTGTAACATAGCTTCGATTTCCTTGTCTGTCACCCCCGGTTCGATCGCCCCAATACAAGCTTTTAACTCCTCAAGGCTAATTTGTCCGGAGCCATCACTATCGAATAGCTGGAATCTTTCCAATAAAATTCTTTCCTGTCGATCAAAATCGCTGTCACTACTAAAAGATAGACGATCGAAGACCTGAAAAGCGCGGGCGATATTCTGCCATAATTGATCGGCCAGAGGACGATGGAGAATCGTTTCCTCCTCCTGACTGGTAACTCTGTACTGGCGACGCAAAGACTCGACAGTTTCGGTTTGTGCGGCTGGCAATTCCGTCAATAAATGCTCGATCGCCTCCCTGGAACTCTTACCGGTTAACACTTCCAGCAATTCCGATCCCACCTGGCGATCGGGGTCTTTTTTCCAAGTCACTAACAAACTTTCTAACAAAGCATCGCGATAACTCTGCAAACGCAACCAATCCTCGCGACTATACTGCTTTTCCGGATCGAGAAGTTCGGCCGATTCCACACCCAACTCCGTTAGAATTGCTTGATGTTCTGCCTCGGTAATCGTCAACTCTAAGCGCATTTGTTGCAGGATTTCGAGGCTGTGGCCGAAGTCAGTATATCCCTCCTCCAAAGCCTCTTTTAACACGGCTTTATAGGCTTTTAAACGCTTCTGGTGGGTGAAATCCGGCAGTATCTTGGCTAATACATACACCTCATCCGCGTCCAAAGTTTCCAGCGATCGCCCATCGAGATATTTAGCCGTATCGAGACCCAGTTTACCCAACTGTTTACGCAATCTTCCCGCTAGTCCTTCCCGTTGGTAACGACTGGGATCCCGCATCCAAGTGCGATATAACCATAAGCTACTCAAAACCGCCAGTAAAATACTAGCGAAATAATGCCAAAATTTTGGCAAAAGATTAATAAAAGGACGACCACCGAAAATAAAGAAGAAATTGAAAATCAGAAAAGTTCCCACAGTAAAGACTCGATGACGGATAATTTCCGTAGTTAAAGGCGACTTTTGGCGGATTCTATAGACTTTGTAAGCATTTTCAACTTTTTTACCGAGAAAGTAACCCAAAAAAGTGCAGATTGCCAAAGTTAAGGGAACAGCTACCAGCTTCGGAATCGGAATCTGATTACCCGCAAGATAAAAACCCGGTTTAAAGAGGGATTCTAGCTGATTTTCGTCGTGCGCCCAAGCTCCGGAGAAATAATAGTCCCAATTGCCAGCATAGAGATAATAATAGATAAAATAGCCAAAAACTAAGCCAAAATAACCGTAATAAAGCCATCGGCGATCGCTCTTAGTAATCCCATCCCAATAGGATCTTTCCGCATCGATATCGATACAGGGACTCTGACAGGCAACACAGGCACTTTGTTCGCTACCATCTTCATGGACAATACGACACATAGATTGGGTAATCCCACCGCGACTGTCTTCGTGAGCGGTACTATTGAGTAAACCCCTAGGTTCACCGTAAATTCTTTGAACTGGACTCATGGGACAGAAATAGTTGCACCAAGATTTGCCCCCATACCAATAACCAACAAAGATCGCCGCTAGAATAGTAAAGATTAACAAGCTACCCAAGACTAAGCGATCGGAATTATAAAAGAGAATCCGTCCGCATAAACCCAAAAATAACAGACTGAATTGTAGATAGAGATAATTCCGAGCTAACCACGAGTTTTTCGGCACTTTATAGATTTCAGAGCGGACTTTTCCCGATTTATCGGTCTGTTTTTTCTGACGCTGTTTACCCAAAGCGCGTGGTATTTGAGAAAGAAAGGATAAAGGACAGATACGCCGCCAGAGTTCGTGACCGAATACTAATAAGAGCAAAATGCCACTAGGAACCACTATTCCCCAAAAAATCGGCGCACCTAACTGATAGGAGGATTGGGGTAGGCAAACTCCCTGGACTTTAATGCACACATCGGGATCAACTCTCAGGGGACTAGAAAAATTATTAGGATCGGTTAATTTTGCCGAAATCGGGTCAAAAAACAGAGAAAATATCAGAATTAACCAAGCGATGGTCAGAACCCATCGCAGATAGTGCATCGAGCGTTCGGGAATTTGTGCAAACATAAATCTGAGTCAAGTCGTTTTGCTAAATTAGTATCCAAGTTTCCAATCGATCATTCGGGAATTTGTGCAAGCATAAACCCACATTCCACACCCTAAGTGTGACAACGTCTTTTTTCATAATTAGCGGTCTCCACACCCCCCCTAGCGGCCACCGAGAAAACCTTCGCCAGCTAAGTATTTTTACTCAAGTCTCTGGAGGGGGACAGCTTATGTGACAGTTGAGGGTGCGGAATGTGGGCTACAAATAGGAAGATTTTATGCTCACAATAGCGATAATCTAAGCTGTCATATTTCCCATCTCCTAAAACTACTGAAGCTAGAGTTCAACCCCAGGGAGCAGGAATAAATTTAATCGCATTATTTGACCTAAAAAAAGAGGGTTTGTAGGCAGGCACGGATTCCCATTCTATATATTAAGTATCTGTCAAGGGCGGGGATTTGTCAAGGGTTTTTTTGAGGAAATCTGCCGGAATTTGGCCGGTAGGATAAGAGATTGTTTCACCTTTGCCTGTGAGCTACAATAAGCAGATGAGCAAGAGGATAGGATTACAGGAGTTTTAACAATGCGGTTACTACGGGTTCAGGTTCCTGACTTTCGAGTGTTAAAGAATATTGATATTAGTTTCGAGAAAGACTTTTTTCCTCAGATATTCCCTATCGGTAGTCAAAATGGCGGTGGCAAAAGTACCCTTCTACAATTAATTTTTATCCTGCTTCATTGTTCTGGTGATCCACAAAAGATAGAATATGTGGTAAATGTACTCCATCGATGTCAACTAGAAGATGAGTTAGACCAGAAAACCCTAGCTATGTTTGAAATTCTAACCGACAATCGGGAAGAAGTGAAACTAGATTTTTTTATTTGCAGAGATGCTTATATAAAAGACTTGGTATCTAATCTTGACGGTCAATTAGTATATCATTTTGGGGATGTTTATATAAAAGGCTGTGTATCTGATCTTGATGGTCAATTAATATATCTTTGTCGAGCCAATAACCAGAAGAATCAAGAGATATTTTTGTTGTGTAAATTTAGCCAAGCACCCCAAGAAGAATGTCAATTATTCATGAAAGAATTATCCTCAAAAATATTTTTAGCTGCACCTTCAACGCAAGTTTTTATCTTTTTACCCAAAGCTACTAACAAGAGTCTTTTTCAGATAAATCAAGGGAATCCAGACTCTAGTAACTATTATTTAGCCATGGCAGATATTAAAAAGAAACTTAGCAACTTATTTACCTACGATTTTCTGCCAGTTGAGCTATTAATTAATTACTTTATCATGGCTCGTGATCAAGATTTTGCTCAAGCTATAGAAACGGGTGAATATGGAAATAACTATCAACTAAAACGGCAAAACTTAAATTCAATTTTATCGGATAAAGAAATTAATTTAGATAAAGATATATCGGGGATTACCTTTAAATTCAAAGGAGACACAAACGGAGAAGAATTATATCCAGAGGATTTGAGTCATGGGGAACTGAAGCGATTAAGTATCTATCTGTGGCTAAAGTATCGTAGGATAAAAGATGCGATTGTATTGATGGATGAAATTGAGATTGCTCTCCATCCCGACTGGCAATATAAAATTATTGAGGACTTGCAGGAATGGGAACCTAGCAATCAATATATCTTAGCCACTCATTCCTATGAACTCTGTCAAGCTTTAACTCCCGCTCATGTTAAAGAGATAGAACCGAAACTATTTAAATAAAGATTGAGAAACTAACCCATGAGTCTTAGAGAAACAGAACTTTTAGAACATTGTCAATTTATTCTGGCAAACCGTCAAATTCGTAATAAATTTGTCATCCTCTGTGAAGGGGAAATCAAAAAAACTGCCAGCAGGTTATCTCCCCAATCCTATCGAGCTATGGAAGATTTTCCCGATGCTAATTTTTATAAAGCTTGTGTTCCTAGGGATTGGAGACAAAAGATACCGACTTTTTTTAACTGTGGTGATAGAAATGATGTTTTAAATACTTACTTTCATCTTTTGCGTTTGCATGAACAGAACCTAGAAGCTTCTTATTTAAATCCCCAGCAACTGTTCGCTATCGTCGATTTGGACTTACAAAATAAAAGTTTAGATGATTCCTACCCATTTAAGGATTTAGAGGAAATTTTTGAGGACTTATATGAAAAATCACTGATTAAAGTCAATCAGGTTGGACAGCATAGAATCTGGGTAACGGGATTGATTCATAAAGAGTCCTATTTTATTTTTCCTGATATTCAATCAATTCTTAGCGAACATTCGGCTGTTTATCGAGATTCCGCTGCTAGACTAGAAAAGATTTATCTTGATATGGCAGATAAAATTAAGGATGATGCCGATTTAAAAAATAATTTTTCCAGAGTTAAAGGGAGAATCTCTCATTGTCAAAACCTAGAGCTATCGGAAGTGGAGAAATTACAGCTATCTTGGCAAAAACAATATCAAGTTAGCCACGACAATAGCCAGTCGGAATTAGTGCTGGCTCTGTTGACTATCAAAAAAGCGAAGCAATATTGGTTACAAGTTGAACCTCCAGAGGACTGTACATCACCCCCAGAAAGATATAGAGAACAACTGGCATTACAAATAGGAAGATTCTATTCCGACAATAGCGATAATCCCAGCTGCCATATTTCCCATCTCCTAAAACTGCTGAAGCTAGAATTAAACCCCAGGGAGCAGGAATAAATCTAATCGCATTATTTAACCTGAAAAAAGAGGGGTCGCAGGCAGGCACAGATTTCCATTCTATATATAATTATCTGTCGAGTGCCGGGATTTGTCAAGGTTTTTTTGAGGAAATCTGCTGGAATTTCAGGGGAGAAAATCGGAATCGAGAATTTGTTCGGGACTATAGGGGCAGCTTTCGGCAAAGATAGCGGCCGGTAATTGGCTTTTTTGTCGGACTCGCTTCACTGCTTTGGGGTAAATAACGGCGATTCTGGTTAAAAAATAGTTATAAAGGGTTTTTGACTCCAATAAAAGTTCTAATTCCACCCGAAAGTTACCGATTTCGTCCTGCCATCCCCTCGCACATCTTTCTCGTTCCTCCGGCCAGTATTGGTAGAGAAGCAGATGAATGAGTAATTGTAGGAGATAACTATCTACTTTATGTCTCTGTTCATTCCCCAAAGCTTCGATTTCTTCCCTGAGATGTTCCCAATCTAATAAATCTGTCTGTCTTTGTCGCAGTTGTTTGGCCGTTTCTTCTAACCAAGCAAGATAGTCTTGTTCGTATAAGTCTTTAGTTGTCATCCCCTGTCTTCTTTATTCCTTGCGCTTATTTGACCTGAAAAAAGGGGGTCTGTAGGCAGGCACGGATTCCCATTGTACATATAAGTATATGTCAAGTTTCGGGATTTGTCAAGGGTTTTTTGGGGAAAAATCTGTCGGAATTTGGCCGGTAGGATAAGAGATTGTTTCACTTTTGCCTGTGAGCTACAATAAGCAGATGAGCAAGAGGACAGGATTACAGGAGTTTTGACAATGGGGTTACTACGGGTTCAGATTCCTGATTTTCGAGTGTTAAAGAATATTGATATTAGTTTCGAGAAAGACTTTTTTCCTCAGATATTCCCTATCGGTAGTTTGGTAGGTTGGGTTTCGTGCCTCAACCCAACGCCAGTTGCATAAACACCAATCCAATAAATGTTATCCTAACTTGATGCAATACCGTAGAGCAAAAACACCTAGAGCCACTTATTTTTTACAGTTGTGACATACAATCGTCACAGAATTTTGTGTGAACCTGAAAATGTGGATTTACTACGAAATACTTTTAAATATGTTATGGGACAACATCATTTTAAGATTGATGCTATTGTCATTTTACCAGAACCCATTCATGCTCTTTGGACATGGTCTGAAACGGATGCAGATTTTTCAACTGGTTGGCGATTAATTAAAAGTTATTTTAGCCGTCAATGTCATTCTCAATATCAGGGTAAAATTTCAACATCTCGACAACATAAAGGAAAAAAGGCTATTTGGCAACGTCGCTTTTGGGAGCATCAAGTTCGAGATGGTCGAGATTTTGTTAATCATCTCGAATACTGTGCATCATGGATTAGTAAACGCTCCGAAAGATTGGCAATATTCCAGTTTTCACCGCTATATTGTTATGGAATAAAATGTAGAAGTGAAACCCCAAAAATTAAGGTAAGAAATAAAAGCAATGTTGGGTTTCCTTACCTCAACCCAACCTACAAGATCAGCGTTGCCGAAGGCACTGCGAAGCAGATCGCACTTTCAAGCTAAAATGATCGCGGTTTTCAAGTTTAATCAACAAGATGACGGCGATCGCATTATTTTTTTAGATATTTTGAGAAGAGGCCGTTCTCTCAGCAAAAAAATAGATTAAAATGAGTGTGTCAGCCTGATTAACAAAATGAGTTATGCCAACACCGACTATCATCGAAACGGGTTTGCGCGAAGTTATAGCAGAAATGAATCAGAAGCTAGATACAATTTCTAAAGATGTGAATCAAGTACAGATTCGATTGGCTACTGTAGAAACCAAAGTTGATAATGTAGAGAAACGATTGGATTCAATGGATAAGCGATTCGATAAAATGGAATTACAGATAGAAAAGGTAGACAGCAATCAGGGCAAGCAGGTTTGGGCTTTGATTGGGGTTTTGTTTACGGCGGTAGTGGCAACGTCTATCCGTTTTGTTTTAACAGCTTTACCCTAGATTTCAAAAGAAAACCTGATCGCGTTTTTAAGATTTAATCAACAAGAAAACAGCGATCACCTTTATCTCAAGTCATCTTCGGTCAGATCAGCATCTTTCAAAATACTCTTAAGAGTACCAATTGGTAAATCTTTATTGCCATGAACAGGAACGGATAAAATAACTTTCATTCCCTGTTTTGTATAAATATGATGACTACTACTAATGCGTTTTAACTGCCAACCATAACGTTCAATAATTTTACAAAGGGCTTTGCCAGAAACAGATTTCATAATGATAATTCGACTAGCTCTTTTTCTGCTTCAATTTCTGTTTCTTGACTTGCAACTTCAAGCCATCCTTGAACTGCATCTTGCAACATTTCTAATAATTGTTCGTAGCTTTCTCCCCAGGTATGACAGCCTGGCAATGCCGGTACGGAACCGCACCAAATACCATCTTCTTGCCAGATTAGAGCTTTAATTTTCATGTTACTTTCAAAATATTTGCCTAGTTTTACTATGATAATAGAAAAATACGATATGTGATCGTCATTCCCACATCACCCAAAAATGATCGCCTCTCCTCATCCAAATCGCCATTCCCCAAAAATTGACTCTCCAAAAACGATCGCCCCTCCCCATCATCAAAAAATGATCGCCCCTACTCATTGTCAAAAAGCGATCGCCATTCCCCAAAAATTGCTCCTCCCAAAAACCATCGCCCCTCCCCATCATCAAAAAATGATCGCACTACAAGATCAGCTACTAGCTCGGCGATCGCATTAATAAAAATCCAAAAAATCAGATAATTACGCTGAATAACAATCAATTTGGCGCGTTACATTTCATTAACGCACCCTACAAGATCAGCGATCGCACTGACAAAGAATAACGGCTTGAATAGATTGTGCTGAGGTTGGCAATTTATCAGACTCCTTATTCTAACAAAAATTATAACTCAATAAACCTACGAAGCGGCGATCGCATTAATAAACATCCCAAAAATCAGATAATTACGCTGAATAACAATCAATTTGGCGCGTTACATTTCATTAACGCACCCTACAAGATCAGCGATCGCACTAAATGATTAGTTAGTGATCGCACTTTATGGTATTGAGACAGGACTTACGATAAAGCACTAGATATAGCGCGTCTGCGTAAGCCCTCTTTTGTCCAGGCTGAGAGTGTAGTCGCTGATCTTAGTAGTACTACAAATCGGCGATCAAGAAATATTCGGTATAGGGCTATTTCAACAACTCAATTTCCCCTGGTCGCCAAGTCTTATCAAACCAAGGCTCAAGCGGGCCATAGAGCCGAAGAATCGTATTCCAACCCGTGTCCGGATTTGTCTGCACCCAATTATTCTCCTTATGATTAAAAGCAAAAAAGCGCGTTAAGTAACTATTTTTTAAGTCAAGACGGCAATTAGCGATCGCACCTCCTGATCAAAAAGCGATCACACCATGAGAAGAAAACCTGATCGCACTAAAGTCCAAAATAATCGCAAATCAGATAATTATTGTTAAGAAAACAATTTGGTACGTTACATTTCATTAGCGTACCCTACAGGATCACCGACTATACTAACCGGTTGCTTGTCGAGAGCAATTTCAAATAAAAATTCAGGGGCAAAGTCTGCTCCGTTTGGCCATTCTATTGTCCGACTATTGACATATACTTTTTGAAATAAACTTTGATCTTTTAAGGGTTCAAAGATTTCTCCATACAATTCTTGTTCTAAATCTACAATCCCTTCTATTCCATTATTAAAGGTTAGCTTTAATTGATACTTATCCAGATATTCCACACAGATAACATGAAGAAATAGCTCCTTTTTAGGGAAGGGGATCGATTCTGTTAAGAGGTTTTCTTTGACGCGCATTTTCCCAGTTCTCCAATAGTTCAGATTGGTGTAGATCAAGCCACTCCCATATTAGATTTAGTCCTCTTTTGGGCATTTGACCACAAACTTCACCTGTGTGAATCATTATAACCGCTTCATAATCTTGATACTCGGCATGGATATGAGGCGGATTGTGATCGTTATAGTTCATGGTGATTTTTATTCCATAGAAGCTTGATAGAGTGGGCATGAGTAAGAATAGTAATCAAGGTTGCTTTCTAAAAGTTTGCCCCCTATTGTAAGCGATCGCCCCTCCTTCTCAAAAAACGATCGCCTCTTCCCATCCCCAAAAAGCGATCACACGATGAAAAGAGATTAATTTGTCTAAAAATTTGCTAGACTAGCGGCAATAACGGCTTATTTTAAAGGTGGTAAGTAAATGTGGTGGCAAAGTTCTCGATTAGACCGTATTGAAGCCAATATGGAGCGTATTGATGGAAGAATAGAACGTCTGGCGGAAATCAGTGAAGCAACAAATCGGCGTATTGATCGGTTTGTGGAGGCTACTGCTCAACAAATGGAAGACTCTAAGGCCCGTATTGACCAACTGCAAAAAGGGATGGAACAGCTTCAGCGTGCAGTTGGCTATTTTTTAAGTCAAGACGGCAATTAGCGATCGCAATTCCCCCAAAAATTGCTCTATACAGTGCTTAATGCTTTGATTTTCGCTATCTCTGTTTCTAAGTTGGGAAGTTTTTGATTATATTTTTGGGCTGTTTCTAACCATAAATCTTTTATCATCAGTAATTCTTGTAGGGTTTCTTCTAAGGTTTCACCCTGAGCCAAACAGCCGGATAGTGCTGGAATTTCAGCAACAAAACCGCCTTCTTCACAGGGATAAATAATAATTGGATAATTCATCTTTAGTTGTCTCCGATAATTTCAAGGACTCGACGAATATAAACAGATTTTACTTTTTTATTATGAACAGGTATGACCAAAATAATATCATTTCTTTTAAAAATGTGATGGCTACCTGTAATTCGATCAAGGAAAAACCCTTCTAATTCTAGCAGTTTACAAATATCGTTGAATCTTGCGTTATTAGGACTATTCTTGAAAGGAGAAAACTTTTAACAATACACTTGTTCTAGCATAGCAGCAGTGAGAGATTTTTGGCCGTGATAATAGAGACGACGATTGAGACAACCGATCGATTTAACATAGGTAGATAGGGTTCCCAGATCATGGGAAATAATTAAAATAGTCATCCACTCATTCAATTCTTGCAACAGGGAAAAAATACTAGCACGCATTTGGGGATCGACACTGGCAGTGGGTTCATCTAAAATCAAGAGACGGGGTTCTACTGCTAAAGCGCGAGCGATATAAACCCGTTGGCGCTGTCCTCCCGAAAGTTCAGTAATCGACCTTTTTTTCAACGCTAACATTCCCACACTATCTAAAGCTTTATCTACCCTTACCTCATCTTTTTTGCTATAGCCTTGCCAGAGTTTTTTGCTGCTCAATCTCCCCATTTTTACCACCTCACCCACAGTAATGGGAAATGAGCGATCGCATTCAACAAACTGCGGCACATAACCGACTAATTCCCGACCTTTTTCGACACTTTGCCCCAAAATACTGACTTCTCCCCGCCAAGGTTTCATTAATCCTAGTAAAACCTTAAGCAGGGTAGTTTTTCCCCCTCCATTCGGCCCGATAATTCCCAGAAAATCCAATTCTTGAATGGTTAAATTAATATCTTCGAGGATGGGTTCCTGTTCGTAGCCGGCCCAGAGATTATTAATGGTAATGATCGTTGACATATACAAACAATTACTGATTTAAAACTGTGGCCATTTTTTGGGAAACTTGTCGCAGGTTTTCACTCCAATTTTCAGCAAAGGCACTAATAGGGATTACCTGTCCCCCAATTTCCCTCGCAATAGTTTCGACACTTTTTTGGCTAAATTCTGGTTGAGTAAAAATAACTTTTATATTCTCTTTTTTTGCCTGTTGGATTAGTTGACTTAACTGGGCAGCACTGGGTTCATTGCCGTCGATTTTGATCGCAATCATCTCTAAACCGTAATCTTGAGCAAAATAGCCCCATTCGGGATGAAATACCAGAAATTTTTTGTTTTTAACCCCTGCCAAGTTTTGCCAAATTTCTTGATCTAATGCGTCTAACTCCTGACGGAATTTTTCCAAGTTAGCCCGATAGATAGCTTCCTGACCCGGATCGAGTTGTGCTAGGGTTTGATAAATAGTCTCTGCTTGTGCTTTGACTCGTTTTGGGGATAACCAAATATGGGGATCTAGGGTGTTTTTTCTGGCTTGATGTTTTTCTTCCTTGCTGTGATTATGTTCTGCTGTCAAAGGGATTTTATCTACTCCTTGACTGGTATCGACGATTAACATCTGTTGGTTAACAATATTTAAGCGATCTTTCCAAGCATCTTCTAAGGATACACCGATTTTAAAGTAGGCTTGCGATCGGGCTGTGGTTTTTAATTGTTCGGGTTTTGGTTCATCTGATTATGATTCTCATCTTATCACAGTCGATGAGAATCGTTATCATTCTGAAAATATCTCGGTATAGATGTACTGATTATTCTGGAGCGATCGTGACTAAGGTATCACCTGATCAATTTTTGGCTCTCTTGGATTTGCTGGATAAAATGTATTCTAAGATACAGTGCTGCTGGCAAGGGAGTGGGAAGAACCACAAAGACACAAAGAAAGAAAAAGAAAGCCAATTTTTTCTCTTGCCAACCAACGCTTGACATGATATTATATAGATGATGGAAAATCTGTGCGCCTGCGACCCCCTTCGGGTGAAGTTAAATAAAGCCCAAAAAAATTAACCCCAAAAAGTAGTGGGTGAACTGAAAACTCACATCTGATAACTGATACTCGTTAAGACTGCACTGGAGTTGGGAGCAGGGAGAGGAAACCTGAGCATTTGTACTAAAACTCCCAAGAGACAGTTTAAATTCAGGAGAGCTTAACTAAAAAATGACTTTTGCCTCCGTTATTCGCAACATTGAAAAATCGCCCCTAACTGCCGAACTTATCCAAAAACTGGAGAAAAACGGCAATTTAACCCTAACTGGCCTTGCCCGATTACCGAAAGGATTAATAAGCACAGCTTTCGCCCGTTGTCAAGGGAAAAATCTGGTAATTATCTGTGCCAATCTAGAAGAAGCGGCACGTTGGGCAACACAATTAGAAGCGATGACGTGGAAAGGTGTTTTCTTTTATCCCACCTCGGAAGCTTGCCCCTACGAGACATTTAATCGGGAATCCGAGATGATTTGGGGACAGATGCAGGTATTATCGGCAATCAGTCATCAAGATGCCGGAATTGCGATCGTTACCACCGAAAAGGCCCTGCAGCCCCATTTACCCCCTAGGGAGGTTTTCGAGCAATATAGCGATAATTTTGCAGTAGGAAGGGTTATAGAAGCCAAAAACCTCGATCTAACCCTAGCTAGATTAGGATATGAACGGGTTTCACTGGTAGAAACCGAAGGGCAATGGAGTCGTCGCGGCGATATCGTTGATATTTTCCCAGTTTCGGCCGAATTACCGGTCAGGTTAGAATTTTTCGGCGATGAATTGGAAAAATTGCGAGAATTTGACCCTGCCACCCAAAGATCCCTCGATTCTATCCCCAATCTGCTTCTTACTCCCACTAGCTTTGCGGAGATCATTGCCCCTTCTCTTCCCCCCACAGTGGCCGATTATCTGGGGGCCGAAGATCGAGAAAAATTAGCTAATGGTATTTATCCAGAGGGAATTGAGCGATTTTTAGGCTTGGCCTTCCCTCAACCTGCCTCTTTATTGGATTATCTCCCTGAAAATACTCTGATTGCCTTTGATGAATTGGAAAGCTGTCAAGCTAGAAGCGATCGCTGGATAGAATATATTGGAGAACGCTGGCAAGAGATAGAACCAGCTTTACCGCAAATTCACCGTTCTTTTGGCGAATCTTTGCAAATATCGGTCAAGTTTCCCCATCTCTACCTCTCGGAAATAGACGATCACCTCTCCGAAAATCGCCTTAATCTCTCCAGTCGTCCAATTCCCACCAATCCGGGGCAATTCGCCAAACTAGCGGAAATTTTACGGGGAAAAAGAGAGATTTATAGCGGTATTAAACTAAATAAGTACGCCACATGGTTAATATCGGCCCAACCCTCCCGCACAGTCGCGTTATTACAGGAACACGACTGTCCGGCCCAATTTATCCCCAATCCCCTCGATTTTGGGGCGATCGAGCGCTTAATCATTCAAAACACCGCTACAGCCCTAAAATACTCAGGATTAGCTGAATTAGAAGGTTTTATCCTCCCCACCTATCGCATAGTCGTCGTTAGCGATCGAGAGTTCTTCGGACAACATCTTTTCAATACTGCTGGTTACGTCCGCAAACGTCGGCAAGCGGCCTCGGTACAGGTGGATGTGAATAAACTCCGTCCCCTCGATTTTGTAGTACATAAACACCATGGCATCGGACAGTTTATCAAACTAGAAAAGCAGGAAAGCACAATTAGCGGAGTAGTGCAAGGTCGAGATTATCTAGTTATTAAGTATGCCGATGGATTATTGCGGGTTCCTGCCGATTCTCTTGATAATCTCTCCCGTTATCGTCATACAGGTAGTCAAGCACCCGAATTACATAACATCTCGGGCAAAGCGTGGGAAGCGACGAAAGCTCGCGTTAGGAAGTCGGTTAAGAAGTTAGCGGTTGATTTAATCAATATTTACGCCCAACGCGCCCAAAAATCGGGTTTTGCCTATCCTATGGATAATCCCTGGCAGCGGGAGTTAGAGGATTCTTTTCCCTACCAACCCACTGCGGATCAACTGAAAGCGATACAGGATGTGAAACGGGATTTAGAAAGCGATCGCCCGATGGATCGCTTAGTCTGTGGGGATGTGGGTTTTGGTAAGACAGAAGTGGCCATTCGTGCTATTTTTAAAGCTGTCACCACGGGTCATAAACAGGTGGCTTTATTAGCACCAACAACGATTTTAACCCAACAACATTATCACACCCTAAAGGAGCGTTTTGCTCCCTATCCCATTAATGTGGGTTTATTAAATCGTTTTCGCACCAATTCCGAGAAAAAAGATATCGTCCAGCGCTTGAAAACGGGGGAATTGGATATAGTGGTGGGGACGCAGTTGTTATTGAGTAAAGCGGTGGAGTTTAAAGATTTAGGGTTATTGGTAATTGATGAAGAACAGCGTTTTGGGGTCAATCAAAAGGAAAAAATTAAGGCTTTTAAAAGTAATATTGATGTATTAACTTTGAGTGCGACACCGATTCCCCGGACTCTTTATATGTCCCTTTCTGGGGTGCGAGAAATGAGTTTAATTACCACACCTCCCCCCTCTCGTCGTCCCATCCAAACCCACCTTTCTAGTTATAATTCTGATGTGATTAGAACGGCAATTCGCAATGAATTGGATCGGGGGGGACAGATTTTTTATGTAGTACCCAGAATCGAGGGAATTGAAGAAAAAGCGGCAGCCATTCAAGGGATGATTCCGGGTGCTAGAATTTCCATTGGTCACGGTCGTATGGATGAGTCTGAATTAGAGACCACCATGTTAGCATTTAATAATGGGGAAGCGGATATCTTAGTTTGTACGACTATTGTGGAGTCCGGGTTAGATATTCCCAGAGTTAACACGATTATCATTGAAGATGCCCAAAAATTCGGGTTAGCGCAACTCTATCAACTGCGAGGACGGGTGGGGCGATCGGGAGTACAAGCGCACGCTTGGTTACTTTATCCAGCTAAGGGAGAACTAACAGAAACCGCTCGGGAAAGATTAAGGGCAATTCAAGAATTTACCCAGTTAGGATCGGGGTATCAATTAGCGACTAGGGATCTGGAAATTCGCGGCGCTGGTAACTTATTGGGTGCGGAACAATCGGGACAAATGGAAGCGATCGGTTTTGATCTATATATGGAAATGTTACAGGAAGCTTTGCGGGAAATTCAAGGTCAAGAAATCCCGCAAGTGGAGGACACCCAAATCGATCTGAAATTGACGGCATTTATTCCTAATGATTATATATCCGATCCAGAACAGAAAATGGATGTCTATCGGGCGATCGCTACTGCCAATTCTCAGAAAGCTTTAGGAGAAATTGCTGCGGATTTAGTGGATAGATACGGGGCAATTCCTTCCCCAGTGGCACAATTATTTAAGGTAATCGAGTTAAAACATCTGGCTAAATCCCTCGGTTTTTCCCGCATTAAACCCGATGGAAAACAGCATATTATCCTAGAAACTCCCATGGAAGAACCAGCATGGAAATTATTACAAGAACACCTACCCCAACATATACAATCACGCTTTGTTTATAGTCCCAAACAGGTGACAGTTAGGGGTTTAGGAGTGGTAAAACCGCAACAGCAGTTAGATAGTTTATTGGAGTGGTTAGCTAAGTGTAAAGATGGTTTACCGAGGAGGAATTAGGCTAAATCCTGTTTAAAAAGTATAGGAGACTGGGAATTATCAATTATGAAGTGGAGAGCAGATAATCACTAAAAGTAATCTCCTGTCTCAACCGGGGTTATAATTAAATTAAAAATGGATTTTGGATTCGATCCCCCCTTGATAACGGGGATATCTGATAATTTTTAACGCCTACCTACTCATGAGGTGCTTTGGGGACGGAGAGAGAGGGATTCGAACCCTCGTTAAAGTTACCCCTAAACAGCATTTCCAGTGCTGCGCCTTCAACCGCTCGGCCATCTCTCCAATTTAGGTCACGATCATCCATCCTACAGCAAATGCTGCCGATCTGTCAAATTATTTTTCTTTTTCCGACGATGACCGATCAGGTTACACTTCATCTGGCCGGGAAACCCTGTCAGTTAAGCATACTCTAGATATTGATTTAAGATTGCGGCTGTAGCTAGACCGGTTTTTTGCCAACTAAACTCATTAGCTCGTTTTTTGCCTAGATAACTTAATTTTGACTGTAATTGTCGATCTTGAGCAATAATTTTCAGGGCATCAGCTATGGACTCAACTTGATAGGGATCGATTAAAATTGCCGCTGTTGCCGTGACTTCGGGCAAAGATGACAAATTTGAGGTGATGACGGGTGTACCGCAGGCCATAGCCTCTAAAACGGGCAATCCGAAGCCTTCCCAGAGACTGGGGAAGACTAAAGCAGTGGCTTGACTGATTACTTTGGGCAGCTCATCGTAGGGTATATAATCGAGAAATTTAATGCGATCGCTAACTGCCAATTCTCGCGCTTGTTGTTGTAAATTGGGGGTATAACGGCGATCAAAGCTGCCGGCAATCCAAAGATGATAATCGCTTAAATTTGGGGGCAGTTGGGCAAAAGCGGCGATTAAACGCGGTAAATTTTTATAGGGATTGGGACGACCGAGATAGAGAAAATAGGGATGCTCTGGCTTATTATCTTCCATAGGGCGAAAGTGATGATGATCATAGGCTAGGGGAATAGAAGTAATTTTATCGGCGGGAATTTGATAATATTCAGTGATATCTTTGGCCGTTGCCTGAGAGTTACAGATGATATGTTTTGCCTGTTGTAATACCTGCGGCACATAATAACGGAAATAGTGGGTTAAGGGGGAAGTAAAACTGGGAAACCGCAGGGGAATTAAATCGTGAACCATGACGACAAAGCGACCGGGGGAATTTATCGGCGCTTCCGGGAGGGGAGAAAAGAGTAAATTGGCGTTTAATTGTCGGTAAATTGACGGTAATTGCCACTGAGTCCAGAGTAAGCGTTTTAAATGACCTTTCGCTCCTCGATCGGGACCGAGACCCTTGGGGATAGAATAACAGTTAAAGTCGGGATAACTATTAGCTGTTAGTAGGGTGGGTTCTAAATTTTTTAGGTAAGGTAAGAGGTTAAGAATGTAGGTACTGATTCCTGTGGGTTGGGGAAAAAGTACCGAGAGATTAATTAATAGGTTATGCTTTGTATTCACTAATTACCCTGTTGATATTTGCTGAGAATTTCTGAGATATATTGGTAGCCTTCCAGTCCAATAGATTTAATCAGGGAGGAACGTTCCTGACTGAAATTCTGCTCAAAAGCTGCGATATTTTTGCCGCGAATAACCATTAATAAACTAGCAGCTTGTCGCCATTCCACTGCACCGATTTCGTGTAGCCAATACATTCCTAGAGAACCCATATAAATTGCCTGTTCAAAATTCTTGTCTTGATAGTAAGCTTCCCCTAAATAAGTTAGTAATAAACCTTGCAGATATACATCTCCGTAGTATTTGGCCGATTCTAATCCTTGCAGGAGAATATTAATCGCATCTTGGGTTCTTTCGAGGACAAGATAGGCTAAACCTAAACTGCTACAACAAAGGGATTTACTCTGCCAATCTTGGAGACTTTCCGCTAACTTTAATCCCTGCTGTAAATACTCGATCGAACTTTGATAAATTTCGGGATCATATCTCTCTAACTGTTGCGCTTCCTGTACCTGACTATAACCCAAATTAGCCAAAGCGTTAGCCTGTCCTAAACTATTACCCTGTTGACGACTTAAAATTAAAGCTCTCTGACTTAAATTAATCGCTTCTGCATAGTTTTTCTGGATAGCATTGAGACGGGATAAATGGTTTAAATTAGCTATTTCACAAGCAGAGTCCTGTTGTTGACGAGCAATTTCTAAAGCTTGTTGATGACATTCTCTGGCCTGTGGATATTGGCCGCGAATGCGATTAGAATAGGCAATTAAAGTTAAAATTCTCGCCTTTTCTCCCGTGCCTTCCACATAACGCAGAGGAATTGATAAATAATCTAAGGCCTCCTTGAGATAGCTGCCAGAAAAGGAGGCGAAAATTCCTCCATATAAAGGAAAATAGTCCCGTTGAGCAAAGGTTCTCAGAATTTGTAAAGCCATCTGAAAACAGCCGCGACTATAGAGGGAATTTTTACTAACTTGCTCGAAACTATTGGTTAACAGCGACCAAATTAAAGCAAAGGTGAGAAAGGTAGAAATGGATAATTTGGCTCCCAGTTTTTCGCTATAGATACGCTGATCAAAAAAGTTAATTAGTCCCCTTTGGATATATTGAAAAACAATAGCAGTTTCTACCCAATCGGTTAAAGTTAAATCCTGAGTAAGAGAATCAAAAGCTTGTTGATTAGCTAAACTTTCTAAGACTCGTTTTAACCAAGAGGGATTAACTTTACTTGCCCAAATTTGCCAGGGTGTCCCTCGCTCATTATCATTAGTAAAACCAAGATGGCGATTTTGTTTGTAGAGCCAACTGGTGAGATCATTCGATAAATTTGACCAAGTATTTAACCCCAGATTAATCCCCGTGGCAATTTGCCATAAATCCGCTTCTCCTCGCTGGTGAGAAACTGTCTGTAAATTCTTGGCTAACTGTTGTAATTGTTCTAGGGTTAAAGCATTATTTTGATTGGGATCGATTAAATTCACTAACGTCAGTAAACGATCCTCTCGATCGATTTTCACCAGATTATCGATCGTCGCTGCAGTGAGAGAATTTTGCTGATTGGTTTTTTGATATTTTTCCCATTCACCTTCGATCGTTTCCAGGGCCCGCAAAACCCTAGTCGCTTTAATTTTTGTTTCTAACTGTGAGCGAGTAATGATGATTTTTTCAGTTAAACAACGCTCAAAAATTTCTCCTGTGCCATTTTTTAACCCCTCCGCTAAAAGGTTATAAACCTGTGATTTAGCTCTAATTTTTCCTTCTAAAGTTAGATTGACAATGCGCTCAATTAGTGCATTGTAAGTTTCGTTGAAGTTATCTCTATTTTCTGTCATAAGTGGTTTTTTCAGTTATCAGTAAACAGTAATCAGTGAAAAGACAGTAGTAAACTTCTAAGCTGTACTGAATTTAAACTGTATATTGGAAATTTTAGTACAAATGCTCAAACTGGCCCTCCCTGCTCCCAACTTCGGTGCAGTCTTAAGGAGTAATTTAGATAGTCAACAGCTGATTTAATGCTGCACACTTAAAACTTAAATCTGATAACTGATCACTGATAACTGATAACTGATTCAAGACTGACTCCTGTTGATCAAAGTAATTACCGTCACTTCGGGGGGACAAAAAAGACGACCGGGGAAATAGGTTCCTAAGCCTCGATTCACATATAATTGATTTTCTCCGACCCGATGAAATCCCTGGGACCATTGCCAGTATCGGACTACTTTGCTAAACTGCCGGTGAAGGGGAACCCAGCGACGATAGGGTTCAGGTAGCGATCGCCTAAGTTCTTCTAAAACTATCGGTAGGGAACCCATACCGGGGATACTCACTTGACCTCCGTGGGTATGACCGGATAACTGCAAATCCACGCGCCAATCCTTTAAAACCATGGCTGTATCGGGATTGTGGGAAAGGACGAGTCTGGGTATATCGGGGGGAATTTGCTCGAGGATTTGCGGTAAAAATTCCCCGGACCAATAATCGGCCAATCCGACGATGGGAAAATTTTCGCCGTAGGGTGTGACGATTTCATTCCAGAGTACCCGAATTCCCACGCTAGTTAGGGCCGATCTGACCGTTTCCCTGACATTGGGAAGATAACTGTCATGATTTCCTAAACAAGCATAAATACCCCCTTGACTTTTGAGAGCTTTTATGCTATGGACTAGGGCAAAAATTGGCTGGGGACTATCGGTAATAAAGTCCCCCGTCAGGAAGATGAGATCGGGTTTTTCCTGATTAGTAATGGTGATCGCTTCTTGCAGGACAGCTACAGGCAAATGCTGTGCCTCACAGTGGAGATCTGACCACTGCACCAACTTGATCCCTTGCAGATGTGCTGGTAGGCCAGCAATTGAGATCGTTAATCTTTCTACCTGTAAGGATTCTAACCAAAAGGGTCGCATCGGTGAGCCATGGTCGGTGAGTAGTTACCAGTTTATCAATTATTTCCCGAGGGGGATGCTTCTGCAAACATCCCCCTCTTGGCCATTAGCCTTGGAATTTATCGATAATTCTCTCCATGGCGGCCTCGACGTTGGCACGACTATTAAAAGCCGATAGCCGGAAATAACCCTCTCCGGCAGCCCCAAAGCCAGATCCAGGAGTTCCCACCACATTACAGGTATGTAGCAGTTTATCGAAGAAATCCCAACTCGATAGACCCTGGGGCGTTTTTACCCAAACGTAGGGCGCATTTACGCCACCATGGACTTCTAAACCGGCGGCAGTTAATTTTTCTCGGATAATTGTTGCATTTTGTAAATAAAACTTGACAAGTTCTTGTACTTGTGCCTGTCCTTCCGGGGAATAAACCGCCTCGGCCCCCCGTTGGACAATGTAGGAAACGCCGTTAAATTTGGTCGATTGCCGACGATTCCACAATTTCCAGAGTTGCACATCAGTGCCGTCGGCTGCCTTGGCCATCAGACTTTGGGGAACCACGGTTACAGCGCAACGGGTCCCGGTAAAACCGGCATTTTTAGAAAAAGAGCGAAATTCGATCGCACATTGCCGCGCCCCCTCGATTTCGTAGATGGAATGGGGTAAACTAGCATCGGTGATAAAGGCCTCGTAGGCTGCATCAAAAAAGATAATCGATCCATTTGCCCTAGCATAATTAACCCAAGCTGTCAAGTGTTCTTTGGTAGCTGTGGCCCCGGTGGGATTGTTGGGAAAACAGAGATAGATTAAATCGACTTTTTCCGTCGGAATCTGGGCAGTAAAGTTATTTTCGGCGGTAATTGGCAGATAAATCAAGCCCTCGTATTCGCCGCGTTTGTTGACCTCTCCCGTGTGTCCGGCCATAACGTTAGTATCGACGTAAACGGGATATACTGGGTCAGTAACAGCGATCGAGTTATTATCCCCAAAAATATCGAGAATATTGCCCGTATCGCACTTAGAACCGTCGGAAATAAAGATTTCATCGGCACTTATCTCACAACCGCGAGCCTGAAAATCATGGAGGGCGATTTTTTCCCTTAACCAAGCATAACCCTGTTCGGGCCCGTAACCCTTAAAGCTAGAGCGATCGCCCATTTCCTCCACCGCTTTAATCATGGCCTCGCGACAAGCTTGGGGCAAAGGTTCGGTGACATCCCCAATCCCCAGACGGATAATATTAGCATCGGGATGGGCTGCTGCAAAAGCTTGGACTCGTCGGGCAATTTCCGGGAAAAGATAACCCGCTTTTAGTTTTAAGTAATTACTGTTAATGGTTGCCATAATTCTTCTCGTTTCAGTCGCAACCTTTAATCTTATAACAGTTTCAGGGACTAGGACTGGGTGTGGCCTGTTGTCTTTCGATATACAATCAGATAAAAACCTCTTAATAACTGACATTAGTATGGGTGAATCAAAACGTCGTCAATCGGCCCTGGGTGATAAGTATGGACAGGAAGAAAATATCCTGCCTTGGCTACCGATTACCAAAAGTCAAGCATCCCAAGCTTACAAGTTAACCACTAGGGGTGCCTGGATTGGTATAGGAGTTTTAGCCGGGGTTTGGGTGGTTATTCGTTTTGTCGGGCCGGCCTTCGGTTGGTGGAATGTGCAGTAAGCTGTCAATGGGGAATAGGGAGCGATTAACTGTTCCCTATTCCCAGATTCTCACTGATTTGTCAAGATCTGGTCATCGATCGCCCAGTCTATTTCTTGCCGATCGCGACCGGAAGGGAGATAATCATTCTGGAAGGAGTCTGTTAAACCACTGACGAGATCATATTCCGGCTGCCAGTTTAACTCCTGGGTGGCCTTATTAATATCAGCGTAGAAATGTTGAACCCGCAGGGGGAAAGGTTTCTTTTTGCCGAAGTCAAATTTTTTGGGGTTATAGTTAATAATCTCGATTTCCTCGGCATTTTTCCCCATGGCTGCCGCGCAAGCTTTTGCTAAACCGTTAAAAGTTACATAGCGATCGCCTGAAATATTATACACTTGACCGATAGCCTGAGAATTACCCAATACTGCGGCCATGACCTTAGCTAGATCGGCAACGTGACCAAATTGGGTAAAATGTTCCCCATGACCGGGTATAGGAATAGGACGATTACGAACCAAACGGTCAAAAAACCAAGCTTCTAGGTCATTATAGTTGCGCGGTCCGTAGATATAGACTGGACGGATGGCAGTCCAGGGTAAACCCATCTCGTTTAAATAGTTTTCTGTCTCGTATTTTCCCTTGTGGCGACTTTTGGGATCTAGTTTATCTCCTTCTTTGTGGGGCATTTGGTCAGATTTTAGATAAACCCCCGCCGAGCTAACATAGACAAAATGCCCGATTCTGTCTCTAAATATCTCGACGAGGGGCTGAGTATCACTTAATTCTCTGCCATTATTATCGAAAATTGCCTCAAAACTCTCATTTTTAAGCTTTTCTTTCAGTTGCGCTGGGTCGGTGCGATCGCCATGAATCTGTCGTACTCCGGCAACCGGAGCGGGTTTATTGCCACGATTAAATAATACTACTTCATGACCCTGTTCTACTAACACTTTAGTCAGGGAAACGCCGATAAATCGGGTTCCCCCCATAATTAAAATTTTCATAAGATGATGGCATAGATATCAAGGTTATATTATCCCTCGATCGGTGCAGTTTGTGGCTTGTTAGTTGTGAAGAGAGGGATGAACCACAAAGGCACAAAGGACACAGAGAGTAACTAGCGATCGATTAATCAAACTTATCACACGAAGGACAAGAAATCCGGCTGAATTGGCGAGGTTTAGATAAAATGAGGGTAATTAGTCAACAGAGGAGGTCAAAATTATGACTTTAGCAAAGGTAAAAAATCTTTATGATCAAGATTTTGCTTTGTGGATAGAGAAAACGGTTAAGCAATTAAAATCGGGGGATTTATCTCAGGTTGATTTAGAGAATTTGATCGAGGAGGTGGAATCTTTGGAGAAAAGTCAACGCAAAGCGGTCGATAATTTTTTAACTGGTTTATTAGAACATTTATTAAAACGTTGTTATGTGGTTATTCCCGATTGTTATCGAGGGTGGGAAATTGAAATTAGAAATTTTCGCAAGGAGTTGAAGAAGGAATTTAAGTATTCTCCTAGTTTGCAAAGGTTTATGATCGAGATTTTAGAAGAATGTTATCGAGAAGCTTTAGAAGCGCTGAAAGAGGATTATCCAGACTCTAATTTTCCCGATGTTTGTCCTTTTTCTAAGGATATTGATGGCTTATTAAATCATAGGTTTTGGGAGGATAAAAAATAGGCCAGTTCCTAATCCTTGGGGGGAATTGCTATCACTTGATTATTATTAACCACAACCAATTTACCGCCCAATTTTTCGATATTTTCCTTGGCTAACTTGCGGGTTTCTTCGTCTTGGCTATTTATCCAGACTAACATCCAAGCGCCGACTCTAGGGGCGCGACTATCGGGATTAGTTTCTAAAAATTTTACTGTCCGCCTAGCGGATTTTTCGATAAATTCATTACCAGCAATTTTCGCCCAATCGGCGGCCATTTGATAGGATTTTTTTGCCGCAGTAATATCACCTAAAAATAATAGTTCATCCACTCCTTTATATAACCAAACAAAATAGGCATCGGTGACATCAGGAGTGAGTTTTGATAAACCCTTATTCATAATCTCAATTGTTCTTTCCGGTTTGCCGGCATTGACAGAAGAAGCGACAGACATCATCAAATAAGCGCGGACAAATTTGGGGTCATTTTTGGTGACAATCTCCATAAAATCGGGACTTAAACCGTAGCCAGTTTCCTTGCGAGTATCCCCATCGCCATAATATTGAATAAACTGCAACATTGCCCAATTAGCCAACATATTATTAAAGCCAAAAGCTGGCATATTTTTCAATAACTCAACCTGAGCATTTTCTAGGCGAGATTCTTGACTATAATTTCTTTCTAATAGCTTTTCTTTGGTTAAAGTTTTCACCTTTTCCTGTTGCATTTCCACCATAGCCACCATTAGTCCACCGATGACGGCGACTAAACCAAGAGTTTTAAGTAAGGAGAGATTGAGAGATGTTTTTGCGCCTAGCATAGCTTTAAATAAAAGTCAATAGTACGATGAATCAACCTACAAATCACGACCTTCATAATTATAACCATTTACTTATCAACAAAAATAAAAGATTTTTGGGTTTTATTTTAATTAATTCTAATGCCATTAACACAGCTAAGAACGCCAGCGGAATTACTGCCCTTCCGTAAAACCGAGGGTCTTCACCCGACATTTAAGATAAAGTAGCAAAAGTCCCTTTTTCATAATGATAACCCTGTTGGGCGCGATTGATTAATCCCAGGGCTGCGCGCGCTTCTGCTTGCCTACCTTTAGGGATTTGTCCCAAGAGAGTGGGTAAACTGATGGCAGCGAGAACCCCCAATAAAATCACCACTATCAACAATTCTATTAGAGTAAAACCCCTCGCTTTTTTTGCCTGTGATTTGATTGCTAAAAAAAGAAGGTATTTCATGGTTAGATGCTGGCAATGTTGACTATATTTTGGGTGTTGGGGGATTTCAGTTATCAGTTATCAGATTGCAGTTTTAAGTAGACAGTGTTAGGTGAAAACTTCGGAACTTTCTTTTCAGGAGTTGCTGAAGGCATTGCATTTTGATTTCCTCCATTCATATCTCTATTATGCAACAGGTCTTTTCACTGATTACTGTTCACTGTTCACTGAAAAATCCCCACTTCCCCAAAATAATCAAAAGCGCAAGGTTTCCGAGAAAACACTTCCCTGCCACCTTCCGCTGGATTATGATTAAAGCTGAGTTGTGAAATTGCCATTGTCAGAGAAGTATGTAAGGCCAACCCCCATACTTTTCTGGACTAGGATTAGTTGATGGGACGAGCAACAGAAGCAGCAGCACAAGTTGCGGTCGCCGTATCCGCGGTAGCTAAAGCACCTGCAGTTACGGAAACAGTGGGGTTAGTGGCCTGTTCACAGATAACAGCAGAAAAAACGCCAGCGGTGGTTTGACCGACGGCAGCTCCGTATTCGAGAATATCGTTCCCATAGCTTGACCCAGGGGCCATATGTGCCTCGGCACCGTTAGCATCGGGAGTACCGATAGTGCTGGGCGCTGTATAGTAGGAGGTGATAAAATCAACGGGCAAGTCAGCTACAGTGCCAAAGGTGTTGTATTGCAGGCGGAAAGTCTGTTGAGCGCGGTTAACGATACCGAGATTGACGCGAGCTTCAGCTTGTCTGGCTCTGCCTACCTGACGGAGAAGGTTGGGGAAAGCGATGGCGGCGAGTACACCGATCATGATAACGACAACTAGGAGTTCGATGAGGGTGAAACCTTTGTTACCGTTTTTTTTGTTGAGGGCCTGGATGAGTTTGAATTTGAAGGTAGAGTTCATGGATATCTCCTTGAGTGGGTGTTTTTTATTCTCTATAAATAGCCTACCCACTTGTTTGAGAAAACCTATCACTTTCGGAAAAAATTTTTTTGGGAATTTGGGGAAGTGGGTTGGTGTCTTTTCTGGGAGCCAGTTCTAGGGATTGGGGAAAAAACCAAAAAGTTTAGCAGCACCTCCCAGGACGGCCACCACCAAAGCTATCAGAATCCCCCAGTTGGTAAATTCCTGATAACCAACCCGTGCCGTTAACCCCTTGATTTCTGCGGTTAGTCGCTCATCTAGGGCTTTAATATCCCCTTTTAACTCTCCCTTTAACCCCTCGATTTTCTCGTCTAATACCTTAATATCTCCTTTTAACTCGCCTTTGAGTTCGGCCTGTCCGATTTCTACTTTGGTTAGCCGGTCCTCTACCTTGTCAAATCTTTCATCTACTTTGTCAAATCTTTCATCTACTTTGTCAAATCTCCCATCCATCCGTTTTTCCAGGGAGTCGATTTTACTCTCAATCCTTGTCAGGACAGCTTCCAGGGAATAAGTTACAGTTTCGTTAGACATTTTGCTATACTCCCATGGGGTTTTCGGGTTTTTTGAGCGGCCATTTATTATGATCATAAGGCCTCTAGCCTTGCCTAGGAGCCAGTTCTAGGGATTGGGGAAAAAACCAAAAAGTTTAGCAGCACCTCCCAGGACGGCCACCACCAACGCGATGAGAATCCCCCGGTTGGTGAACTCCTGATAACCAACCCGTACCGTTAACCCCTCGATTTTCTCGTCTAATACCTTAATATCTCCTTTTAACTCTCCCTTTAACCCCTCG